>ERZ761602.7791-NODE-7791-length-11129-cov-5.286708_pt1 | contig 11129 bp, 9 predicted proteins | sample MGYA00512165_ERZ761602 | MGnify/ENA primary metagenome ERZ761602 (study PRJEB28899, sample SAMN02445085) | bioreactor sludge metagenome | biome: EBPR sludge; isolation source: Thorneside wastewater treatment plant | place: Australia: Brisbane, Thorneside... | reverse complement strand
CACCCCGTCGCGCATCGGGCGCGTGACGTCGCAGCGCTGCGCGATCTCCGGATTGTGGGTCACAAGCACCACCGCCTGCCCCTGCTCCTTCGCGAGGCGAGTGAGCAGGTCGAACACGAGACCCGAGTTCCGCACGTCGAGGTTGCCGGTGGGCTCGTCGGCGAGGAGGATCGTCGGCTGGTTCGCCAGCGCCCGGGCGATGGCCACGCGCTGCTGCTCGCCCCCCGAGAGCTGGGTGCCCAGCCGGTGCGTCTTCGCGCCGAGCCCGACCGCTTCCAGGAGGCTGTGCGCCCGCGAACGCATGGCCTCGGGCGACAGCCGGCCGAGTTTCCGCATGGGCATCATCACATTCTCCAGCGCGGAAAACTCCAGCATCAGGAAGTGAAACTGAAACACGAACCCGATGTGCTCCCCTCGCGCCGAGGTGCGCGCCGCATCGTCGTGGTTCGACATCCGCTGCCCGTTGATCTCGATCGCACCCTCGTCCGGCTGGTCGAGCAGCCCGAGCAGGTAGAGCAGCGTGCTCTTGCCGCACCCCGATGGACCGACGATGGCGTAGACCTGCCCGCGCTCCGCCTCGAAGGACACGCCTTTGAGCACGTGCACCCGCCCGTCGCCCTGGCCCAGGTAGCGGTGGAGGTTCGTGCACCGCAGCGCCGTGCCTCCCGCCGTGGCAGGAGGGGAATAGGAACGGGAAGCTTCCATCGCTACGTCGCCGTGCCCCGCACGATGTCCCCGGGCTCCAGCCGCGCGGCCCGCCGCGCCGGGATCAGGCTCGCGATCATCACCATCACCACGGCGGTCGCGATGGCCGCGAAATAATGGTTCGGGTCCACGATCACGATGAAGCGGTCGGTCTTGAAGATGCCGTTGACCGGCAGCGGAATCTGCCCGACGCCCCACGTCACCGCGCGGCCGACGATCGCGCCGATCGCCGCGCCGATCGCCAGGACGATGCCCGCCTGCCAGAGGAAGATCTGCGTGATGTCCTTCCGCTCATACCCCATCGACCGCAAGATCGCGATGTCCTTGGTCTTCTCGAGCACGATCATCGCAAGCGTGTTGAACATCGCCAGGCTCGCGATGAGGGTGAAGACCGAGACCGTGATCATCGTCGAGTAGCGCAGCGCCGCAAACACCGCGAGCCAGGTCTCCTCCCGCTCCTGCCACGACGCCGCCTTGTGATGCAGCACCGACACCATCCGCGCCGCGTCCGCCGGCGCCAGGTCCGGGTTGTGCAGCCCGATCTGCAGGAAGGTCGCCCCAGAGGATTTCTTCAACAGCGACCTCGCCTCGGTCATGTGCATGTAGACGTTCACCTTGTCGACGTCGCGGTAGCCCGTCTCGTAGATCGCCACGACCTGGTAACGACCCGACTGCCCGCGGGCGGCGATGTTGATCGAATCGCCCCGCGTGATCTGCAGCCGGTCCGCCAGCACGCGGCCGATCATCACTCCGCGCGCGGCCTGCCGGAACGCATCGAGGCTGCCGCTGACGACCTGTTCCGCGAGATCCGACACCCGCAGGTGGTCGTCCAGCTCGATGCCGAACACCTGCGGCGAGTTCTCCGTCTTGAACGCGCTCGTGATCTGCACGCCGCCGCTCACCACGGCTGACACGCCCTTCACATTGGGAAATTCCGCCAGCGCCGCCTTCACCCGCGCCGGCTCCTCGACGCCCTCGATGTACTTCACGCCCTCCTGGATCGTGAAATAGGAGTTGGTCGTCCCCACCGCCGCGATGCTGCGCATCGTGTCCTGGATCTTGTCCTCGATGCGGATCGCACCGTTGATGCCGAGGATCGTCTTGCGGAAGAAAAGCTGGAAACCGCTCGTCGTCGCCTGCGTGACGATGAACAAGCCGACGCCCAGGATGGTGCACGCCAGGCTCATCACCATCGCCCGTTTCTTCGCGGTGAGGAACCGGTAGGCGATCCGGAGATTGGGCGAGATCACGGTGGAAGTGGGACGACGACGCGGAGACTCAGGGCTGCACGTCGACCTTCACGCGCTGCCCCTCCCGAAAATTCTCCAGCCGGTCGACGATCACCTGTTCCCCGACTTTCACGCCCTCCAGCACCTCGACCTCGGTCAGGTTGACGAAGCCGGTCTTCACCCGGCGGCGCTGTACGCGGCCGTCGACGACGGCGTAAACCTTGTCGCCATCGAAGAGCGCCCGGCGCGGGATCATCGTCGCATCGGGATTCGCCGCCACCGTGATCGTGACCTCGCCCGTGCTGCCCGGTTTCAGCACCTCGGGCTGGGAGGTCGCCACGTCGAGAAACACCGTGAACTTCTGCGCATCGTCCGCCTTCGGCAGCAGTTTCGAGACCTTGGCCTCGAAGCGCTGCTCGCCGTAGGTGAGCAGGCGGAGCCCCGCCACCTGGCCGATCTTCACCTTACCGAAACTCTCTTCGCTGATCTTCGCCGCCACGACGCGCGCGTTGGAAAAGAACTTCGCCACGGTCTGGCCGTTGCCGATCAGCGCACCCTTCCACGTGAGGACTTCCTCGATCTGGCCGTCGGAGGGAGCCCGGATCTCCATCTTCTCGAGCTGCACCTCGGCATTCTTCTGCTGCACCTTGAAGTCGGCCTCCGCTTTCTTCTCGTCGAGCAGGCCCAGCTTGAGGTTCCGGTCGATCTCCTCGAGGCCGCGCCGGAGCGTGCGCACGTCGTCCTCCGAGACGTCTCCCAGCGCCAGCAGCCGTTCGGCGTACTGCAGCTTCTCCTCGGCGAGCTTTCGATTGGGATTCTCCCGCCGCACGATGTCCTCCCGCTGCGCATCGGTGAGGTTGAGGTCGTCGGCCAGCAGCTCGGGCTTGCCCCCGGTCACGAGGAAGCGATTGCGCTCCCGCGCGGCGTAGAACTGGCGCTCGGCCTCCTCCTTCGCCCGCAGCAGCTCCGTCGTGTCGAGCCGCAGCAGCACGTCGCCTTCCTTGAACTTGCGGCCGGCGTCGATCGGCTCGCACCAGGCGACGATGCCGCCCGCCTGGCTGTCGAGCTTCTTGGTGCCGCCGTCGGCATCGACGTGCACGGTGCCGGTCACGGCATCCACCGCATTGTCGCGCTTGGCCAGTTTCACCGTGGCCGTCGGCTGGAGCTGCTGCAGCCCAAGCCAGCCCGCGGCGGCGAGGAGCAGGAGGACGACCCCGAGCTTCAGGAGGATGCGGCCGTGGTTATTTTTCTCGAGCATGAGCGACGGAAAGGGAACGGGACAGCGGATCGAAGCCGGAGGCAGCGACAAACTCGCTCCACCGGCCGAAATACTGGGCGCGGGCCTCGATGTTCTTCGCCTCGGCCTGCAGCACGCCGACCTGGAAGCGGTCGATCTCGCCCCGGCGCACCTTGCCGAGCCCCACCTCGTCGCCGATGCGGCGCAGGGCCTGGTCGGCCATGCCGCGCCGGATCTCGGTGAGCGCGAGATTCTCGGCGTCGACCTGCAGGCTGCGCTCGAGCACGGCAACCTCCTGCAGCGTCTCCTCGATGCGGCCGGCGAGGCTGCGCTCGTAAAGCCGGCGTGCGGCCAGCGCCTCCTGCTTCGCGCCGCGCGTGGCAAAGCCGTCGAACATGTTCCACTGCACGTTGACGTTCACGTTTTGCCGCCGGTAAGCCTGCTGGTTCACCGTCGCGCCCACGACGTCGGTGCTGTTCTCGAGCGAGTAACCCGCGCCGAGGTTCACCTTCGGCAGCAGGCGCGTCCGTTCGATGTCATAGCGGAGCTTCGCCTCCTTCACCTTCAGATCGATGATGTCGTGCTCGAGCGTCGTCTTCGCGCCACTGCGCCGCACCGCCGATGCCACCGCAGTGGTGCGCGCCTCGGAATGATCGGGCCGCGGCAGGGACGTCGCGATCCGCGCCTCCGGCAAATCGCCGCCCGGGATGCCGGCGATCCGCGCCAGCCGGCGACGGTTGGCGGCAAACTCCGACTCGCCCCGCGCAAGCTCCGCCGCGACCTCCCGCGCCCGCAGGCGCTCGCCCTCCAGCACGGCAGCCGACACCGCGCCGCTCCGGCGCTTCTCCTCCAGCACCTCGAGGTCCTGGCGCAGGATCGCGAGCGCCTTGCGCCCCTGTTCGAGCCGCGCCCGCTCGGTGACCAGGGCGAGGTACGCCTTGCGGATCACCACGCCCAGCTCGCGCGCCGCGAGCGCGAAGCTCTTCTGCGCGGACAGCAGGTTCAGCCGCGCGATGAGGCTCTGGTTGCGGAGCGCCCCCCAGTGAAAGATGGGCTGGCCCGCCTCGATCCGATAGAAGAATCCACTGGCGCGACTCTGGGAGTTGTTGTTGCCCGAGACTTCGGTCTGGTTTGTGGCGTACTCCGACGATCCGCGCAGGTTGGGCAGCCGCGCGGCGTCGGCACCGAGAATCTTTGCCTCCTGCACGGTCCGCTCGAAGTCGGCGACGACCAGTTGCGGCGACCGCACGAAAGCGGCGTCGAGGATCAGCTTCAATTCCGGCAGGAAATCCTCCGGCATCGTGCCCGCCAGCTCGGGCGGCTCCACGGGATCGACGGCCCGCAGCGCGGCAGCCACGCCCAGGCATCCCCACCACGCCACGGCGCGGCCGGTCGCGCGTAGGAACGTGAGGACGGTCGATGCCATGGCGGGACGCTTGATTCGAGCGGTCAAAGCGCGGGATTTCGAGAGTGATTGCAATCCATAACTCTTGCGCCTCGACCTGCGAGCGCGCCAAGGTCACGAAAGTTCCGCGCTTCGCGCCCGTCGTCCCCAATGCAGTCCGCCCTTTCCGCCCTCGCCCGCGAACACCTCGAGCGCGTCCGCACCTTCTACGACGTCGCGCCGACCGAGCCCCGGGCCGGCGCCCGGGCCTACCGGGGGCTGCTGGCCCACTACTACAACCTGTTGATTCCGCCCGATGCGAGCGTGCTCGAGATCGGCTGCGGCGCAGGCGAACTGCTCGCGCGGATACGTGCGGCGCGCAAGGTCGGCGTCGACCTCTCCCCCACCCAGATCGCGGCGGCGCGGGGGCGCGTGCCGGACGCGACGTTCTTCGTGCAGGCGGGCGAGACGCTCGCCCTCGAGGACCGGTTCGATGTCATCATCGTCTCGGACACGCTGAACCTGGCGGCGGATGTCCAGCGCCTGCTCGAACGCCTGCACACCGTGTCCCATGCCGACACGCGCCTCGTGCTCAACTTCCAGAACACGCTCTGGCGGCCCGCGCTTTCGTTCGCGCGCATGCTCGGGCTGAAGGCGCCGCAGCCGCAGAACAGCTGGCTGGCCTCGTCGGACGTACTGAACCTGCTCGGTCTCGCGGGCTGGAGCCCGGTCTTCCGCCAGGGCCGCATCCTCCTGCCGTTCCACCTGCTCGGCCTCGGGTCGTTCCTGAACCGCTGGCTCGGCCCGCTCCTGCAGTGGTTCTGCCTCACGGTCTTCTTCGTCGCCCGCCGCGACCAGGGCGTGGAACGCCGCCCGCTCTCCGTGTCGGTCGTGATTCCCGCGCGCAATGAAGCCGGCAACATCCCCGCCGCCGTCGCCCGCACCCCGGAGATGGGCGCGTGGACCGAGCTCATCTTCGTCGAGGGCCACTCGCGCGATCACACCTGGGCTGAAATCCAGCGCATGGCGGCGGAGAATCCCGGGCGCCGGATCAAGATCCTGCAGCAGTCCGGCAAGGGCAAAGGCGATGCCGTGCGCGCCGGCTACGCGGTGGCAAGCGGTGAGGTGCTGATGATCCTCGACGCCGACCTGACGATGCCCCCGGAGGAACTGCCGAAATTCTACGACATCATCGCGAGCGGCCGCGCGGAGTTCGCCAACGGCGTCCGCCTGGTCTATCCGATGGACGAAAAGGCGATGCAGTTCCTCAATCTCTGCGCCAACAAGGCATTCGGCCTCATCTTCACCTGGCTGCTCGGCCAGCCGGTGAAGGACACGCTCTGCGGGACGAAGGTGCTTACCCGCGCCCATTATGACCGGATCGCGGCGAACCGCTCCTACTTCGGGGACTTCGATCCCTTCGGCGACTTCGACCTGCTCTTCGGCGCCGCCAAGCAAAACCTCAAGATCGCCGATGTCCCGATCCGGTATCGGGAACGGACCTACGGCACGACCAACATCCAGCGCTGGCGGCACGGCGTGCTGCTGCTGCGCATGGTGTGGTTCGCGGCGCGAAAGTTGAAGTTCGTGTGAACGCTGGAATAGCGAGGGGTGAGTAGCGGGTAGCGAGCATTCGGCCGTCGAAGTACTCCTTCCTACTCGCTCCTCACTCCCCACTCCTGGCCACGTCTCATGAAGGTTCCCATTCTCGACCTGAAGCCCGCCTACGACGAACTGCGCGCCGAACTGGATGCCGCGTATCACCGCGTGATGGAGTCGGGGTGGCTGCTGCTCGGTCGCGAGCTCGAAGGGTTCGAAGCCGAATACGCCGCGAGCGTCGGCGCGCGGTGCTGCGTCGGCGTCGCCAACGGGCTCGAGGCGATGCAACTCGTCCTCATGGCCCGCGGCATCGGCCCCGGCGACGAAGTCATCGTCCCGTCGCACGGCTACATCGCCACCTGGCTCGCCGTCACCCACGTCGGGGCACGCCCGGTCCCCTGCGAACCCGATCCGCTCACCTATAACCTCGATCCGGAGCGGCTGGAGACTCTCGTCACGCCTCGGACGCGGGCCATCCTGCCGATTCACCTGTACGGCCAGACGGCCGCGATGCCCGCCATCATGGCCGTCGCCGAACGCCACGGTCTCTTCGTGCTCGAAGATGCGGCCCAATCCCACGGCGCCCTTTGCCACGGCCGCGCCGCGGGCAATCTCGGGCACGCGGCGGGCGTGAGCTTCTATCCCAGCAAGAATCTGGGGGCGCTCGCCGACGCCGGCGCGGTGACGACCAGCGACGAGACGCTCGCCGACCGGCTGCGGCACCTGCGGAACTACGGTTCGAAGGTCCGTTACCAAAACGACTACGCCGGCCTAAACTCGCGCCTCAGCGAGCTGCAGGCGGCGTTCCTCCGCGCCAAGTTGCCGAAGCTCGAAGCATGGAACGCGCGCCGCGCGGTCCTCGCCCGACACTACCTCGACCAATTCGACGGCGTCGGGGACCTGGTGCTGCCGCACGTGCCGGCCTGGGCGAGTCCGGTGTGGCACCTTTTCGTGGTGCGGACGAAGCGGCGCTCCGCGCTGCAGGCACACCTCTCCGCCGCTGGCATCGGCACGCAGGTCCATTACCCGGTGCCACCCCACCTTGCCGGCGCCTACGCCGGTGCGGGCTGGAAACGCGGCGACTTTCCGCTCGCCGAGCAGCTGGCGGGGGAGGTGCTCAGCCTGCCGATCGGGCCACACATGAGCCTGGCCCAGGTCGGGTACGTCTGCGCCAGCGTCCGGGAATTTTACGCGAAAGGGTGAGGACGTGAGCGCGCCGGACTTCGTCGTCTTCCCCACCCGCGACCTGCTTCCCCCCGAATGGTCATGGCCGGACGCCGACGGTCCGGTGCGGGCCTTCAATCCCGGCCTGCTGCGCGACGGTGCGGGCTGGCTGCTGGCGTACCGGATCGTGGGGCCGGACGGTCGGCGTCGCATCGGCCTGTGCCGGCTGGACGCCAACCACCGGATCGTGCCGGGGTCGCCGCAGGCGTTCACCGATGCAGTGCGATTCCGTCCGCATGCACAGTATCCGGAAACCGCGTACCACTGGTTTGCCGATCCCCGCCTCTACCGCTTCGACGACCGGATCTTCATCTACTGGAACTCGGGCTGGCACGAACCGCACAACTGCCAGTTCCTGCAGGAAGTCGACCCGGGGTCGCTTCGACCCCGAGGTTGTCCGCGCGAACTGCGGCTCGCCGGGCGCCGGCCGTTGGAGAAGAACTGGACGTTCTTCGCCACCGCCGAGGGGGCGCTCCGCGCCGTCTATTCAATCGCGCCGCACCGCATCCTGGGCTTCTCCCTCGAGGGCGAGGGCGACGTGGAGTTCGAGGAAGCGTGGCGGACCGACTGGGCGCTGGAGGAATACCCCGCGTGCCATGGCGGGCTGCGCGGCGGCACGCCCCCCGTGTACGCAGAAGGACGATACTGGGCTTTCGTGCACAGCGTCCATGACGGAGCCGACGGATATCGTTACGCGCCGGCCGCGTACACGTTTGCCGACACCGCGCCCTTCGCGCCCCTCGCGCGGCCGGCGCGTCCCCTCCAGCTGGGACCGGCAGAGGGCTTCGTCCGGCGGCATCCGCGGCTCAACCCGGCAGTGGGCGAAGTAATTTACCCTTGTGGTGCGGCGTGGGACGACGCTCGCTGGATCATCAGCTATGGGATCAACGACGAAGCTTGTGCGCTCGCGATCGTTCCACGCGGCGCCGTGGACGCGACCCTGGTGCCGCGGTAGCCGCGGCAAGGCCGCGCGTTTGCCTCATATCCCGTTCGGCCGGGGAGGGGCGGCATGACGAGGAACCTGTTTCATGCCCTGATCGCGGATCCGCTCCGCATGGTGGCCGGGCTGTGGGGCCGCCGCGACCTGATCCGGCAGTTTACGCGCCGCAACATCGAGCTGCGTCATCGCGGCAGCCGGCTGGGGGCGGTGTGGGCGCTGATCAATCCCCTGACGATGCTCGTGCTGTACTACGTCATTTTTGGCGTGATCTACGGGACCAAGTTTCGCGGGCCGGAGGACACGGCGTTCGACGTCCTGCTCGCAATGTTCCTGGGGCTGACGCTGTTTCACGCCTTCTCGGAGACGCTTTCGTGGGCGCCCAATCTCATCACGAGCAATCCCAATTTCGTGAAGAAGGTGGTGTTTCCGCTGGAAGTGCTGCCCGTGGCGCAAATCGGCGCCGCGACGTTTCATCTCGCCGTGAGCCTGGCGCTCGTGGTCGGCGGGACGGCGTTCAGCACGTACGGCCTCACCTGGCACGTGCTCTGGCTGCCTGCCCTGGTGCTGCCGCTCCTCCTGCTCTCGCTCGGTGTGGCCTGGCTGCTCGCGGCGATCGGGGTGTTCGTGCGGGACATCGGGCAGTTGAGTGCATTTGCCGTCACGGTGCTCCTCTTTGCCAGCGCCGTCATGTTTCCCGCCGAGATGATCGTTTTGAAGGCACCCCAGCTTTGGACGCTGCTGCAGCACAACCCGATTCTTCAAATCGTGGATCTCGCCCGGCACACCGTGCTGTGGCACGAACCGATGCAGCTGGAAAAGTTGCTGCAGGTCTACGCGGTCGCTGGCGGCGTGTTTGCCGGGGGAGCGGTGTTCTTTGCGCTGTTGCGGCGTTCGTTCGCCGAAGTGATCTGAGCCCGGCGCGGCGTCACGCTTCCGGCGCTACCCTCTCACCGCCGACGCGTCCCCTCGTTGGGAGATTCGGGTTCCGTCGTGGCCGCGTTGCAAACCAGGGAAGATCCAGGACAACCCGCGCCTTCGGCCAGAAGCACAGGAGGCAGCAGGAATGGAGCCGCTTGTCCCAAATGCGGCTGACGTTCGATGGGCTTGCTGCAGCGGCGGGACCTCACGCCGCTGGGGCGGGTCGCCGGGCGTCAGCCGCCTGGGGACAGGCGGCTCCACCGCGATTCAATCCGCAACCGGCACGCGGGGGACTGCCCACAAGAGGGCCCTGGGGTACGCTTCCCTTCGCTCTCTGCACCTGCGTTCAACCGCCCTCGCTCCGCGGCCGCGCGACCTCGATTTCGTAGGGCAGACGCACCAGTCCGTGAATGACTTCCTGATCGGGCGGGTTCGTCACCTCGATGACGGCGGCGTTGAGGACGCGATCCCAGGTGTTGTCGGCATCGGCGCCGGCACCGCAACCGACATCGAAGGTGTACTGGCCCGCCTGCAGTTCCAACCGGAAGCGAATCTTCACCAGGCACGCGCCCCCTTCCGGCAGTTCTGCCACGAGTCGCCGGGCCACGCGCAAGCCTGTCGCGAAGATCACCTGGCCGTGGCGGTTGCGCAGCTCGCAACCGGCACTGATCGCCCTGACCTCGCGTCGCGCTTCGACGAGCAGGACGGCGATGGCCCCTGTCTCTTATACACATCTCCGAGCCCACGAGACAGGCAGAAATCTCGTCTAAGCAGGTTCGAAACGTGGCGGCGGAAGCTGCTGCGCTTTGGGCTCCTCGGCAGACTCTTCGATCGCCGGCGGCGGCAGCTCGGGTGCCACCGGCGCCTCCGGCAACGGCTGATCAGGCAGGGTCGCTAGATCGTCGGTGGGCGCGGGCGCGTTGCCCGACAGGGCGGCCATGGCAGTGACGTACTCACGCACGCATGCCCCGGCATCCCCGAGGTAGCGCATCCGCCCCTGATCGAGCCAGAGGGCCCGCTGGCACAGGTTGAGCACGAAGGACAGATCGTGGGTGACGACGAGGAGCGTGACGCCCTTGGCGATCAACTCGTGCATCCGGCGGCTGCATTTCTGTTGGAACAGGATGTCTCCGACGCTCAGGGCTTCATCAATGATGAGCACGTCAGGCTCCACCGAGATCGCGACCGCGAAGGCCACGCGCATCATCATGCCGGTGGAGTAGGTCTTCACGGGCTGCTCGATGAAGGCGCCGATATCGGCAAACTGGATGATCGACTCGAATCGTGCCGACATCTCTTCGCGCGAGAGACCCAGGATGGCTCCCGCGAGGAAGATGTTTTCCCGTCCGGTGAATTCCGGGTTGAACCCTGATCCGAGTTCAAGGAGCGCGGTCACCCGTCCGCGCACCTCACATCGTCCGGATGTCGGACGAAGCGTTCCAGCCAGGATCTGCAGCAACGTGCTCTTGCCGGCGCCGTTGCGCCCAATGACCCCGAAAGCCTCCCCGGGCGAAACGCGAAAACTCACGTCCTGCAGCGCGGCGACGGTGCCAGTCGCCGACCCTCCACGCTCCTCGCGCCGCAAGCCGAGACCTTCGGCCAGCCAGTGCCGCAGGGTCCCGCTCGGCTCGTAAGTCTTGTACAGCCCGTCGACCTGAATCACGGGACGGGCCGCTGGCGCACTCGGATGGGAAGGAGAAGTGGCTGAAGTTGAAACCACGCCGGTTGGTAGAGACGGAACGGGGCTTCAGACCAAGAAAAAAAAGGGCGACCGGTCGCCCGGTCGCCCTTTGCGGCGTAATATCAGTCAACAACTATCATTGGCCGGGCGGCACATACGCGCCCGCGCCCAAATTCACCGGATCCTTGCCGTTCAGGTCCGTGGACTTGCTC
>ERZ761602.7790-NODE-7790-length-11130-cov-7.063657_pt1 | contig 11130 bp, 8 predicted proteins | sample MGYA00512165_ERZ761602 | MGnify/ENA primary metagenome ERZ761602 (study PRJEB28899, sample SAMN02445085) | bioreactor sludge metagenome | biome: EBPR sludge; isolation source: Thorneside wastewater treatment plant | place: Australia: Brisbane, Thorneside... | reverse complement strand
ATTCTTATGTTGAGCTTCTCCTAATCTTGAAAAATTTGCAGAGGGAAACAAAATATCCATAAAAATATAATCTGGTGTTATACAAATCAGAACAATCGTTTTAAAGAGCGATTGTTTTAAAGTCATTGATAATCAATGTGTAATATTCCATTTGGCTATTAAATGCTATATGTTTCATGCAATTTTGATAAAAGATGCTCATGGCCTGTTATCATTCTTCTGTTGCTTGTTTCAGCCTGCAATAAAAAAATACTTGACGAGAAACCCCTCGATTTCCTTACTCCTTCAAATGCGTATACTACAGTAGATGGGGTGCAGCAGGGAATAAACGGCCTGTACGCCACTGTGCGGCAAAGATGGTTCTTCATGGATCTTAACCCTACTTACGCATTGTTCTCCCTGGGAACGGATGAATCTTTTGATGGGGAAGAACCGGGCGGTCAGCGGTTTTTAACGGACTATAGCACAAGCCTTGTTTCGTCAAATGTGGAAGTGGGGAATATGTGGCAAACGAATTATTTGATTATCCAACATTCCAATACGCTTATCGATGGCATTAATAATGCCGATCCTTCCATTTGGCCAAACGAAAGGGCTAAAAATATTTTCTTGTCTGAAGCCATGTTGTTTAGGGCCTTCTCTTATCGCATCCTTGTTACGGTTTTTGGAGATGTTCCCTTGGTAACGGACGTAATTAATGAGGCTAAAACTGATTTTGTAAGAGCGCCTAAGGCGGACATATATAAACAGATAGAAGACGATCTTACTTATTTTTGCCGCGGCGAACCTGCCTGTAAGCGGCGCTGAAGCGGCGCCGGGAAGGCTTATTCAGAGCGTAGCCTGGCATTTTCTGAGCGAAATTTATCTTGCGCAGCGAAAGTTTGAATTAGCGGCAGACGCCGCTTCTGCAGCGATTGACAATTATGGGCACGCGTTAATGACCCATCGGTTCGGGACAAACCTGGGCAAGGATATATTTGGCTCCGGAGATCCTTATTATGACCTGTTTACCAAGTAACCATTGATTATATATTGGATGAAAGAGCAAGGGAACTTTATGCGGAAGAACATAGGCTCATTACCTTGATGCGGTTGGGTAAACTTGTTGAAAGGGTGCGCAAATACCATAGCAATCCCCTTCGCTGGGGAGCGGATATTCAGGATCATAATAATTTATGGCCTATTCCTCAAAATGAAATTGACCTGAATATCAGTACTACGCTGACGCAAAACCCGGGTTATAATTAACCTCAGCGTCGAAACCTGGCTATGAGCGGACAGGCTGTAAAATTGTTAAGGCAATAATTAGTGGTCATCGACGATGCCGGCCACGATTTATGGTTATTTTTATGGTATCTCATAACCTAATCGTTTACGTATGAACCAGCATTTTAGCAGGAGGAAATTTGTGCGCAACGCGCTCATAACCGGCGCCGGATTAAGTTTATCCAGTAGCGTTACCGCTGTATATCCAAAAGGAGATAATGTGATCGCGCCCGGAAAAAGGGTTGGACTTATCGGCCTTGACACTTCCCACGTGACCGCTATCGCTAAAGCATTGAATAATTCCAAGCCCGGGGCGGACTGGGGCGGATATAAAGTAGCGGCGGCTTATCCTACCAAGGGTAGCGCGGATATGAAAGCAAGTATCGACCGCTTGGCCGGTTTTACAGAGCAGGTAAAAAAGCAGGGAGTAGAAATAGTGGACTCCATTGAGGAGTTGTTAAAGAAAGTTGACGTGGTAATGCTTGAATCTGTAGACGGCCGCCGGCACTTGGAAGAAGCTTTGCCAGTGATAAAGTCGGGTAAACGAATGTTTATCGATAAACCCATCGCCGCTTCGTTGGCGGATGCTATGGTTATCTTTGACGCCGCAAAAAAATACAATAACCCGGTATTCTCGGCCTCCTCGCTGAGGTATATAACCGGCGCCAAGGAGGTAAGGGAGGGAAGGTCAGGGAAGATATTGGGCGTCGACTCTTATGGAGACTGTTATATTGAGCCTAATCATCCCGATCTTTTTTATTATGGCATCCACGGCATGGAAATCCTCTATGCGCTTATGGGTACGGGTTGTAAGAGCGTAAGCCGCACACATCTGCCAAAAACGGATATGGTTGTAGGCGTATGGAACGACGATCGCATCGGTTCGTTTAGGGGTACCCGTTCGGGTACAGGCGATATGGGCGCCACCGTATTCTGCGAAAAAGCCATAGAAATATTAAACAAGTCGGACGGGTACGATCCATTATGGGTTCAAGTCATAGAATTTTTTAATACCGGCGTTATACCGGTAAGCCCCGAAGAGACATTGGAGGAATTTGCCTTTATGGAGGCGGCAGACGAAAGTAAACTAAAAGGAGGCGCCGCCGTTTCCATTGCTTCCATAATGGAAAGAGCCAGGCAGAAAGCCAATCAGAAAAGTATTTAAATCTGATCTGCGTTGGCAATAGCAGGCCCGATATTATAAGAAACAATCGCGGCGCTTAACCGTAGGGCATTTATTAGAAGATCGCCGACGAAGCGTCGGCGATTGGTTTCGACGACGTCTTGCCGGGGTTTTCAACCAGGAGCCATACCGGCATCCCCGGCGCAAATGAACGGATCCTGGCGACGGAGATGGGCGTAAATTTTTGTGGGCGCTGAGAATTTGCCGGCAGGGTCGCGTTTTTCGTTTAACGATTTTTATCTTTGTTTAACGGCGGCCTGGTAAAGGGTTATCAGCAGGTCGCAGAAGAACAGTTGTTGACAGGCGAGAGGCAATAAGATGACCGTTAAACTTAAAATAGCATGGCAAAGAAACAATTTGGTTTTGGCATTATCGGCACGGGCCTGATATCGGACTTTCACGCAAAAGCCATTGAGGCGATAGCGAATGCCTCATTGGTCGGCGTTTATAATATTAATAAAAACAAGGCAGATGCTTTTGCAGCCAGGCATAGTTGTATTGCTTACAATACCCTGGAGGAAATGGCGAATGCGCCGGATATAGATATCGTATGTATCTGCACGCCATCAGGCGCGCATCTTGATCCCGCGATCGTATGCATCGAAGGAGGTAAACATTGTTTAATTGAGAAGCCGCTGGAAGTGACGCTGGAGAAATGCGATCAGATCATTCAGGCGGCAAAAAAAGCGGGAGTGAAGCTGGGCGTGATCTTTCCCTCGCGTTTTGCCGAAGCCAGCCTGCAATTGAAAAAATCTATTGAACAAAATAAGTTTGGCGACCTGACGCTGGGCGACGCCTATGTTAAATGGAGCAGGACGCCGGCATATTATCAATCGGCGCAATGGAGAGGCACCTGGGCGCTTGACGGCGGCGGCGCGTTGATGAATCAGGGGATTCATTCCGTGGATTTATTGCAGTGGTATATGGGGCCTGTGGTATCCGTGCAGGCTTTCGCCGCTAATATCCGTCATAAGAATATTGAAGTGGAAGATACCGTAGCGGCTACGGTAAAATTTGCCAATGGCGCGTTGGGAACCATTGAGTGCTCCACGGCTGTTTATCCCGGTTCGTTTAAACGGATTGAAGTGCTGGGGACTGCAGGCACGGCCATCCTCGAAGAGAATGACCTGGTGAAATGGCAGTTTGAGCAGGAAACGGAGGAAGACGAACAGATCAGGCGCTCGCTTGCCAACCGCACAACTTCGCAGGGCGGCGTATCCGACCCGGCCGCCATCAGTTTTGTAGGCCACCAGAAACAGATAGAGGATATGATGCAGGCTATTGAAACCGGCGGCTCCCCATTGGTTGACGGCATCGAAGGACGTAAGGCGGTGGAGATCGCGCTGGCAATTTATAAAAGCGCGCGTACAGGCGAACTTGTGCGGTTGCCTTTATAACTTATTTTAACCACTTGTCGAACCACCCGAATGCATCCGATTGCATTTGGGCATCGAATTTATGGGGGCCGGGATAAAATGAACATTGATAACGGTCGCCGGCGCCCGCTTTATGAAATACCTCGCTTAATATCCTGTCCGCCTGTTTCATTTCGGCAAGCGTGTACAGTTCGTCGTCGATATCATTCAACACCATTGTAGGCAGGGGCGTACGTAATCCGAGGATCTCCGGGAAATCCAATTCATTGGGCAATAGCGGCACATAGGTCATCCAGGTGTGCGTAAACGATTTGTAGCGTATCAGGTCGTTCCAGGTGGTCATAAACCCTACGCATACCGCGCAGCCGATCCTTGGGTCCAGTCCGCCCATAAAGGCAGTGCGCATTCCTCCGCCGGATAACCCGCCGCAGCCAATCCGCGTGGGATCGACTTCTTCCATAGCGCACAATATATCCAGCGCTTTCCGGTCTTCCGCAAAAAACACTCCCGGCCAGGTAGTTCCGGCGCTGAACAGCGATTTAGCCATGACATGCTCATGCTCGGCGGCCCATTCATTGTATTTGATAATATTGCCGGCTTCTTCAGGATTTGCATCATTAAGTCCCTTTCTCAGGTGTTCGGGAACATCCTGCGTCATTACCCTGCGGCTTTCGAATGGGAAAGCGTCGGGTATCAATACTATATATCCTTTTTTGGCTATCTCGTTGGCCCAGGCCCGGCCCCCGTAGCAGGTTTGCTGATGAGCCGCCATCAGTGGATGCTGCCGGTCGCCGGTTTTTGTGATCTTTTGTTTGCCGAAATATTTATCGGCATTGTGATCATGAAAAGCCAGTATGCCCGGAAGCTTGCCTTTTACCTGTTGTGGTTTTAATAAGATCGCTTCTGTGCGGCGGCCATAAGGCAGTTGCCAGCTCAGCTCCCGGATGGTTAGTCCGTCGTATGTATATTCCTTATTGATGGTAACCTGGGGCATTCCGCCCAGGTCGGGAATAGCCAACCGGTCTATCAACCGATCTCTTGCCGCTTTGCGCCAGGCTTCCAGGTCGGTCCATTCTTTTTTTCTAAATGACAAAGAGGGCGGTGTTTTTCCGAGCGCTCCGGCGGCCCAGTCGCCATATAATCCGATTATGCTGAGATCTTCCTGTTTGTTGCGTAAATCTTCCACCGTATAAAATTTTCTTTAAGTAATCCGGATAATGAAGGTATAAATTTATTCCTCTGGTCTTACTCTGACAAATATGACTTGTCTTTTTTGTCCATTGTAGAAGCTACTATGGATATAGCTGTACAAGATCGCATAGTAATTCATCAATTTAGGGTAAATACGCTTTATGGGATTGCTGTAACTTCCCTGTTCAGGCTATGCGCATGAAGGACAATTTTCCTATCGCCGCCTTAAATTTCCGGGCATGCATGAAATCATGAATTATGAAGGTTGGCCAGATTGTGTTCGTTTGTATAATGAGGAGATAGAAGTTATTGCGGCTACTGTTATTGGCTGTCGTATACTGCGCGCGGGCTTTATCAACGGTCAGAACTTTTTTTATTTGTCCCCGGAGGATGCGGGTAAGACCGGAGGAGATGATTGGAGAATATATGGCGGGCATCGCTTATGGCATGCGCCGGAAGCCATACCGAGGAGCTATTATCCTGATAATCGCCCGGTAGAATATTTCTTGCGCGATAATACCTTAACGCTTCGGCAGGAGAGGGAAGAGACGACGGGCATCATCAAAGAAATGGAAATTGTTTTGCATCCATCGGCCAATGAAATAACAATAACGCACCGGTTGATCAACAAAAATCTATGGCCTGTGAGTTTATCGCCCTGGGCTATCTCTGCCATGGCGCCGGGAGGGTTGGCTATTGTTCCGCAGGAGCCTTTTGGAGAGGGGGATGAATATTTACTGCCCGCGCGCCCGTTAATACTTTGGCCTTATGCAAGGATGCAGGATCCCCGCTGGTTCTGGGGTAATGAATATATCCTGGGCGCGCACGACCCAAATGAAAGTTCGGAACAGAAGATAGGCGTCTTAAACAAGCAGGGATGGTGTGCGTATAGACTTAACGGCGAGTTGTTCCTGAAGCGTTTCTCTTATGCGCCCGGGCGGCAGTACCCCGATTTTAACAGCAACAACGAGGTCTATATCAACCGGCATTTTTTAGAAATAGAAACGTTAGGGCCGATGGAAGATATTGCGCCCGGAGAGGCTGTAGCGCATACGGAGCATTGGCTGATCTCAAAAACAACAAGCGATAATGTGGAAGAGATAATAGGACGGCAAATTTTGCCGATGACCTAATCTTTTTTACAATAAATGTTATAGGAATAATCAATCCAGAATGTTTTCGGGGAATACGATTTGAAGCGCATTCTTTATTCATATTTTAATCAGTTTTATGAGAATTCTTTTTGTATGTATTGTTTTTAGTTTGATAGGCGGAATGGTTAATGCCCAGTCCAAACGCGCTCCTGCCAGCTCTACGCCTGATAGTATAGGGTTGCATAAGGCGGTATTGGATGATCAGTCTAAGCTGATTTCCTGGATGGGGCCTTCTGATATTGCGTATGACCAGTTCCTTCGCAAGCGTTGGGAGTTTGTGAAAACAAAAGCTCCTTATAGTCCCGGGCCTCCTCCCCGTTCGTCATACCCGCAATATTATTTTTATTGCGCGTTCCAGGACAATATGGAACCCGATCAATGGATGAATGATGTAGGCGAGAAGATCCCCAACTGGTTTGAATCTGCCCGTCTCTATTATGCGTATACCGGCGACGCTTCGGTAATGACGATCGTTAAGGGCATGATGGACTATGCTATCGAACACGGAACCAGCCCGGATTCTTTCGACTGGCCCGGGATGCCTTATACCACTACCAATGCAGGCGATACGGTGTTTCAGGGATTTACTTCCGCAAAGCGGTTTGTTTTGCACGAGATACAAGTAGACCATGCCGGCGATATGGGATCGGCCTATTACCGTATGTACCTGTTTACCGGCGAGGAAAAATATAAAGAGGCCGCGCTTAAGGTAGCGAATACCATGGCTGCCAAAATAAAAACAGGAAATGCAAAGCAGTCGCCATTGCCCTATCGCGTGGTTATGAATACGGGCAGGATAACGGCGCCGTACGGAGCCAATTGGGCAAGCGCATATAAACTGTTTGACGACCTGATCAGGTCTAATACCGGCGATGTCAAAAAGTATAAAAATGCCGCGGCCAAACTAAGGAAGTTTACGGTGAAATACCCTATGAAAACAGGCTATTGGACTGACGGGCATTCGGATACAGAAGTCTATAGCAATACATATAAGAGCAATCTGAGCGCGAGCAATATGGGTTTGCTGTTGTTCGATCATCCTGAGTTTGACAAGAAATGGAAGCAGTATTCCATAGACCTGATCAAATGGACGGAGAAATATTTCGTAGAACGTTGCTCTGAGGGAGAAGTGGGGAACCAGTGGGGCGCCAATATAGTGGGGGAGCAGGACGATTTTAATCATAAGATGGATTACCAGACCGCCCGGTATGCCGCGCAATGCGCCAGGTTATATGCCGCCACCGGCGACGAGAGCTATAAGGAAAAAGCATATCGTTCTTTAAACTGGGTGACCTATTGTAACGACTCAACGGGCAAGGCGTATGAAAGCCCGCTGAGCGATGGGATCTTAAGCTGGTGGTCGGACACTTATGGCGAATGCCCGCGTATGTTCTATCATGCTTTTGCCGCCGTGCCCGAATGGGCGCCTAAGGGATCAAATCATATCCTCTATTCCGAAGGCATATTAAGAGATCCGCTTTATGAAAATCGCAGGGTTCAGTATACGGCAACGGAGGACAATGGAACCGAGTACCTGCGCCTGGCGTTTAAACCTTCGGCGATCACGGTAAACGGATTGTCGTTAATGGAAACTGTAAATAACGAATCCGGGTATACGATAAAGCCGCTCGATGGAGGCGACTACAGCCTGGTCATTAAAAGGGTTCAGAAGGGCAGGGTGACCATTGAATGACCTATTTTCTTGTCAGCGGAAGGGTTCCCGGAATCACGGTTACCCTCACGGTATCGACGCTCCACTCTGCCCTGTCATCAACCGCTTTTAATTCATAAGTATACACGCCGGGATAGTTAAGCCCTGTGAGTCGCGGATGCGCCGTAACCTCATCCAGCATTGTACCGTAGGAAGGTCCTCCTATTTTTCTCCAGACATGCCTCGCTATTTTTCCATCGGGGTCGGAAGAGGCGCTGCCGTCTAAGACAATGGTTCCCTGGGATGCGGAGAGAACAATGTCCTTGCCCGCTTTTGCCAGCGGCTTTTGATTGGGCTTAAGACTTCGGTTTTGCGCCAGCATCCACTCAAAAATATTAGGGTTTTGATAATTATAAGCGGTATCGTAAGCTCTTCTCACCCAAACATAGTGGCCTCCTACTTCGTATACCACCATATTTGGACTTGCTTTTGCGCCGCAATCATTGATGCTTTTGATAGCGGTGAAGGTGCAGCTGGGAGGCGCCATGACGTCATCTAACGCGTGGAAAGCCAGGATGGGCAGTTGGGCATTGGCGATATTGCAGCCATTGGTCATAAAGCAGGGAGATACTACCGGGGCCGCGCCAGCGAGTTTTTTAGCATTGGTTAAGGAAGAAGAGACATAGGTCCATGTGCCGCCGCCGCCAAGGCTCAAGCCGGTCAGAAAAATACGGTTGGTATCTATATACAGGTTCTTCTTAGCAAAATTGATCATCTCATCTACGTAGTAGTTGGGCCAGGCGGTATATTTGGAATCGAGCTGGGGGAACAAAACTACAAAGCCCTCTGTTTTCCCATTCCAGGCAAAGATCATATTATGTCCTTTGTCTATGTATTTGGGAATGCCGCAGCAGTTTAGCCGGGCAAGATCCGGTTCAAGCCCGGTTCCTTTTTCCCCGATGCCGTGCAGGAAGATGATCAGGGGGTGTTTGGCGTCGGGGTTCGACTGATAGTTCGGAGGAAGGTATTGATAGAAACCGATCTTTTGTCCGCGGGGGCCGTCTATTCGTTGGGCTGTTCTTTGAGCCGACAGAAAAACAGGTAATAATATTCCCCACAGCATCAGAACTTTTATCATACGCATTCGTTGATGAGGAGCAAATTTACCAATGTAAGGCTGAAAACAGAAAATTATCGGGAGCAATTATTGAATCTTCAATGCATACAATGGCTAACTTTGAATAAATACATTTTAATACATAATATCTATGGAGACCTTGCAACCGCTAATCAGGGATCAGTCTTATATTAACGGGAAATGGACCGGCGCCGCTTCGGGAAAAACATTTGACGTTGTCAATCCGGCTACCGGAAAACGCATTGCTTCGGTGGCCGACCTCGAGATAGAGGAGATCCGGGCGGCCATTGACGTTGCGGCGGAGGCCTTCCCTTTGTGGTCGGGCCTTTTAGCAAAGGAGCGCGCTGGAATACTGATGAACTGGTTTCGGCTCATCCTGGATCATAAACAGGAGCTGGCCACGCTGATCACGATGGAATGCGGAAAGCCCTACCAGGAAAGCCTAAGCGAAGTAAACTATGGCGCATCTTTTATAGAATGGTTTGCAGAGGAAGGCAAACGGATTTATGGCGATGTAATTCCTCAGCATGCGGCGGATAAGCGTTTAATGGTGATCAAGCAGCCCATTGGCGTAGCGGCGGCGATCACTCCCTGGAATTTTCCGCTGGCGATGGCGACGCGCAAGCTGGGGCCCGCTTTGGCGGCGGGATGCTCCGCGATCCTTAAACCTCCTTCTCCTGCTCCTTTAACATCCCTGGCATTGGCGCAGCTGGCGGCCGATGCGGGAATCCCACCGGGCGTATTAAACGTGGTTACAACCAATAATTCAGGCGCCGCGGGACAAGAGTTTAGCGAAAACGAGAAGGTCAGAAAAATATCTTTTACCGGGTCGACGGAAGTGGGGAGGGTATTACTAGCGCAATGTGCGCCGACGATAAAAAAAGCGTCAATGGAATTAGGAGGCAATGCGCCCTTTATTGTTTTTGAAGACGCAGATATAGACGCCGCCGTGCAAGGAGCTATAACTTCAAAATACCGCAACTCCGGGCAAACCTGCGTATGCGTTAACCGCATCCTGGTTCATGAAAAAGTATATGACGCGTTTGTTCAAAAACTAACGTCGGCTGTCGCTCAGTTCAAAATGGGGAACGGCTTGGAGCAAGGAGTAACGATCGGCCCATTGATCAACGAAAAAACGCTGACAAAAGTAAGGGAACTGGTCGACGATGCCCTGCAAAAGGGCGCCAGCGCGACTATCGGAGGAAAGCCTGACAAAGGGTTGTTTTTTCAGCCCACGGTATTGGCCAATGTTACTCCGGCAATGCGGGTGGCGAGAGAAGAAATATTCGGTCCTATCGCCCCGGTATTCCGGTTCAGTTCTGAAAAGGAAGCAATCGATATGGCCAATGATACCGAATACGGCCTTGCCTCTTATTTCTATAGCCGCGATGTGGCGCGATGCTGGCGGGTGGCGGAGGCGTTGGAATATGGAATAGTGGGAATCAATGAAGGCCTGATCTCCACGGAAACGGCGCCTTTTGGAGGCATTAAACAATCGGGATTGGGAAGAGAAGGTTCAAAATACGGGATCGAAGAATACCTGGAGATTAAGTATATGTGTTTCGGGAATGTTCACTGAGGCCAACATAATATATCTTCGATAGACGCGGTATTATTGTTGTTGATCACGTCGGTTCATGCCGTTCGCATCTATAAGCCGGCGGCGGTTTGCGCGGCATTCGCAGGAGCCTGGCGTAGGTTGTATACGCGCTGCAGTTGGCTCTTTTTGAATATCTTTATTCAAATAATTTTCTTTTGACGCGGATCGGGCTTTTATCTGATACACATCACTTTCTTGATGAAAACATTTTCAGGCATTTTGAGCGCTGCGATGAAATATGGCATGCGGGCGATTTCGGAACAGCGGAGCTTGCTGAAAAGCTTAGCGCCTTTAAACCTCTTAAGGGAGTGTTCGGGAATATCGACGGATATGATATCCGCAGCCTGTTTCCTGAAACGCTGCGCTGGCGATGCGAACAGGTGGAGACGCTGATGACGCATATCGGCGGTTATCCCGGCAGGTATGCTCCCGCGGTAAAAGAGCAGATGCTGAACGCTGCGCCCAGGCTGTTTATCAGCGGCCATTCTCATATTTTAAAGATCATGTACGATAAAAAATACGAGTGTTTGCATATTAACCCCGGCGCTGCCGGGAAGCAGGGTTGGCACCA
>ERZ761602.7787-NODE-7787-length-11135-cov-5.193321_pt1 | contig 11135 bp, 9 predicted proteins | sample MGYA00512165_ERZ761602 | MGnify/ENA primary metagenome ERZ761602 (study PRJEB28899, sample SAMN02445085) | bioreactor sludge metagenome | biome: EBPR sludge; isolation source: Thorneside wastewater treatment plant | place: Australia: Brisbane, Thorneside... | reverse complement strand
TTTACATTCCCACTACCGGTTTGCGCCTACTTTTTGATTTATGCACCAACGCCATCAGGAATTGTACAACCAACTGAGCGAAAAGTTGAGAGAATTGGTGTCTGTCAAGAACAGCAAACAAATCACCAACTGGATTTGGATAATCGTTGGAATGTTGCAAAGCGAGTCGTGCCATCTGGGACAGATTGCCAATTACCTGCCGCTGAAAAGTATGGCGGAGTCGCGTGCTACTCTGATTCGGCGCTGGTTGATGAACCCGCACATCAAGGTATGGAGTTTTTACAAAAAGATATTGGAGCATGTTTTTACAGGTTGGAAAAGCCTATCGGCAACGATCATTCTGGATGGTGTCATGCTCTTCGGAGATCGCTGGCAGGTCTTTCGCGTATCGTTGTTGCATGGCAATCGAGCGGTTCCCTTGGCGTGGATTGTGGTGAAAGGCAAAGGCTTGGTCAAGGTCACCAAGCTGAAAAACATGTTGGAGAAGGTACAACGTTTTCTGAAAAGGCACGTTCACGAAGCGCTATTTTTGGCAGATGCAGGCTTTCGAGACTGGGATTGGGCTCAATTATGCGAAGAATTGGGCTGGAATTATGGGATTCGGATCGCGTGCAACACGTATCTGACTTTGCCAAATGGCAGAATGGATCGTTTAGATCGGCTGGTTCCTAAAAACCAAAACCGATATTTTCAGAACGCTTTACTCACCAAGGATGCCGTATGGCAAGCCAATGTCTCGGTCACTTGGACAACAGACAAGGACGGAAAGCTAGAACTGGTGGCTGTCATGACGAATCAGATCGCTTGTCGGGCGCGTTTGCGAGAATATGCCAAGCGCATGAGAATTGAGCAAAGTTTTCGAGATGACAAGTCAGGTGGTTTTGATCTGGAACATACCCGACTGCAGCATGCGGACCGTCTCAATCGTCTGTTGCTGGCGTCTGCCATTGCCACACTGTGGTGTCATGAACTCGGAGAGTTTGTTCTCAAACATGGAGAAGATTTTCGCCGCCAAATCGATCCTTCCTTTCAGCGCACACTCAGTTTGTTTCAACTTGGCTTACGTTGGCTCAAACGCTCGGTTGCCACTGCCATTCACGCTTTGCCTGCATTTCAAGCTACTTTATCGAATCTTCGTCTTAAACCAGTTATTATTCAACAACCTTCTGTTGTCATTGTGTAAGGTAATCAGATTGGGTCTCTTGTATAAGCTATTCGCAGGTCATGCTTGTAGCCTGACTCTCTCTTGAAAGATTCCAGATGGCCGGGTTAATTGCGCCCTTACAAATTAAACTGACAATGGCTAAGATAGAGTGTAGAGAAAGCTATGCCAGCTGCCAAACAACTTATCTTAAACGTAAAACAAAAACAGGAATTGGAAGCTTGGACAAAGAACCTACCCAAGCCTTACTTACGAAGCAAAGCATAGGCGCTGTTGCTGGCAGCTAAAGGGAAATCCACCTACGAAATAGCCTAGGATCGCCGTGTGCATGCCAACCGGACAACGGTAAGCAAATGGATGGAGAAGTTCCGAACTCATGGTCTCGAAGGGTTGAAGCAAGCCAAAGAACAAGGTCGCAAGCCGTGTTTTTTTCCCTCGGACCCCTAGTGAAATTCAAGCCGTGGTTGCGGACCTGTTAAGAGACTGTTTCTTAAGTACACGAATTGGACGGATTACGCGGACAAACACGGATTTTTTAAAGGATTTTTCCGTGAGAATCCGTGAAATCAGCGTAATCCGTGTACAAAAAAGGATTTAAGAAACACTCTCTAAGAGCATGGACCCAGATTCCCTTAAAATGGTTTGGCGCGAGCACCTTTAGTATAGTTACGAACAAATGAAGATAGTCACATCCTGGATATTGTCTTTATGTCGCAGGTAACTCGTCATAATTCCACGCTATGAAATTTTCTCTACCCAGCAGTGTTGAGGGCATGTAAGTCAGTAAGTTTATGAATGACTAGATATTATGGGAATAAAGCCTTTTAAGAAAGGGTTGGACTACAGAGATTTCCTCGTATGTTGTAATATTGTTGTGCTAGCAATGCTAAGTAGCACGAGAAGGATAGCGGTCGTGAAACACGATAAAGGTGATGATGGGGTCGCTGGAGAAGATGAAGGTGGTGTTCCTGTTGGTGTTGGTGGATCAGGTGGCGTTAGCGTATCTGTCGGCATTGGCGAAGGAATCGTGAGAGCCGAATCATAAACATACAATACAGCATCGTATGGAAATGGTGAAGTAAAATCCTCTAACCCACCTCCCTGCACCATATTTCCTTCCAGGCGTGTATTATTATTGGGATCAAACCACTCTACGAGTAAACTTCCCGGAGAATTCGACAAGTCAAGTGTCACTTCGTTTTCGTCCAGTGGTAAGTACACCAAGTACTCTGCACCGTTTCCTACTGGGTTTGCCAAACAGTAGCTTGTTGAGCACAGGTCATCACGAGGAGTCATCGCTAATAGATTCATACGATCAGCGTAGGTTCGTACGTACCCGAGATTTATGCGTAAATCAACATCATTGGGGTTATTCATATCGTAACCGCCGCCATAAATCCGATAGCTATCGTCATATCGGTCCATAAAAAGGAGGTTGAGTCCCTTGGTAAAGCTTTTCCAGACCCAGACTCGATCTCCACAAAGTCCACATATGTGATCTGTATCGGCGATAATGACTTTTCTTCCATCGGATGAAGGTGGATCTTCGTAGTTATTCGGTGAGATCCAATCTGCGGGACTGTTGAACAGTTCTTCATTGCTTCCTAACGGATATTCGGACGTCATGCCGACCGGATGTTGTTTTGGCAACGACGCCTCATAATTCTTTATGTAATTGATCATATGGTATTGCCAGATACTGGAATCCGCGGGGCTTTCATTACTGATCTCATAAAGCACATTATCAAGGTCATTAACGGTATCAATCACTTTTCGGACATATGCTTCCTGAATCTTGGTAATCTCCGCGGACGCCATAGTATGAGTTTCAGAACCGCTATCGTCATTATTGAGATCACCATCGACCCCATTGATATTGTTTGCTGAATTGAACGGATGCCCTTGCCACGGATTGGCTTCTGCATTGTCGGATTTCGGGAATTCGATACTCCAGCCATTGAATAACATAATGGAGACATACATCTCGCGATTGCCAGCCTCAACGATGCGGGCGCGCATTCGATCAAAATACCCTTGATTAAACCTGCTAAGGTCAAATTTTGCTCCTCCGTCGGCCGATGATCCTGGTCCTGTTCGTTCGTAGGGCATCGGGTTAAAGTAGTATGGAGTAGTGGATTCCACGACCCAGATGCTTTGTTCCCATGTCCACAACCGTATGAAGTTTTGATTATTCTCCTGAAGAAAATCCAGCCATTGGGAAAAATCAGTAGGATAGGGAAGAGTATCATCCGAATCAGAATCTTGAAAATTATTCCATATATGCGATCCAGAAAGATAAACTGCCTTTCTATCGTCAACGGTAAAATAACGGGGATTAATCGTGCTAACACGCAAAGGACCATGAAGGTCAGGTGATTGGGTAGAAGCCTGTGCAATATTTAGATAAATCGAATTACTCGGATTCGCCTTGCCTTCGGTTGCTAGAGCGGCTTTATTCAACACATCTGGAAAATTCCAATTGGACTTCAGTGGAAAGAATAACAATATAATAACCCCGTAGAAAAGGATAAGTTGAGGATGCCTCCTAGAAATTAGAAACCTTTCAGCAATCATGCGACTTTTTTTATTATAGAACGACTTTATATGCATAAAAACCTTCGGAAAATTTGCTTGGTGACCGAGATTCAATCCCTCGTAGTTGCATTAACGATCTAAAGGTGTCTTCGTGGAACCAATATCTGTTCCTTTGAGTCGGAAAAGCCTCAAGTAAATAGCGAATTTTCCTTAATGCGATGGCTTCATCGAGGTGCACGAAGAAATTCGGTCTTCCAAGATCACCGTCGTATTTCGGAATTTCATACTCTAGGATAAGATGGTTTCTGAAAGTATTAAGCGTAAGTTCCTCGATTACCCGATGATCCTGATGTAAATCATCCCGGTAATGAGTAAAAATTATGTCGGGTGAGATGGATTTTTTCAAATCTTCGAACTGGTCTTTGATTTCAGTACCTTGCGAAGGAAAATATCCGTCGCGGAAGTTTTTTATCAATATTTTCTTTTTCCCAACGCCAGTGAGAAATAGTTCTGCACTTTTCTGTGCTTCTTCGATTCGCACTCCACTCGCACCAAATACCACCCAAACAACATTTAAGTTGGGATACTCCCCTGTTAATTTGAGAATCGTCCCACCGCAGCCAATCTCAATATCATCACTGTGAGCGCCAAGGCACAGGATTTTAAGTGGTTCGTTCTTTGATTTGTCATATAAAAGTTTTATCATTTCAACCATTTTCACTAATTGAAGGCAAATTAGATTTCGGCAATGATTCATTGCCAGGATGACCCCAAACCATCCAAGGAGCATTCCCTTTTGCATACATATCATCAAACATTTTCTTTTCTTTCATTGTATCAATGCATGCCCAAAAACTGGGATTTTTATACCCGATAACTTGTTGGTCTTCAATCAGGCGATAAAAGGGCTCCTGTACAAGTTCTTCGCCCAATCTTATATAATTAAAAATCTCCTTCTTGAATATAAAGAACCCGCCATTGATCCATACTTCGGAGTTCCAAACAGGAGATAACCCTGTCACTTGGCCGTCAGTGCCAAACTTTACGATGTGAAAAGACTGTGAGGGATGCACGCACAAAAAGCTGGCAGTCTTATCCTTTTGACGAAAAGTTTCAATGTAGTGATTGAGGTCAAGGTCGGTTAAGCCATCGGAATAATTTGCCATAAACTCATCCTCTCCTTCAAGATACTCACGGACAGCCATTAATCGCTGCCCAATGTTCGAATTCAGCCCAGTATCTACGAAGGTAATTATCCAATCTTCAATGTCCTTATTGAATAATTTTACTTCCATCCCGCCTTTTGAATATGTAAAATCGTTGGATATACATTCATTGTATTCGAGGAAATATTTTTTAATATAGTCTCCCTTATGACCTAGGCATAGAATGAATTCCTTGTGCCCAAAATACGCATAATAACGCATAAGATGCCATATCAAAGGTCGGTATCCAATATCCACCATTGGCTTAGGAATCGTTTCTGAGTACTCGCCTAGCCGGGTGCCCAATCCTCCGCAGAACAAAACAACCTTCATCTCAAATCTCCAATCGCAAACCTAGTTAAATCTTCGAATAACGGGTTTTACTGCTCTTCCCTCAAGGAATCGATCAATCCCATGGTCAAGCGCTTTCCTGTAAACGAATAGTGTCTCATTTAGAACTTCAAGTGTTTTGTCAATGTCACGGTCTGTGTGGGAATAGCTTACAACGAGAGAAGGAGCGATGATACCGCGTTTTATTGTCTCCTGTAGAAATAATGTTCGGAAGGATTGTGATGGCTGTCCATTCTCATCGCGCGTATAATAAAGTAGACAACAAGGTTTTCCGAGTGTACCAAAGTATCCTTCGAGACGGTGTTCATGCACCGATTGTTTTATGCCTTCAATCAACCGTTTGCCCTGCCGATACAAATGGTCGATGACAGGTTCGCTTTCGTAAATTTTCATTGTGGCGATTGCAGCAGCAAGCGAATGGGTTTCGGCGCCGAATGTTGTTGAAAGGAGAAAAACCCGTTCCTTATCGGTGTTCAAACCTCCGAGTTCCATTATTTCCCTTTTGCCTACCAGCGCAGCAATTGAAAACCCATTGCCAATGGCCTTTCCAAAAGTGGACAGATCGGGAATAATATTGTGATATTTCTGAGCTCCGCCCAGATGCCAGCGGAAGCCGGTGATAATCTCGTCGAAGATCAACAAACATCCGTTTTGCTTACATAATAGTTTTACATTTTGCAGGAAACCATCCAAAGGTGGATCGAACCTCTCCACCTCCATGAATAGACATGCAATCTGATTTGGGTACTGCTCGAATAGAGATTTTATACTTTCCAAATCGTTGTAATGAAACTTCAGGGTAAGGTCTCTGATTGCATGTGGGATACCAGCCGGCATGTCTGTGGATCCAATAAACCAATCATCCACTGAATAAAAAGGATGGTCTTCACAAATCGCTACTAAGTCTCTCCCGGTAAACGCGCGTGCAAGCCTAACCGCTGCTGTAGTCACATCTGATCCATTCTTGGCAAACTTGACCATATCCGCTCCCTCTATCAGGTTGATTATTTTTTCGGCGCATTCAACTTCAATTGAGGAAGGACGGTTAAAATTAATTCCTAATCGCATTTGCTGGTAAGCAGCTTCCACAACCGGCTTGTACGCATGACCTAATGTTACTGATCTTAATCCATTTCCATATTCAATATATTCATTCCTGTCCAAATCCCAAACGTGGCAGCCTTCCCCTTTTTCAAGAAACCCTGGGGCTCCTTCGGGGAACTGGTCATCCCCTTTTGCGTAGGTATGTGCCCCCCCAGGAATAAGAGTGTGACTTTTTTGTTTCAATAAATTCGACTTTTCAGAATTCATAACTTACTCCTCAAAATACGTGGATTGTGGTCCTGCTGGCAACTGATGGTTTTTACTTAACATGTAATATGCTTAAGTGAGATTCGGATTTGAGCGGTTTCTCTCAGAGGAAAACTGATATCGCTTGGATTCGGTCGGCATTCGCAGGGGAACAGTCCATTATTCCGATGCCACCAATAAACCACAATCGAACAGGGCATTCGCTGCCTCATTAATAATTTTAAAATTAATACCCGACCTCTCGGCAATATCCAATAACGAGTTCTTTCCGTCGGAGAAGTTTAATACCCACAATAAGGACAGCTCGTAAGTGCCTGAATCTTTTCTTCCTCCAAACGCATCGTACAATCCTCGTTTCCCCAATTGCGGCTCGCCTTTTGGATTGGTGTTAATATACTTGCGATTATTTTCAATTATTTGAATTACTTCTATATATTTCAAAAACGAATCGCCCAAGCTTTCTTCCTTTATAAAGTCTAGGTTATCTGCGGAGGTGTGATATTCTGGGAAGCTACCGTGAGGCGAGCGAGTAAGACTGCCAACGGGTAAATCGAAACCGGGAGATGAATATTGTCGCTCGTCATAGCCATACGGAGAAAACTCTAGAATTTTATAGTTCTGACCTGAGTGACTTAGCATATGGACGACAACCTTATCAATCTCTGCATCGCCTCGGCGGGTTTTTTTATAGTGCATTATTCCCGGGTCACCCACGCACGCGATTACGAGGCCGTGTTTGATTTTGTGTACAGTTCTTTCATTCAGGCTGAGCCATACGATTGATCCAATCGTACCAGGTATAAACAAAAAACGATACGAATATCTTAATTTCCGTTGATTGTATAAGTGTTTTGCTAGTTCAGAAGCTAAAGCCATGCCGGAAAGGTTGTCATTACAAAGAGATGGATGACAGCAATGGCACGAGATTAAGAATTCATCTTCAAGTTCACCCTTAATAAAAAACTCCCCGTAAGTCAAGTGTCCGTCTTCAAGAGAGGAATCTATCGATACTTCATATTCAATATCTTCCATACTTTCTAATTGGCGATGAGTAATACAAAAACCCCAATTTTCTTTATAATATGAGGTTCGATATGGTATCCAGTTTTTATTTTCCGGCAGTGTGTGCAGATGTTCCTTTAGCTCCGCAAATGTAATCCTTGTATTGATTGGTATACTGTAGTTCAAGACATGGAGATTTGATTTTTGAAAATCAACGATTTTATCGCCGTTCATATTCTTAATATATGCGTCTCGGATATTCCACTCTTTCGGAACAATCCAGTCAAAAACCCGGGTACCAGATGGGATTTCTCGTATCTCCAACGGAATATGCTTTTTCATTATTTGCATAGTTTCGCGATATCCATTCCCGGTTATGCTTCTGCAAATAGGATATAGTTCACGCATTAATTCAATGATTTCTTTTCCAACAGCAAGCAGATTAAGTGATACCACTTTTTAGAGTTCCTAATTTAGAATATCTGCAGAAAAATCGGGATATATCGAATCTCGTTCCGAAATTGTGTTGATTTCACTTGGCCATTGTATATTAAAAATGGGATCATTCCAACGGACCCCTCTTGAGCTTTCAGGGGAATGGAATTCTGACATCTGATACGAAACGATGGCGTTATCTTCCAAGGTCAGGAAACCATGTGCAAACCCTTCTGGGATATAAAGCATTCTACGATCATTCGAAGTGAGCGTGATAGCAATGTGCTCCAGATAGTTTGGCGAATTTGGCCGAAGGTCTATGATGACATCGTATATTGCACCATGGCTACAACAAACCAACTTCGCTTCCTGATTTGGGTATGCTTGAAAGTGCATGCCGCGTAAAGTCCCCTTATTCTTATTGAATGAAATGTTGCATTGCGTCACGTGATAATTCAATCCGTGCTTTATAAATTCGCGCTGGCAAAATGTTCGGGCGAAAAAACCGCGTTCATCCTCTATCTTCTGAATATCAATAAGATATGCGCCTTCTAGTCGGAGTTTTGTAAAGATCATGGATAGACCTTTACCTCGGGGATTGGAACCACAAATTGCCCTCCCCATTCCCTTATGCCAGCCATTTGATCCATGATCTCATCCTTGAAATTCCATGGAAGGATTAATACATAATCCGGCTTTGTCTCTTTGATCTTCTCGGGAGGATAAATGGGTATATGAGTGCCGGGCAGGAATTTTCCATGTTTATAAGGGTTACGATCAACGGTGTAATCGAGCAAATCCGTTCGGATGCCGCAATAGTTTAACAAGGTGTTGCCTTTACCAGGGGCACCATACCCTACGACAGTTTTACCCATGTGTTTTACATCGATTAGAAACTCAAGTAATTTACGTTTTGTTTCCTTTACCTGTTCCGCAAATGCGGAATAGTGCTCCAACTTTGTAAGGCCAGCCTCTATCTCTTTCTCGTGCATCTTTAATGCCCGATCAGTAACAGCAAGCGTAACGTTTTCGATATGTCTCGCATAAATCCGTAGTGACCCTCCGTGAGTGGGGAGTTCCTCCACGTCGAATAAGATCAATCCATGCGCCGAAAAAATTTTTTCGGCAACGATAAAACTAAAGTAGGAAAAGTGCTCGTGATAAATAGTATCAAACTGGTTTTCCATCATTAAATTCATAAGATGGGGAAATTCAATTGTAATTACACCTCTTGGTTTTAGGAGAGTCTTCATCCCTGCAACAAAATCATTTAGATCTGGAACCTGAGCTAATACATTATTGCCTACGATCAAATCCGCCTGTTTTCCTTCGCTCGATAATTTCTGCGCTAGCTTATCACCAAAAAATTCGATGAGTGTCGGAATCCCTTTCCCAATGGCAACGTCTGCAACATTCCTCGCTGGTTCAATTCCTAGAACAGAAATATCGTTTTGCACAAAATACTGAAGTAAATATCCATCATTGCTGGCTACCTCAATTACCAAACTGGTCTGATTCAGTTTGAAGCGGTCAATAACGACCCGCGTGTAATTCTGTGCGTGTTGCAACCAGGTATTTGCATAAGAGGAAAAATAAGCATATTCAGTAAAAATATTTTCTGGGCTGACAAATTCGTTCAATTGAACCAGAAAGCAATGCCCGCACACAAAGACATGAAGTGGATAGAATGGCTCCATTTGGTTAAGTTGCTTGTAACTTAGGAAACTTTCACATAATGGCGACATACCCAAATCTACAAATGTGAAATACATGGGTTGACCGCAAAAGCGGCAATTATTCGGCATGTTCAGCTCAAGTAAGTTTTCACTCATCATTAATTTTCGCCTTGACCCAGCGCAAGTTAATATCCAGATGTCCGTCACTTAATAACTGCTTGATATGGTCTATACGTTTATATCGCGGACCTTCGAAATCTTCGACCTTGATCATGGTTGACTTGTAGGCTTCATAAAGTTCTCTTACGCCTTTTTTGACGTTCCATTGCGGTTTAAAGTCTGGAAGCGTTCGGAATATTTTACTAAAGTCAACTCGATAAGAACGTTTATCTGGTCCTGCATCTTTAGCATATTCGATCTTGCAACCAGGGACGGTCTCCCGAACAATTTCCGCCAAATCCCGGATTTGATAGTTTTCTTCATTCAGACCCACATTAAATGCCTGATTATGGATAACATCGCGTGATGCATTAAGAACCGAAAGAAAACCCCTGGAGATATCCTCAATGTGGATAAGCGGCCGCCAAGGGGTTCCGTCACTTTTTATGAGAATACTACCGGTAGAATAAGCCCATGCGACCAGGTTGTTTAAGACAATGTCAAATCGCATTCGCGGTGAAACCCCATATGCGGTGGTGTTTCGCAAAAACGTGGGGCTGAAATTCTCATCTGCTAATTTTGAAACTTCTTTTTCTACCAGTACTTTTGAGTTTCCATAGGGTGTTACAGGATTAAACTCTGCATCTTCGTTTAGCATTCCATCACCGGCTGCTCCATATGTGCTGCATGATGAAGAGAACAGGAAACGGGGAACATTTGCTTTCTTTGCGAGCTTTGCCAGTTTTACAGATGCGATATAGTTGATCTCATAGGTTAAGTTTGGGTTTAAGTCACCAAGTGGGTCATTAGACAACGCTGCCAAATGAATAATCGCATCAAAGCCATCAACATCGCCCGTATCAATATCCCTCAAATCCTTGTTAATTGATTCAATGTTGGGAATCCTATCACTAAAAGTGCATCTCTGGTATAAGTCTGAATCTAGACCGACTACATGGTGGCCAGCAGATACCAGCATTGGAGTCAAAATTGTTCCAATATATCCTCTATGCCCTGTAACCAAGATACGCATTTATTGTCTCCTCTATTGATTGTTGGCTTTTATCTAATTACCTGATTACCATGGATCAGGTTGCACGCCATATTTTTTTCAAGGTGGTTGCGAATCGCCAAAAACTCACCAGTGCGGCGATCATTCCATCTTTTACCATTGATCCAATTGTTCGAGTCAAGAATGCCCAATAAAACAATATTAGATAGCAACGAATTTTCTCGTCAAAAGGAATAGGCGCATTTCTAATCGCCTTCACTAGCCCACCAAAATACAACCAATTAGGG
>ERZ761602.7785-NODE-7785-length-11142-cov-4.033372_pt1 | contig 11142 bp, 9 predicted proteins | sample MGYA00512165_ERZ761602 | MGnify/ENA primary metagenome ERZ761602 (study PRJEB28899, sample SAMN02445085) | bioreactor sludge metagenome | biome: EBPR sludge; isolation source: Thorneside wastewater treatment plant | place: Australia: Brisbane, Thorneside... | reverse complement strand
CCCCTCCCTCCCCCGGCCCCGCCTCCTCCGCCTCCACCGCCGCCACCGCCCCCAGCTCCTCCAGCCGGGTCATCAGCTCCCCGGTGAGCCGCGCCGTGCCGGCCCCCGTCAGGGCGCTGATCCGGTACACCCGTGGTCCCTGCGGGCCCGTCGCGGGTCCCGCGCCGGCCGCCACCAGGGCACCGAGCACGGCCTCCTCCGCCGCCCGGGCCTCTTCGTCGCCGACCAGGTCGGTCTTGTTCAGCACCAGCCAGCGCTCCCGGGCCGCAAGCTCGGGACTGAAACTCTGCAATTCGCCGACGATGGCCACCGCATCGCCGGCAGGGTCACTGTCGTCGAAGGGCGCGACGTCGACGAGGTGCAGCAGGAGCCGGGTCCGGGTCAGGTGCTTCAGGAAGCGGATGCCGAGTCCGGCGCCGCCGGCGGCACCTTCGATGAGACCCGGGATGTCCGCCATGACGAAGCTGCGCATGGGTCCCACGGCCACGACGCCGAGTCCCGGGTGCAAGGTGGTGAACGGGTAGTCGGCCACCTTGGGCCGGGCGGCCGACACGGCCCGCAGCAGCGTGGACTTGCCCGCGTTGGGCTTGCCGAGCAGTCCCACGTCGGCCAGCAGGCTGAGTTCGAGCCGGAGCGTGCGCTGCTCGCCCCGGGTACCGGGGGTGGACTGGCGGGGCGCCCGGTTGACGCTGCTCTTGAAGCGGGTGTTGCCCCGGCCGCCCTCGCCACCCGCGGCCACGAGCAGGCGCTGGCCTTCGGCGGTCAGGTCGCCGAGCAACTCGCCGGTGTCGGCCTCGATGACGCGCGTGCCGCAGGGCACCGGGATGTCGAGCGACTCGCCGCTGCGGCCCGTGCAGTCGCCGCCGGACCCCCCCGCGCCGCTCTCGGCGGCAAAGCGCCGGTTCACGCGGAAATCGGCGAGCGTGTTGAGGTCCCGGGTCGCGACCAGCCAGACACCGCCACCGGCGCCACCGTCCCCGCCATCCGGCCCGCCACGAGGAATGAACTTCTCGCGGCGGAAGCTGACGCAGCCAGGCCCGCCATTGCCGGCGGCCACCCGGATCGTGGCTTCATCGACGAATTTCATCGGACCAGGTCCCGCGCCGGGGGCAGAGACGAAAAACCCCGCCGCGGCGGGGTTCTTCAGTCGACCGGCCGGGATGCCTCAGCTGCTGGCAGGGACGACGTTGACGATGCGGCGACGGCCACCGAGGCCCTTGGCCTCGAACTGCACGACGCCGCCGGCCTTGGCGAACAGCGTATGGTCACGGCCCATGCCGACATTCTTGCCCGGGTGGTACTCGGTGCCCCGCTGGCGCACCAGGATGTTGCCGGGAATCACGGCCTGGCCACCGAACTTCTTGAGCCCCAGGCGCTTCGACTCGGAATCGCGGCCATTGCGCGTGCTGCCGCCAGCCTTCTTGTGTGCCATGACGTATTACCTCGATGGTTCGTTGGCGACCGGTGCCTTCAGGCGCCGGCAGCAATGCCCGTGATCTCGACCAGGGTGTAGGCCTGCCGGTGGCCGTGCATGCGCTTGTAGGTGGTACGGCGCTTGAACTTGATCACCGAGATCTTGTCGTGGCGATCCTGGGTGACCACCTTGCCGGTGACCTTCGCGCCAGCGAGCAGCGGCTTGCCGACCTTGAGATCGGCGCCCTCGCCCACCAGCAGCACGTCACCGAACTCCACGGTGTCACCGGCAGCGGCCTCGAGCTTCTCGATCTTCAACTTCTCGCCCTGGCTGGCACGGTACTGCTTGCCGCCCGTCTTGAATACTGCGTACATCGGTTATCCCTGGAAGGAAGGGGGCTGAACACAACCCCGCGAAAAGACGGCGAATTCTAGAGGTTCGGCTGGCTGCTGGCAACCTTTGGAGCGCAGCCCCCCGGGGGGCCCACCAGGGTGTCGAGCCGGCCGGCCAGCCGGACCCCGGCCTTGAGCAGGCGCTCGTCGACCAGGCGCCGGGCCTGGTCCACATAGGGGGTGTCGAGCAGGGCCGGCGCACTTTCCCGGCCGGGCGGGAAGGCGTAGACCCGGGGCCAGAGGGCCCGGGATTCGGCGGCCCAGTCGAGGGGCGCGGCGCGCTGCCAGCGGGCCAGTACCCGGGCGGTTGGCCGGGGCAGCGCCAGGGCCCTCTCCTTCGGTGCGGGACCGCCGGCGGGACGCAGGGGTTCGCCGTCCCAGAGGGCGTGCAGGCTCACGTCCCGCCCCGCCAGGCGCACCGACACGAGGTTGCCGCCCCGGTCCGCGGCCCTGCCCACGTGCAGGGGCTGGTGCAGGTCGGCGACGAAGTGCACCACGAAGCGCAGGGCAATGCCCCGCTGGCGCGTCGTGAGGGACGGGTCGCCGAGTTCGCCCTCGAAGCGCGCGAGGGCAGCCAGCACGTTGTCCGGCGTGCGCCGCGCGACCCGCGCGATCGGGCCCCGATCGGGCACGTTGATGTAGTGCCAGGGCCCCGTGTGCTCCCAGCCGGGCTGTCGCCGGATGGTGTCGGGCCAGAGGCCGGCCTCGGCGAGCGTGAGCCCGCCGAGCAGTGGCTTCAGCGCCGCCCGGGTCTCGGCGCAGACGTGGATGTCGGCGACGTGCCCGACTACCCGATGGCCCGACGGCCCGAAAGCGCCGGCGGCCACGGGCCAGCCGGCCGCGACGATGAGAAAACGCAGGGCGGCCAGCACCGGCGCACGGTATACAGTGGACCTCATCGCGGGCATTATTCGTGTCGCAATGCACCTCGTCCAACCGGAATTGCCGCGATTTGACCTGGAAGCCGTCCGCGGCCTGCTGGGCGGGGACTGGCCCGCCGTCAACCGGGAGATCGCGACGCGCCTCGCCAGCGACGTGGCCCTGGTGAACAGCGTCGCCCACTACATCATCGGCAGCGGCGGCAAGCGGCTGCGCCCCCTGATCACCCTGCTCTCGGCCCGGGCCTGCGGGTACCAGGGGGATCGCCACGTCATGACGGCGGCGATCATCGAGTTCATCCACACCGCCACCCTGCTCCACGACGACGTGGTCGACGCCTCCGACCTGCGCCGGGGCCAGGACACCGCGAACAGCGTGTTCGGCAACGAGGCGAGCGTGCTGGTGGGCGACTTCCTCTATTCCCGCGCGTTCCAGCTGATGGTCCAGGTGGGCCAGATGCGCATCATGGATGTACTGGCCGACGCCACCAACACCATCGCCGAGGGCGAGGTGCTGCAGCTCATGAACTGCAATGACCCGGAGACCACCGAACAGCGCTACATGGACGTGATCTACCGCAAGACGGCCAAGCTGTTCGAGGCAGGCGCCCAGATCGGCGCGATCCTGGCCGACCAGACCCGGGCGGTGGAGAAGGCGCTCGTGGAGTACGGTCGGGAGCTGGGCCTCGCCTTCCAGCTGGTGGACGACGCCCTCGACTACAGCGCGAACCCGGGTGAACTCGGCAAGCAGCTGGGCGACGACCTGGCCGAGGGCAAGCCGACCCTGCCCCTCATCTTCGCCCTCCAGCGGGGCTCGCCCCGGGAGCAGGTGATGATCCGGCGGGCCATCGAACAGGGGGGCCGGGAGGACATCCGGCCGATCCAGGAGGCCATCGTCTCCACCGGCGCCCTGGCCTACACGGCCGCCAAGGCCCGGGAATCTGCCATCCGGGCCCGGGCCGCCCTGGCCCCCGTGCCCGACTCCCCCTTCAAGGGCGCCCTGGCAGGCCTCGCCGATTTCGCCGTCGAGCGCCGTTACTGACGCCGCCCGCGCCGCCCTATACAATGGCGCCCCCGTTCGGGGTGTAGCTCAGCTTGGTAGAGCGCTTGCTTCGGGAGCAAGAGGTCGCAGGTTCGAATCCTGTCACCCCGACCAGTTCGACCGGGCCTCAGCGCAGGCGCCGCACTTCCCGCACCACCCCGGTCAGCTGACCGGCATCCAGCCACGCGAACGGCGGCATGGGCCGGCCCGTGATGCTGTCCGGCGCGTCCGGGGCCCGGCCCTTCTGCAGGAAGGCCACGATTTCGGCGTCGGAACGGGCGGCGACGAAGGCCGAGTTGCGCAGGTCGACGCCGAGACCCTCCCGGCCCTCACCCGCGGCCCCGTGGCAGGCCGCGCAGTGCTGCGCGAAAAGCCCGCCTGGTCCGGGCGGGGCCACCGGTGCTTCCACCGGCGCCAGCGGCACAGGCTTCCGCGCTGCCATGCCGAACGGCGCCGCGGCCGGCGCGGCCGCCTCGGCCAGACTCTCCCGCACCGAGACGCCGCCCGGCACCAGCAGGACGAGCAGCCAGACGCCGAGCACCGCCGCCACGGCGACGCCACCGATGGTGGCGAGCTGCCGGCGCGCGGTCAGTGCGAGCCGGGGCAGCGAATTGATGAACGCCAGCGAGAGGATCGCGAGGCACACGATCACCGAGACCCTGAGGACGAACACCAGCATCTCCGGCGACCAGATGCCGCCTTCCTGGAAGATGTGCGTCAGCTGGTCCGCGGTCGTGGTGCTGAGGTGCCCGAAGCCCGTGCGGGTCCAGTTGGTCTCGTAGTAGTCCTGGGTCGCGGCGAACAGGCTCGCGATCAGCGCGAAGCCGAAGGCGTAGCCGCCCTGGCGGATCGTTCCGAACAGGCCCGACACCATGCCCGCCCGCTCCGGCGGCGCATTGGCCAGCAGCAGCGCGTTGTTCGGAGAGAAGAACAGTCCCGTGCCGATGCCGATCACGATCAGCGGCAGGTACAGGTAGGCGGCTCCGGTCTCCACGGTGACCAGCAGCAGCAGCAGGTAACCGCCACCCCGCACCAGGGCGCCCATCGCGGCCAGCCATTCCGGATTCCACCGGTCCGAAGCCCGGCCCGCCCAGGGACTGATCGCCGTCGTGCACAGTGCCGACACGGCCATGATGAAGCCCACGTCCCAGGCCCGGAGCTCCAGGCCGTTGATCAGCACGATCGGCACCACGAAGAGCGTCAGTGGCAGGCTCGCGAACATCGCCGCGAAGGCGATGCACGCCCGGGTGAAGGCCGGGCTGTCCGTGAAGAGGCGGAGATCGATCAGGGGCTCCGCGCAGGTGCGCTCGCGGCGCAGGAACAGCCAGAAGAAGACGATGCCGGCCGCCGTCGCCAGCCAGACCCAGGGATCCAGGTGGTTGTCCTCCACCGGCAGGCGGTTGCAGCCGAACAGCACGCCGAACAGCGCCAGCGTGAGGTAGAGGGCGCCCTGCACGTCGAAGCGCCGGCTGGCACCCGGCACCGCCATGGGGTCCCGCCGGTCCAGGGCGAACAGCGCGAGGACGATGGTCAGGATGGCGAAGGGGATGCGGCTGGCGAAGGTCGCCCGCCAGTCGTAGGCATCCAGCAGGAAGCCCGCGAAGACCGGCCCCAGGATGAAGCCCCCCGCGTTCGCCGCCTGCAGCAGGCCGAGCGCCCTGCCCCGCTGCTCCGGGCCGTAGATCCGCGTCGCGATGGCGAAGGTGGTGGGCAGGAACAGCGCCATGCCGAAACCCTGCACGAGGCGCAGCGCGATCAGCACCGGCACGTCGGGCGCGAAGGTGCAGGCGATCATGGCCAGCGAGTACACCACCGTGCCCGCCTGGAACAGCCGCACGTGCCCCCAGGCGTCGGCGAGCCGGGCCGCGAGCAGCATCGGGCCCGTGGCCGCCACCAGGTAGCCCAGGGCGACCCAGACGATCTCGCTGGTGCTCGAGTCCAGATCGTCGATCATGTCGGGGAACGCCAGCGGCAGGAAGCTCGAGTCGAGGCTCGCCATCAGCGTGGCGAGCAGCAGGGCCGACATGACCAGGAGCACGCGCCCCCGGGAGGCCGCGGTCACCACGGCTTGACGGTACCCACGTAGGCCGCGGCGCCGACCAGCAGCCACATGGTCAGCGCGGCCACGATCGCCTTCTGCCGGCGCACCCGGAGCATCTCCTCGGCCCGGGCCACGTCGCCCGCGAGCTGCCGCTCGATGGCCGGCCGCCACTGGCCGCTGATCCAGCGCAGCACGACGCCGTCACTGATGATCGCGGCGAAGAGCAGGAACTTCACCGCGAGCCACGCGGGAATGGCGCCGTCGGCAGCGAGCCCGCGGATGCCGAGCACGAGCATGCCGGCAAGGACCAGCAGGCGCAGCACCAGGTCTGCCTTCAGCACGGCGCCGGCAGCAGGGTGGCCATGGGCAAAGTGGAGCCAGAGCAGCACGGCAATCCAGGTCGCGGACAGCACCCAGAGCGGGTTCAGCGCGCCCGCCGCCAGCGGCGCCCCCCAGGCGAGCGCCAGGCTGAAGCCCACCGGCAGCATCAGCACCAGCGCGATCCGGGGTGCGACGTCGATGGCCATCACCAGGTCCCTGATGCGATTGCGTTCCGGCACGGTGAGGCCCGGCCGGGACATCCAGCCCCCGCCCAGGAAGACGCCGAGGTCGGCCCCCAGCCAGTAGGCGAAGAGCAGGATGTGCACGAAGCGCAACTGGGTGTGGGCGTCAGCGTCCATGGAACCGGCCAGGCTGTCCTATTGTCATGAAAATATAACCTTCTCCGCACCGTTCGGGGCGGCAGGCCCAAAGAAAAAGCCCCGGCCGCTTGCGCGACCGGGGCCCCTCCGTCGTCACTCGAGCCGCTGGACTGCCGTCAGTTCGGCGCGTCGCAGTCGGTCCGCTTCAGCACCACGCGCCGGTTCTGCGCGCGGCCCTCGGCCGTCTTGTTGTCGGCGATCGGCTCGCTCTCGCCCGCCCCCGAGACCTTGAGCCGGCCCGCGCCGATGCCCTTGGTCTCCAGGTAGCTCGCGGCCGCCTGCGCCCGCCGCTCCGACAGGCCCTGGTTGTAGGCCTCGGAACCGGAGCTGTCCGTGTGACCCACCACCGTGCCCGAGACGAACTTCAGGCGCGTCAGGTTCTCCGCCACCTCGTCCAGGATCTTCTTGTCCTCGTCGGTCAGCTCGGCCGAGTTCAGCTTGAACGTCAGCTGGCGCGTGATGTCGCAGGAGCAGCCCTGGGCACCCACCCGGTCGCCCTTCGGCGTGTCCGGGCACTGGTCGCTGGCGTCCACCACGCCGTCGCCATCGCTGTCCGCCGGCGGCGGCGGGGGCGGCGGCGGCGGGGGGGCAGCGACAGCGGCGGCCACGGGCGCGGCAGCTGCGACGGGGACTGCCTTGGACCCCAGCGCCACGCTGAGGCCCACGTTGAACAGCACGTCGGTCAGGCTGTCGGAGGCGTCCTGGCCCCGCGCCAGCGCTTCGGCCCGCAGGGACAGACGCTCGCCCCACAGGCGGGCGAGCACGCCCACGCCGAGCTGGCCCTGCAGGTCGTCGCCGTCGTCGCTGCCCACATCGGTGTTGACGATGCCGCCGCCGGCCAGGATGAACGGCGAGAAGGTGCCGTCCCGGTTGTAGAGGTTCATCAGGTTGAGGTTGACCGCGGTCTGGTCCTGGTCCGGGAACGGCCCCCCTTCGCCGCCGTCGCCATCCAGGTTCAGCCGCTGGAAGTCGAACTCCACGTTGAAGTGCTCGCTCAAGGCATAGCCGAAGCCGACGAGGCCGCCGGCAAAGCTGTCGTCCACGTTCCGGTCGTCGTCCGCGAGGATGTAGGTGCCCATGCCCTTGAGGTAGGCCTGGCCCACGTCCTCGGCGGCCTGGGCCACCGCGGTGGCCAGCAGCAGAGAGGCACCGATGGCGGTGCCGGTAACGGCGTTCAGTCGTCGCATTGGTCGATTTCCCCTGGATGGTGGCTCCTGGTGGGCCACGTTGCCGGATAACTTAACCCACGGGAAATCCCTTGGCTACCGGCCGGATACGGGTCGCGCCCGGGCAACAGGGGCACCGGCCCCGAACCGTGACCCGCTTCAAGGCCGCCGCGGAGCCCTTTACTTATGCTCCCCCGGGTCACTGCCGGACGGGCCAGCCATGCGCAGAGAAGTCTCGGGTCACTCCCGCCCCCAGGGGGGCTTCAGCCTGGGCGAGGTGCTCACCACCCTCGCCGTGATCGGGATCAGCCTTTCCCTCGCCGTGCCCGGCCTGGACCAGGCCGCCCGGAGCAACGTCCGGGCCGCCGCCATCAACGAGCTGGTCGGCACCCTGCATGCCGCCCGCAGCGAGGCCCTCACCCGCAATGCCACCGTGGCCATCTGCCCCAGCGCCGATGGCGCGGCCTGCGCCCGGGTGTCCTGGGACCGGGGCTGGATCCGGTTCATCGACGACAACGGCAACTTCCGGGCCGATGACGGCGAGGTCGTGCTTGGCGCGGTGCCGGGCAGCGCCGGCTTCGAGATCCGTTCCACGGCCTTCGACACCGCCCTCGCCTTCGGTCCTGGCGGCCGGGTCTCGGCCCCGGGCACCGGGCCATCGAGCGGCGACTTCCTGTTCTGCGCGGGCCCGGCCGACGATTCGCCCCGGGTGCTGGTGCTGCCCGTCCTCGGCCACCCGGTGCTGGCCGGGCAGCGGGTCGACGGCCGCCCGGCGACCTGCGCTCCGGGCTGAGGCCCGATCTTCCCGCCCGCCGATCGTTGCGGGCTTACAACAATATGGCCCCCGACGGGCGCCCAAGAAGGCGGGCCGCGTTGCACCTGTCGTTTTTATGTGCCTATCATCCGGCACGGGGTTGCTTTACCGACCATTTTTCAATCAGGGGAAACACCTAAATGTCCAGCAAGCACGATACCGACCGGTACGGGCCGCTGCCGAAAGGCGCCGCGGGCCTCGCGATGGTGACGGGGGCGGTGGCGGGCGTCCACGGGGGCACGGCCCTCGCCCAGGACGGCGCCACAGCCGACGACCAGGAGATCATCGTCACGGGTTCGCGCATCAGCCGCATCGAGGGCGAGACCGCGAGCCCGGTGCAGATCCTCGGCGAGGAAGTGATCGAGGAATCCGGTGCCACGACCCTCGGCGAGCTGATCCAGAAGCTGCCGGTGATCGCTGGTGCCGCCATCAACCCGGCGGTGAACAACGGCGGCGGCGAAGGCGCGAGCAACGTCGAGCTGCGCGGCCTCGGTGCCGAGCGGACCCTGGTGCTCCTGAACGGCCGGCGCTACGGCGCCCTGGGCCGCCTGACCAGCGCCATCGACATCAACTCGATTCCCGTCGCCATGATCGAGCGGGTCGAGGTGCTGAAGCAGGGCGCCGGCGCCATCTACGGCTCCGACGCCATCGGCGGCGTGGTCAACTTCATCACCAAGACCTCGATGGAGGGCGCCGAGGTCGGCGTCGACATCGGCGAGTCCAGCGAGGGCGACGGCGAGCGCAAGGCGGCGTCCATCACCTGGGGCGCCCAGGACGAGGACAGCAACGTCATGCTGGGCTTCAACTACAACAAGCAGGACGAGATCTCGGCGGGTGACCGGGCCTTCTCCCGCAACGCACTCTATTTCTACGGCTCGGTCTTCGAAGGCGGCTCGAGCCGCACGCCCCGGGGCCGGTACTTCTTCGACACCGCCAGTGGAGCGGGCCTCGAGGCCGCGTTCCCGGACTGCGACCCGGCTGGCGGCATCACCCGCATCGAGGGGGCCCCGGGCACGAGCCTCGCGGACTTCCGTTGCTACGTCGGCTCCGGCACGCCCAACGACTCCTACAATTACCAGCCCCTGAACCTGATCCTGACGCCCCAGGAGCGGGCCAGCGTGTTCGCCCTCGCCAACCACGACATCAGCGACGACCTCGAGATGTACGGCGAGTTCCTCTACAACCGCACCACCTCGGGCTACCAGATCGCGCCGCTGCCCTTCGACGCCCGCAGCGATAACGTGGTGATCTCGGCCGACAACGTCTACAACCCCTTCGGCATCGCCTTCGGTGGCCAGGAAACCGACATCAACGGCGACCTGGTGAACCCGAACGCCACCTTCCGCCTGGAGTCCCTGGGCAACCGGGCCAATTCGGTGGAGACCTGGCAGGGCCAGATCACGGGCGGCCTCCGGGGTGCCCTGTTCGACACCGGCTGGAGCTGGGATGCCAGCTACGCCTACAGCCGCATGGACCAGGACCGGGAGTTCTTCGGCTACCCGTTCAAGACCGCCTTCGCCAATGCCCTCGGGCCCTCCTTCATCGACGGCGACGGCAACCCGACCTGCGGCACGCCGGGCACGCCGATCGCGGGCTGCATTCCCTTCAACATCTTCAACCCGACCGACCCCAGCCAGGTCACCGCCATCCAGGCCCTCTCGGCCGTGTACACGGACAAGTACGAGTACGAGATGCAGTCCGCCGTGCTGGCCCTCGACGGCAGCCTGTTCGAGTTGCCCGCGGGCACGGTCCAGGCGGCCGGCGGCATCGAGTACCGGGACCAGAGCGGCCGCTTCGACACCGACTACCTCACCCAGGCGAGCCCGCCGTTCTTCAAGGACTGCCTGCTGTCGAGTGACACCTGCACCGGCGACTCCTACGGGTCCTTCGACGTCACGGAAGTGTATGGCGAGATCTTCGTGCCGCTGCTGGCCAATGCGCCCTTTGCCCGGTCCCTCAACCTGACCCTCGGCGTGCGCTACTCCGACTACTCGACCTTCGGTGACACCACCAACGGCAGCGCCAAGCTGGAGTGGAAGCCGCTGGACTCGCTGCTGGTCCGGGCCTCCTACGCCGACATCTTCCGGGCGCCGACCATCATCGACATCTACCAGGCACCGACGGCCAGCGCGGAGACCTTCACGGATCCCTGCGTGGGCCTGACCGCCCAGCAGGTCGCCGACAATCCCAACTACCTGCTGGCCTGCGAAGGCGTGACTGCGGACGGCACGTTCGCCCAGCCCAACGCCCAGATCGATGCCCAGCTGCGCGGCGCCAGCTTCGCCGGCTTCGACCTGCAGCCCGAGGAGGGCGAGGCCTTCACGGCCGGCGTCGTGTTCCAGCCCGAGGCCCTGCCGGACCTCTACCTGAGCGTCGACTACTGGAGCTATTCCATCGATGACGTGATCCAGCAGATCGACGTGAATGTGGCCGCGGATACCTGCATCGAGACCGGTTCGGCCCTGTACTGCGACCTGATCAACCGCTTCAGCGACGGCACGATCTTCCTGTTCGTGACGCCGACGGTGAACCTGGGTTCGCTGGACACGGACGGTTTCGATGTCAGCGCTGCCTATGCGTTCCCCAGCACTTCGATCGGTGACTTCCGTGCCCGCCTCGATGCCACCTACGTCATGAGCTACGAGCTGTCTCTTATACACATCTGACGCTGCCGACGAAGAGGATAGTGTAGAT
>ERZ761602.7784-NODE-7784-length-11142-cov-4.463245_pt1 | contig 11142 bp, 9 predicted proteins | sample MGYA00512165_ERZ761602 | MGnify/ENA primary metagenome ERZ761602 (study PRJEB28899, sample SAMN02445085) | bioreactor sludge metagenome | biome: EBPR sludge; isolation source: Thorneside wastewater treatment plant | place: Australia: Brisbane, Thorneside... | reverse complement strand
AACAAAGCCATTGACAGCCTGAAAGCTTCAAATTCTGAAAGCTATTCTTTAAATAATGGAGTGGGAAAAGCATCCCATGTGCTGCCTCTGGGGCCGGACTTTACGAAAGTAAAGATCGGATTTAATGCTGAACTAAGCAGAGGCTTAAACTACAGTATTAAAGTTGAAAACGTATGCGATTGCCGAAACAGAGTTATCAACCCAGAGTTCAACAATCTCGAATTCTTCTATCCCAAAAAGATTGAAAAGAACGATATCCTGATTACTGAAATTCTCTTCAATCCCCGGCCAGGAGGATCTGACTTTGTAGAGATTTATAATAATACGAATCATCCGGTCGATTTAAAAGAACTATCACTTGGCAAATCCTCAGGAGATAATTTAAGTACAGTCTCAAAGATCAGTAGCATGCAGAAACTTTTGAATCCGGGGAAATACCTTGCTTTGAGCTCTGATCCTGAAAATATTCGTAAAGAATACTACCTCGAAAACCCTGAGCAAATTTTAAAAATGACAAGCTTTCCAGCCTTTAATGATGATTCAGGCACAGCAATTCTCTTCAGCAATGACAAAACGATTGATAAATTAAGCTATCTGGAAAAAATGCACTTCCCACTATTAAAAAATGTAGAGGGGATATCACTTGAGCGAAGAAAACTTAATCAGTCTGCTGAAGAACCGGGCAATTTAAGATCAGCTACCACGGCTTCGGGTGGTGCTACCCCCGGAGCTCAGAATTCCCAATATACCGATGAGCTTACCGATACCGAAGCGTTTAAGCTAACTTCTAAAACCTTTTCACCTGACAATGATGGATTCGAAGATTTTATGGAGATGAGTTATCGGTTCGCAGAGCCGGGAAATATCGCCAATGTTTCAATATTTAATGATACAGGGCAACTGATTAAACGAATACTGAAAAATCATATCCTGAATGCGAATGGAACCTTCCAGTGGGACGGATTTGATGAGTATTCACAAGCGGCACGAATCGGAATATATATTCTGCATGCAGAAATATTTAATACCGAAGGTGCTGTCAAAACCTTCAAAAGAAGCTTTGCATTAGTCAGAAAGCTCTGACAGTCATTAGCTTCAGAATTAAAAAAATCAAGCCCTTCAGATTTTTTATAACTTTGACCAAAACCAATTATTATGCATGAAAAGATTGTGGTTATAGGCTCTAATGGGCAAATAGGAACAGAATTAGTAAGCGAATTGAGAAAAAGCTATGGCGATGGGAATGTCATAGCCTGCGACATCCGAAGACCGGATTATGATATCAAAAATGCAGGGCCATTTGAGTTTGTAAATGTGCTGGACAAAGAGATTTTGAATCAGCTTTTTAAAAAGTACAAACCCACACAGGTTTATTTACTTGCCGCCCTGCTATCCGCAACCGGAGAACAAAATCCCAAATTAGCCTGGGATCTGAATATGAATGGTTTATTGAATGTACTTGACCTCGCACTTGAATACCATACCGCCAGAGTTTACTGGCCTAGTTCAATAGCCGCGTTCGGACCAAATTCTCCGAAAATTAATACTCCGCAATATTGCATTATGGATCCAAATACCGTTTACGGGATCAGCAAACTGGCTGGTGAAAGATGGTGTGAATACTATTTTAACCGTTATGGCCTGGATATGAGAAGTATCAGGTACCCCGGGCTAATCAGCTGGAAAGCTGCTCCGGGAGGAGGGACAACCGATTATGCGATACATATATTCCATGATGCTCTAAGGAAGCAGTCTTATCATAGTTTTCTTTCTGCTGAAACAGAGCTACCCATGATGTATATGGATGATGCAATTCGCGGTACGATTGAGTTGATGGATGCCCCGGCTGATCAAATTAGTATTCGTTCATCCTATAATTTCACCGGAATGAGCTTCACACCGGAAACACTGGCTGATGAAATCAAAAAACATATTCCTGAATTTAAGCTAAGTTACACTGAATACGATCAACGCCAGGCCATAGCAGACAGCTGGCCGAAATCAATTGATGACAGCAAGGCAACAACTGACTGGGGATGGAAGCCCGATTTTGATCTCAGCAGAATGACAACAGAGATGCTGAACAACCTGAGAAAATAATTTAAACAGCTTTCAGCGTCGAAAGTCTCAGATATTTCCACTGCAAAAACAGAAAAATTACAGCAGTATTAGTGAAAATAAAGAATAAATGAGCAATTTCGAGACCTGAAATTTTAAAACTAAGAGTACACTAATGGGAAGAGCATTCGAATTCCGTAAAGAAAGAAAATTCAAGCGCTGGGCCAAGATGGCTGTACAGTTTACACGTCTTGGTAAAGAGATCGTGATGGCTGTAAAGGATGGCGGATCAAACCCCGATGCAAATTCACGCCTTAGAACAGCAATTCAGAATGCCAAAGCAGTAAATATGCCAAAGCATACTGTGGAGGCTGCAATAAAAAGAGCGACCAATAAAGACGAAAGTAATTACGAAGAGATTGTTTATGAAGGTTATGCTCCTCATGGAGTAGCCGTTCTGATTGAAACTGCAACAGATAATACCAACAGAACTGTAGCCAACGTAAGAAGCTATTTCAATAAAACCAATGGTACTTTAGGTAAAACCGGATCCCTGGATTTTATCTTCACACGTAAATCAGTATTCCGTTTTGATCCCGGAGAAATGGATCTGGATGAGTTGGAATTTGAACTTATTGATGCCGGACTGGAAGATTTATATGTAGAGGTAGATGAAACTGGCAAAGATGTCGGCGTAATTCATACTTCGTTTGAAGATTTCGGCAAAATGCAAAAAGCGCTTGAAGAAAAAGGTATCCCTGTAATCAGTGCCAAGCTTGAACGAATTGCTCAGTCGACTACCGAAGTGACCGAAGAACAGGCTGCAGACGTACTCAAACTTATCGATAAACTTGAGGAAGATGATGACGTGCAGGCAGTGTATCACAACATGGCTGAATAGTCTTAAAATCAATGACTTTCGAAGAATTTTTAAAGAAGAAAAAGATTGATCCCGGGCAGCTAAAAACAGCTGAGCGGGATCTTTTTCAGACATTCGAAAGTGACTTTAATCAAATGGGTGACAGAAGTTTTGAATACAGTAAGAAATTCTGGTTCAACAAACTTCGAAGGGCTCACCCATTAAAAGAAGAGCCTAAGCCTGTTAAAACTGAGGAGACAAGTTCTGCAATCGGAATTAAAGAGTCTCCAAAATCTACAGAATCCATTTCTGAACTTAGCGTAACTGCAAACCCAAAACCTGCATTCAAACCAAGATTCAAAGCGCAAATACCTTCTGCCACAATTGAGGATAATACATCCGGGGAAGAGAGCCCTAATCCTGTCCCTGCATTTAAACCCAGATTCAGAGCACCTGTTCCTGTTGTAAAAGAAGATGAAAAAGAGACAGAAGAGCTTAAACCTGAACCAGCCGCAAAACCTACAGGATTTAAACCCAGATTCAAAGCTTCTGTTACACCCTCAGCAGTAAAACCAGAATCTGCCGAAAACAAAAAAGATCGTACTGAAACTTACAACACACTGGTGAAGGAAGAGCAAACTGAAAAAACTACCGATAAAGTTGAATCAAAACCCGTTGAGGATGCTGTTGTTAAACCGGCATACAAACCACGGTTTAAACCATCCATGCTTAAAAAAGATCCTGAAGAATAATTACTTCCGGTGCGAAAATATCCAGGACAGGAACCCGGGTTCTGCAAAAGCAGGATCCCAGCTGTTATGATTTGCTTCAGGATATATGGTGAATTTCACCTCTGCATTCAGACGCTTCAATTCGTTGACCACAATTTCAGATTTTTCGAGGGGAACCACAGTATCTTTCCCGCCGTGAAAAATCCATAGAGGCACTTTTCTGTATTTCTTTACATTCTCAACATGGTCTCCACCGCAAATTGAAAATGCAGCAGCAAAAACCTTCGGCTTATGCCTTAGCAACTCAAAAGTTCCCATTCCTCCCATTGACAGGCCACCCACATAAAACTGATCCTTAGCTGCATATTTTTGCGATTTCATCTCAGAAATCAGTCCGATTAAAAGCTCCATAGCCTTTCCGGGTTTACCGCCTTTCTGAAATCCGAAACGTTCGGAGGTAGTTCCATCACCCCGCTTTAAATTTGCCCAAAAGTCGTCTTTCGGACACTGAGGAAAAATGATAATTGCGGGGAAATCTTTACGGTTCTGAGACTGTAAAAAAAGCTTACTCCCGTGAAACAGCTGAGCTTCATTGTCATTTCCACGCTCACCGGATCCATGTAAGAAAAATAATACCGGATACTTTTTTTGCGGATCAAAATTTTCGGGAAGAAGCATGCGATACAACAAGGTATCTCCTCCGCTGATAAAGCGTTCTCTGGAATATTGCGAGATATCCTGAGCAAAAGAAGATTTGACTATTCCGGAAATTAGAAGAACTAATATGAGCAGCTTGTTCATGCGATAAATTTACTTTAAAGATTTATCGAATTTATCATTTACTTTTTTAGAAACACAAAGTAAACTGCAAGAATCAGAAAGCCAAATCCAACCAGATGATTCCATGCTATTTTTTCATTTTTAAAGAAAAAGAGTGTAAAAATCAGGAAGATACCGATTGAGAGCGCTTCCTGTATCATTTTAAGTTCCAGCAAACTAAACGGTCCGCCATTACCTTTAAACCCATACTTATTTGCCGGCACCTGAAATATATACTCGAACATAGCAATACCCCAGCTGATTAAAATAATCGCAATAAGGCCTAAACCTTTACTCCATTCCATCTCTTTAAATTTGAGATGTCCGTACCATGCCAGGGTCATGAAAATATTGGAAATACAAAGTAGCGATATGGTCAGCAGAACTTTCAAGATCTCAGACTTTGCTCAATTTTAATTTTTCAGTATTGACAGGCTGAGGAACTTTAACATAATACCCTGTTCCATCGTAAACGCGCTTACGCGGATGCGCTTTACACTCCTCTGAACATGCTCCATCCAATCGCTCGCCACATGCATCACACTGTGTAAAATGCTCATTGCACTCCGGATTAGCACAATTTATCATTTTGGTGGTATGCGCTCCGCAATTGCGGCAGGTAGATATCACCACAGGATTTACTGAATTTACATCTACAGCAACCCGGTTATCAAATACATAACACTTGCCTTCAAAATCTTCTCCTCCTGCTTCCTTACCATATTTGATGATTCCGCCATGAAGCTGATAAACATTCTCGAAGCCTTCATGCAATAATAAGGCTGAAGCCTTCTCACACTTAATTCCGCCGGTACAATAGGTTACAATTTTCTTGTCTTTGTACTTTGCCAGTTCATTTATTTTTGAAGGAAAATCCCTGAAGTTCTCAATATCAAAGGTGATCGCATTTTTAAAGCGGCCAATAGAATGCTCATAGTTTGAGCGAACATCCACAATCACCACATCCTCCTCATCTTTCAGTTTTACAAAATCAGCCGGGGCCAGATGTATTCCTGTTTTCTCTTCAGGGTTAATAATCTTAGGATCTCTGAGTCCGGAATGAACTATTTCAGCTTTATAGCGGCAATGCATTTTTATGAAGGAAGGTTCCTCCACATCATCGATCTTAAAATCTGTTTTGGCAAAGCGGGGATCAGCATGTACTGTATCCATGTATATCTTACAGGATTCAACGGTGCCTGAAACGGTACCATTCAAGCCTTCATCGGCAACAATGATTCTGCCAACAAGGTTCAGAGATTTACAAAATTTGAGGTGATCGGATGCGAACTGTTCAGCATCCTCAATTCTACTATAGCAATAGTAGAGGAGTGTCTGGTATTTAGTCATAATTCATTGATACTGCTGCAAACAGCGTTTAATGCGGTGCAAAGATACTCATTTTCTGAAAAACATTCAATCATGAAGTCTGAGGATGAATTTAGAAGCTGTAAGCTATTCTGAAACCTCTGTCAACTCTTTTGCCATCGCTGAAGGAAGCCCCGAACAAGCCGCGTAAAGTCATAAATTTCAGGCCAAAATATAATTCTGAATAACTCGAAAGCGCCGGAGTTTTCAGATAATTGAATCCTCCGATCTCTGTCAGCTTCAATTTCCTCAATAAAGGAATCTTATTCACGAAAAAGCCTGAAAAATCATGCTCAAAATGGAATTCTGAATATTGTTCAGGGGTACTGAAAACATAATAATCCAGGAATAAAAAGCTATTCAGCTCAGGAATATAGGAAAGCGTTTTATTACCTCTGAAATGTTTGTAATCCAGATAGTACAAACTCCTTGAATTAAGAAACTTCCCGGCCCCGATCCAGAAAGATGATTTCCCGAACATCCCCAGTTTAATGTCCGATTTAGACAGATCAACCGTCAGGAGGTCATAATCCACATCAGAACCAAACAGCCGATTAATGCCTTTGGAATAATTGACATTTAATTTGGGATATTTCAATGAACGGTAATATTTCCCGGAAGGATAGCTTTCATATTCATTACTAAAAGAATAGGATAAGCCCATAACAATCTTCAGCGACTGATTTTCGGGAAATAAGAGCATATCCTGAGAAGGTGAAAAAGGGTTATTTGAGGTAAAATCTCTGCGTCCCAGATCCCTGATGGTATAATCAGATCTGTTATTCAAAGCGCGCCGGTTCGACCATGATGCGCTAGTAATGGTTTGCAAACTGCCCAGAGGCTTTGAAAATGAAAGATTCACAAATTTTTCCTCATACAGCTTCAAAAGGTTTCGCTCATAAAAAAGCGAGTTAATCGAATTACCCAACAAGGTAACACTCCCCCGATCATTCAAATCAAGCACATCGGCACCAAGACTAAATCTTAGCCGGGCCGTTCTGAGCGGTACTAAACCGGAAAAACTGGCGTAAAGTTTATCTGAGGAATTTCCATATCTGAGTTTCCCGGAATAGGTCAAAACCTTATTACTTATCGAATCGATACGCCGGGTATAGGTAGCCTGATAATTCACCCCAAAACCCTCAACAGTATTGTAGAACAATGAATTCAGCAATGAACTGAAATTCAGACTTTCCTTTTTAAATCTGTTGCGAACAGTATATCCCGAACCGATGAGATAAGTCAGTGGTTTGAACTTATTACCCGCTTTATCCAACGAATCCAGATAAGATTTTGACTCTCTCTTCCTGGCTAAAATATCTTTTCGGATGTAATCTGTTTGTTCCTCTTCGGTCAGTGGTACCGGTCTGGCTTGCTGCCAGTAAATTGTATCTTTCTTATTGACATCAGCGGTAATTTTGAGCACTTCAGCAAAATCCCTTTTATCTAAGTCCGGATTTATCGAATAATTCTTGAACAATGCAATGAAATAGCCCCCAAAGCGAAAGCCCAATACACCTCCCTTAAACTCATAGCTGACCAGTGCAGGCATCCAAACTTTTGAACTGACCGGAAGATATTCCTGTTTGATTGTCAGGGTGTCAACAAAATTAATATTGGCATCTTTGGTGATACTCAGTTCAGCACTATGGATCCTCCAGCTATCCTCAATGATGTATATATGACCCCTGAAAACAGGATCTGAAGGTCTTCTGGGAATGATTTCAATCTTGTTGATCAGTTCACCGTTTTCGATGCTTGTACCTGCCAGTTTGTAATGGTAATAAAATAATGCCTGATCTGCGATAGGCGAAACAAAGGGACGATTACTTAGGCCCTCCATGTCAAGCAGATTCTGATAAAAATTAATGCGCATATCTGAGGCGCGGTTAAAACTGAATGCACGATTACTACCCGACACTCTGGATGAAATCATTTCTTCCCTGATCTTATCAGGCTGAATGAAACTAATTTTCGACTCAGATTCAGACAGATACAAAATACCTGCGCGATTTGAATCCAACCCAATCTGCTTTCCCAGGTCGTCGATGTCTCTGCCCAGAAATTTCTTAGGTGCCGACAAGAGTTTCTGCATCCCTTTGATGTAAGCCTCTGCTGTATATTGATCAGGTTCGGCGAGATGCTGCTTGCGCTTTCTGATCGCATTTCTGATTACCGCATATGCCGGGTCTTCAGCCCCTGCCTTAACCACAACATCACCAAGCTGGTAAACCGCTGTTTGCAGAACTATATTTATCGTTTGATCTGAGCTAAGATTAAGTTCTCTGATCTCCTGACTATAACCAATAGCTTTGAAAATTATATTGTGTTTACCCGGCTTTAGCCTCAGTTGATATTCTCCGTTGCTATTTGCCGATGTCCCATTGCTTGTCCCCTGCTCGAAGATACTTGCAAATTGCACGGGATTCCCGAATGTGTCGATTACTCTTCCGTTCAAACTCAATGATTGAGCCCATACTAAGGATGGCAGATTCAGAAATACAATCAGATAAAGAATAAATCGCATGAACATTTTTTTGTAAAGATGAACATATGGAGAGATAATGAGAAATCTGATTGGGAAATGGAAATTTGAAAATGAGGAAATGAGCAAATTAGCAAATTGGGGTCAGAAGTTCAGTTGGAATGACGCTATTATTATCATGAAGTCTGCAAAATTCGTAATTTTACAAATTCATCAATCACAACATGTATAAAACCCTTCAACCCGTACTGACAAAAGAGCTGGAAGAAATTGAAAAAGCCGGCTTATACAAGCGTGAAAGAATAATTATCACTCCGCAGGGTGCTGATATCAAAATACAGGGCGGACAGGAAGTCATTAATTTCTGTGCGAACAATTACCTTGGCTTGGCCTCTCATCCACGTGTGATAGAAGCTGCAAAAAAAGCTATGGACAGTCACGGATTTGGAATGGCTTCAGTTCGTTTCATCTGCGGAACACAAGATATTCACAAAGAACTGGAAAGGAAAATATCTGAATTTCTGGGAACTGAAGATACCATTTTATATGCTGCTGCTTTTGATGCCAATGGCGGCGTGTTTGAACCGCTTTTTAACGAGCAGGATGCTATCATCTCTGATGCATTAAACCACGCTTCCATCATTGACGGAGTAAGATTATGTAAAGCTCAACGCTATCGCTATAATCATGATGACATGGCTGATTTGGAGGAAAAACTGAAAGAGACCCAACACCTTCGTCACCGTATCATTGTAACCGACGGCTCATTCTCAATGGATGGAACCATTGCACAGCTCGACAAAATTTGCGATCTGGCTGATCAGTACCAAGCTTTGGTGATGATTGACGAATGCCATTCATCAGGTTTTCTGGGAAAAACAGGTCGCGGTACACATGAATATCACAACGTGATTGGCCGAGTTGATATCATTACCGGAACTCTGGGCAAAGCATTGGGAGGTGCTTCAGGGGGCTTCACATCCGGACCTAAAGAAGTGATCGAACTGTTGCGTCAGCGTTCCAGACCCTATCTGTTCTCCAATACACTGGCACCTTCCATTGTGGGGGCTTCCATTGAAGTATTAAACATGTTGAGTGAAACAACAGAACTCCGTGACAAACTGGAGCGGAACACCAAATACTTCAGAGAAAAAATGACTGCTGCAGGCTTCGACATTAAGCCGGGAACACATCCTATAGTTCCGATAATGTTGTATGATGCGCGCCTGGCACAGGATTTCGCTTCAGAATTGCTGAAAGAAGGAATCTATGTGATCGGATTTTACTTCCCGGTTGTTCCTAAAGACAAAGCACGGATCAGGGTTCAGCTATCGGCATCCCATGAAATAGAGCATTTGGACAAGGCTATTGCAGCATTCATCAAAACAGGAACCAAACTTGGTGTTTTAAAATAAATTAAAAAACGGGCGCTGCCCTCGAATATAAAATCAATCATGCAGGAAAAAATTAATCAGTACACCGCTGAGATCAATGCTTTTCAACCTAAAGATGCTACCGAACTGGAAACTTTCAGAATTCGCTTCTTGGGTACAAAGGGAATTATTAAAGATCTTTTTGAAGAATTTAAAACCGTTACTCCCGAAGAGAAAAGAGTACTTGGCAAGGTATTGAATGAGTTTAAACAACATGCCGAAGCAAAATATCAGACGCTGAAAGAGAGTACTGAAAGTACAGATACCGGTTCAAACGCTGATGTCGACCTCGCTCTTCCCGGAATAGGATATGAGCTTGGTGCCCGTCATCCACTATCTCTCGTTAGAAAAGAAATTATTGAGATCTTTAAAAAGCTGGGCTTTAATGTAGCCGAAGGACCTGAGATTGAAGACGACTGGCATAATTTCTCTGCATTAAACTTCCCTGAAGAACACCCTGCCCGTGATATGCAGGACACCTTTTTCATTAAAAAAGGGGGTGAAAAAGGCGATATTGCCCTGCGCACACATACCTCATCTGTACAGGTGAGAATGATGGAAGCAGGAAAACCGCCTTTCCGTGCGATTATGCCCGGAAGAGTTTATCGTAATGAAGCCATCTCTGCCAGAGCACATTGCTTCTTCCATCAGGTAGAAGGATTATATATTGATGAGAACGTTTCATTTGCCGATTTGAAGCAAACTCTTTTCTATTTCGTTCAGGAGCTATATGGAGAGGGAACCAAAGTACGTTTCCGTCCAAGTTATTTCCCTTTCACCGAGCCGTCTGCAGAAATGGACATCTCCTGTACCATCTGCAAGGGCGATGGCTGTCAGCTATGTAAGCATAGCGGATGGGTTGAAATTCTGGGATGTGGTATGGTTGACCCTAATGTTTTGGAAAACTGCAATATCGACAGTAAAAAATATACCGGTTATGCCTTTGGTATGGGTATCGAAAGAATAACCAATCTGAAATACCAGATCAAAGACCTGAGACTATTTTCCGAAAACGATGTTCGTTTCCTGAAGCAATTTAAGTCAGAAATGATCTGATGCAGATACGCTTAATTGCCATATCCCTTTTGTTGTTTCTGATATCCTGCAGAAAAGACAGCAACAACAGAATTCCTGAGGCTTATGTCAATTACCGCATCACTCTGCAGGAATTTGGCATAAAAAATCAGAATGGCGTATTGGTAGTTAATCAACAAAATAATACCGGAGTTGCCGGACTGCTCATTTACCGCAGAGGAGATGGAGCTTACGTAGCCTATGACCGATGCAGCTCTGTCAATCCGCAACAAAGATGTGCCGTAGTTCCGGATGATCCGAACCTCACGGCAACCGACCCCTGCAGCTGTCTCTTATACACATCTGACGCTGCCG
>ERZ761602.7783-NODE-7783-length-11143-cov-3.718074_pt1 | contig 11143 bp, 10 predicted proteins | sample MGYA00512165_ERZ761602 | MGnify/ENA primary metagenome ERZ761602 (study PRJEB28899, sample SAMN02445085) | bioreactor sludge metagenome | biome: EBPR sludge; isolation source: Thorneside wastewater treatment plant | place: Australia: Brisbane, Thorneside... | reverse complement strand
AGCCCGCACGGCCGTGGTCCAGCGGGGTCAGGCGATGCCCCTGGAGGGGTTACCCAACACCTTGCCGGTCTCGGGGTCGACACGCCGGAGCTCGCTCTCCTCGCCCTCCCACGTGCCATGCCACATCTCACCGGCTACGAAGGTGACGCCGGTGACGAAGCGGTTCGACTCGATGGTGCGGAGGATCTTGCCGGTCTCGGGATCGATCTGGTGGATCTTGCGATCGCGGTACTGACCGACCCAAAGCGTGCCCTCGGCCCAGGTGAGGCCCGAGTCCATCCCCTTGCCCGGCGCGGGGATGCTGCCGACCACGCGCCCGCTCTCGGGCTCGATCTTTTGGATGCGATCTTCGGCGAGCTGCCAGAGGTGCGTGCCGTCGAACGCGGTGCCGGCGTCGGCGCCGACATCGATCGAGCGTCCTATCTCGCCGGATGCCGGGTCGAACGCCAGCACCTTGGCGCCGGCGGCGAGCCAGACCTGCTTGCCGTCCCAGGTGACGCCGTGCGCGTCGGGAGCGCCGGGGAACGGGCCGTACTCTCGAACCACTTCTGCTTGGACCAGGGATTGTTCGTTGCTCATGACGTCGTTCTACGCACTCCCCAGCGAGGTCGGGAGTAACAAGGCCGTCGTGAAACCGGCGGCGGGGGTGGCGAGCCAGCGCCGCGAACGCGCGCGCCCGACCGCGTGCACGCGAGCCGCCGTCGCGAGGACGGTGAGCTCGCGCTGAACGCTGCGCTGGCTGCGGCCGAGCGCCAGCGCGAGCGCCGACGTCGCCCACGGTTCACCGTCGGCGAGGAGCGCCAGCACCGAGGCTCCCACGGCGTCGGTCGGCGGCTCCAGCAGCGCGACCCGCGGTGCGCATCGTGGCACCAGGACGAAGCCGTCCGCGGTCGCGTCGATGGCGGCTACCGGCGCGAGGAGCTTGCGCAGGCGGCCCACTTCGACCCGGAGACGGGCGCGGTGCGAGTCGTTCATTCGACGCACATCGAAAGCGGCGCCGATCAGAGCGTTGCGTGGCGTGCTGGCCGGCCACGTGACGGCCAGCGCCTTGGCGACCGCGAAGAGAACGGGCCGCGTCGCCAGGCTGACAGAACCGTCTTGATGACGAACCACGCGCCGTAGGCCATCCACCACGAGGTCGCCCGCGCCCAGGAGCGTCTCGACCGCCTCCAGATCGAGGAGCTCGCCGTTCCCCGATCGAACGAGACGTGCTGCGGGCGCCTCGAACACGCCGCGCGCTCGCTCGATCTCGGCCGATAGCGCCGCGATCCCCGCTCGTCGGGCGGCCCGGAGCGCGCGGTCGTGCGCGGCTCGCGCTCGCCGCGCCTCCAGACGCCGCAGGGCGAGCTCGAACGTGCAGAGCTCGGCTATCGCCAAGAGGCGAGGCGGCAGGACGCGCCCGGAGAGCGGCTCGAGCGCGGAGGCGGCGCGGTCGGTCTGCCCCAGCAGCAAGGCGCGGCGCACCCCGAGCAGCCGCGCATGCAGAGCGTTCTCGTCGTCGCCCGCCGCCTCGAGCACCCGGGTCGCGCCCGCAAGCGTGCGCTCGAGCCATGGGGCCGCGAGGTCACGAGCTGCGAGCGCGATCTCGGCGCGCGCGACGTCGCAGCGGGCGCGCGCGACGCGCTCACGCGGGCCGAACGCGTAGGTGGCGCGTTGGAGCAGCTCTCGCGCCTTGGCCAGCTCACCGAGCTGGGCCATCGCCACCCCGCGGAGCGCGAGGGCCGGAGCGTCATCTCGAAGCGCGACGAGCTTCAGCGCACCGAGCGGATCGCCAGATGCGAGGACGCGAGCCGCCGCGGCGCAGAGCGAGTCCACGGGTCGAGCGATGCTCCGGCGCTGCTTGGGCGTAAAGGCTTACGCAGCTCTCGCGCTGGTAGCACCGTGCGCAGCGGCCCAGCGCCGCGAGTCACCGAGCGCAGCGGTCACGGCGCGCGCCGGAGGAGGGGCGTTTTCCTACGGAAATCCGCGGCGCGGCTCGCGTCTCGGAATGACCCGAGTCTTGCATAGGGAGGCCAAGACCGTGATGTCCGAGGTTCTGCCGTGAGTCTTTCCCAACGTCTGCTCATCGTCGACGACAGCGAGGCGAACCTCGAGCTGCTGTCCGAGCTCCTCGAGGACAAGGGCTTCGAGGTCACGACGGCGCCCGACGGTCGCGCCGCGCTCGACACCATCGACAAGACGAGCTTCGACGCGATCGTGCTCGATCTCCAGATGCCCGGCATGGACGGGCTCGACGTGCTGCAGGCACTCCGGCAGTCGCACTCGCAGGTCGCGCTGCCCGTCATCATGGCCACCGCGCTGGCGGACTCGCAGACGATGGTGAGCGCGCTCGAAGCCGGCGCGAACGACTACGTCACGAAGCCGATCGAGGTCGACGTGCTCGTCGCGCGCCTGCGCGCGCAGATTCGGAGCGCCGAGGTCGCGCGCGAGGCCGCGACGCCGGTGAGCACCCCGCCGGGCTCTACAACGCCCGCGCCGGCGGTCAATGACGGGTCCGTCGTGGCCAACAAGTACCGTCTCCAGGGCCTCCTCGGCTCGGGAGGTTTCGGCAGCGTCTACCGCGCCCAGCATCTCAGCCTGCAGACCGACGTGGCGCTCAAGGTGCTCCACCCTCACCTGGCGAGCGCGCACAACATTCGGAGACGCTTCGAGCAAGAGGGCATCTCGGCCGTCCGCGTGAAGCACCCGAACGCGGTGACCGTCTTCGACGCGGGCACCACCGAAGAGGGGCTACCGTTTCTCGTGATGGAGGTGCTCACCGGGATCACCCTCGCCGAAGAGCTCGAGCGGCTCGGGACGCTCAAGCTCGCGAGGGTCACCGAGATCATCGCGCCGGTGTGCGAGGTCCTCGAAGCGGCGCATCGAGCGGGGATCATCCACCGAGACGTCAAGCCCGCCAACATCATGCTCTGCGAGGGGGTCCACGGCGAGGTGGTGAAGGTGCTCGACTTCGGCATCGCCAACTACGTCGAGCGCGAGAAGCAGCTCGGCCTCACCGGCGATGGGATCGCGGGGACGCCGCTCTACATGTCTCCCGAGGCGCTGCTCGGTCGCCCCATCGGCACCGCGAGCGACGTCTTCAGCGTCGGCGTGACGCTCTTTCTCATGCTGGCGGGGGTCCCACCCCACGGCCCGCCTGCCAAGAGCCCGTTCGAGCAAGCCATCCGCCAGGTCAACAATCCCCCGACTCCGCTCGCCGACTTGCGCCCCGATCTTCCCGTCGAGGTCACTCAGATCGTCATGGCCGCCCTCGCGCAGGACCCGGCCAACCGGCCCTCGCTCGCCGACATTCGCAAGACGCTGACCGCGGCGACCGGAAGCTTCGTCGAACCGCTTTGGCCTCCGAGCTCGGGGCCTCGCCGTGCGAGCACCCGACCTCCCTCGCTCGCCGAACAGGAGACGGCGATGTCGTCGGCCATTGCGGCGGTTCAGGGGCCGACCGAGCCGGCGACCGTCCGACCACCCGGCAGGGCGAGCGGCGGAGCGGCCTGACCGAGGCGCCGCGCCTGCGGCGAGCATAGGGACGTTCGACGTCACCGCTTGGCGCGGCGTGCGCGACGAGTATGGTTCGCTCACCATGAAGAAGCGCCGCTTCGGAGACCTCGACGTCTGGTGCGCCGGTGGCGACGACCGCGAGGGTGGCGGGCGCGGGCCCGCCATCGTGCTCTGCCACGGGTTCGGCGCGCCCGGCGACGACCTCGTCGATCTTTGGCGCGCGGTCGATGTCGGCGCGGGCGTGCGGTGGTTCTTTCCCGAAGCGCTCCTGTCGCTCGAGGCCATGTTCGGCGCGCCCGCGCGGGCGTGGTGGCTGATCGACATGGCCAAGCTCGACGAGGCGATGCGGACGGGCCGCCGCGACGAGCTCGCCGAGACCACGCCCGACGGTCTGGCCGAGGCGCGCGCAGCGCTCGAGGGAACGCTCGCCGCCCTCGGTCGCGACGCGGCCGTCGAGCGCCGATCGACGATCCTCGGCGGCTTCTCGCAGGGCGCGATGCTGGCCACCGAGGTCTGCCTGTTCTCGCCCGAGCCGTTCGCGGGGACCGCCATCCTGTCCGGCACCCTCCTTTGCCGCGATCGGTGGAAGGCGGCGGCCAAGGAGGCGGGGCCGACGATGCAGGTCGCGATGTCGCACGGCCGGCGCGACCCGATCTTGCCGTACTCGTTGGCCACCGAGCTACGCGACGTGCTCGTCGGCGCCGGCGCGAGCGTCGACTTCGTCGAGCACAACGGCGCCCATGAGATCCCCATGCCGGCGCTCGACGCGCTCTCGCGGCTGGCGCGGGGCAAGCTCGCAGCGACCGCCCGGTGAGGTTCAGGCGCTGACCGCTCGCGCGAAATCGAGCGGCGTCACCACCCCCACCACGCGTCGGTCCTCGATCGCGAGCACGCGGCGGGCTCGAGCGGCTGCAGCGAGCGTCGCAGCGCGGTGGAGAGGCGCCTTGTCGTGGAGACAGACCAGCGCGTAGTTCATCGCGTCCTCGACCGACGTACCGGCGGGCAGCGCTCGCGCGAGCAGCGCCTCGCGTTGCGAGAAGATGCCCACCGGCCAGCCCTCTTCGTCGATCACGATCACGCCCGAGACGTGGGCGGCGGCCAGTCGATCCGTCGCGTGACCGATGCTGGCCGCGAGCGGGATCGTGAAAGCCGGTTTGGACATGACCTCGGAGAGCGGCGTCGAGACCCGCGCGCTCGAAATTGCGCGTAGCAGATCGAGGGTCGAAAAGACGCCCACGAGCCTGCCGTCGTCCTCGATGAAGACACGGTGGATGCGGCGCTCCACCATGAGCGTCGCCACCTGCGACGCCGTGTCGCGCGGCCCAGCGGCGATGGCGGGTCGCGTCGCGACGTCGCCTGCCCGCTTCGCGTCGAGCGGCGCCAGCGCACCGCCGTGGCCGGCGGCGTCACGACGCCCGGCCCGCAGCAGGTCCGTCCGCGAGACGACACCGACCATGCGCCCTCCTTCCATCACGGGCGCGCTCGAGCACCCGCGGCGCTCGAACAGCGCTTCGACCTCGGTCAGCGAGTCGGTCGCCGCGACGGTGGCGACGTCGGAGACCATGAGCTCGGCGACGGGGACGGCCAGGCGGCTTCGCATGGGCCGCCCGTCGCACGCGACGTGCCAGGCTGCCTGCCGCTTCGGACCCGGAGCTCTACCGCCGAGCGACGACGGCGGTTGCGCCGCGCGCAAGACGTGCGCGTGTTCTGGGCGTTCGCGTCGCGGTCAGCGCCGGGTCTGGGCGCGCCAGCGCTCGAGCTTGCTTCGGTTCCACGGTGCGACCGGGGGCGGGTGCCGCCACGCCGGATCGCGCCCGAGCACCGGCGGACCCAGCACCGGTGGCGGGAGCGCGGCCGGAAACGTGCCCGAGGGCTCGGTGTCGTTCAGGGCCGGGTTCTGCACGGTGTTCACGGCGATAATGACGCCACCGTCAGCCGAGAACGGAGCGGCGTCATCGACGTTGCCCCCCGCGTCGATCGCTCGGTAGCGCACGTCGGGCCCCTGCCCGCTGGGGCTCACCTGCCCGGCGGCGCCGGTGAGGAACACGCCCTCGAACGGCAAGAGGTCGAGGCTCGTCGCGGCCGGCGACGACTGCGGCTGCCCCCCGAGCACGAGGAGCCCGTTGAAGCCGTAGTCGCCGGTGGGCGCGCCGACCCACGCCGCGGTCATCATGTCGACCTGCATGTCGGTGAGCGAAACGCCCAGCTCGGCCTGAAAGAAGCCGTTCATGTTGGCCGGGTCGCCCGCCTGGTCGAAGAGCTGAGCGTAGGCCTGCGTGCCGCCGAGCCGCGACGCGGCGTACGTCCAGAACACGTAGGCCTGCGCGTACTGTGCGTAGTTCGAGTACGTCCACTTCACGAGCGACTCGCCCGCCGCGAGCGATGGCCAGTTCAAGTACCAGTACGCGGCGTAGTCGTTGGCGCCATGCACGGCCTGAACGGCGCACTCGGCGAGGCCCTCGTTGTGCCACGACCAGTCGGAGAAGCCGCCGTGCTCCTCCTGGTAGAGCAGGTGGCTCAGCTCGTGGGGGATGACGCCGTACGGGTCGAACTTGTCGTCGAGCGCGGGGACGCTGATGTACAGCATCTCCATCTCGTTCGAGTGCGTGCCCCACTCCTCGGCCTCTTCTTGGGTCAGCGTGTTGACGGGGCTGAAGTAGCCGCCGTAGTAGCCGCCGCCGTCGAGCCCCAAGAGCAGAATCTTGCCGTTGTCGTCGCGATCCGGCGCGGCGTGGAGCAGCTCGACCTCCTTGGGGTAAACGATCGAGTCGAAGACCTGAATGGTCTCGTCGACGTCGGTCGCGGTGACGTCGTCGGTCGCGTAGAGGACGACGTGCTCGCCTACGCCGACGCGACGCGCCGTCACCTCGTAGTCGTCGAAGTCCTCGAAGTCGGTCGCCCAGAAGACGGCGGTGTCGGCGGCGAGGAAGCTGCCACCCTGCAGATCGAAGTCGCTGCCCGCGGCCGCGATGGCGAGCTCGTACGTGACGCCGAGCTTCTGTTTCTCGGTCGTCAGGGTGAGGCGCTGGCCTTCGACCGCGACGGCCTCGACCGTGAGCGGCCCCCGGTCGCTCGTGATCACGAACGCCGCCGGCTCGAGCGGCGCCGTCTCGATCGAGCCGACGACGTCGATCGTGACGGTCGTCCGCGTCGGCGCCGCGACGGCGTCGACCTCACCGGGCTGCGGCGCCGCGCCCCCGCCCCCCTCGGCGCCCGCGCCCGTGCTGCCGGCACCCTGGCCGTCATCGTCGGCCGGCGCGGCGGGCTCGTCGTCGCCGCAGGCGACCAAGAACAGAGACAGGAGCGCGTAGGGAAAGGGAAAGCGGCGCATGTTCGCCTGCTTCGGATGACCGCGGGCGGTGGCCGGTTCAACTCAAAATCACGCAAGGTGCGAGAGGGGTGGTCTCGACCATGTTGCGGCGCAACAATTCGGTTGACGAGGTGAACATTGCGCCGTAGAACACGGCCCATCTCGGTGCTGCACAGCAACAACGCACGCGCCCGGGGCCAGCAACTTCACGAGGTGGGACCATGACTGCGGCAATCGTTTCCGAGGCGCTCTCCCCCGACCAGGGGCACACCGACACCCCGGCCACCGCCCCGGTTGCCCAGGCTACCGCGCCGGCAACCCAGGCCGCCGCCTCGGCCCATGCCGCCGCCGCGGATCTCCCCCTCGCCGAGCCCACCCCGGTTGGGCTGATCGGGCTCGCGTTCGGCTGCGCCGCCCTGCTCCCGATCGCCTTCGGCACGAGCGTGTCGCCGCAAGCGCTCCAGACGGCGGCGGTGTTCTGCTTTCTCTTCGGGTTCGGCTGCCAGCTCGTGGCGGGCTTGCTCAACTACCGAAACAAGAACCTGCTCGGGGCGACCGTGTTCACGGCGTTCGCGTTCAACTGGGCGCTCAACGCGTGGGCCCTCTGGTCGATGTCGCGCGGCCAGGCGCCTGATCACGCGGTCGTTCTCGCGGTCGAGGCCGCGTCGCTGGTGCTGTTCGTGCCGCTCACCTACGCGTTCGGCTGCCACTCCAAGCTCTTGTTCCTGTTCCTCCTCGACATCGATCTGATCTACGTGGCCAAGCTGCTGCGCGGCTACGGCGGCGTGGCCGGGATGGATCGCCCCATCGCGTTCTTGACCCTCGCGCTCGGCGTCATCGCGCTCTGGATCGCCCTCGCGATGCTGGTCAACCCCGTGGCCAAGCGCCCGATCTTCCCCATGCCGGGCCCGCTGTTCCGGCCCCAAGGCTGACGCGGCCTCAGGACACGGATCCTCCCGCCTCGCGGACGTGGTACGGGGGCGCCGCTTGTCGCAATCGCGCCTCTCGATCGAATCCGTCACGCCCGACCCGGCGCTCTCCGCGCACGAGGGCTCGGCGCCCGCGTGGTTGCGGGCGCTCGACGACAAGGCGATCGCGGCGATGCCGGCGCAGGGCGGGGTGGTGCGCGTCGTCGAGTGGGAGGACCTGTGCGCAGCGATCGTGCCCCTCCTCGAGGGCAGCGACGCCGCGTTCGCCGAGCGGATGGAGGCCGAGCTCCCCCGCTCGCTCGAGCGGCTCGAGACGGCGCTCGCGCAGGTGCAGGCCGACGTGAAGGCCGGCACCACGTCGCAGGCCGAGGCCGACGCCGCTACTGCGATGGTCGAGTGCGCATCCGCGGCGGCCGAGTGCGCGATGCGCGTCCTCGTCGGTCGAGTCGCCAACCGCCCCACGACCGAGCTCTCTCCGATCGCCAAGCGGCTCGAGACCCTGCCGATGATCTACCGGTCCGGCCCGGCGGGGCCGCTCGCCAACGATCGCGCCGCCGACAAGCTCGCGCCGCGCGCGGTCGCGGTCGCCTCGATCGCCGGCTACCTCGCGCACGCGCCGCTCGGCGCCGGCGCCAAGGGCCGCGAGTGGCTCGGCGTTCGGCTCGAGCGCGGAGAGTGGAAGTGGTTCGAGTCGGCGCTCGCCCCGCTCACGATGGCGGCGGTCGCCGCCAGGGCGGTGGCGGCGGGCTGCAAATGGCGCGGCCCGTTCAGCGTGACCACCTGGGCGACCCGCGGGCGTGTAGCGAACGCCTGACCGGCGCTCAAGCTCCAGGGGCGGTGTGCCGTATTGCCGGAGGAGAGCCCCGTGCGCCTCCGGTTCCGCTTCCAAACCCCGCAGAGCAGCGCCATCGGCGAGGCCGTCCCCGAGGCGGTCGCGCTGGCGGCGGCGGTCGACCGCCTGTTCTCGAGCACGCTCTATCGGCCCCCGATGTTGCCGGACGTCGCCTTGCGCGTCCTGTCGTTGAGCAAGAGCCCGGACGTCTCCTTCAACGCGATCGTCGGTCTCGTGGAGAGCGACCCGATGTTCGCCATGTCGGTGCTCAAGATCGCGGCGTCGCCCCTCTACGCCGGCCACACCGCCCCGCGAACGATCCAGCAAGCGCTGCTCCGGCTGGGGCTCGGGACGATGACCGACATCTGCATGGAGGCGGCGATCACCGCGCGTGTCTTTCGCGCACCGGGGCACGAGGGCGCGATGCGCGTGCTGCGCGATCACTCGGTGGCGGTGGCGCACCTCGCGCGAGCCGTCGCGCTGCGCACGCCGGGCCGCGCCGACGCGGCGTTCACCCTCGGCCTTCTCCACGAGGTCGGGCAGGCCGCTGGCATCGTCGCCCTGGCCACGCCCGCGATCTGGCCCGGCCGCGCCGACCCCGGGCGCCTGTGGTCGCTCCTCGCCTCGGCGCGCGGCCCGATGACCGAGAAGCTCGTGCGCGCCTGGAAGCTGCCCTCCGACGTGGCGCAAGGGATCGTCGGAAACACGAACGGCGACGATGGCTCGCGTGCCGCCGTAACGGTCGCGGATCCCATCGCCGCCGATCTCGGGCTCGGTCTGCCTGGCGAGAAGATCGATCCCGAGGCGCTCGAGAGCGCGCGCGAGTCGCTCGATCTCCTGCACAGTGACATTCGAGCGCTGACCTCGGAGGGCAAGAAGCTGCTCTCCAAGGTCGTGTGAGCGATCACTCCATCGGGACGGGCTCTTCGCCGACGCACTCCATCCAGCAGAAGAAGCCGCCCATGCCGTCCTCTGCGCAGACCTGGACGGGTTGGGTGCCGTCGGGGCAGGTCGGATCGTCCGGGACGCAGATGTTGTAACAAACCTGGATCGACGGATCCATCGGGTCGGTCTCACACACGATCTCTTCGTGGTAGCCGGGCTCGCACAGCGTGTCGGGCACGCAGTTGACCCAGCACTCCTCGGGCGGCACCATCTCGCCCTCGGCCGGGTCGTGCTGCACACACTCGATCTGCTCGTGGGTCCCCGGCGGGCACATCGGATCGGGCACGCAGACCGGGTAGCACTGACCGCCACCGCCGCCGCAGTCCGGGTCGTTCATGGGGTCGCAGTCCGGCGGCGGCTCCATCCCGTTGTCTTCGCAGATCCACTCTTCGTGGTGCCCCGGGCCGCAGTTGTTGTTCGGGACACAGATCGGGTAGCAGCCCGGCGGCGGCTCGTTGCAGAAGTCGACAGGCTCCATCGTGTCTTCGCAGATCCACTCTTCGTGCGCGTCGGGGCCGCACGGGTCGACGGGGACGCAGATCGGGTAGCACTGCCCGCCGCCGCAGCTCGGGTCGAGGTTCGGATCGCAGCCGCCGCAGTTCGGGTCGAGCATCGGATCGCACTCGGGGGGGAGCGGCTGATCCATCGGAACCGGGACGGGGTCGCAGTAGTAGTCGAGCACGGTGCCGTCGGGGCAGTACTCGTCGGGGACACACTCGTCCCAGCAGTAGATGCCGTAGTCGTCGCAGCTCGTCTGGAGATGCGAGCCCGGCGGACACGCGACCTGACCGCCGCCGGTGCCGGACGTCGTGTTGCCGTCATCACCGTCTTGAAGCCCGCCGCAACCTTCGCCCTTGGCACCGGTGAGGATGAAGAACGCACCGAACGCCAACGCACCCTGCATCGATCGCACAATCTTCGCGCGCATGAGAGCCTCCAGTCCCGCGAGTCTGCGGGCCGAGAAGGGGTAACGAGGACCGCGACACGCCGTCGGCGTGGCACGGCAGAGCCCCCGAGTAGGAAGTGACGTCGTTACGCGCCCCGCGCGCGACGTTCACCCACCTATTCCCCGGGCTGCCTCCCCATGATCAGATTTTTTTCCGGCCGCCGGACGGGGCCCCGACGCGTACCATCGCCTCGATGGCCAAGGAGGCTCGGCTGCCCCCGTTTCCCAAGGGTTGGTACTGCGTCGGGCTCTCCACCGACTTTCCGGCCGAGAGCGTGACCACCAAACGCCTGATCGGGCGCGAGCTCGTCATCTTTCGCGCGAAGAGCGGCGCGATCGCGGCCGTCGACCCCGTGTGCCCGCACCTCGGAGCCCACCTCGGTCACGGCGGTACGGTCGAGGGCGAGACCCTGCGGTGCCCCTTTCACGGTTTCCGTTTCGGCACCGACGGCACCTGCGTCGCGACCGCGTACGGGACCAAGCCTCCCCGCGTCTCGGCCCGCACCTGGCACGTCGTCGAGAACCACGGCGCCGTCCTCGTGTGGGCGGATCCCAAAGGCGGCGCCCCCACGTTCTCGATCCCCGACGTCGACCTGTCCGCCTTCACGCCGCTGCGCAGCAAGGTGTACCGGCTCCGCGGCCACCCTCAAGACACGACCGAGAACAGCGTCGACATCGGCCACCTC
>ERZ761602.7782-NODE-7782-length-11144-cov-6.269727_pt1 | contig 11144 bp, 8 predicted proteins | sample MGYA00512165_ERZ761602 | MGnify/ENA primary metagenome ERZ761602 (study PRJEB28899, sample SAMN02445085) | bioreactor sludge metagenome | biome: EBPR sludge; isolation source: Thorneside wastewater treatment plant | place: Australia: Brisbane, Thorneside... | reverse complement strand
GTTTCCCCAATCTCAGGATCCGCAATGCCCCGCGCAGGACCACCATGAACACGATGGTCCCGACGATCAGATCCGGCTTGTTCGATCCGAACAGGTAGACCAGCACTGCGGCCGCGATCACGCCCAGGTTGATGATCACGTCGTTGGACGTGAAGATGGCACTCGCCTGCATGTGCGCCTCGTTGCTCTTGGATTTTTGCAGCAGATAAAGACAGAGCCCGTTCGCGACCAGAGCGAGGATCGAAATGACGATCATCGTGGCGAAGTCCGGCATCTCCTCAACGCCTAAGAATCTGCGGATAACCTCGACGAAGCCGATGATGGCGAGCGCGATCTGAAGATAACCCGCAAGCGTAGCGATGCGCTGTTTTCGCGCCAGGGTGGCACCGACCGCGAACAGGCTGATGCCGTAAACGAACGCGTCGGCGAGCATGTCGAGGCTGTCGGCGATCAGGCCCATCGAGCCGGAGATCAAACCCGTCGTGATCTCGATCGCGAAGAATCCGAAATTGATCGCGAGGACGGTCCAGAGCAATCGGCGCTGTTTCGTGGGTTCTTCGAATTGGGCCTCCTCCGACCGCTCCGTGCTGACGCGGGTGCCGCCCAAATTTAGATCCCCGATCGAACTTTCGATTTCGTTAAGCCGCCCTTCGTGATGCACGGTCAGACGCCGCTGCGGGATGTCGAATGCGAGGTGCTTTATCTCGGCGATGCCGTCGAGCCTGAGCCTGATTAGATTCTCTTCAGACGGGCAGTCCATCTGCGGTATTTGAAAAACTGTTTTCTCCATTCCTCTAGTCAACCTTCGTGCTTTCGTTTTTACCAACAGACAAAATGACCGTCGGGGCAACTCGCCTACTTCTTGAATGCCACGGGGCCGAAATCGATTGACGAGTCAAGCCCGCTTACGATTCGTACAAATCACCTTCTGAATATTCGCGAATATAAAATTCTCTTTCTCTTGCGCCGAAAGTTCCGCCTCGCCCAAATAGTGCTGCAGGCCAACTTCTAGAAAACGGTCGTAATATTTGCTCTCCCATGTTTTTGCGACGGCGTGGCCGAGAAAAGCCGGAAGTGAATTTTGCGGCACGTCGTAATCTACGATCACGATCTTGCCGTCGGGTTTCGTCACCCGCCGCATTTCCCGCAACACCGCCACGCCGATGCCCTCCGGCATGTCGTGCAGCCCGAAGGAAACGGTCGCTAGGTCGAAATGCGAATCGGCATAAGGGATGCTCGACGCGTCCTGACAGAGAAATGTAACGTCGTAACCTTTTCTGATCTTCTTTTTCGCCCGCGCGAGCATGTCGGGTGATAAGTCAACGCCGACGACGGAAAATCCATATTTCGCGAAAGCGATACTCTGCGACCCCGTGCCGCAAGCCATGTCCAACACCCTTGCGCCAGGAGATAAGTCCGAATCGCTTACAACCTTTTCCCGTATGTGACGCGCGAAAATCTCAACGATGTCATAAACCGGCGCCATCCTCCGGAACCAACGGATGTTGTGCCATTCGTGCTTCGTTGCGACATCTAGCAGGTTCCGACTCATCTCCTTTTCCTGGCGTCTGAATTCGTTGGGCGCGCCCGAGCGCACCCGGTTGCGTTTCCTAAAGTGGTTTTCGCGCTTTGTGAATGCGAATCGTGCCGAAAAATGTTCCGAAATTTGCCGTCTCGCGGATTTCAGTAAAACCAGCGCCCGCCGCAAGTTCCGGCAACCTTCCCTGCAGGCTGTCCGCCGTCGTCGGGCCGTCGAGCCAAATGATCGGCTGCGAGGCTGCCTTCATCAGAATATTTGCGGCCTTACCCCAATCGGCAAGGTGCAAGGTTCCCCCCGTCTTCAAAACCCTGAATACTTCTCCAAAAGTTTTTCGCTTGTTTGCGGGCGTCAAATGATGAAAGAACAAGCTCGTCATGACCGCGTCGAAATACTCATCCGGGTACGGCAGGGCGGTTGATAAGGCTTCGCTGAAATTTATTTCAGCACCGCTGGCGGCAGCTTTGCGGCGGGCAATGCGAAGGATTTTTGCGTCGCCGTCTAGCCCGTGAGTTTCTGCCTGAGGAAATCTACGTTTCAACGCGACGGTCAAGGTGGCAGTCCCGCAAGCCACATCCAACAGCCGCCCCCTCGAAGGGATGTCGATTTGCTCGATCAACTTTCTTTTGAAAACCTTTTCCCGCGTCGTCCACTTCACCACCGAGTCGTAAAAAGGCGTAAGAATGTCATAGCCTAATGCCGGAATGTAGTTTTCTTTACTTTCTGTTTTCATAGCTACCCGCGACGGGGTGGCTTCGCCCGCACTCTTGGTGAGCAAAAAATATAGGGCGCTTTACAAAAGCTCTTCGACGTGCCGGAAGCCTTCGTCGAAAAGATTGACGATGTGCTCATCGTCGAGCGTGTAGTAGGCGATTTTACCTTCCCTGCGAAAACGGACGAGTTTCATCTGCCGCAGTGTCCGCAGGGAATGCGAAACCGCCGACTGCGAAACGCCCAACAGATTGGCAATGTCGCATACGCACAATTCTTCTTTTGACAGCGCGAACGCGATCTTGATTCGCGTCGGGTCGCCCAAGATTCTGAAAGTCTCGGCGAGTAAGCCGATTGCTTCGACCGACTTCATCGCCTTGCGAACGTTTTCTACTTTACCCTCGTCGACGAATTGGATTTCGCAGGCATCGCCTACCGCTTGTGTCGCTTTTACGCTCATAGTCTTACTCGTTCGGATCACTTTTTTTAGAATTCCATTAGCCTGCCGCCCTGATAAACAAGGAACGTGACGACGTAAGCCAGGGCGGTCATGTAACCGACCATGAAAAACGTCCAGCCCCACGAGTTTGTTTCGCGCCTGACGGTCGCGAACGTGGACATACACTGAAACGCCAAAAGGTAAAACATCATCGTCGTCAGCGCGAGCAGAGGAGTCCACACGGGCGATCCGTCGTCCCGTTTCGCATCGCGCATCGCATGGAGGAGCGACTCCGAGGTCGCTTCCTCGTCTTTGCCGACGTTGTACAGAATGCTCATCGTCGAAACGAACGTCTCACGGGCAGCGAAACTGGAGATCAGCCCGATACCGATCTTCCAGTCGTAACCGAGCGGGGCGATCACCGGCTCGATCGTTTTGCCCATCCGCCCGGCGATGCTGTACCGAAGTTGTTCGGCGGCGGCCTCGGTTTCTACTTGCTTCTGTTTCTCCTCGTCCAACTGGTTAGTTTTTTCGATATGCGTCTCGGCGACTGCCGCGTCGGGCCCGACTTTCGGCGGGCGCGGGAAGTTCGCCAACGCCCAGAGGATTATCGAGATCGCCAGAATCACGGTCCCGGCTCGTTTAACGAACATCCCGGCGCGTTGGTATACGTTCAGAAAAACGACCTTGAAATTCGGCATCCGATAGGGCGGCAGTTCCATCAAGAGCGGCGGCGTGGGACCTTTAAGGATCGTCCGCTTCAAAATAAAGGCGACGATGATCGCTGTCACCACACCCAGAACGTACATCGACAGGATCAGCACCGCTCCGACGGATACGAAGCCGAGCACGTACTGCCCGGTGAAAAACGCCCCGACCATCATCGTGTAAACGGGGAGCCGCGCCGAGCAGCTCATGAACGGCGCGATCATGATCGTCGCCAGACGGTCTCTCGGGTTCTCGATCGTTCTGGTCGCCATCACGCCTGGGATAGCGCACGCGAAGCTGCTCATCAAAGGCACAAATGCTTTGCCGTGCAACCCGGCTTTGCTCATCAATTTATCGAGCAGAAAAGCCGCCCGCGCCATGTAACCGGTGTCTTCGAGAATCGAGATGAAGAGGAACAGCAAAACGATCTGCGGCAGAAAGATCATCACGCCGCCGACCCCGGCGATGATGCCGTTGGCGATCAGGTCGTTTAAGAGCCCGGGCGGAAGTGCGTCTCTCGCCGCATCCTGCAGCGCCCCGAACACTGAATCGAGCAGATCCATCGGCAACTGCGCCCACGAGAAAATCGTCTGGAAGACGAACAACAAGATTCCGACGAGGATCAACAACCCGAAAACTTTATGCGTCAGAACGCCATCGAGTTTCTCGCTGAAGGAACGCTCGCCGGATTCTTCGCGCTCATTGACGGACTCCTGCACCGCATTAGCGATCCAACTGTAGCGCGCCAGAATCGAGGCGTTGCCGTTTTGCGCTTCCGTACCATCGCGATCCAAGAACGGAAATTCCACCTGTGCGGGAGGGCCGCTTTTGACGGCCTTCTCGACCGCTTCCGTCAAATCTTCGAGCCCGCGCCGCTTCCCCGCGACGACGGGGACGACCGGCACCTTCAGATGTGAAGAGAGCTTGGTGGCGTCGATTTTTGTTTCACGCGCTTCGGCTTCGTCGATCATGGTGAGCGCAACGACTATCGGGATCCGGTACTCAAGAAGCTGCGTGAAGAGATACAGATTTCTGTCCAGATTCGTTGCGTCGACGACGGCGATGATGCAGTGGGGCGCGTTCAAGCCGGATATCTTACCGGTCAACGCGTCACGGGCGATTTCCTCGTCGATCGAATTCGCGTTGAGACTGTAAAGCCCGGGCAAATCGATCAACCGCACCGACTCTTCGCCGAGGCGCCACATGCCCTCCTTGCGCTCCACCGTCACACCCGGGTAGTTTGCGACCTTCTGCCGCATACCCGTCAGGGCGTTGAAGAGCGTCGTTTTCCCGGCGTTCGGATTTCCGGCGAGCGTGATGGTGAGCTTGCCACCGACCGCGGAAGTTTGTGCGGGTGAAATTGTTGCCATGGGTGATACTGGTTTCGGCATAGCCTAGCATTTGCATATATGAACAGACGTTCATACGATATTTCAAAATAACGCAGAAATTTCCTGCCGTCAACGGCGCGGTTCTGATCCAAACTTTTGACTATTTGTAGCTGAGCAGCCGTAGGCTGTTCAAAATCACGAGCACGGTGACTCCGACGTCCGCGAAGATCGCGAGGGCGAGGCTGCTTAATCCGAGGATCGCGAGGACGACGAACACGAGCTTCGTGGCGATGGCGGCGACCGTGTTGATTCGGATCGTCGAGACCGCCCGCCTGCCAAGCCTTACGAGGTAAGGGATCAGCTCGAGACGGTCGTTCAGGATCGCAATCGAGGCCGCTTCGATGGCAGTGTCGGAGCCGGCCGCGCCCATCGCCACGCCGACGCTGGAAAGGGCTAGGGCCGGGGCGTCGTTGACACCGTCGCCGACCATCGCAGTCGCGCCATATTTGGCGAGCAGTTCCTTGATCCCCTCGGCTTTATCCTCCGGCAGCATTTCCGCCTTCACCTCGCGGATGCCGACTTCTTTGGCAACCGTTTCGGCGGGAGCGCGGTTGTCCCCAGTCATCATCACGACCTCGATGCCCAATTCCTGCAATTCGGCGACCGCGGCACGGCTTTCGGTTTTGATCTCGTCGGTCAGAGCGATCACGCCCTCCACGCCGTCCTGGCTGCTCACGACGATCGAGGTCTTCCCTTCCATTTGCAGAGATTCGACGCGGCGGACGATTTCCTCCTTAACCTCATGTTCCTCTGATATGAACGGCAGCTTCCCGATGCAGTGGTGTTTGTCGTAGCAGACGACGCAATCCGCCTTCGCTCCCTTGCCCATCACGGCTTGGAAATTCTCGACGGCGTGGATGTCGAGCTTCTCCTCGTTCGCCGCCGTGACGATGGCGGCCGCCAGCGGATGTTCCGAGTAGCTCTCGATCCCGGCCGCGCACGCCAACAGATGCTCGCGGGTCGACTCACCGAAGGGCAACACGTCCGTGACCTTCGGCTTGCCGTAAGTGAGCGTGCGGGTCTTATCCATCGCGACCGCCTTGACGCGCCCGATCGCCTCAATGTACTTGCCACCTTTGACGAGCGCTCCCTTCGCCGAGGCGTTGCCGATCGCGGCGTAAATGGAAATCGGCGTCGAGATCACGAGCGAGCAAGGGCACGCGATGACGAGGATCGTGATCGCCTGCTCGAACCAGGGGTTGAACGGCTGGCCCAGAAAAACCGTCGGCATGACGACGAGCAGCGCCGCGATGGCGATGATCGACGGCGTGTAGTAGCCGGCGAAGGTCTCGATGAATTTCTGCGTATCCGCTTTCGTTTTCGTCGCGGCGAAGGTCGTTTCGATGATCTTGGCGAGCGTCGTGTCCTTCGCGGTTTTCACCACTTTGGCTTCGAGGTACCCCTGCATGTTCAGCGTCCCCGCGAAAACGCGGTCGCCGGTGTGCTTGTCCTTCGGCAGCGGCTCGCCGGTGATGGCCGACTCGTCGACGCTCGATGCGCCGGATATCACTTCCGCGTCGAGCGCGATCATGTCGGAGGGCTTCAGGATCAACGTGTCGCCGACGCTGATCTCCTCGATCGGCCGCTCCGATTCGCCGCCCTCCCGCCGCACGCGGGCGGTTTTCGGCGTGCGATCGACCAAGGCCTGCAAAGCCGATTTGCTCGACTGGATGCCGAAACTTTCCAGCCTCTCGCCCAGAGCGAACAGCACCACTACGACCGCGGCCTCCTCGTATTCGCCCAGGTAGAACGCCCCGGCGACGGCGATCGTCATCAGGAGATTGATGCTGCGAAAATTGAGCTTCGATAACGCCTTCAGCCCGCTCCACAGCGTTCGCCACCCGACCGCGAGGATCAGCGCGGCGAAAAACGGGAAGGCGATGTCGCGCCGCAGCTTGTAGTCGTCCCCCATCAACGACAAAAACTCGAAAACGGCGACAAGGGCGACGCTCGCCACCAGCCACAGGAATTTGCGGTCTTGCCAGAGGCCGGCCTTCGCGGACTCAGATGTCATCGATTCGCTCTGGGTCATGAACTAGGTTTTCCGCTGGGTTGTCCTTCCGTTCTCCTCTCTGCTCTTTCGAACTTTCGGGGGCCCTCGGCACCGCTAGTCTGTTAGGCACATAAAGCCTCCACTTCGCTGCCCGGCGAGAAATTCTTCCCCTTGCCGACTTTCAAAGATGCGTCTCGTGCTCGGCAAAATCTCCGCGTTCCGTCTGCACGGTCACGTGCGAGATCTTGAAGTTCTTCGTGCAACGCTCGTGCACCCGCGCCAGGACCTCGTCGTGTTCTGACTCTTCGGCCAGAACCGCGTGGACGCTCATCGCGTTGACGCCGGAGGTCAAACTCCAAACGTGCAGATCGTGGACGCCCGCGACGCCCTCGATCTGCGACAAACTTTCGCGCAAAGCGGCGATGTTCACGTCCGCCGGGGTCCCTTCGATCAGGACTCCGACCGCGTCTTTGAGCAACGCCCACGTGCGCGGCAAAATGAACAGCCCGATCCCCGCCGAGATGATCGGGTCGGCGTAATACCACCCGGTCGTCAGCATGATCACGCCGGCGGCGATCACGCCGATGGAGGTCAGCATATCCGACAGCACCTCGAAATACGCGCCCTTCATGTTGAGGCTCTCTTTCGAACCGGCACGGAGGATACACATCCCGATGATGTTGATGATCAACCCGACGGATGCTACGCCGAGCATCGCCGCGCTTTCGACCTCCGGCGGGTTCTTGAAACGCTGGTAGGCTTCGTACAAGATGTAGAGCGAGATCAGGATCAGCACGACCGCGTTCGTCAGGGCCGCGAGGATCTCCACGCGGTAGTACCCGTAGGTTCGCTCCGGGGATGCGGGTTTTTCCGCGAACCAGATCGCGAGCAGCGCAAGGCCGACCCCGGCTACGTCCGTTAACATATGACCGGCATCGGCGAGCAGCGCAAGACTCCCTGTCCACAACCCGCCAACGACCTCCACGATTAAGTAGAATGAGGTCAGGCCGAAGACTATGGCCAAACTTCTCTTGTTGCGCGCGGAGGCGCTCTGCACGTGTCCGTGTCCCATAAAAACCTAAACGCCGGGTGGAACTTAGATCACCGGCTTCGTATCCTTATTCGAACTCTTGATTCGAACTCTTGGTTTCATCGCTCCCTCTTCCCGGCGCCTGTCGCGGCGGTGCCACCATATTCCGAAAGGTATCACCAACAACATCAGGAGGAGAGATCCCACCAAAAACACGATGATCGGATGTTCAACGAGTTGATGGTACAGACTGACTTCTTTCTCCATAGGTCGACCTCAAAACATATTCATCGAAATGGTCAGATGTGGAAACCGCTTTCGATGGGCAGAACCACAACGATACCATCGCCCCTTCGCCCGGTGTGGCCGCACTCGCGCAACACCCCGACGATTCTCTCGATCATATCGTCGCTCGCGGCGATTTTGATCTGCTTTGTGGCCTTCATCGGGTAGACCTCCACCGGATGGTCGCTCTTCGCCCGGCGACCGAAACCCTCCGCATCCGATATCGTGACCCCGGGGAAATCCTCTATCTCCTCCAACCCCGCGATGATCCGGTCGATCATCGCGGGGCGGACCGCCGCGAAAATCAATTTCATATCTTGTTGTCCTCCGTAGTCTCGAAATCTTCGTCGCGCTCCACCCATCCGTAAAGCGTCGGCAGGATCAACAACGTCAACAACGTCGAAGTTATCAGGCCTCCAATAACCACGGTCGCGAGGGGCCGCTGCACCTCCGCCCCCGCCGATGTGGCGATCGCCATCGGGATGAACCCAAGGCTGGCGACCAGGGCGGTCATCAGTACCGGCCGGAGGCGGGTGATAGCGCCCTCGCGAACCGCGTCGGCGAGGCTCTTGCCCTGCTCGCGTAGCTGGTTGATGAAGCTCACCATCACGACGCCGTTGAGCACCGCGACGCCGAACAGGGCGATGAACCCGACCCCTGCGGAGATCGAGAAGGGCATCCCCCGCAGCGCGAGGGCCACGACCCCGCCGACGATCGCGAACGGGATCCCGGTGTAGATCAGCAGTGCTTGCTTGATCGAATTGAACGTCGTATACAACAAAACGAATATCAAGAACAAGGCGATGGGTACGACGATGAGAAGCCGTTGCGAGGCCCGCTGCAGGTTCTCGAACGTGCCGCCCCATTTCAAGTAATAGCCCGGCGGCAACTGCACCTCCCGCGCGATCTTCGCCTGGGCCTCCTCGACGAACGAGCCGATGTCGCGCCCGCGAACGTTGAGCTCGACGCCGATGCGGCGGCGAGTGTCCTCGCGGGTGATCTGGGCGGCGTCCTCGACGAGCTGGATGTCGGCGACCTGCGAGAGCGGCACGCGCGAACCGTTCGGGGCGGTCAGGAGCAGATTCCGAATAGCCTCGACGTTCTTGCCCGACTCCTCGTCGAGCCGGACGACGAGGTTGAAACGCTGCTCCCCTTCATAAACCTGGCCCGCATTCTTGCCCGCGACGACCGATTCCACTAAATCGTTGACATCTTCGACGTTGAGCCCGTAGCGTGCGATCGCGGCGCGGTCCGGTTTGATCTGCAATTGCGGCAGGCCGCTCGTGGCTTCCGCTTTCACGTCCTCCGCTCCCTGAACGGTCTGCACGGACTTCACGATCTCGTCAGCTTTCTCCTTCAAAACTTTTAGGTCGTCGCCGTAAAGCTTGATCGCAACGTCTGAGCGTACCCCGGAGATAAGTTCCGCGACTCGCAGCTCGATCGGCTGCGAGAAACTGACGATTGCCCCCGGCACCCGTTCCTCGAGCGCCTTCGACATCTTTTCGACGAGCTCGGTCTTGTCCTTCGTGGTCGTCCACTCGTCGTGCGGCTTCAACTTGACGTAAAGGTCGGAGAAGTCCACGCTCATCGGGTCGGTGGCAACCTCCGCCCGGCCCGTTTTGGAGATCACGGTTATCACTTCCGGGAACTCCATCAGCACCTTTTCCACCTCGGTCGTGTTGCGGACGGATTCCTCCAGTGATACGCTCGGGAGCCGCTGCACTTGGACGGCGATATCGCCCTCGTCGAGCCGCGGGATGAACTCCGAACCGAGGTATGGGAAGATCGCCCCGCTGATCGCCACCAGCCCGACCGCGAGGGCGAGCGCTTGCGCCCGATAGCGGCCTACAAAATCGAACGCCGGGATGTACGCTTTTTTCGCCCAGCGGATCAGGAAACTTTCCTTCTCCGACACCTTCCCGCTCAGCACCAGCGTCATCATCGTGGGCACGTACGTCAGCGACAGCAGCAGCGAACCGACGAGGGCGAAGACGACCGTGAGGGCCATCGGGACGAACATCTTCCCCTCGATCCCTCGGAGGCTCAGGATCGGCAGGTACACGATCGCGATGATCGCGACCGCGAACACCACCGGCCGGGCGACCTCGAGGCAGGATTCGAGGATGGTGCGCTGCGGGTTTTCGTGATGGCCCAGAGTTTCCGCCTCGTGCTGGGCCTCGGCCCTCCGCCGGATGGTGTTTTCCACCATCACGACGGCCCCGTCCACGATCAGCCCGAAGTCCAGAGCCCCAAGACTCATCAGATTCCCGGACACGTTGAACACCCGCATCAGGATCGCCGCGAACAGCATCGAGAGCGGGATGATCGTCGCGACGAGCAGCGCCCCGCGCCAATTCCCGAGCAGGAGCATCAGCACCACGATCACGAGGATCGCCCCTTCGATCAGGTTCTTCTCGACGGTGGCGATCGCCCGGTCGATCAGCTGGGTGCGGTCGTAGAACGGGGAAAGTTCCACGCCCGCCGGCAACGACTTCTTCACCTCCTCGACGCGGCTTTTGACGTTCTCTACAACCGTGCGCGAGTTCTCGCCTTTTAGCATCAGGACGATCCCCGCGACGATCTCGCCCTTGCCGTCCGCCGTCACGGCGCCCTGCCGAACGGTCGAACCCTCGACGATCTCCCCGACGTTCTTCACGTAAACCGGTACGCCCTCGGGTCCGGTCTTCACGACGATGTTGCCGATGTCTTCCGGGTTCTCAACGAGCCCGAGACCGCGAAGCAGATACTGCTCCGCACCTTTTTGTATATAGGCCCCACCGACGTTGGCGTTGTTGCGACTCACCGCCTCGAAGACGTCCCGCATCGTCAGGCCGTACGACTGCAGCTTTGCGGGCTCCAGGCGTACCTGATATTGCTTTTCGTACCCCCCGAAACTGTTGATCTCCGTCGCACCGGGGACGCCGAGAAGCTGCCGCCTCACGTTCCAGTCCTGCACGGTGCGCAGGGCTTTCGCGTCGTAGCTCCCGTCGGGTGATTTAAGCTCGTATTGGTAAATTTCGCCCAGGCCTGTCGAGATCGGCCCCATCTCC
>ERZ761602.7781-NODE-7781-length-11144-cov-53.351790_pt1 | contig 11144 bp, 10 predicted proteins | sample MGYA00512165_ERZ761602 | MGnify/ENA primary metagenome ERZ761602 (study PRJEB28899, sample SAMN02445085) | bioreactor sludge metagenome | biome: EBPR sludge; isolation source: Thorneside wastewater treatment plant | place: Australia: Brisbane, Thorneside... | reverse complement strand
TCGGGTTCGACGCCGGATCAGGAAAACCGCGAGAAGATCATCCTGGCCGCCGGCAATGTGCAGGGCGTCGACAACGTCGAGGATCATCTGACCGTTGAAGCGCCGGCGGCGGAGGCGCGGTTCTACACCGTGGTCAGCGGCGATACGCTGTCGAAGATCGCCGCCGAACAGTATGGCAACGCCTCCAAGTATCCGGTGATCTTCGAGGCCAACAAGCCGATGCTGAAGGATCCGAACAAGATCTACCCGGGACAGAACCTGCGCATTCCGCCGCTCTGAGACGGAACCGGCCACGGCGTCGCCGCCGTGGCCTCCGGCATACGCAAACTCCCAGATGGCGGGAAATCTCTACGTGGTCGCCGCTCCTTCCGGAGCCGGCAAGACGACGCTGGTTCGCCTGCTGCTCGAACACGAGGCGGACGTGCATCTCTCCGTTTCCTTCACGACCCGCGCCCCGCGGGCGGGTGAGCGCGATGGCCGCGACTATCGTTTTGTCGATGCCGCCGCGTTCCGCGAGATGATCGCGCGCCAGGAGTTTCTCGAGTGGGCCGAAGTGCACGGAAACTTCTACGGCACCTCGAAGAAGTGGATCACCGAGCGGCTGGCCGCCGGTGATGACGTTCTGCTGGAGATCGACTGGCAGGGCGCGCAACAGGTGCGTTCGGCGTTTCCCCGGGCGATCGGAATCTTCATTCTGCCGCCGTCGCTGGAGGAACTGACCCGGCGCCTGACCGGGCGCGGCACCGACAGCGCCACCGTGATCGCCCGCCGGCTGGCGGCGGCGCAGAGCGAGATGCGCCATGTCGGCGAATTCGACTATGTTATCATCAACGACAGTCTCGAACAGGCGCTGGACGATCTGCGTGCCGTGGTACGCGCTTCCCGCCTGACCCTGGCGGCACAGCGTGCGCGGCACGCCGGCCTTTTCGCACATTGACCAGATTCATCAGATTCCGAGGTTTTGGATGGCCCGCGTAACGAGTGACGATTGCCTCAAGAAGATTCCCAACCGCTTCCAGATGACGCTGGCGGCAACCTATCGGGCGCGCCAGATCGCCAACGGCGCAACGCCGATGGTCGCGGCCGGCCGCGACAAGCCGACGGTCATCGCGCTGCGCGAGCTGGCGCTCGGCAAGTTTGGCCTGGAAGTGCTCAATCGCGGACAGGCCTGAGGTCGGGGGCGGTGAAGACCGATGGACCCGGTCCCGTCATCTCACCCGCCCGCCACCGAGGATCCTGCCTACCAGGTCTTCCTCGATAGTCTCGATTATCTCTCCACTGCCGACGTAAGGCGCATCAAGGAGGCGTACGCCTTCTCGGCGCGCGCCCACGCCGACCAGACGCGCATTTCCGGCGAGCCCTACATCACGCATCCGCTGGCGGTCGCCGGCGCCGTGGTCGAATGGCGCATGGATGGCGCGGCCATCGCCGCGGCCCTCCTGCACGACGTGCTCGAAGACACCAAGACGAGCAAGCGCGAGCTTGTCGACAGGTTCGGGCGCGAGGTTGCCGATCTCGTCGACGGCCTGTCGAAGCTCGACCGGATGGAGTTTGCGTCCTATCAGGAGGCGCAGGCGGAGAACTTCCGCAAGATGCTGATGGCGATGGCGCGCGACCTGCGCGTCGTCCTGATCAAGCTGGCCGATCGCCAGCACAACCTGCAGACCATGGCCGGGGTGCGCCCCGACAAGCGCCGGCGCATCGCCATCGAGACCCTCGACATCTACGCGCCGATCGCCCTGCGCCTGGGATTGAACAAGCTCTACCGCGAAATGCAGGACCTGTCGTTCCGGTTGATCCATCCGCATCGCGCCGGCGTCCTGTCCAAGGCCCTGCGGGCGGCGCGCGGCAACCGCAAGGAAATGCTGTCGCGAATCGAGCGCGGGATCGCCGGCAAGCTGGCGGAAGCGGGTCTGCATGCCGAGGTGTTCGGGCGCGAGAAGAGCCTGTTCTCGATCTATCGGAAGATGCGCGAGAAGCGCCTCTCGTTCTCGCAGGTCCTCGACCTCTACGGCTTTCGCGTCATCGTGGACAGCGTGCCGGCGTGCTACCTCGCGCTCGGGGCGCTGCACAGCCTGTTCAAGCCGGTTCCCGGGAAGTTCAAGGACTACATCGCGATCCCCAAGGGCAACGGCTACCAGTCGTTGCACACGACGCTGATCGGCCCTTACGGCACGCCGGTCGAGGTGCAGATCCGCACCGAGGAAATGCACCACGTCGCGCAGGACGGAGTGGCGGCGCACTGGCTCTACAAGGATAGCGAGGATGGCGGCAGGGACCTGCACATCCGGACGCACAAGTGGCTGCAGTCGCTTCTCGAGGTGCAGAGCGGCGATGCCGCCGAGTTCTTCGACAACGTCAAGATCGACCTCTTTCCCGACGACGTCTACGTATTCACCCCCAAGGGCAAGATCATGGCACTGCCGCGCGGCGCGACGGTGATCGATTTCGCCTACCGCGTGCACACCTACATCGGCCATCACTGCTCGGCGGCGCGCATCAACCAGGATCCGGCGCCATTGCGCAGCGAGCTGCACAACGGGGACATGGTCGAGATCATCACGTCGCCGCAGGCGACACCGAATCCGGACTGGCTGGACCATGTCAAGACCGGCCGTGCGCGCGGCAGGATCCGCCATTTCCTGCGCACCATGCGCAACGAGGAGTCGTCGCAGCTCGGCGAGCGGCTGCTGCGCCAGGAACTGCTGACGCTCGGGATCGTGCCGCTCTCGGTTCGGGCCGAAGCCTGGGATCACCTGGTCAGGAGCTGCGGCAAGAAGACGCTCGAGGAACTGTATACCGACATCGGCCTCGGCAAGCGGCTCCCGTCGATCGTCGCGCGCCGCTTGCTGGCCCGCGATGATCTGTCCGCCGATGCGCCGAGCCAGGTGGCGCTTGCCATCCGTGGCACCGAAGGCATGGCGATCCAGCTGGCGCGTTGCTGCCAGCCGATCCCCGGTGATCCGATCATCGGCTCGATCAAGAAGGGCAGCGGCCTGGTGATCCACGCGCATGACTGCCCGGCCATCCGCAAGTCCCGTTCGAGCGAGCCGCATCAATGGATCGATGTCGAGTGGGAGCCGGAAGAGGGCAAGCTGTTCCAGATCGACCTCACGGTCGAGGTCAGGAACGAACGTGGCGTCCTCGCCCAGGTGGCGGCGGCCATCGCCGAAGCCGGCTCCAACATCGAGCATGTGACGATGGAGACCGACCCCGAGGGCCTGCGCACGCTGCTCCGCTTCACCATCCAGGTGGCCCACCGCGTCCATCTGGCGAAGGTGATGCGCAGCCTGCGCCGCGTCCGGGAAGTCACCCGGATCTGGCGCGAACGCGGGGTCGAGGTTTGAGGGTTCTCGTTCTGGGCGCCGGTGTCGTCGGCACGGCCAGCGCCTGGTATCTCGCAGCCTCGGGGCACGAGGTGGTCGTCGTCGACCGCCAGCCGGTCGCCGGCAATGAAACCAGTTTCGCCAACGGCGGCCAGATCTCGGTTTCGCATGCCGAACCGTGGGCCAATCCGCATGTCCTGCCGCAGGTCATCCGGTGGCTGGGTCGCGAGGATGCGCCGCTGCTCTGGCGCTGGCGCGCCGATCCCGCCCAGGTGGCGTGGGGTCTGCGCTTCCTGAACGAGTGCCGGCCCGGCCGCACGCGGCGCAACATCGCCGCCATCGTCGCGCTGGCGCTCTACAGCCGCGGCTGCCTGCAAGCCTTGCGCCGCGAACTCGGGCTTGAATACGACCATCTCGAGCGGGGCATCCTGCACCTGTACACCGACCCGCGGGCCTTTGCCCTGGCCATGGATGCGGCACGCACCATGCGCGAATTCGGGCTCGACCGCGAGCCCGTCAGCGCCGCGCGCTGCATCGAAATCGAGCCGGCGCTCGTCGGCGCCCGTCGGCTGCTGGCCGGGGGGCACTACACGCCATCCGACGAGTCGGGAGATGCGCACAAGTTCACCCGGGCGCTGGCTCGGCGCGCCGTCGCGCAGGGCGTCGAATTCCGCCTCGATTCGACGGTCGACCGCATCACCGCCAGCGGCGGCGGCATCGCCGGAGTCGTGGTCAGCGGCCCGGCGGGCAGCCAGTTGCTGACCGCCGACGCCTACGTCGCCGCGCTCGGCAGTTACACGCCCCTGCTGTTGCGGCCGCTCGGGGTGCGTCTGCCACTGATTCCGGCGAAGGGCTATTCGGCGACCGTTCCGCTGTCCGCCGCAGCGGCGGCGCCGACCGTCAGCCTGACCGACGACGAGCACCGGCTGGTCTTTTCCCGGCTCGGCGATCGCCTGCGGATTGCCGGAACGGCGGAATTCAACGGCTACAACCTCGACCTCAACCCGGTGCGCTGCGCCGCGCTGCTGCGCCGCGCCCGCCAGCTGTTTCCGGATCTCGAAACGGCCGGCGAGCCGCGGTTCTGGTGCGGCCTGCGCCCATCGACGCCATCCAACGTCCCGTGCATCGGCCGCACCCGCTATCCCGGACTGTGGCTCAACACCGGCCACGGCACCCTCGGCTGGACCATGGCCTGCGGCTCGGCCGCCGCCCTCGCCGACCTGATCGGCGGTCGCCGTCCGAAGCCGGACTTTCCTTTCCTCGGATGCTGATCGATACCCACTGTCACCTCGACGCCGCCGAATTCGATGCCGACCGTGACGCGGTGCATGCGGCGGCGCTGGCCGGCGGCGTCGAGCGCATCGTCGTACCGGCGGTTGCGGTCGACGGCTTCCCGAAGGTCAAAACCGCCGTCGAACGCTATGCGGGCTGTGTCGCCGCCTACGGCATCCATCCGCTGCGCGTGATGCGGGCGCGGGAATCCGGCCTGGCCGTGCTGCGCGACTGGCTGGAATGCGAGCAGCCGGTGGCCGTCGGCGAGATCGGGCTCGACTTCCACGTCACCGACGGCGACCCGGCGCGCCAGGAGTTCTTTTTCGTCGAGCAACTGAAACTCGCCCGCGAGTTCGGCCTGCCGGTGCTGCTGCACGTCCGCCGGGCGATCGACCGGATTCTCGGGCACCTGCGGCGGATCCGGGTGGCCGGCGGCATCGCCCACGCCTTCAACGGCAGCCGCCAGCAGGCCGACGAGTTCATCAAGCTCGGCTTCAAGCTCGGCTTCGGCGGCGCCATGACCTTTTCCGGGTCGACCCGCATCCGCAGGCTGGCAGCCGAACTGCCGCTGGCGGCGATCGTCCTCGAAACCGATGCGCCGGACATTCCGCCGGCGTGGCTGGGCGGTGGCCGCAATTCACCCGCCGAACTGCCGCGCATCGCCCGAGTCTTGGCGGACCTGCGCTCGCTGCCGGCGGACGAGGTTGCCGCCCAGTGCGCGGCGGCAGCGCGGGCCGTGTTGCCGCGCCTCTGACTTCCGGCGGCTTTTCGCCTCGCCAGCCGGCGAATTCATTTCCATTTGATCCAGGCCAAGTATTCGTCAACGCTGATGGAGTAAGGTGGCGGGCGACAGGGCAAGCCGGGAAACGGCAATCAGGCCGGGCGAACGCCCCGCCGGACAACCTGCGGCGGACATGATGGTGAAAGACGGAAAATTTTCGAAGAAGGCGGCCGGCCGCCGCCAGTTTCTCTTCGACAGCGCGAGGATGGCCTGCGGTGTCGGCATGCTCGGCCTCGGCCTCGGGCTGTATGCCAAGCAGTCGAAAGCACTGCCAGCGCTCGCCCTGCGTCCACCAGGCGCCCTCGCCGAGGAGGATTTTCTCGGCGCCTGCATCCGTTGCGGCATGTGCGTGCGCGACTGCCCGTACAACACCCTGGAACTCGCCAGGCCGGAAACCCCGGTCGCCACCGGTACGCCCTTCTTCACGGCGCGCAGCATTCCCTGCGAGATGTGCGAGGACATTCCCTGCGTCAAGGCCTGTCCGACGACCGCGCTCGACCATCGGCTGACCGACATCAACCAGGCGAAGATGGGCATCGCGGTGTTGATCGACCACGAGACCTGTCTCAATTTCCTTGGCCTGCGCTGCGACGTCTGCTACCGGGTGTGTCCGGTGATCGACAAGGCGATCACGCTGGAGAAGTTGCCCAATCCGCGGACCGGCCGCCACGCCATGTTCCTGCCGACCGTCCATTCCGAACATTGCACCGGCTGCGGCAAGTGCGAGAAGTCCTGCGTTCTCGAGGAAGCGGCGATCCGCATCCTGCCGCCCAGGCTGGCCAAGGGCGAACTGGGCCACCACTATCGCCTGGGCTGGGAGGAACAGAACAAGGCCGGCCGTTCGCTGATCGACGAATCGAAGATGATCGATCTGCCCGATCGACTGCCGGAAGGCGCGACGCTGCCCGGCCATTACGACCCGGCCAGCGGGCAGAGAGCGCCGGCGCGCGGTCTCGTCGGGGCCGAGGGAGGCATCATCTCGGGCCCGCCGCCGGGGCCGGAGGGCAAGCCATGAGCGGCAAGCGCATCGGCGCCGAGGCGGTCGCGGTCAAGGGCGGGTTGCGGGCGAACAAGTGGCTGTTGTTGCGCCGCTTCTCGCAGTTCGGCATCCTGGCCCTCTTTCTCGTCGGTCCGCTGGCCGGCATCTGGATCGTCAAAGGGAACCTGAATTACAGCCACACGCTGGATTTCCTGCCGCTGACCGACCCCTACGTCGCCCTCCAGGCGGCGATGACCGGCCATTTCCCGGAGAAGCTCGGGTGGATCGGCGTCGCCATCGTCGTCGCGTTCTACCTGCTGGTGGGCGGCAGGGCGTATTGCAGCTGGGTCTGCCCGGTCAATCCGGTGACCGACGCCGCCGGCTGGCTGCGTGACCGTCTCGGGATCAAGGGCAGCGCGCACCTTTCGCGCAATACCCGGTACTGGATTCTCGGCATGACGCTGGCCGGCTCGGCGGCGACCGGCGTTGTGCTTTGGGAACTGATCAATCCGGTATCGATGCTGCACCGCGGACTGATTTTTGGCTTGGGGGCGGCGTGGACCGTGGTCGTCGCCGTCTTCCTGTTCGATCTCTTCGTGATGAGCCGCGGCTGGTGCGGTCGACTCTGTCCGGTGGGCGCTTTCTACAGCCTGCTCGGGCGCTGGAGTCCGGTCCGCGTTTCCGCACCGCAACGTTCCGCGTGCAACGACTGCATGGATTGCTTCGAGGTCTGCCCGGAACCGCAGGTCATACGACCGGCGCTCAAGGGCGAGGAAAAGGGCGTCGGCCCGGTGATCCTGGCGGCGAACTGCACCAACTGCGGGCGCTGCATCGATGTCTGCTCGAAAGAGGTGTTCTCCTTCGGCCTGCGCTTCAACAACCCGCCCTCCACCAAACCGCTTGAGCGGCCGGCCGACTGATCGGCACCTCGGCCAGAAGAAAGGGGAGCCATCGGCTCCCCTTCGTTTCTTGTGCGCGCCTGCTCCGGTCAGGTGGCCAGCACCCCGCGCATCTTCTGCAGCGCCTTGACCTCGATCTGACGAATACGCTCGGCGGAAACGGCGAATTCGGCTGCCAGCTCGTGCAGGGTCGCGGCTTCGCCGTCATGCAGCCAGCGCGCCTCGACGATGCGGCGGCTGCGCGGATCGAGTTCCTGCAACGCCTCGTGCAGACCTTCATTCTGGAGGCGCGCGGCCGCCTTGTTCTCCAGCATGCGGGTCGGTTCGTAGCGCGAATCGGCGAGATAGTCGATCGGGGCGAAGGCCTCGTCGCCGTCGTCGGCGTTGCCTTCGAGCGCCAGATCGCGACCGGTCAGCCGGGTCTCCATTTCGACGACCTCTTCCCGCTTGACGCCGAGCCGTGCCGCGACCTCGGCCGCCTGCGTGCCGGACAGCGTATCGACGCCTTCATAGTCGTTCTTCAGGCTGCGCAGGTTGAAGAACAGCTTGCGCTGCGCCTTGGTCGTCGCGACCTTGACCAGCCGCCAGTTCTTCAGGATGTATTCGTGGATTTCGGCCTTGATCCAGTGCATGGCGAAGGATACGAGGCGCACGCCGCGTGCCGGATCGTAGCGCTTGACCGCCTTCATCAGGCCGATGTTGCCTTCCTGGATCAGGTCGGCATGCGGCAGGCCGTAGCCGAGATAGCCGCGGGCGATCGAGATGACGAGGCGAAGATGCGAGAGGACGAGTTGACGCGCCGCTTCCACGTCGCCGTCGTCGCGGAAGCGCTCGGCCAGCCGCGTTTCCTCGGTCTCGGAAAGCATCGGGTAGCGATTCGCTGCCTGGATATAGGCATCGATGCTGCCGACGGTCGAGACGGTGGGGAAAGTCAGGGCATGGGTCATGGCGTACGGATCTCCTTGAACGTAGATGTTTATTTTAGCACTCGCAGTCTGAGAGTGCTAAGCCTCCGGAAAAGTTTCCCCGAATCGACGCCGGGACCCCGCTCATGTCGGACGGTCAATCCGGGCGCCGGCGCAGATCGCCTCGCGCGCCAATGCCGCCACCTGACGGCGATCCTCGCCGTGCAGACCCAGCGCCGGGCAGGCAGCGACACGCGCAACCAGACCCCGGCGCCCGATGATCGCCCGCAGGCATTGGGCCAGCGAGACATCCCCGACATAGGCCGGGGCGAGACTGCGGCTTCCGTCGGCCTCCCAGTAGGAAATGGCCAGCGGCAGGACGGGCCGCCCGATGACGAGCGCCGGCTGGATCAGCGCGGCATGGAAGTGCAGCAGGTGGGTGCCGTCGGTGGTCGTTCCCTCGGGAAAGACGGCGACGTGATTGCCCTTGCCCAGTATGTCGGCCACTTGCTGGTTGATGATGCGGGCGTGACCCCGGCTGCCGCGACGCAGGAACACGGTTTCGCTGCGCGCCGCCAGCAGACCGACCAACGGCCAGCGGCGGACCTCCTCCTTCGACACGAAGGCCGCCGGCAGGACCGCATTTATTACGAAGATGTCGATCCATGAGACGTGGTTGGCGACAATCAGCGCGCCGGGAACGGCATGGGTCAGATCGACATCGATCCGGACACCGAGCGCATGGATGATGCCGCGACCGACGCCGGTCTTGAGGCGCAGGCGGGTCGCGTCACGGCAGAGCGGAAAAAGGCAAAGCGCGACGACGAAGGCCCAGATCATCGCCAGCGCGAGGCGGACCAGCCGGAAGGCGCGTAGCAGGGCAGTGGCTTCGTTCAACCCGGAGACCTCAGTCGGGCGTTCGTGCTGGCGCGTTCGGGCCTGGCAGCGGGGACGTGGCGCACTCCCCCGGCGGGTGCAGTGCAGCCAGCGGAAGAAGGTCGGGGTACATCGGCCGTGCGGGAGAAGGACAGGCGGTCAACCGGGGTTTGCTGGTTCAATCCGGCCGCCGCCAGCGGCCGCGGAAAACCGGTCGAACACGCCTGTTGCCGGCATCTTGTCTGAAGATGATTGCGATTTCCCGCAACTGGCTACCACGGCAGCGCACCGAATGCCCGCCGGTAGCGCTCGCCGATCTCCTCGCGACTGGGCTGGTGGCTCTGACCGCCGCGGTGGGCGATCTTGATCGCCCCAATAACGGCAGCCAGCCGGCCGGTGCGCAGCCAGTCAAAACCGTTGGCGATGCCGTAGAGCAGGCCGGAGCGATAGGCGTCGCCGCAACCGGTGGGGTCGACGATGCGATCGGCCTCGACACAGGGAATCTCGTAGCGCCGGCCGCCGGCAAGAATTTCCGAACCCTCGCCGCCGCGCGTCACGATCAGCGCCTCCACTTCGTCGGCCAGGTGTTCCAGGCTGGACCCGGTACGGTCGCTCAGCAACTTCGCCTCATAGTCGTTGAAGCAGGCGTAACTCGCCAGACGCATGAAGTCGAGCAGTTCGTCGCCGCTGAACATCGGCATCCCCTGACCCGGATCGAAGATGAAGGGAACGCCGGCCGCCGCGAAGTCGCGGGCGTGCTGCATCATGCCTTCACGTCCATCCGGCGCGACGATCCCGAGGCTGGCCGATTGGGCGTGGGCGACCTTGTTCAGGTGTGAGAAACTCATGGCGCCCGGGTGGAAGGCGGTGATCTGGTTGTCGTCGAGATCGGTCGTGATGAACGCCTGGGCAGTGAAGCTGCCCGGGACATGGCGCACATGCGTCCGCGGGAGCGCGAGGCGGTCCAGGCGCTCGAGGTAGGGCCCGGCATCATCGCCGACCGTCGCCATGATCAGCGGCTCGCCGCCGAGCAGCATGAGGTTGTAGGCGATGTTGCCGGCGCAGCCGCCATATTCGCGGCGCATCTCGGGAACCATGAAGGCAACGTTCAGGATGTGGATCTGCTCCGGCAGGATGTGGTTCTTGAAGCGGTCGGGGAAGACCATGATGTTGTCGAAGGCGAGCGAACCGCAGATCAGGGTGGTCATGACGAATCTCAGGGATAGAAAAGGTAGAGCTTGTAACCTGTTGCGCCCAGCCCCCTGGCGTCGAGCCAGAGGCGGACGGGGATCTCCGCAGCGCCGGGGAAGGAGGCCAGGTCGCTGTCGGGCGGCAGGTAATCGGCGGCGGTCAGGATGCGACGGGCGACCGCGGTATCGTTGGCATCGACCAGTGTCAGCTCGAGCGCCGGCCAGGCCTGGGCATAGGTTGCCTGATTGCGCAGCGTCGCCTGCAGGACGAAGAGCCCGCGAACGGCGTCCGACTGCAGGTCGGAAGCCTCGATGCTGACCCGCTCGCTGTGCGCCGGTAGCGGCACGGCAATGCCGAGCGCTGCGAAAATCTCCTCGACGGCAGGAACGAAGCGTACCAGATCGCTGCGGTAGTAGTGGGCAAGCTGGACCGCCAGAGAGGCCAGCAGGAGCACCAGGGCGACCATGAAGGGCCAGGCGGCGCGCTTGTGCACCGCGGTGCGGTCGAGGGGGGCGGCTGCCCAGCGATTGTAGGCAGGCGTCTCGGCCATCTCGCGAACGGCGACCAGGCCTGCCTCGCGCGCGGCCTGGAGCGAGTCCTCGACGGGTTCCGGAACTTCTTCCGCTTCCCTTTCCGTCCCGGTTGCGGTCGACCCCGGACTGGAGCCGATTTCCGCAGCAGCCTCCTCATCGCGGCCGGCCACTTCCGGGTCCGGCCCGGCGACGACGGCGTCGCGCACGGTCCCTTCGACGGCAAGCGCGCCTCCCGCGGAATCCACATCATCCGCAATGTTCCCGGAGGCGACGGATTCCTCGACCGTTTCCGCGGGCTGCCCGGCTTCGTTGTCGGGCTCGGGTTCCGGCTCGGGTTCCGGCTCGGGTTCCGGCTCGGGTTCCGGCTCGGGTTCCGGCTCGG
>ERZ761602.7779-NODE-7779-length-11149-cov-6.106274_pt1 | contig 11149 bp, 8 predicted proteins | sample MGYA00512165_ERZ761602 | MGnify/ENA primary metagenome ERZ761602 (study PRJEB28899, sample SAMN02445085) | bioreactor sludge metagenome | biome: EBPR sludge; isolation source: Thorneside wastewater treatment plant | place: Australia: Brisbane, Thorneside... | reverse complement strand
AACAATGCGGCGCTCCCGCTTATTTTCCTGGTTTATTATTTTATAAGGGCCGTGCAATTTGAGCGTCGGAAAGAGCTGATGTCCAATACAGAGATCCTTCTTTTTGCAGGCGGCTTTTTGCTGGGCATGGCGCTCCTGATACTGATCTCCTTTTTCTATTTTTTCAGGGCAGATAAAAGCATTATCCGCAGGTTAACGCCTGTAATGAGTAATCCTAAATTGTTCAGGGAGACCTTCAAACCCGAAAGCAAACTCCATCAGAGCAGGGTCATCAAGGTCGATTGGTATATCAACGCGCGTTTCAGGTTGGTAAAAACCAGGGATGTGACGCATTATAGCCGGGAATTTATTGAAACCATTTTCAGCCGGCATCATTTCTCCGCGGTGCTAAGCATTTTTATTTCCTTTCTTGTGCTCATTTTTATCGGGTTCTGGTTAGACAGCCCTTATTTTCAGTTGCCAGCCGCGGCGGGCATCACCGTTTTTTTTGCCATACTGATCGCAATATCGGGCGCATTTTCTTTTTTTCTACAGAACTGGAGCATCCCCTTCCTGCTGATCCTGATCATGGCGTTGAATATATTGTACCGCTATAGTATTATTGATCCCAGCAATAAAGCCTATGGATTGAATTATACTAACAGGGACGAACGGCCGCTATACGACCGCGAGTCGTTGCAGCGGCTGAGCAGCTACGAAAACATGGAAAGGGATAAGCGGTTGATGATCGCAACGCTGGAAAAATGGAAGAAAAAACAGGATAGCGATAAGCCCCCGATGTTTATCATCAACACCAGCGGCGGCGGCAACCGAAGCGCTAATTTCACCATGAATATCCTGCAGCGGCTGGATAGCCTGAGCGGGGGAGAACTGATGGACAGAACATTCCTGATCACCGGCGCTTCGGGAGGGATGCTGGGCGCCTCGTATTACCGGGAACTGACCAATCAGCGAAAAAATGGCATAGATCCTAATGATAAAAAATATGTGGACGATATTTCGCAGGACCTCCTGAACGCCATCTTCACTTCTTTTGTCGCGCGCGACCTGGCGGCTCCCGCGCAGAAATTCAGCGTGGGAAATCATGAATATGTAAAGGACAGGGGTTATGCTTTTGAGCAGAAGCTGGACCGCAATACGCGGGGCCTGATGAACAGGCAATTGAGCGATGTTGCCGACGATGAAAAAAATGCGCGCGTACCCTTAATGATATTTAATTCCGTAGTCACCCGCGACGGAAGAAAAATGATCATCAGCTCGCAGCCTGTCAGCTTTCTTATGAAGCCCGTTACAGACGCGTCGGGGATAAAAGATGTTGAGCCGGACGCTATTGATTTCTGTTCTTTTTTTGCAAAGCAGGACCCGTTTAATCTGCGATTGCTTACGGCTTTGAGAATGAACGCCACTTTCCCGTACGTACTACCCAATGTCTGGCTGCCCAGCAAGCCGGTAATTGACGTTATGGACGCCGGCCTTAGGGACAACTACGGAACAGAGACCGCTCTTCGTTTTATGCAGGCCTTTCGGAGCTGGATAAACGAAAATACTTCGGGCGTGGCGTTGATACAGATCCGCGACCGCGCTACCGGCGGCTGGGATCACCCATATGAATCTAAAAATGTGACGGAAATAATTACCAAGCCCTTTCTGATCCTGCAATACAATTGGTATAAGATGCAGGACTATAACCAGTACGATCAGTTAAGCTACACGCAGGAATTGTTCGGCGATCATTTCCATAGAATCTCATTTAACTACGTGCCCGAAAAAGACGACGCCGGCGCGGCCCTGAATTTCCATCTTACCAAAAGAGAAAAAGGGAGCATCTCTATCGCGTTGGACAATGAAAATAATACGGCTTCCTTCAACCGCTTTATGCAATTGTTGCCCAAAGACGCCGCAGGGCAGCAGGCTGCCATAGCGGAGAAACATTCAGCAACCCCGGCAGAGCGTTGACTTGTCGCTTGTTGGCGGCAGGCCGCCATAACCGTGAAATAACAGAGACAATCGTTTATGTGTGCATCTTCTTAACCGGCGGGCTGTAATAGACGAAAAGCATTGGGCGCTATCTTCAGCGTAACCTGGTTCGTCGCCTGAACAGGTTCGCCGTCAATATGAAGAGGGGCCAGCGCCGGGTTATGAATGGTCAGTTCTGAAGCCTGGAAATAAATAATATTTCTCCGGTCTATATGGTCGTCGAGTTTTTGTATCGCATTGATGCCCGCAAACTGGTTGAGAATGGAGAAAGGAAGCATCAGCCGGTTCATTTTTTTAGCGATGACAATATCGAAAAGACCGTCGCTCAGGCTGGCATGCGGGGCTATGGTAAAATTATTGCCAAACTGGTTGCTGTTGGCGACGCAGATAAAGAAGGCGTCGACGGCAAAGTTTTTTTCTTTTGATGCGATGGTAAAAGGATAGGTCTGCGCCTTAAAATAATTGATGGCCGATATTTTCATATAGGTCATTAACCCTCTTCTTTTAACCATATCAAATTCTTTTGCCACCTGCGCATCAAAACCCATCCCGCATAACATACACGAAAAATGATCGTTGATAAAAAATCCGTCCGTTGCCTTTGAATGCCCCTGAAAGATAATATCCAGCGCCTTGTGTATGTTAACGGGTATCCTGGCGGTAAGCGCCAGTCCGTTCCCTGATCCCCTGGGAATGATGCCAATGGATACGTCTGTTTGTAATAAGGCGCTCACAATCGTACTCACCGTTCCGTCTCCCCCGCAGATGATCACATCCGTGATGTTTTCCTTAAGGATCTTTTTTGGCAGATGATCATACCGGCCATCCTTTTGGGTGGCGACAATTTCAAATGGGATATTCATTGCGGCGGTCCTTTTAGTAATTGTCGCCGCTAATGCCGTCTTATTTTTAGTTCCGGAAATAGGATTTATAAAATAGATGAGCTTCCTCCGCATACTGCAAGCTGTTGATTTTTTGTAAGGAATGGCGCTTAATCCTTAATTTTTTTCATTCATTCCCAATACTTCCGTCATAAAACGTTCTATTTCCCTGGTCACTCCTTCCACATCGCGGGACTTTATATACGAGCCCATCACATGATCGCCCGCCATCGGCATGGCCGTCGCTCGTTTTTTATCTGCGGGCGTACCCAGTTCGCCGAACATTTTTTGCATGGCGTCCACCCGCACTACGCTGTCCTGGTGCACTTCATCTTTATAGTAGTACAATAGCAGCAGAGGCTGTTTTACTTTTTTAAAAGTAGCGGGCGTCATTGAGGTCTCCAGCATCTCTTCGAGGTTGGCCACGGCTTCTATCCGGTAGCCGTAACTCCAGTATTGTTTATAGATGGGCCGCTCATCTGCCGGATAAACATATTGAGAGCCGGTGATCAGTCTCGCTGCCTGTACTCCCCAGGGATTGTTAAGTATCCGCGACCTTCCGTCGAAGATGGCTATATTGGGAGATAGCAGTATGTCGGCATATACCTGCGGATAGGTTGCAGACAGCAGCAGCGCCAGCGTACCGCCGGTAGATGTTCCCATGACGATGATTCTCTCTCCCAGTTGAGCGGCGATCGCCAGCGCTTCCTGGGCTGAAGTCCATAGCTTATCTGCGGTTAATCCAACCAGTTGCTCCGTCGTGTCGAGCCCGTGTTCGGCAAGTCTTGATAAAAACAGATTGCAGCCGAATTTTTTCGCTATGGTTTTGTGCACAGGATCTCCCTCTGCCTGGGATGCCGAAAAGCCGTGAAGGTAGACGATGGCGTACGACGTTTTTTCTTTAAGCGAATCATTTGCCCAGATGATCCTCGCTTCATTGTCCGGTTTTATTTTGTGCTGCGCCTCTTTTTCCCGGATATAGTTTTCGAGCGAGGCCGGGTCGGCGGGAACCGTTGGCAGCTCTTTTTTATATACGGGAGCCGGAGGCCGGGGGCCTGCAAAATAGACGGCTATGATCAGTAAGGGGACGATAAACCATTTTCTTTTTTGCATGATGCGGCGGATTTATCATGAAATTAAGCGTTTTGGGGGATAAATAGCTGGTTTGCAAGGCGCTGGAGCCCGGTGTCGGGTCGGCCGGGATGAAATAAGGAAGTTTATAAGGATCTGGAACCCTGTTAGGGCATGATTAGCTGGGGTAAAATAAGGCAGTTGGCGTGAATCTGGAATCATATTAGGGTATGGATCAGCCGAGATGCGGTCGTTTAAAACAAATTCGCCCAAACCTTTGTCCTACCATTGTTTTAAGTTACCTTTGCGCCTCCAAAAAATAGGGAGCCAGGCGGGAAAAAATTATTCTTACAATAATCTCCGGTCCTTACTCCAAAAATCTAAGTATGAATATTCGTAACATCGCCATTATTGCCCACGTAGACCACGGTAAGACTACCCTTGTCGACAAGATCCTGCATACCACCAAGACCTTCCGCGAAAACCAGGATACCGGGGAGCTGATCATGGATAACAATGACCTGGAAAGAGAAAGAGGGATCACCATTTTCAGTAAGAATGCGGCGGTTCAATACAAGGACGTAAAGATCAATGTTATCGATACCCCCGGCCACTCTGATTTCGGAGGCGAGGTAGAGCGCGTATTAAAAATGGCTGATGGCGTGATATTGCTGGTAGATGCATTTGAAGGCCCTATGCCGCAGACAAGATTTGTACTGCAGAAAGCCCTGCAACTGAACCTGCGGCCGATCGTGGTCATCAATAAGGTGGATAAGCCCAACTGCCGCCCCGATGAGGTGCATGACGCGGTATTTGAACTTTTCTTTAATCTTGACGCCACAGAAGAACAACTGAACTTTCCCACCATTTACGGCTCTTCCAAGCAGGGCTGGATGAATACTTCTTTAACGCCTTCGGACAGCATTTCTCCCCTGCTGGACACCATACTGGAATATGTTCCCGAGCCCGAAGCCGGCGAGGGAACCCTGCAAATGCAGGTTACTTCGCTCGATTATTCTTCCTTTCTGGGAAGGATTGCAGTAGGCAAGGTGGCCAGGGGAAGCATTAAAGAGGGTCAAAACATTGCCCTGGTGCAGGTAGATGGCGTTAAGAGATCCAAGGTGAAGGAGCTGTACACCTTTGAGGGAATGGGTAAAAAGAAGGTTGCCGAAGTGAAAGCGGGAGATATCTGCGCGGTAGTTGGACTGGAAGATTTTAATATCGGCGATACCATTGCAGACGTGGATTTTCCTGAAGCGCTTCCCGTGATCAGCGTCGACGAGCCTACCATGAGCATGCTGTTCAGCATTAACAACTCGCCTTTCTTTGGAAAAGACGGAAAGTTCGTTACCTCGCGACACCTGCGGGACAGGCTGATGAAGGAAACGGAAAAAAACCTGGCGCTGAAAGTGGAAGACACGGATAGCGCCGATAGCTTCCTGGTCTATGGCCGCGGCATACTTCATTTGGGCATTCTTATTGAAACCATGCGGCGCGAAGGCTTTGAGCTGACCGTGGGCCAGCCCACGGTTATCGTCAAAACCATCGACGGCAAAAAACATGAACCTTATGAAAACCTGGTGGTAGATGTTCCACAGGAATTCAGCGGCAAGGTAATAGACCTGGTAACGCAAAGAAAGGGCGAAATGCTGGTAATGGAAAGCAAGGGCGAGATGCAGCATCTTGAATTTGAAATTCCTTCCCGCGGCCTGATCGGGCTGCGCAGCAATATGCTCACCAATACGGCTGGCGAAGCGGTCATGGCTCATCGTTTTACCGAGTATAAGCCCTGGAAGGGCCAGATCCCCGGCAGGAACAATGGCGTTCTGCTTTCCAAGAACCAGGATAAGACAACCGCATATTCCATTGATAAGCTGCAGGACAGGGGTATATTTTTTGTAGATCCCGGAGAGGACGTATATGCCGGGCAGATCATCGGCGAGCACATCAAGCCGGGCGACCTGGTGGTAAACGCTACGGAGGCCAAAAAGCTGACCAATCACCGGGCCAGCGGCGCCGACGATGCTGCGCGCATCGCTCCCAAAACCCTGATGACCCTTGAAGAATGCATGGAATATATCCAGCAGGACGAATGTATCGAGGTAACGCCAAAGGTTATCCGATTACGCAAGGTGATCCTGCAGGAAGAAGAAAGGAAGAAAGCGCAGAAATCGATGTCCGGCGCAAACGCTTAGTATTCCCCGCGCATAAACAATATTTTAAATAAGAAGATAAGGCCCTGGTGAAACGCCGGGGCCTTTGTTCAATGGCTACCCTACGCCTAAACTTTCTCTTCGCGCTTTATCGGCTTTCAGTTGTTTGCCCGCGCTTCGGGATTCATGAATTCCGCATTTAATGATTTGATGCTCCCTCATGGAAGGCCTGCGCAAGGCGGAAATGCCATCAACAACAGTATTTCATATTACCGAAAATCTGTCTTTACTTTACGCCAACCAATGATCGGGAATCATGCGATGGTTTACCAAACAAAATATCCTATTAAGCGCCTTAATTCCAGCCATTATCACCATTCCTCTTGAGAACAACTGGAACAGCTGGGCCCTCGTTTTATTTTGTATCGTTGCAGTAGTCCAGCAGCCTATAGCAGAAACGATTAAAAGATTGAGGAAGGATCATTTTTGGAAGCTATCAGCCCTGTTCTTTTTATGGCTTACCGCCACCTGGTTCTGGGATACCAGCGGAGGCTTCTCTGAAAAATATATCGAAGCAAATGCATTTTTCCTGTTCGGACCGATAGCCCTGGCGATCATCCCCAGGATATCGCCTCAGCGGATAATGATCGCCGCCCATGCTTTTATTGCCACGGTTATCATCGTTTGTATCATATGCCTTATTAAATCTACCTTAGAATACCAGGAAACGCAGGATTACAGGGTTTTCTTTTATCTCTACCTGGGATATCAAATGGGCTTGAACGCGATTTACCTCTCTAATTATTGTATCGCATGTATCATATGGCTGCTCTACTATGCGTTTATTTATAAAGGGCCGAAACCCTTTCAGCTGGGCGTTTCCGTTAGCCTGGGCATTTGTGCGTTCCTGTTTCTCATGATGTTCTTATTGTCCTCAAAATTAAGCCTGGCCTTGATCATCGTATTTACTATTGTAATGGCCTTATATATTGGACGCAAAAAAAAGTCGCTGTTAAAAGCCGCTTTGGTTCTGGGCGTTATCGGCCTTACTTCGGTTATACTGGTAAAGAATCTTCATTATTTAAACTGGAGGATCGCCGAGACCAGGCTTAAACCTTACAGCGGACCGGAGGATAATAACAATGGCCTGGCGTTGAGGATCGCCACCTGGTCCTCCGCCCTGGAATTGATCGGGGAAAGGCCCCTGCTGGGATACGGGCTCAAGGGGGCGAATGAGGCGCTGGTGGAAAAATATATCGAGAAAAAGTTCGAAGCGGGAATCCCCGAAAAATACAATTCACACAACCAATTCCTTGAAATAGCATTAAAGTCCGGCGTAGTAGGGTTATTGCTCTTTCTAACCATGTTGTCGGCATTGGCCGTTCCGGCGTGGAAGAGATCTAACTTTTTATTAAAGTTCACGCTGATACATTTTGTCTTGGTATCCATGGTCGAGGGAACCCTGGAAGTTCAGCAGGAATTAGTATTTTATATGTTCTTTATGTTGCTTTTTTATTATCATCCCGCAAATCCATTCTTGAAAAAAGATGAAACAGGACTCTCTTCCCAGCGTATCTTTGATCATAGCCACGTATAACTGGCCGGAGGCGCTGGAATTATGCCTGTTGAGCGCAATGAGGCAGGTTCATCCTCCGACCGAGATCGTTATAGCAGACGACGGTTCCAAAGAAGCAACAAAAAACCTGTTGCTCGCATACGCGGAAAAATCCTCCGTTCCAATTCGCCATATCTGGCAACCTGATGAGGGATTCAGGCTGGCAACCATCCGCAACAAAGCAATAGCCGGCGTTACAGGAGATTACATCATTCAAATTGACGGAGATCTCGTTTTGCATCCCTGTTTTATAAAAGACCATTTACGGGCGGCCAGGGCCGGTCATTTTATCGGGGGAAGCAGGGTGATCCTCGACCGGAAGCTTACGCAAAAGATTCTTGAGCACAGACAACTTCAGGTCTCTCTGCTGCAAAAGGGCGTTAGAAACAGGCTTAATGGGCTTCGGTCCCCCGCTATATCCCGGATGATCGGATCCCTGGTGAAAGAAAAAGGGTTATACAATATCAGGGGCTGCAATATTTCATTCTGGAAGAAAGATTTTATAGCGATAAATGGCTATAATGAATGGATAAGCGGATGGGGAAGAGAAGATACAGAGATGATCATCAGGCTTTACAACAAGGGGTTTAAACGCGTATATTTTAAACTTCAGGGCGTGGTCTATCATTTATATCACCAGGAAAACGATCGCAGCAATCTCGCTAAAAATGACGAGATACTCAACGCGGCATTGACAAAACGGTTAGACTGGTGCGAAAAGGGGATCAATCAATATTTATCGCAAGAAGATAAAGCTTAAATCCGCGGCTAAGAGCTATTGTTCTGTTTTGCGGTTGTCTTTCCACCATCTGTATCCTATATAGGAAATGATCAGCAGGGGTGCGCCGGCAAGGTATAAAATACCGCTGTTCAAACCGCGGCCCGCTTCCTCGCCAAGTTGCGAAGCCGTTTTGCTACAGATGGAACATTGCGCCATGGCCAGCCTCGAAGCCAGTAGCGAATACAAGGTGATCATAAATATCTTTCCCGCCTTTTTCATACTCCTTTGCTTTTTGCAAAGTTAATCCTAAAACAGGAATATAAGATTGCGCTAAGGGTTCTTTAAGGTATTGTTGTATATGAAGCGAATTGAATAAGCGTATCTTGTTTCTACTCAACGAAAAACCATTCGTGCTTAAACCGCTGAGCTCATCGCTTATTATTTCCCGTTTGCATAACGATCGATGGTCTTGTACAGGTTAAATCCTGCTTGTGTATACGCTTCCCCGATGATCCCGATAAGTTCCTGTTTGTTGATGCGGCGGCTGAATTGTTTGATCAGCAGGTGATAGGCGCGTTCGGCCAGCAAGGCGGGAATATGCTGAGGGTCGCTTGCTTTTTCTTCATGCTCCGCGATCGCCCGGAGCAGCTCTGCAACGCCTTGTTGTTGGGTAGCGGTCATTTTAATAACGGGGGGGCGTTGCTTGTCCGGTCCTATACCCGAGGCGACCGCCTGGAGGGTTCTGACAAACAGGTCGGCCCCGGGCCTGTCGCATTTGTTCACCACGAAGATGTCTGCGATCTCCATCAATCCCGATTTCATCGTTTGTATATCGTCGCCGCTTTCCGGCACCTGCACTACCAGGGTGGTATCGGCCAGGGAAGCGATCTCAATTTCGTTCTGCCCCACGCCTACGGTCTCGATGATGATCTTATCAAAGGGGGCGGCTTTGATCACATCTGCGATCTCGATAACCGAGGGATTCAATCCGCCCAACGCTCCCCGGGAGGAGAGCGACCGGATAAAAACATGGGGATGGGTGTACCATTCCCGCATCCGGATCCTGTCGCCCAGCAAGGCGCCATGGGTAAATGGAGAAGATGGATCGATGCAGATGACGGCTATCCGCCCGCCTGATCTTACCAGCTCGCCAATGAGCAGATCGGTAATGGTACTTTTCCCGGATCCGGGGGGGCCGGTAATGCCGATTATCCTGGTATCGGGGTTATGCGGGAGCTCGCGGAGGAACTGCTCGTAGCCGGGCGCTTCATTTTCGACAAGCGAGATGGCCCTGGACAAAGCCCGGGTATCGCCATTTTTGATGTTATCCAGTAATGAATGCCACATACTGCGAATGTAGCGATGTGTAAATAAATAAGAAATATTTAAACAAGTACATTTGTGAGGTTTAAACCGGTTCATGACGAATTTCATTCCCATATTTCCCCTGGGCATTGTGCTTTATCCGCAGGAAAAAACGCATTTGCATATTTTTGAGCCCCGTTATAAGCAGCTTATCGCGGAATGTCATGAACAGCGCAAGCCCTTTGGCATTCCGGTGATATTAAATAACCGCTTGCAGGATATGGGCGCGTTGACGGAGGTAACGGAGATCGTCAGGACGTATGAGTCCGGCGAAATGGATATCAATATCCGGGCGATAAAAATATTCCGCATCCTGGAACTGATCAAGACGATCCCGAATAAATTGTATAGCGGGGCGATCGTCAATTATCCCGATAACCAGGAAAATGACGGGCGTCCAAAACTTGTCGGCGCGATCATGAAGGGCATCAAAGAAGTGCATCGACTGCTCAATGTTCATAAGGATCTCGGGAAGCCCGACTCCCCGTTGAGCGCCTACGATCTTGCCCACCACGCAGGACTTTCGCTGGAGCAGGAGTATGAGTTTATGGGGCTGTTCAGCGAACTCCAGCGCCAGGAATACCTGAAGCGGCATCTTCGGAAAGTATTGCCCATACTGGCGGGGATGGAACAGTTGAAACAGCGGGTAAAGCTCAACGGCGATTTCAGGAATCTTTCTTCCCTTGACCTTAATATTGACCCTCTCTGATAAGGTCGAACCCTTAATAACCATTGCGATCAGCTATGATAACAACGATATGTTTTGATTTTGGCAATACCCGTTTAAAATGCGCCGTGTTCAGGGGCCCTGAACTGGAAAAGGTAATTTCTCTTGACAACGACGATGAACCAACCATTCTTGCGCTGGTAAAACAGTATGCGCCTTCCCGGTCTATCTTGTCGTCGGTGATCGATCATAACCCGGCGATGGAGGCCATATTATCGAAACATACCCGTTTTCATATTCTAAATCATCATTCAAAGACCCCTGTTTCCACGCCGGTAGGCAAGCCCGAAACCATTGGGGCCGACCGGCTGGCCATTGTATCCGCAGCTTCGGCGATCTTTCCCGGGAGCCATTCGCTGGCCATCGGGCTGGGTACCTGCATCACCTATAATTTTATAAATAAACATGCGGAGTTCCTTGGGGGCAGCATTTCGCCGGGAATGGAGATCCGGTTCAGGTCCCTGGAAACATTTACCGCGAAACTGCCGCTGGTCAAAAAGGACTGGAATTTTCCGCTCTCGGGTTATGATACCCGTACCAATATTCTAAGCGGAGTGCTGCTGGGGATGGCTAAGGAAATTGACGGAATAATAGACGCTTATGCTGAAAGATATACGAACCTTAACGTACTATTAACAG
>ERZ761602.7778-NODE-7778-length-11151-cov-7.139870_pt1 | contig 11151 bp, 9 predicted proteins | sample MGYA00512165_ERZ761602 | MGnify/ENA primary metagenome ERZ761602 (study PRJEB28899, sample SAMN02445085) | bioreactor sludge metagenome | biome: EBPR sludge; isolation source: Thorneside wastewater treatment plant | place: Australia: Brisbane, Thorneside... | reverse complement strand
GCGGCCATCACCTGCCACCAGCGCGGCATCGCCCGCTGCGTGCTGATGGGCGACGCCGGGCGCATGCACCGGCTGGCGGGCCGGCGCGGCATGAGCATCCCGCCGGACATCGAGATCATCGATCCGACCGAGATCGACCGGCGCTACATCGAGGCGATGGTCGAGCTGCGCCAGCACAAGGGATTGACGCCGGGACTGGCCGAGGAAGAGCTGCACGACGCGGTGGTGCTGGGCACCATGATGCTGCAACTGGGCGAGGTGGACGGCCTGGTGTCCGGGGCCGTGCACACCACCGCCAACACCATCCGCCCGGCCTTGCAGTTGGTCAAGACCGCGCCCGGCGTCCGGCTGGTGTCCTCGATTTTCTTCATGTGCCTGCCCGAGCAGGTGCTGGTCTACGGCGATTGCGCCATCAACATCGACCCGAGCGCCGAGGATCTGGCCGACATCGCCATCCAGAGCGCCGAATCGGCCAAAGCCTTCGGCATCACCCCTCGGGTGGCGATGTTGAGCTACAGCACCGGCACCTCCGGCAGCGGCAGCGACGTGGAGAAGGTCAAGAACGCGACCCGCATCGCCCGCGAACTGCGGCCGGACTTGCTGGTGGACGGGCCGCTGCAATACGACGCGGCCACGATCAAGACCGTGGCCCAGAGCAAGGCGCCGGACAGCCAGGTGGCGGGACGGGCGACGGTGTTCATCTTCCCCGACCTCAACACCGGCAACACCACCTACAAGGCGGTGCAGCGCAGCGCCGACGTGATCAGCATCGGCCCGATGCTGCAAGGGCTGAACAAGCCGGTCAACGACCTGTCCCGGGGCGCGCTGGTGGAAGACATCGCGTTCACCATCGCCCTGACCGCGATCCAGGCCGAACAGGCGACCGAGCGGGCGCGCGGCCAGCGCTGATCACGCCTTGCGCTCGAACACCTCCACCCGGGCCGGCGGCAGATTGCTCCAGACGATCTTGCTGGACAGCCGGCGAAAGCGAGGCAGCGTCCGAAGCCGGGTGCCGCGCAGGTCGTAGGTGTACTGAACCAGCAGGCCGCCGGGTTCGAGCAGGGTTTCGAGCTGATGGCCGATGGCGCGGGTGGTCGCCGGCTGCAAGGATCGCAGCGGCAGGCTGGACACGATGCTGGCGATGTTCCGGATTTTTTCGTGGCTCAGCAGTTGGCCGAGGTGGGCGGCATCGCCCTGGATGACCCGCAGTTGGGGAAACCGCTGATGGAGGTGGTGGGCGAGGGTCGGCGACCGCTCGACCACCACCAGCTTCCACGGCGGTACCCCGTGCTTGAGCAGCGCGGCGGTCACCGCGCCCGTTCCGCCGCCCAGTTCCACCACCAGCCCCTCGCGATCCGTCGGCACCCGAGACGCCATGTATCCCGCCAGCGCGGGCGCGCTCGGACAGGCCGCCCCCATCGCGCGGGGATCGGCCCAGATTTCCCGGGTGAATAGCGCCAGCGAGGCGGCACCGGGCGCTTGCAGCAGCACTTTGACAAAACGTTTCATACCCTACCCGATATTGGGGGCGGCGAACTCGGACGAGTCGCCAGTTCGGAGGGACGGAGAATTGAAGGGGCGCGAAGGCTGGAGCGGGCCACGCTCAGGACGGGTCGCGCAATCGTTCCTGCTCGGCCTCGAACAGCGCCGAAGCGAGTTGGTGCAAGCCTTCCTGCTCGGCCAGCTCGGAAATCTCTTCCCAGGAAGCGCCCCGGTCGATGGCGGCGGCGGTCGCGCTGTCGTCGGGCAGACTGTCCCGGGTCGCCCGGATGAACTTATCCGTCGCAGCGGCGGGATCGATCACCGGTTCCGGACCTTTGCGCAGGGCTTCCTGCTCGGCCTCGAACAGCACCGAGGCGATCTTGTGCAAGCCTTCAGCTTCCGCCAGCTCGGAAATTTCCTCCAGGCCGGCTCCTCGGTCGATGGCGGCGGCGGTCCTGCTGCCGCGGGGCAGCTCCGACCGAAACGACTGGAGCAGTTGCTCGATGTTTTTCATTTCCACCACATGAAACTCCGTTGAGCCGCAAGGTTTGCGCAATCGAGCGGTGAAGTCTAAAGCGGTCTCGCCAAATTGCCAACAGCGCGCTCGGTCGATCCGAAGAATTCAGGTTCGTTTAAGGTCTCCCCCCTAGACTCGCACTCTCGCAGCTATGCTACCCGCAGGCCAATCTGTCGGGCAATGTCCCATTTTCGACTTTAAACCGAGGGCAATTCAAATGATCGAGCGCACCGCTATTTTCACCGCCGCCCTGCTGGCGATAAGCGCCACTTTCGCCAGCACCGCCTTCTCCTCCGAAACCAAGGCCGCCGCCCCGGCCGCCAGCCAGCCGGCGAGCGCCGCCAACGAAATCACCAAAGAGCAAGCCGTCGAGATGGCCCTGAAAGCGCATCCCGGCAAGGTCACCAAGGCTTACGAAGACACCAAGAAGGGCAAGAAAACCTGGGAGGTGAAAATCGACGGCGCCGACGGCAAAAAATGGGAGGTGTATTACGAGATCAAGACCGGGGAACTGGTCGCCGAAGAAAGCAAGTAGCCATCGACCCGCCTCCCCGTCACCGGCGGGGAGGCCCCAAACCGACGACCCTCCACATGAATGCTCCCAATACCGCCGAAGTGATCGTCTGGGACCCGCTGGTCCGCCTGTTCCACTGGACGCTGGTGGCGGCGTTCTGCGTCGCTCACTTCACGCAGGGCGAGCCGTTCGAGGCGCTACAGGACCGGATGGACGGCGAGTGGCTGCAAATCGTCCACGCCTGGGCCGGCTACACCATCGCCGGGCTTTTGCTATTCCGCCTGCTCTGGGGTTTCGCGGGTCCGCGCCACGCCCGATTCGGGGATTTTGTGCGCGGGCCGGGCGCCACGTTCGCTTACGTCAAGGAAGTGCTGACGCTGCGCGCACCCCGCCATCTGGGGCATAATCCCGCCGGCGGCGCGATGATCGTCATTTTGCTGCTGAGCTTGACCGTCACCGTCGCTGCCGGCTTGGCGCTGTACGGCGCCGACAAAAGCGCGGGACCCCTCGCCGGTTGGCTCGCGGGCACCAGCGATTCGATCATCGACACCCTTGAAGAGGTGCACGAGTTCTTCGCCAACTTTACCCTGTTGCTGGTGGCGGGACATCTGGTCGGCGTGATTTGGGAAAGCCTGCTGCACCGAGAGAATCTGGCCCGCGCCATGATCACCGGGCGCAAACGCGCCTGAACGCCCTCCAATACTGACTCCGACCGGCGTTCTTGTCCTCCCGCTCGCGGGGACGGACTTTAATCTTTGCGGATAGCGCCATGCGCGGCCATCGAATTGCGGTTCTGACGCTCTCCCTGCTGGCGGGACTGTCCCCGATGAACCCCGTCTTCGCCGGGCGCGACCACGACGAAATCCGTCAACTGCGCCGCTCCGGTCAAATCCTGTCGCTGGAAGCGATCATAGCCCGGCACCGCCGCCAGTTTCCCGGCGACCAGTTGCTGGAAGCGGAACTGGAATTCGAGCGGGGCCGCTACGTTTACGAGCTGATGATTTTGGGAGACGACGGCACGGTGCGCGAGTTCGAGTACGACGCCCGCAGCGGCGATTTTTGGCGCCTCGAAGACGAAGCTCACGAAGGACGAGAGTGACGATGCGCTTGCTGCTGGCCGAGGACGACGCACCGCTCAGCGACCGCCTGCGGATCGAGCTGGAGCGGGCAGGCTTTGCCGTTGATGTGGTCGCCGACGGCTTGGACGCCGAGTTCATGGGCGCGTCGGAACCTTACGATGTCGCGGTGCTGGATCTCGGGCTGCCCGGCCGCCCCGGCCTGGAGGTGCTGGGCCGCTGGCGCGCCGCCGGCAACCCGGTGCCGGTGCTGGTCCTGACCGCCCGCGACGCCTGGCACGAAAAGGTGGACGGCTTCAAGGCCGGCGCCGACGACTATCTCGGCAAACCGTTCCACACCGCCGAGCTGATCGCCCGGCTTCACGCCCTGCTGCGCCGGAGCAACGCCCGCCCGAACGGCTCGCTCCAGGTCGCCGGCCTGGAGCTGAACGAAGACGCTCAAACGGCGTCCGTCATCCGCACCGGCGCGACCTTCGACCTGACCGGCACCGAATTCCGCCTGCTGCGCTACTTCATGCTGCACCCCGGCCGGGTGCTGTCCAAAACCCGGTTAGCGGAGCATGTCTACGACTTCGACAGCGAGCGCGACAGCAACGTCCTGGAGGTTTACATCAACCGGCTGCGCCGCAAGTTCGGCCGCGAGCTGATCGCCACCCGGCGCGGCCAAGGCTACGTGTTCGGCCTCGAAGACGGATGACCTCGCTGCAAGCCCGGCTCTCGACCGGCCTGATCCTCGCGCTGGTCGCGCTGGTCGCGCTGGTGGTGGCGATCGGCGGCTACTCGCTGCGGCGGCTGGCCGAGGATTTCGTCGCCGCCCGGCTGGAACAGGATCTGGGAACGATGCTGGCCGCGCTGTCGTTCGACGCGAGCGGCCAACCGCAACTGGCCGCCGACCGGATCGGCGCCGCCTTCCACCAGCCCTACTCCGGGCGCTATTACCAGATCGAGACGCTCCGGGGCGAAATCTGCTCCCGCTCGCTCTGGGACACCGATTTGCCGCTACCGCCGCTGGCCGCCGACCGGGCCACCCGAATATTCCTCGCCGGTCCACAAGAGCAGCGGTTGCTGGCGGTGGGGCGCGCGTTCCGCGTCCAGAACCAGCCGGTCTCGATCCTCGTCACCGAGGATTTCGCGCCGGTGGACGCCGGGCTCCAGCGCTTGCTGCTCAAATTCAGCCTGATCGCCTGCGCGGTGTTGGGGGCGCTGCTGCTGCTGCAACGCTGGATCGTGCGGCGCGGTCTGGCGCCGCTGGAGGAGGTGCGCCGCGAGCTACCGAAGCTGGCCCACGGCGAAATTTCCCGGCTATCGATTCATGCGCCAGACGAGGTGCGCCCGCTGGTCGCCGAACTGAACCGGCTGCTGGAACTGGTCGACCAGCGCCAGCGGCGAGCCCGTCACGCGCTGGGCAACCTGGCTCACGCCTTGAAAACGCCGCTGACCGCCCTGACCCAACTGACCGACAGGCCGCCGCCCGCCGGAGACGCCAAAGGCTGGTGGGAAGATTTGCGCCAGCAAATCCGGCACATCGGCGCACTGACCGAGCGGGAGCTGAAACGGGCCCGCATCGGCGGCGGCGGCATCCCCGGCCAGCGGGTGCTGTTGGCCGGAGAAGTCGGCGATCTGATCGAAACCCTGCGCCGCATCCATCGTGGCCGCGCGCTGCATTTCGAGCTGCGCATCCCGCCGGACAGCACGTTTCCCGGCGACCGGGACGATTTGCTGGAATTGCTGGGCAACCTGCTCGACAACGCCTGTCAGTGGGCGAATCGGACCGTGCGGCTGACCGCCGGCACCGACGCCGACGGCTCGTGGCTGCAAGTGGAGGACGACGGGCCGGGCTGTCCGCCGGACCGGTTGGAGCTATTGCGGCAACGCGGGACCCGCATCGACGAATCCCGCGCCGGCAACGGCCTGGGCTTGGCCATCGTCGGCGACATCGTCGCGCAGTACGGCGGCGCGTTGCGGCTGGACCGCTCCGAAACCCTGGGCGGCCTGCTCGCCGCCACGCGCTTACCTCACCCGACCGGCGACCGGCTTTGACTCAATAAGCCTCGAAGGTGAATTGCGCCGCGCCGATCATCAGCGAGTCGCCCGTCTCCAGGGCGAGCACTTCGTTGGTCGCCAGATCGTGATGGCCGATCCGCACCGAACCCGGCCCGGCCAAATTCTGGATCCAGTACATGCCGTCCCTGAACAGCAGTTCGGCGTGGTGCGGTTGCACGCCCTCGGCCTCGATGCGCAAACCGGCTTGCGGCGAGCTGCCCAGCGACACCCACTTGGGGATGTAAAAATGCACGACCTGCCGGCGCGCGGCATCCTCGCGCTCGAACCGCGCATAGAGCAAAGAGCCCGGATTACCGACCCCGTTCAGTTGCGCCACCCGATCCTGGACCCGCAACAGATTGAGATAGCGGGTGCGCAAAGTCTTGCGCAACTCGTCTGTTCCGGCCTGTTTGTCCCGCTGGCGGAGCACTTCGACCAGGTCGAGCAAGTAATGCCCAAACTTGTCCCGAGGCTTGCGGGGATCCCAGCCGGGGGCGGCCGGCTCCCACTTGCGGTCCCAGGCCAGCGTCAGCTTGAGCCGGTACAGGTCGCAAACGTTCAAGGTATCGTCCGGCTCCAGCATTTCCCAGCGGCCACGCGCCAGCCGCTGGCCGTTGCGCCCGGTATAGGTATGCCCCACGTCGCTGGCCGGCATGAGCGCCAACTGATCGCCCAGGGCGCAGATCACGCAGTGCAGCCGGGAAATCCGGGTGTACTTCGGCACGAAGCCCAGACTGAAATCCCCGAAACCGGTGCCGGCGGTCGAGCTGTGGCGGCCGAAGATCATGAATGGCCGCGACACCAGCTCGATCCGTCCCGGCGCCTGGGACGGGTCCGCCGCCAAGAGCAGGGCGCGGGTCATGGGCGTACCCCGGCCGAGCGCGTGGTCGGTCGCGGCGCGCAAGCTGCTGGTGCGCGCCGCGTCGGACGCCAGCTCCAGCGGGTAGGTACACACCAGATCGCCCGCGTCGCGGCGGCCGGCGCCGCCTCCGAACGCGGCCTCATCCGCCCACAGCCAGGCCCCGGACGGCGGGTTGGCATTGGTCAGAGGTTCCGGCCAAAACCGCTCGCTCGGTTCGGCGGAGCCATCGCTGCCCGCAGGGGATGTCGGCTGGCCGGGAATGTCGAGCCGGACCTGCAACCGGCTGTCGAAAGCGGTCCACTCGCCGCGATGGTCGCAAAGATCGACCTCCAACCACAAGGTGGGCGAACCGTCCTCCGCGTGGTGATGGCGGTAGCCGAGGAAAACGACCTGGGCCGCCCGACCGTCCAGCAAGCGCAGCGGCGGGATGCGGCCTTCGTTGGCGAACACCAAGCCCGTGCCGCGCAACCGCAGCCTGATTTCGCGATACAGCCACCAGGTCGGGTTGACCAGCAGCACGCAAAGCGTGCCGTCCTGCCCCGCCGCCGGATCGATGGCGGTCGCCAGCGCCACGTACAGGGGCTGTTTGCTTTCCGTCAGCCGCGCGATCCGTTGCGCGAACTCCCGCCCCCGCCCCCGCTCTTCGCCTTGCGCCAGCCGCAGATACCGCTCCCGAAAATAACTCAGCGCTTCCCGTTCCCGCGCCGCGCCGCGCTCCAGCTTGCCGGTCAGCTCGTCCAGCAACTGGCCGAACGCTTCCAGCGGGGCCGAAACCGGCGGGGGCGTCACCAGGGTCGGCTTTTCGCGGGAACTCAGCGCGACCGTATCGGTCAGCTCGGTCGACTGCCCGGCCTCGTCCTCTTCGAAGGATTCGACCGGAAGCGCCCAATCGGCCACCTCCAGCCGGGAAGCCGGCTCGGCGGCCGGCGCAAACTCGGGGCTCCTGCCGGAGCGGAAGGTGGATTCGACGCTCGGCGCCTCCTCGCCTTTGGCCGATTTGGCCCGCATGGTTTTTTCGTCGAAATCGAACGAGAACTCGAACTCCGACAAATCCAGATCGAAATCGGCCCCGTCGGCGGCCGGCAGCGCGTCGAGGGGCGGGATGGCCGGCGGTTTGGCCGGGGCGCCGACGACCAGTTTGGACTGTTCGCCGAGAAAGCAGCTTTGGGCGGCCTCGTCCACCAGATCCGGACCGATATCGTGCTCCGATTGCAGGCTGGCGAACAGCAGCACCGTATCGCACAGGATGGCGATAGCGCGGGGCACACCCTTGCAGTAAAGCCCGATCCGCTCGATGGCGGCCGGCGACAGCAGCCCGCCCGGATGGCCGGCGACCTTGAACTGGTGGTCGATGAACAGCCCGGTCTCGAATTCGCTGAGCCGTTCGAGCCGACACCGCACCCGAATGCTGTCCCGCAAGGGGCGAAGCTCGGGCCGGTCCAGCTTGCCGGCGATTTCCGGTAGCCCCACCAGCACGACTTGCAGGCGCTGGCCGGGTATCGGCGGCGTTTCCACGAATTCCCGCAACTGGAGCAGCACCTCGTCGGGCAAATGCTGGGCGTCGTCCACCAGCAAGGCGGTGGCCCGATTGCGGCGCGCGCCCTGGGCGAGCGTATCCAGCAACAGACGCTTGCGCTGCTCCGCGTCCAGGCCCTCGACCGGCAGCTCAAGGCTGGAGCAGAGGTAATTGAGGATGTCGGGAAAATCGAGATTGGCGTTGACCAGCCGGACGAATTTGATGTCGTCCGCCTCCGCCATGCAGCGCCGCAACACCAGGGTCTTGCCGACCCCGGCATCGCCGGTCAGCAGAATGAACCCGCGCCGCTCCCGAATCCCGTCCAGAATATCGGCGCACGCGGCATCGAAATTGGCGTTGCGGTAATAGTCCTTCGAGTCCTTCGGTTTGAAGGGTTTGCTGTTAAAACCGAAGTAGGCGGTATACATGCCCTTCTCCTCGCCGCCGACGGCCGTCGCGCGCCGCGACGGTCATCGAGGCAATCCCGATAGTCTCCTGGCATGGGCGACCATGCCACGCTCGATTCCGGATCGTCGCGCCCGTCGCGGCCCGGCAACCCCCCCTTTCATTATCGCCTTTTCGCTCCGACCGTGGCCACCAAGCCTGCAATCTCTAACCCAAAAGCGGTTTATTCCCGCATATCGGCGCTCAAGCCACCGTCGGGTGACGCTCAAGGTCATCGATCCGGCGCAACTGAGACCAGTTGGACCGATGCCCGCGCCGATGATCCGCACAACTCGGGCCAAAACCCGCCCCGAGGACGCTCCGGCCAGAAACGGCGGCGCTCCGGCTCCGAAACGCCAGCCGACACGTCGGCCACCACCCCAACCTCGACCCCGAAGTCAATCAGTATTTGCCTTTCCAACCAACGCTGCAAGCGGTGGGGCAAATCCCGAGCCGGCCGGCCGGTCCACTTCGGGGGCGAATTCGGCGCGATCCTCCGGCGGTTGACTTGGCGCAACCATGCGCCCGACTCGTTGGGCGATTGCGGGCGACAGCGCGAGCCACAACATCTTGAGCGGGTATTCCGGTTGGATGGGCCAATCCAGCCAGATACGCCAATCAGTGGACAGGCAATTTAAATGCCATTTCACCGGTACGTCGCCGACTGCTGCGCGATCACGAGCACCTTGAAAATTTGGGCTCTACTCCGGCGATGGTTGTCGCAGCCTTCAAACTCAGCTTCCGCGCGACTGGATGAAGCGGGCCATTTTTTGCGGGTGAACCGCGCCGATAGCGCCAAAAATCAGAAGTGGCGGGGGACCGAGCTTGAATCGGCCTCCATGGCACCTCGCAAAATCGGCAGCCGATATCCGCCATCACCGCACGCTCGCCCCCGCGATCGAGAAATTCTGCGAGCTTTCCTGCCAGGTCACGACCACGCTGTCGCCATCCTTCGGAAAGTCCATCAACCGATAGGTGCCGCCGACCCCTCGCAAAAACTCCGCGCCCAGCGTGGTCACCGCGAAATCGGCCCGACCGAGTTCCGAGCCGTCCACCAGCGCCCGCGCGGTATGCTGGCCGGCCCCGAGCCGGTTGACGTTGAACAGCAAACCCCAACCGTTATCGGTGTCGCCACACACACCGGCAGTATCCGGGCGCTCCGTCCCGTGGCTGGCCTGCCACCGCGCGCCGTCCAGCTCGACATCGACCCGACCGATGCCGGCGCCAGGCCGGCAGGCCCAGCCGGAAAAAACGGTGATGCCGCTCAGATAAGAGGCGGGCTGCGGGTTTTCCAGATAGCCCGGCCCGCTTGCGGTCGCTCGCGGTGTCGGCGCGACCGCAAGCGGGTCGATGGCCAGCCGCCGCCACTCGGGCACGGCATCCGTGGGCAGCGTCAGATGTGTATAAGAGACAGCTCGGGCACGGCATCCGTGGGCGCCATCGGCGCCAACTGGCTCCGGCCGACGGCGGCGGCGCGGTCGCTGATCACGAAATTTTGCAGGTTCTCCTGCCAGCGAATCACGACCTTTTGGCCGCTCGTCGGGAAGTTGGGGATCTCGTAAGCGGCGGAAACCCCGCGCAGGTATTCCTCCCCCAAGGTCGTGACCGTAAAACTGGCGCGGCCGATCTCCTGGCCGTCGGCCAGTGCCCGCAGCGTGTGCGGGCCGGCGCCCAGCCGGTTCATGTTCAGCAATAAACCGAAGCCGTTGTTGTCGTCGCCACAAACGCTGCGGGTATCCTCGCGGGTGGTGCCGTAACTGGCCTGCAAAACGGTGCCGCCATCGATTTCGACCGTCACCCGGCCGATTTCGGGATTGCCCTGATTGCCCCCGGGCGCGCAGGCCCAGCCGGAAATCACGGTGATGCCGCTTTGGAAGGAGGAGGGTTGGGGATTTTCCAGATTGCCGAGCTTTTTATTTTCGAGCCATTTGTTGATGCCGCTGTCGTAGCCGACCTGAAAGCGCCCGTAATATAAGCCGATATCGTTGCACGCCGCGAGCGTGTCGCCGGCCGTGAGGGTGCCCACCAGGTACATGTTGTCTTTGAACGCGCCGGAGCCGCTGCTGCCCTGCTCGGCGAAACCGCTGTCGACCAGCATCTTGAAAGAGCCGCCTTCGGGATTGGGCGGACAGAAAAACGAGTCATCGCCACCCGCCATGCAGTTGTACAAGCCCTGCCTGACCCCGAAACTGATTTTCTTCCAGTCGCCGTCGGGATGATGGATCGCGGTATAGCGATCACCGCGCGCGTCGCCTTGCCATCCGGCAAACACCGCGCCGGCCGGCGGTTGCTCGTTGAGGCGCAGCAGCGTCATATCGTTGGCGGCGAAGGATTCCAGCAGCGCGGCGCCGCCCGAAAGCGTTCGGGTGGCGGGCGACAGGGTTTTGGCGTTGCAGGCCGACGACTCGTAAAACCAGGCGGTTTCCAGCGAGGACGCTTCGCTGGCGGTGGAAATGCAGTGGCGGGCGGTCAGGAAATAAGGCGTTTTGCTGTCCGCCCGGTCCGCCAGCAGAGTGCCGGTACAAAAAAACGAGCCTCTCGACGAGGTGAAAACCATTCGGGCCACGGCATCGGCGATATCGTCGCCATTTCGGTTGACGGTCGAGAAACAATTCACGTCCAGATTGCAGGCCGCAGCGGCTTGGGGCAGCCAAGCGCCCCCCGGCTCTTTAGGGTTCGCCAACAAATGGGATACGC
>ERZ761602.7777-NODE-7777-length-11153-cov-3.756262_pt1 | contig 11153 bp, 11 predicted proteins | sample MGYA00512165_ERZ761602 | MGnify/ENA primary metagenome ERZ761602 (study PRJEB28899, sample SAMN02445085) | bioreactor sludge metagenome | biome: EBPR sludge; isolation source: Thorneside wastewater treatment plant | place: Australia: Brisbane, Thorneside... | reverse complement strand
GGCTTCAACGACCCAAGCCACCCGGTCGAGGGCCGCGTGAGCATCGTCGCGCCCGCGCCGGTGGCCGCGCCCGCCCAGGCGCGCCAGGTCGCGTGATGTCCCGGCCGCTCCACCTCGTCGTCCTGTCGGGCAACACCAGCCGCCCGTCGAAGTCGCGCGCGCTCGGCAAGGCGATCGCGGACCGGCTCGGCGCCGATCTGCCGCTCCGCGTCCGCGACCTCGACCTGGCGGAGGCCGGACCCGGCCTCGGGGCCGCCTTCGACCGCGACGGCCTCGACCCTGCCGCCGCCGCCGTCGTCGCCGCCGTGGAGGCGGCCGAGGCGCTCGTCGTCTCCACCCCGGTCTACCGCGGCTCCTACCCCGGGCTCTTCAAGCACCTCTTCGACCTCGTCGCGCCCGAGACCCTCGCGGCGAAGCCCGTGCTGCTCGCCGCCACCGGCGGCGGCCACCGCCACGCGCTGGTGGTGGAGCACCAGCTCCGCCCCCTCTTCGCCTTCTTCTCGGCGGCGGTCGGCCCGACCGCGGTCTACGCCGCCGAGTCCGACTTTCACGACGGCGTGCCCGCCGACCGCCAGCTCCACGCCCGGATCGATCTCGCCGTCCGTCACTTCCGCCCGCTGCTCGCCCCGCCGGAGGAGCAGTGGCGGCGCGCGGCCGTCGGCTGAAAGGACCTCGACCATGTCGCACCTCACCCTCGTAAGCTCGCCCACCTGCCCCTACGTGCAGCGCGCCGTCATCGCCCTCGCCGAGCGCGGCACGGCGTTCGACACCGTCTATGTCGACCTCGCCAGCAAGCCCGACTGGTTCCTGGCGATCTCGCCCCTCGGCAAGGTGCCGCTGATCCGCGTCGCCGAGGACGGCGAGCCCGAGCGGGTGCTCTTCGAGAGCACGGCGATCCTCGAATACCTCGAGGACATCGCGCCCGACCGCCCGATGCATCCGGCGGACCCGCTGGCCCGCGCCGAGCACAGGGCCTGGATCGAGATCGGCAGCGCGGCCCTCGTCGACCTCTGGGAGATCGGGACCGCCACCTCCGGCAGCGCCCTCGACGTCGCGGTGCACCGGCTGCGCGCCAAGCTCGGCCGCCTGGAGCAGCGCCTGGGCGACGGCCCCTTCTTCGACGGCGCCGGCTTCTCCAACGTCGACGCGGTCTTCGCCCCGGCCTTCCGCCAGATCGCCACGCTCGACACAGTCGCGCCGACCTACCTGCTCGACGGCCTGCCCAAGGCGCAGGCCTGGTCGGAAGCGCTCCTCGCCCGCCCGAGCGTCCGCGGCGCCGTTCCCGAGGACTACGCCGAGCGCTACCTTGCCCGGCTGCGCAGCTTCGGCGCCCTCGTGCTGGAAGCGGCCTGAGGGATCGCGCCGGGGAGCCGCGGAAATGGAGCAGCCAAGATGACCGACCGCCGCCTGCACCTCGGCGCCTTCATGCGGCCGACGACGATTCACACCGGCGCCTGGCGCTACCCCGGCGCCTTTGCCGACGCGAACTTCAACTTCGACCACCTCAGCCGCTTCGTGCGGCGGCTCGAGGCGGCGAAGTTCGACGCCTTCTTCATGGCCGACCACCTCGCCGTCCTGAACATGCCGATCGAGGCGCTGAAGCGCAGCCACACCGTCACCTCCTTCGACCCGCTGACGCTCCTGCCCGCGCTCGCGACGCACACCGAGCGCATCGGCCTCATCGCCACCGCCTCGACCACCTTCGAGCCGCCCTACACCATCGCCCGGCGCTTCGCCTCGCTCGACCACATCTCCCACGGCCGCGCCGGCTGGAACGTCGTCACCACCGCCAACCCCGACGCCGCGCTCAACTTCGGCCTCGACGCGCAGCCGGACCACGCCGCGCGCTACCGCCGCGCCCGCGAGTACGTCGATGTCGTCACGGGCCTCTGGGACAGCTTCGCCGAGGACGCCTTCCTGCGCGACGTCGAGTCGGGCCTCTATTTCGATCCCGATCGGATGCACGTCCTGAACCACAAGGGGCCGCATTTTTCAGTCCGCGGCCCGCTCAACATCGCCCGCCCGCCGCAGGGCTGGCCGGTCATCGTGCAGGCCGGCGCCTCCGACGACGGCCGCCAGCTGGCCGCCGAGACCGCCGAGGTCGTGTTCGCCGCCGGCGGCTCGCTCGACCGCGCGAAAGCCTTCTACGCCGACCTGAAGGCCCGCGCCGCCGCCGCAGGCCGCGACCCCGATCTCCCGATCATCCTCCCCGGCGCCTTCGTCGTGGTCGGCGAGACCGATGCGGACGCGCGCCGCATCCACGCCCGGCTCGACGGCCTCGTCCACTGGGACAGCGCCATCGCCGCGCTCTCGATCGCCATCGGCCACGACGCGAGCCGCTTCGAGCCCGACGGGCCGCTCCCGGACATTCCCGACACCAACGCCTCGAAAAGCGGCCGCGAGCGCGTGCTCGACCTCGCCCGCCGCGAGGGCCTGACCGTGCGCCAGCTCGCGCTGCGCCTCGGCGGCTACGCCGGTCTCGCCTTCGTCGGCAGCCCGGCGACCATCGCCGACCGGATGCAGACGTGGCTCGAGGAGCGCGGGGCGGACGGCTTCAACATCCTCTTCTCTCACGTCCCGGGCGGGCTCGACGACTTCTGCGACAAGGTCGTCCCCGAGCTGCAGCGCCGGGGCCTCTTCCGCCGCGACTACGAGGGCGCGACGCTGCGCGAGCATCTCGGCCTGCGGAGGCCCGCCAACCGCTTCTTCCCGCCGCTCGACCAGGCGGCCGAATAGACAGGGCTCCACATGGGCAGACCAGAGACGATCGCCGCGCCGGTCGCCACCTATCCCGACCTCGCCACCCTGCTCGCCCGGGTTCCGGCGCTCGCCGCGGAACTCGCCGAGGGCGCGGCGGAGCGCGAGCTTGCGCGCGAGCTGCCGTTCGCCGGCTTCGCGCGCTTCCGCGCGAGCGGCCTCGCGGCGCTGCGCCTGCCGGCCGCGCTCGGCGGACCGGGGGGAAGGCCCTCGGACGTGATCGCCGTCATCGCCGACCTGGCGGCCGCCGAGCCGAACCTGGCGCACGCGCTGCGGAGCCACTTCAACTTCACCGAGGGGCTCGCGCTCGACCCGGAGCAGCCGAAGGCGGCGCTTCATGCGGGTCGGATCCTCAGGGGCGCGCTCTACGCCGGCGCCCATACCGAGCTCGGCACCCCGAAGCCGGGCGAGGTCACCACGCGGCTTCGCCGCGACGGCGACGGCTTCCGCCTCGACGGGCGCAAGTTCTATGCGACCGGGACGGCGTTCGCCGACTACGGCAGCTTCAGCGCCCTCGACGACGACGGCGCCTTCGTGAGCGCCCTGCTGCCCGTCGACCGCAAGGGGATCACGGTCCTCGACGACTGGGACGGGATGGGCCAGCGCATGACCGCGAGCGGCGGCGTGCTGTTCGAGGGTGTCCGCGTCGAGCCCGGCGAGGTCGAGACGCGCACCATGTCGAACCAGATCGGGCGCCACCAGTCCACCCTGCGCCAGCTCCACCTCTGCGCCTGCTCGGTCGGGATCGTGCGCAACCTCCTCGCGGAAGCGACGGCCTATGTCCGCGGCCCCGCCCGGGCGGCCGCCCACAGCGCCGTGGCGACGGCGGCGGCGGATCCCTTCATCCAGAAGGCCATCGGCGAGATCGCCGCCCGGAGCTACGCCCTCGACGCGCTCATCGCCGAAGCGGCGCGGGCGCTCGACCGCACGGCCGCGGCGCTGGCGGGCGACGGCGAGGACGCGGAGAGCGCCTTGATCGCCAGCAGCCTGGCGACGGCGCGGACCCAGCTCGTGGCCGGGCAGCTGGCGCTCGAGGCGGCGCAGGGGATGTTCGAGGCCGGCGGCGCCTCGGCGACCGCGCGGCGATACAACTTCGACCGGCACTGGCGCAACATCCGCACGATCCTGAACCACAACCCGCTCGCGCAGAAGGCGCGGGTGGTCGGCGACTACGTGCTGAACGGAACGACCGACTATCTGAAGGAAGGCAGGGTCTTCTGATCCCGAGTGCGGACGAGGCGCGGCGACGTTGACCCGCGCCTTAATCACGACTAAGTTTATCGAGAAAATGGGAATGCCCGATGTCCGGTCCCGGTACTGCCCCGCAATCTCGGCGGCGCGAGCTCAGCCTGGCGCGGCTGCCGCCCTTGACCTCGCTGAGGGCCTTCGTCGTGACCGCGCGCCACCGCAGCTTCGCCGGCGCCGCCGACGAGCTGCACGTCACCGCGGCGGCGGTGGGCCAGCAGATCCGGCAGCTCGAGGACCATCTCGGCCAGCCGCTCTTCCACCGCCACCGCGGCCAGCTGGAGCTGACGCCCGCCGGGACCGCGCTCACGCCCGGCCTCACGGAGGCGTTCGAGGTCGCGCTGGAGGCGATCTCCCGCGTCATCGACGAGGCGCCCGAGCTGTCGATCCGCGTATCGGTGCCGCCCTCCTTCGCGAGCAAGTGGCTGGTGCCCCGCCTCGATGCGCTGAACGAGGCGGTGCCCGGCCTTCGCGTCGTCGTCGACACCTCGACGCGGCTCACCGACTTCGCCGAGGAGGATGTCGACTGCGTCGTCCGCTACGGCGCCGGGCCCTATTCCGGACTCGTGTCCGAGCGGCTCTTCTCGGAGGCGGTGGCGCCGGTGTGCAGCCCATCGTTCGCCGCGGACTGGGGCCTCGACCGCGGCCCGGAGGCGCTGGCCGACGCGCCGGTCCTTCACGAGGACGGACCCGAGCGCGATCCCAGCTGCCCCGACTGGCACACCTGGCTCAGGGCGCGGAAGCTGCCGGGCCGGCTGGTGCGCGGCGGCCTCTTCCTGACGCAATCCTCGCTGGTGCTCGAGGCCGCGGCCGCGGGCAAGGGCATCGGCCTCGGCAAGCTTCGCCTGGCGCAGGACGACATCGCCCAGGGACGGCTCGTCGTGCCCTTCGGCGCTCCTTGGCCAGTCGAGTTCTCCTATCACTTCGTGGCGCCGCCCCATAAGGCCGGGCTCGGTCCGGTCACGCAGTTCCGCGCCTGGCTGCGCGCCGAGGCGCAGCAGCTCGAGGCCGCCGGGACGCTCGACCTCGCCCCGGCGCCGGCCCGGGTCGCGTAACGCAGAAGCGCTCGCGACCTCGCTCGGCGGCGTCAGATCGCGCCGAGGAAGGCGACGAGGTCCGCGCGCTCGGCCGGGGTGAGGTCGAGGGGGCGGACGTGGGGAGAGAGCGTCGCGGCGTGGCGGCGAAGCATGTCGGCCGCCTCGCCGGCGTTGCGGACCCAGACCTCGCCGCCGCCGCGGACATAGAAGGCGACGACCGATGCGAGGGTCGGGAAGTGGCCGGAGTGCATGTAGGGCGCGGTCCGCGCGACGTGGCGGAGGCTTGGGGTGCGGAAGCGGCCGGCGTCCTCGGGCTGGCCCGTGACGGCGTGGCGGCCGAGGTCGGCGCCGGGCTCGCCGTAGCCGGAGAGCCCCAGGTTGTGGAAGCGGCCGTCGGAAAGCAGCGGCCCGTGGTGGCAATTGGCGCAGCCGGCGCGGGTTCGGAACAGATGCAGGCCGCGGATCTCGCGGTCGTCGAGGGCGGCGGCGTCGCCGGCGGCGAAGCGGTCGAGGCGGGTCGGCGTCTCGAGGCCGGCGAGGTAGGCGGCGAGAAAGGCGGTCAGCCGCTCGGGCGTCAGGCGGGCGGCGCCGAGCCGGGCCCGCCAGTCCGGTTCGGCGTCCAGCCGGGAGGCGGCGCCGGCGAGCCCGCCGGGGGTCGCCATCTCGCGCGGATCGGCGAGGGGCGCGGCGATCTGGGAGGCGAGCGTCGCGTGCCGCCCGTCCCAGCCGCGGGCGGCGCCGTCGCGCCAGGCGGCGGTGATGAGCGAAGGGGCCTGGCGGCGGCCTGGGGCGGCGGGCCTCGGGTCGGCCCAGCCATGGGCCGGGTCGTGGCAGGCGGCGCAGGACGTGGCGCCGTCGGCGGCGAGCGCTGGCTCGGCGAAGAGGCGCGCGCCGAGGGCGGCCTCGACCCGCGCCGCCGGCGGCCGCGCCGGGAGCGGGCCGAGCTCGACCCAGGCGCCGGGAGGAAAAGCACGGCGGCGAGCGCGGCCAGGTTCCGCCGGGAACGGGCCGTCCGCCTCAGAGAGAACTTTGCAAATGCCCGCAAGCGCCGCGGACCGCGAGCTTGTCCGCACGCGGACAAAATGTCAAATCACTGATATTCATGTATTATCCTGCCTCCATTAAGCCGATGGCAACCTTCGTTAAGCGCGCGCCGAGGGGCGCACGGGACTCTTGCGGAGGTCGCTCGGAAGCGGATTTCCGACAGAATTGTCCCGCCCCGATCTTGCTTCGAGCGACGGGGATATGTCCGCGTCCCGGCCTGCGCCCGCGCGGGTCGGACGTCGCGCGCGGGGGAGCGCCGCGGGCAGGAGGGCGAGGCGGGCGATCATGCAGGGTCTCTGGCGACGAGGCGGCGGAGCTTTGCGGCGGCGATGTCGGGATCCTCGCCGTAGGCGATGTTGTCCTGCAGGCTGCCGTCGGCGCCCATGAGGTAGACGATGGCGGTGTGGTCCATGCTGTAGTCGCCGCCTCCGAGCGGCACCTTGCGGTAGGTCGCCTTGAAGGCCTGGGCGACGGCGAGGGTCTCGGCAGGGGTGCCGCTCAGGCCGGCGATGCGCGGGTCGAAGGCGGCGAGGTAGGTCGCGAGGTGGTCCAGGGTGTCGCGCTCGGGATCGACGGTGACGAAGAGGACGGCGAGGTCGTCCGCCTCGGCCCCGAGCTCGTCGAGCGCGATGCTCAGGGAGGAGAGCGTCATCGGGCAGACCTCGGCGCAATAGGTGAAGCCGAAGAAGAGCGCATAGGGCCGGCCGGCGAGCGAACGGTCGCCGAGGCGGCCGCCGCTGGTGGCGGGAAGCTCGAACGGGCCGCCCACGTCGGCGGCGGGCGCGGGCGTCGCCATCGCGAGCGCGAGGAGGAGAAGGAGCGCGCGCATCAGTGGCAGTCCGGGGCGTCCTGGTCGAGGTAGACCTCGAAGTCGACGTTGCGGGCCCATCGGGCGCGGCGGGCGTCCCAGGCGGGCGCCGCGCCAAGGTCGGCGACGATGGCGCCGAGCTCCGCCGCGATCGGCGAGGCGGCGGGGGCGAGCGCCACCAGGTCGGAGGCGGCGCGGGTCGGCAGGGTCGAGGAGAACTTGCGCCAGCGCTCGGTGGCGAAGAGGGCGTCGAGCACGGCGGCGTCGTGGATGGCGGCGTCGCAGGCGCCGGTGCGCACCTGCATCAGCGAGCGGGCGGGGGCGCGCTCCTCCTGCACCCGCGCGCCGGAGGCCTCGGCGATGGCGCGCGCGTGCGGATTGCCGGCGGCGACGCAGACGGTTCGGCCGGCGAGGTCGCCCCAGGTGCGGATGGTGGTGTCGGTGCGCATGGAGGCGGCGAGGCCGGAGCGGTAGCCGAGGTCGAGCGCGGCGACGCCCTCCGGGGGGCGGGCCCCGTCCGCCAGGCGGGCGAGCGCGAGGTCGACGACGCCGGCGCGGACCGCCCCGGCGAGGTCGGCCGGAGGGAGGGCGACGAAGGTGACGTCGTCGCCGACGCGCTTGCCGATCTCGCGGCCGATGTCGCGCTCGAAGCCTTCGTCGGTGTAGAGCCGCGCCTCGGGCGCGGGCGCCGCCTCGGGCAGCCAGGCGACCCCTATGCGCAGGGCCGCGGTGGCGGGGTCCGCCAGGCCGAGCGCCACGGCGGCGGCGATGGCGAGCCTCAGGATCGTCGGCAGACGCATTGCTTCCCTCCCTTCCTCGCCGCGCCTAACATCGCGCCGCGAGCGCGCCAATGAAGAATGCCTTCGCCTTGCGGAAAGAAATCATTCCGCCTCCGCCATTCCGGCGAGATCAAAAGCATGACGTTCCGAGAGCACGCAAAATCGAGGGATGTCGTTCGACCCTTGGACGCGGCGGCGGAACTGGGGCCTCATTGGTGAAAATCGATTGGTCCGGGGCGATGTCGGCTCGCGTTGACAGCCTTCGACGCGGACGCTTACCGAGGCTGAACGTTCTTTGGAAACCGGAGATTTGCCCCATGCCTGGAACCGTCCCGGCGCTCGGCGCCCGCCTGTCCGTCCTCGCCGCCGGCGCGGCGCTGTGCGCGATGTCGCTGCCGGCGCTGGCGGCCGAGCCGCTCGCGTTCATCAACCTCCAGCTCCGGCCCTGGACCGTGGTCGCCGAGCAGAAGGGCATCCTGAAGGAGGAGTTCGACAAGGTCGGCGTCGAGGAGGTGAACCTGATCGCCACCGGCACGACCGAGCTCGTCGGGGCCGAGTCGGCGGCGCTCAACAAAGGCGCGATCGCCATCGCCCAGCGCATGATCTACCCGGCGACCGTCCACCGGGCCAACGGCCTCGACGCGGTCATCATCTGGGAATCGGAGCCCTCCGACGAATACCGCACGCCGATCCTCGCCCGCGCGAGCAACGACGAGATCAACGACATCCAGGACCTCGACGGAAAGGAATTCGCCTCGAGCCGCATCAGCTGCTACTTCACCTCGCCGTTCGAGCAGCTGACCAAGGCCGGATTGCCGCTCGACAGCCGGATCGAGAAGGGGCGCGTGCGCTACCAGTCGATCGACAACCCGGCGGCGGTGAACGCGGCGCTCCTCAGCGGCGCGATCGACGCCACCGCGGCGCATCTCGCGGTGAACAACGCGGCGGCGCTCTACCTGTCGGGCGAGGTGAAGGTGGTGAGCCGCTCGCCGAACGACGGCGTCTACGTCAACGGCGCGGGCCGGGTCTCCTATTTCGCCATGCGCGACTTCGTCGACCAGTATCCCGAGGCGGTGCGGGCCTTCCTGATCGCCCACGAGCGCGCCAAGGAATGGATCGCGGCCAACATCGACGAGGCGGCCGAGATCATCGCGGAGGGCACCCGCGTGCCCGTGGAGATCGCGAAGTTCCAGATCACCGACGCGTCGAGCTTCGAGTTCATGAAGGGCGAGCCGGATGCGGACAAGGCGCGCGAGGGGATCAAGGCCTTCCAGGCCTGGTACGTGGCGAACGGCGACGACATCCTCGTCGACAAGGCGCTGACCGACGACGAGATCGACGCCTTCGTGGACGAACGGTTCTTCGCCGGCGGCGAATACTCGATCTACTAGCCGGCCGCCGGGGGCCGGGCCCAGGCCCCGCCCCCGGCCTCACTCGACGGGATTTCTCATGAGCGACCTCAACATCACCCTCGCGCCCCCGGGCGCGCTGCCCGGACCGGCGTCGCTGCGGGAGCGTCTCGCGCGCTGGCGGGAGCGGGGCAACTGGATCGGCCTGATCCTGCCTCTCGGCATCCTGTTCGTCTGGCAGGCCTCGACCTCGCTCGGCCTGATCCAGCCGGTGTTCCTGCCCTCGCCGCTCGCGACGGTGCAGGCGGCGTGGAAGATGGCCACGCAGCAGAACCTGCACATGGACTTCCTGGTCTCGATCTCGATCGTCGGGCAGGCGTTCATCTACGGTTCGGCGGCGGCGATCGTGCTTGGCGTCGCGGCCGGGCTGTCGAGCCGGGTCGAGCGCTTCTTCGGGCCGACCTTCGACACCATCCGCCATATCCCGGGCATCGCGTGGCTGCCGCTGATCGTGCTCTGGCTCGGCATCGGCGCGCCGGCGAAGGTGCTGGTAATCGCCAAGTCGGTGTTCTTCCCGGTCTTTCTCAACACGCTGCAGGGCATCCGCAGCGTCGACAAGAACCACATCGAGCTCGCGCAGGTGCTGACGCTGACCCGGGCGCAGCTGGTGCGCAAGGTGATCCTGCCGTCCGCGACGCCGAGCATCATGGTGGCGCTGCGCTATTCCGCCGGCCTCGCCTGGGCGCTGGTGGTGGTCGCCGAGGGGCTGAGCGGCATCCAGGGCATCGGCTTTCTCATCTTCCGGGCGCAGGGGCTGCTCCTGACCGACCAGCTCATCGTCTGCATGGTGATCATCGGCCTCGTCGGGTTCGGCATCGACCGGCTGATGTTCCTCGCCCAACGCCGGGTCCTGCGCTGGAAGCAGGGTTTCGACGGCTGAGCGGAACAAGGAGACCCGTCATGTCCAACGCAGGCAGCCTGCAAATCCGCGGCGTCAGCAAGCGCTACCAGGTCGAGGATCACCGCATCGACGTGCTGCGCTCGGTGAGCCTCGACGTCCGTCCGGGGGAGTTCATCTCGATCGTCGGGCCCTCGGGCTGCGGCAAGTCCACGCTTCTGCGGCTGATCGTCGGCCTCGACGACGACTACGAGGGCGAGATCCTGCTCGACGGAGCGCGCATCGCCCGCACCAGCCTCGACCGCGGAATCGTGTTCCAGGATCACCGGCTGCTGCCGTGGCTGACCCTCGAGGGGAACGTGGCGCTCAGCCTCGAGAACGCCCCCTGGCCCGCCAGCCGCAAGCGGGAGGCGGTGGCGGAGCATATCGCGCTCGTCGGGCTCGAGCGTTTCGAGTCGGCCTATCCGCACCAGCTGTCCGGCGGCATGGCGCAGCGCGCCGCGATCGCGCGCGGGCTGGTCGGGCGCCCGGGGGTGCTGCTGCTCGACGAGCCCCTCGGCGCGCTCGACGCGCTGACGCGGGTGCGGCTGCAGGACGAGCTGCTGCGGATCTGGCGCGCCGAGAGCGTGACGATGCTCCTCGTCACCCACGACGTCGACGAGGCGATCTACCTCGGCGACCGGGTGGTGGTGATGAACGCCAAGCCTGGCAGGATCGTCGCCGACCTGCCGGTGGGGCTGCCGCATCCGCGCGACCGGTCGAGCCCGGGCTTTGGCGACCTGAAGCGGCGCGTGCTGGAGCACATGCAGGACTACGACCTGGAGGTCGCCTCCGCATGAGAGCGCTGCTCGCCGCCACGCTCCTTGCCGCGACCGCGGCGGGGGCGGTCGACACGCCGCCCTCGGACGCGCTGCCCGACCTCGCGCCGATCCGGGCGCAGGTCTATGCCGGCGAGTACGCGGCGGCGGCCGAGGCGCTGGCCAGCCTGTCGGCGTCGGTGCGCCATGCCGACATCTTCAACCTGCTCGGCTTCAGCCTGCGCAATCTCGGGCGCTACGACGAGGCGGCGAAGGCCTATGCCGACGCGCTCTACTACGACCCGAGCCACCGGCCGGCGCTCGAGTACCAGGGCGAGCTCTTCATCGCGATCGGCGACCTCGAAGCGGCGCGCGGCAATGTCGGGCTGCTGACGCTCTTCTGCCCTCAGGGTTGCGACGAGCTCGACAAGCTCAACGC
>ERZ761602.7776-NODE-7776-length-11154-cov-265.344716_pt1 | contig 11154 bp, 7 predicted proteins | sample MGYA00512165_ERZ761602 | MGnify/ENA primary metagenome ERZ761602 (study PRJEB28899, sample SAMN02445085) | bioreactor sludge metagenome | biome: EBPR sludge; isolation source: Thorneside wastewater treatment plant | place: Australia: Brisbane, Thorneside... | reverse complement strand
TACTGGCTCATGCCGTTGGTGACGACCCGCCCGGCCTCCGAAGTCGCCGCGACGACGGTGCCGCCGGGACACATGCAGAAGCTGTAGACCGAGCGGCCGTTGCGACAGTGGTGGACGAGCTTGTAGTCGGCGGCGCCGAGCAGCGGGTGGCCGGCGTGCGGCCCGAGGCGCGCGCGGTCGATCAGCGATTGTGGGTGCTCGATGCGAAAACCGATCGAGAACGGCTTCGCCTCCATGCCGACGCCAGCGGCGTGCAGCATGGCGAAGGTGTCGCGGGCGCTGTGGCCGAGCGCGAGAATGACGTGCCGGGCGCGCACTGCGCCGCCGTCGGCGGTCGTCACACCGCACAGGCGGCCGTCGTCGATCTGCAGGCCGCTGACCCGCTGCTGGAAACGCACCTCGCCGCCCAGGCTCTCGATCTCGCGCCGGATCCGTTCGACCATGCCGACGAGGCGGAAGGTGCCGATGTGCGGCCGGCTGACGTAGAGGATCTCCGCCGGTGCGCCGGCCTTGACGAACTCCTCGAGCACCTTGCGCCCGTAATGCCGCGGGTCGCGGATCTGGCTGTAGAGCTTGCCGTCGGAGAAGGTGCCGGCGCCGCCCTCGCCGAACTGGACGTTCGACTCGGGATCGAGCCGCTTGCCGCGCCACAGCCCCCAGGTGTCCTGCGTGCGCTCGCGCACCGCCTTGCCGCGTTCGAGGACGATCGGGCGGAAGCCGGCCTGCGCCAGGATCAGCGCGGCGAAGATGCCGGCCGGGCCGAAGCCGACGACCAGCGGCCGTTCGCCGTGCTCGGCGGGGGCGCTGCCGACGCAGCGATAGCGCATGTCGGGCGTCGGCTGCAGGTGACGGTCGCCGGCGAGGCGGGCGAGCGCCGCCGCCTCGTCGGCAAGCTCTACGTCGACGCTGTAGATGAAGGCGAGCGCGCTGTTGCGGCGCGCGTCGTGGCTGCGCCGGAAGATGCTCAGCGAGCGGATTTCGGCCGGCTCGACGCCGAGGCGGGCGGCGACCGCCGCCGGCAGCGCGGCAGCATCATGCTCGATCGGCAGGCGGATTTCGCTGACTCGCAACATCGAGACGGGCGCTGGTCGTGGTGAGCCTGAACGCCGCCGCTCAGGACTGCTGCCCGTAGCCGGCAAACTTCGCCAGCACGCGCGCCATCTCGGCGCTGTCGAGCAGTACCGGCGGCGCCAGTTGGCAGGCGCGCCAGTACTGTTCGCAGAGCGCCTCGAGTTCGACGCCGAGCGCCAGCGCCTGCGACAGGTCGCGGCCGATGACGAGCATGCCGTGATTCGCCAGCAGGCAGCCGCAGCGCCCGTCGATCGCGCGCAGCACCGCCGCCGACAGCGCCTGCGTGCCGAAGGTGGCGTAGTCGCTGCAGCGCAGGCTGTCGCCGCCGAAGCGCGCGATCATGTAGTGGAAGGCGGGAATGTCGCGGCGCAGGCAGGCGAGGCTGGTGGCGAAAGGCGAATGCGCGTGCAGGATGGCGCCGGCGTCGGCGCGGCGGGCGTAGAGGTCGCGGTGGAAGCGCCACTCGGACGACGGCTGGCGGCAGCCGCTGGCGACGCCGTCGGGGCGGACGTGCACGATGTCGCCGGGCTGCAGCGCGTCGTAGGCCATGCCGCTCGGCGTGATCAGGAAGCCTCCTGGCTCACCGGCCGCCGGCGCGCGCACGCTGAGGTTGCCGGCGGTGCCGCGGTTGAGACCGAGATCGCCCATGCGCCGCGCGCAGTCGATCAACTGCTGCCGCAGTTCATCCATCCGCTGCCTCCGGATGGAGCGCAAGCAGGCGGTCGGCGGCGCAGCAGCCGCGTTCGCTGACGACGTGGTCGACGAGGCTCGCCGGCGTGATGTCGAACGCCGGATTGGCGACGGCGGCAGTCGCCGGCAGTTGCCGCAGCGCGCCGGGCAGCCCGGTGGCATCGCAGCCGTGCAGCAACCGCAGTTCGTCGCCGGCGCGCTCCTCGATCGGAATCGCCGCGCCGTCGGCACAGGCGAAGTCGATCGTCGACCGCGGCGCGGCGACGATGAACGGCACGCCGGCGGCGCGCGCCGCCAGCGCCTTCAGGCAGGTGCCGATCTTGTTGGCGACGTCGCCGTTGGCGGCGATGCGGTCGGCGCCGACGAGCACCGCGTCGATGCCGCCGCGCGCGAGCAGCAGCCCGGCGGCGTTGTCGGCGATGACGGTGTGCGGCACGCCGTGCTGTCGCAGTTCCCAGGCGGTGAGCAGACCCTGGTTGCGCGGGCGCGTCTCGGAAACCCAGACGTGGATGTCGATGCCGGCGTCGAAGGCGGCGTAGACCGGCGCCAGCGCCGTGCCATGATCGACCGTCGCCAGCCAGCCCGCGTTGCAGTGGGTCATGATCTCGAGTCGCCCCTCGCCACGCCGACCGGCGAGCAGGAGTTGCAGGCCGTGAACGCCGATCCGCCGGCACTGGTCGACGTCCTCGTCGGCGATCGTCGCCGCCTCGGACCAGGCGGCGTCGACACGCGCTGCAGGCGGCAGCGGCAACAGGCGGGACTGCATCCGCGCCAGCGCCCAGTGCAGGTTGACCGCCGTCGGCCGCGTCGCCGCCAGCAGCCGCGCCGCCGCCAGCAGCGTTTCGTCGTCGGCACGGGAAGCGAGGGCCAGGGCCAGTCCATAGGCGGCAGTGACGCCGATCAGCGGCGCGCCGCGCACCTGCATGCTGCGGATCGCCTGCGCCGCGTCTTCGACGCTGTGCAGACGGCGGACGCCGAAGGTGTGCGGCAACGCCGTCTGGTCGATGATGTCGACGGCACGCGCGCCGGCGACCGGCCAGATCGTTCGCAACGGGGTGCCATTGACTCGCATGGGCCGGCATTCTAGCAGCCGCCGACCCGGCTGCCGAATGGCGACCGCCGCCCGGCGCCGGCAGGCTGCCCGCCGGCGCCGGAAAAAAGGCACGACGATTGCCCGTGACCACCCACCACCGCCGCTGCAATGCCCTTAGAATGGTCGTCTGCAGGCAGGGTCAAGCAAGGCTCGGCCGGGCGGCGGCGCTGGGCAACCGGTGGCTCCCTGGCTGGCCAGGGAGGAAACCGTCGGCCCGGCAGCCTCGGCACCGAGCGACGGCGCCGCACCGGCGACCGACCCGCCACTGCAGCATTCTGCAACCCGTGCATCACAGCCGTGAGGACTGCAACCATGAACCCACCCAATCGCGACGACCATCTGTTCAGCCCCGGACCAAAGCGAATCCTGGCCCTCGACGGCGGAGGAATCCGCGGCGTTCTCACCGTCCAGATCCTGAAGCGGATCGAAAGCCTGTTGCGCGCGCGTGCCGGCGGTGACGCGGCGTTCCGCCTCTGCGACTACTTCGACCTCATCGGCGGCACGTCCACCGGCGCCATTCTCGCCGCCGGCCTGGCGACCGGGATGTCGGCCGACGAACTCGAGAGCCTCTACCATGAACTGGGCGACGCCATCTTCGAACCCGACGTGCTGCGCTGGGGACTGCTGCGCGCCAAGTTCTCGAAGACGCCGCTCGAGAAGGCGCTCAAGCGCCAGTTCGGCGACATCACGCTCGGCGACCCGACGCGGATTCGCACCGGCCTGGCGATCATGCTCAAGCGCTTCGATACCGGCAGCCCGTGGGTGGTGCACAACAACCCGCGCGGCCGCTACTTCAGCCCGCGGCCGGGCGGCAAGGCGCTCGCCAACAGCGAGTTCCGGCTCTGGCAGATCGTCCGCGCGAGCACCGCGGCGCCGCACTACTTCGACCCCGAGAAGCTGATCGTCGGCCGCGATGCTGCCGGCAAGGAGCAGGCCGGCGTCTTCGTCGACGGCGGTGTCAGCCCGCACAACAACCCCTCGCTGCAGTTGCTGATGCTCGCCTGGCTGCGCGGCTATGCGCTGCAGTGGCCGGCTGGCGCGGACAAGCTGTTGCTCGTCTCCTGCGGCACCGGCATCAACGAGACGGCCCTCGACCCCGGCCGGACGGCGCCGGCAGCCGCCGACGCGATCATCGGACTGGCATCGCTGATGGACGACGCGCTGGCGCTCAACGAGCAGATGCTGCAGTGGATGTCGGTCAGCCCGACGGCCCGGGTGATCGATCGCGAGGTCGGCGACCTGGCAACCGATCATCCGGCCGGCGGGCCGCCCCTGCTCACCTACCTGCGCTACAACGCCCATCTCGACGGTGACTGGTTGCGCGCCAACGTGCGGCCGGACTACAGCGATGCGGAGGCCGCGGCGCTGCGCGAGATGGACAAGCCGAAGAACGTGCCGAAGCTGGTCGAGATCGGCCAGGGGGTCGCACGCAAGGTCGAGGAGAACCATTTCCCGCCGGTTTTCGACATCCGCTAGGAAGCATGGCGGCGCCGCCGGCAGGCAGCCTCGGCCCGCCCCGGCCGCGGCATTGCCGCCGGCCCGTGCGCCGGGGCGCCGTGCCATGAGCATGCTGCCGGAGCGATGGCGGCGAAGGTGACAACTCCCTTACAATGCGGTGCTGCAAGGCATGGCAGGGAGGGTCCAGCGGCAGACGACAGGCAGATTTCGCGCGCCGCCGCTGGCGGCGCCGGCCAATGCTGCTGACGAGCACTTGTCGGGGAGAGACGCCGGCATGCCCGGACGCCCACGCAGTGGGCCCGGCGGCGATCGGCGCCAGATTGGTTTCATCAACAAGAAAGGAGCAGAGATGTCTAATTCGGCCTTCGTGCAGGCCCGCGATTTCCTTCAGGCCCACCGTACCGATTACGAGACGGCGTATCGTGACTTCAAGTGGCCGGTGCTGGACGACTTCAACTGGGCGCTGGATTACTTCGATGTGATGGCCGCCGGCAACGACAGGCCGGCACTGTGGGTGGTGAACGAGGATGGTTCGGAGCAGAAGATGTCCTTTGCCGAGATGTCGCGGCGCTCGAACCAGGTCGCCAACTGGCTGCGGCAGCAGGGCGTCCGCCGCGGCGACCGCATCCTGATGATGCTCGGCAACGAGGTGCCGCTGTGGGACACGATGCTGGCATCGATCAAGCTCGGCGCCGTGCTGTCGCCGGCAACGACCCTGCTGGCGCCGGACGATCTGCGCGACCGCATCGACCGCGGCCAGATCCGGCACGTGATCATCGGCCACACGCACGCCGACAAGTTCAGCGATCTGCCCGGCGACTACACCCGTATCACCGTCGGCGGCGCGGTCGCCGGCTGGCAGCAACTTGAACGGGCCTACGAAGGGTCGGGTGACTTCCTGCCCGATGGTCCGACGAAGGCAACCGACCCGCAACTCCTCTACTTCACCTCCGGCACGACGTCGAAGCCGAAACTCGTCCTGCACAGCCAGCAGAGCTACCCGGTCGGGCACCTGTCGACGATGTACTGGCTCGGACTGCAGCCGGGCGACGTGCACTGGAACATCAGCTCGGCCGGCTGGGCGAAGCACGCGTGGAGCTGCTTCTTCGCACCGTGGAACGCCGGCGCGACGATCTTCATCTACAACTACGCCCGCTTTGCCGCCTCAGCGATCCTCGAAACGCTGGTCCGCTGTTCGGTGACGACGCTCTGTGCGCCGCCGACCGTCTGGCGGATGCTGATCCAGGAAGACCTGAAGAAGTACCCGGTCAAGGTTCGCGAACTGATCGGTGCCGGCGAGCCGCTCAACCCGGAGGTCATCGACCAGGTCCGGGAAGCCTGGGGAATCACGCTGCGCGACGGTTTCGGCCAGACCGAAACGACGGCGCAGGTCGGCAATTCGCCCGGCCAGGTGGTCAAGCTTGGCTCGATGGGCCGGCTGATGCCCGGCTACCAGGTGCGCCTGGTCGACATGGACGGCCACGTCGCCGAAGAGGGCGAGATCTGCCTCGACCTCGCGCAGCGCCCGGTCGGGCTGATGATCGCCTACGACGATGATCCGGAAAAGACCGCCGAAGTGATGCGCGACGGCTTCTATCACACCGGCGACACGGCATCGGTCGATGCCGACGGCTACATCACCTATGTCGGCCGCGCCGATGACGTCTTCAAGGCGTCCGACTACCGCATCAGCCCCTTCGAACTCGAGAGCGTCCTGATCGAGCACGATGCGGTCGCCGAGGCGGCCGTCGTTCCCAGTCCCGACCCGCTGCGGCTGGCGGTACCGAAGGCCTTCCTGACGCTGCGCGCCGGCCATGAGCCGAGCCGCGAACTGGCGCGCGACATCTTCGTCTTCCTGCGCAGCCGCCTGTCGCCGTACAAGCGCGTGCGGCGGCTCGAGTTCGGCGAGTTGCCGAAGACGATCTCGGGCAAGATTCGCCGCGTCGAACTGCGCAAGGGCGAGCAGGATCGTGGCGCCGCTGCCCGGGGTCCGCTGGAGTTCTACGAGGAGGACTTCGAGTTCTAGCGGACGCGCACGGAGCCCCGGCAGCGGGGCTCCGGCAGCCGCCGATGCCGCCTGCGGGCGGCATGCTGTTTGCTGGGCCACCGTTTTCCCGTCACCGCCGATGACCCTCTACGCGCTGAAACCCCGCTTCCAGGCGCTGCTGCGACCGGTCGCTCGCCGCCTGCATGCGGGCGGCGTCACCGCCAACCAGGTGACCGTCGGCACCGCCGCCGCATCGCTGCTGCTCGGCGGTGGGCTGGCGCTGGCGGCGGCTGCCGGAGAGTTGATCTGGTTCCTGCTGTTGCCCGGCTGGTTGCTGTTGCGCATGGCGCTGAACGCGATCGACGGTGTCCTCGCGCGCGAATTCGGCCAGGCCTCGAGGCTCGGTGCGTGCCTCAACGAACTCGCCGACGTGGTCGCCGATGCCGCGCTGTATCTGCCGTTCGCGCTGCTGCCGGCGACCGGCGGCGCGCTGGCGGTGCTCGTCGTCGTGCTGGCGAACGTTGCCGAAATGGCGGCCGTGGTCGCCACCGGCAACGGCAGCGGGCGGCGCAACGATGGGCCAATGGGCAAGAGCGATCGCGCGCTGGTTTTCGGTGCACTCGGCCTGCTGCTCGGCTGCGGCATCCCGCCCGGTCCGTGGCTTGCCGGGGTGCTGGCGATGATCGCCGTCCTGCTGCTGCTGACGATCGGCAACCGGGTCCGGCGCGGCGTCGCCGACCAGGACCGCAGCGAGCAGCATTGACGGCCGACAACGGAGGACGGTGAGATGCGCCAGGCGCACGAAAGACAATTCACGACGCACGACGGCAGCGCTCTCTTCTACCGCCACTGGCCGCCGCTGCAGGCAGGCGGCGAGGCGCGCGCGCTGATCCTCCTGCACCGCGGTCACGAGCATTCCGGGCGGCTGCAGCATGTGGTCGACGAACTCGGGCTCGATGGCTTCGCGATGTTCGCCTGGGACGCGCGCGGCCACGGACGCTCGCCCGGGGCGCGTGGCGACAGCCCGGGCTTCGCCGCCCTGGTCCGCGATCTCGAGGCCTTCGTCGCGCACGTCGGCGACACCTACGGCATCGGGCCGCAGGACATCGCGCTGATCGGCCAGAGTGTCGGCGCGGTCATCGCCGCCACCTGGGTGCACGACTACGCGCCGCGCTTGCGCTGCCTGGTACTGACGGCACCGGCCTTCGAGGTCCGCCTCTACGTCCCGCTGGCGCGTCCGGGACTGGCGCTGATGCGGCGGCTGTTCGGCAACTTCTTCATCACCTCGTACGTCAAGGCGCGCTTCCTCACCCATGATCCGGAGCGGATCGCCTCCTATGACACGGACCCGCTGATCACCCGCAGCATCTCGGCGCGCGTCCTCCTCGAACTCGCCGATGCCGCCGACCGGGTCGTCGCCGATGCGCAGGCGATCCGCGTGCCTTTGCAGTTGCTGATCTCGGGCAAGGACTGGGTCGTTCATCGCCAGCCGCAGGAGCGCTTCTTCGAACGCCTCGGGTCGCCAATCCGGGAGTGCCACCTGCTGCCGGGATTCCTGCACGACACCCTCGGCGAGCGCGAGCGCAGGCTGGCGCTCGACGCCATCCGTGCCTTCATCGAACGGATGTTCTCTGCGCCACCCTCTGCCGACTCGCTGCTGCAGGCCGACCGCAGCGGCCATACGCGCGCCGAGGAGCTGCGCCTCGGCCAGCCGCTGCCGCGTCTCTCGCCGCGCCGCCTGAGCTTTGCCGGCACCCGCCTCGCGATGCGCACGCTCGGCCGGCTCGGCGAAGGGATTGCCATCGGCCTCAGGACCGGTTTCGACTCCGGCAGCAGCCTCGATCATGTCTACCGCAACCAGGCGCGTGGCCGCTTGCTGCTCGGCAGGCTGATCGATCGCGGCTATCTCGACTCGATCGGCTGGCGCGGCGTCCGTGTCCGCCGCACGCACCTGCTGGCGGCGATCGCCAGCGCCGCCGAACGGCTGCGTGCCGCCGGCCAGCCGCTGCGCGTCTTCGACCCGGCCGCCGGGCATGGACGCTATCTCGTCGAAGCGCTGCAGGCGTTGCCCGAGCGCCCACAGTCGCTGCTCCTGCGCGACCTCGACGCGGCCAACGTGGCGCACGCGCGGGCTCTGCTGGACGCCGCCGGGCTTGCCGACGTCGCCCGCTGCGAGACCGGCGACGCCTTCGCCGAAGCCGAACTCGCGGCGCTCAAGCCGCAGCCCAACCTGGTGACCGTTTCCGGCCTCTACGAGCTGTTTTCCGACAACGAGTTGGTCGCGGCCTCGCTGCGCGGGCTGGCGCAGGCGATCGAGCGCGGCGGCTACCTGATCTACACCGGCCAGCCATGGCATCCGCAGCTCGAGCTGATCGCCCGCACCCTGACCAGCCATCGCGGCCACCAGCCGTGGATCATGCGCCGGCGGACGCAGGCGGAGATCGACGAACTGGTGCGCGTTGCCGGCTTCAGCAAGGTGGCGCAGTGGATCGACGACTGGGGAATGTTCAGCGTCTCGCTGGCCCGGCGCGATTGAGCCCTGCGCCAGCGCCACCGTTTCCTGCCGTCGGCGGCGAGCGCCGTCCGTGGCGGCGGGCGATCGCCTGGCTGCTGCTGCTCGGACCCTTCTTCTTCGCCAGCTACGGCTTCGCCACCTGGGTCAGCAGCCAGCGCAGCGACATCGGCTTCATCCGCTTCGACTGGGAGGAGCGGATCCCGCTGCTGCCGTGGACGATCGTTCCCTACTGGCTGATCGACCTGCTCTACGGCCTCTCGCTGCTGCTCTGCCGGACGCGCCGCGAACTCGATACGCATGCCTGGCGGCTGCTGGCGACGCAGCTGATCGCGGTCGGCTGCTTCCTCGTCTTCCCGCTGCGCTGCACCTTCGAACGCGGAGAGGTGACGGGCGCCTTCGGCTGGCTTTTCGACCTCCTGGCGAGTTTCGACCAGCCGTACAACCAGGCGCCATCGCTGCACATCGCGCTGCTCGTCGTTCTCCTTGCGCCCTATCTGCGCGTCGTCCCGCGCCGCTGGCACTTCGCCGTCCATGGCGTCGCGCTGCTGATCGGGATTTCGGTGCTGACGACCTGGCAGCACCATTTCTTCGACATTCCGACCGGCCTCTGGCTGGGCTGCCTGGCGATCTGGCTGTTTCCCGACGCGGGCAGCTCGCCGCTCTGCCGCGTGCGGCTCAGCAGCGATCGGCGACGGCGCAACCTGTCGCTGGCCTACGCCGCCGCAGCGCTCGCCCTGGGCAGCCTCGCCGCGCTGGCCGGCGGTGGCTGGCTCTGGCTGCTCTGGCCGGCGGCCTCGCTGAGCGTCGTTTCGCTGATCCATCTGCTGCTCGATGGCGAGGCCTTCGGCAAGCGCGAAGATGGCTCGATGCCCGTCGCCGTGCGCTGTCTCCTGGGTCCCTACCAGCTCGCCGCCTGGCTCAACCGGGTGTGGTGGACGCGCCGGCTCGCGCCGGCCGATGTCGTCATCCCCGGAGTGCTGCTCGGACGACTGCCGGCGGCGGCCGACCTGCAGCGACTGCCCATTGCGGCAATCGTCGATGTCTGTGCCGAACTGCCCTGCCCCACCCCGGGCGTGGCCCACAGCAGCGTGCCCATGCTCGATCTGGTATGGCCCGACGACCGGCAGATCGAGCGCGCGCTGGCAGCGCTGCAGCAGGCGCTGGCGACCGGACCGGTGCTCGTCTGCTGTGCGCTCGGTCTGGCGCGCAGCGCACTCGTCGTCGCGGCCTGGCTGTTGCGCAGCGGCCGGACAACGACCGCTGGTGAAGCCGTGGCGCTGGTGCGAAGCGCCCGGCCAGCGGTCGCCCTCGGCGCGCGGGAGGTCGCCGCCCTTGCCGACTGGCAGCGCCGGCAGCCGCCAGTACCCCGTCGCGACCATTGATGGGGCGGCAGCCCGACATGGACTGGCACGACACCGACCTGCTGCCGCAACTGCCCGCCGAGGCCTGGCGACTGACCGCCGGCATCGCCGCCGTGCTGCTGCTGGCGACGCTGGTGGGACGCCTCCTCAGGCTGCGGCGGGCCCACGGGCAACCGCATCCGTTGCTCGACAATCTCAACGACCGCATCGACAGCTGGTGGCTGATCGCGATCGCCGTCGGCCTGGCGTTGCTCGCCGGACTGCCCGGCGTCGCCCTGCTGTTTGCACTGGCATCGCTGCTGGCGCTGCGGGAATTTCTTGCCGGTCCGGTCGGCGCCGCGATCCCGCGCGCGCTGCGCTGGATGAGCTTCGGCCTCGTCCTGCCGCTGCAATACCTGCTGCTCTTCGGCGCCGCCGGCCCGCTGCTCTTCGGCAGCCTGATTCCGCTCTACGTCGTGCTCGTCGTGCCCTTCTGCGGACTGCTGTGCGGCCCGTCGTCCGGCGACCGGTCGCTGCGCCTCCGCCCGCTGCAGCTCGGGCTGCTGCTCTGCGTCCATGGCATCGCGCACGTTCCCGCGCTGCTGACGCTACCGGGCGGCGCCGACAGCGGGCTGCGAAACACCCGGCTGCTCGTCTTCCTGCTCCTCGTCGTCCAGGTCGGCGATGTCCTGCAGTACCTCTGGGGCAAGCTCGCCGGCCGGCACCCGATCGCTCCCCGCCTGTCGCCGGAAAAGACCGTCGAGGGCACCGTCGGCGGCATTCTCAGCGCTGGTGCGCTCGGCGCCTGGCTGGCGCCGCTGACGCCGTTCACGACCGCCGGGGCGGCCGTGGTCTCGCTTCTGCTCGGCGTCCTCGGCGTCCTCGGCGGCCTGCTGCTGTCGGCGCAGAAGCGGCAGCGCGGCATCAAGGACTGGGGCACGCTGATTCCCGGTCACGGCGGCATGCTCGACCGCGTCGACTCGCTCTGCCTGTCGGCGCC
>ERZ761602.7774-NODE-7774-length-11156-cov-6.114674_pt1 | contig 11156 bp, 6 predicted proteins | sample MGYA00512165_ERZ761602 | MGnify/ENA primary metagenome ERZ761602 (study PRJEB28899, sample SAMN02445085) | bioreactor sludge metagenome | biome: EBPR sludge; isolation source: Thorneside wastewater treatment plant | place: Australia: Brisbane, Thorneside... | reverse complement strand
TTGCAACGCAAATATATCTGCAAACAACCATTTTGGAAATGATGGCCGGCAATTCGTAAAAGACCGTATATGCGCTGGTAATGAAGTTTGCGGCGCATGCTTACCCTAATGGCAATTTAGAAGAGTTTAAATCCAAAATTGGTTATAAAATATTTTAGGATGAATAGATCAGTATATGTAATTACACCGTCTGCGCAAAGCGGAAAATCTATCGTGTGCCTTGGCCTGATGCAAATGCTAAAACGTACTACACCCAACGTTGCTTTTTTCAAGCCATTAATCGAGCAAAAAGACCAAAAGGATAATCACATTGACACTATTCTTTCCACTTTCAAAGTAAATATGGAATACGAGGATGCCTACGCGTTCTCGCGCAACGAACTGACCAACCTGCAAAACCAGGGCAAGATAAACGAGGTGTACGACGGAATTATTAAAAAATACAAAAAACTCGAAGAAAAATTTGACTTTGTATTGGTAGAAGGGAGCGACTTCAACGAAGAAGGCTCCATTTTTGAAGTCGACTTCAATGGCTCAATAGCGCGAAGCCTGAATATTCCGGTACTCCTTGTCATCAAGGATACCTTTGACACGGTTGCAGAACTCGTGAACCATGCCGTAGTAGAGGTGATTTCGTTCATGAAAAAAGACGTAAACGTTATTGGCGTCATGATAACAAGATGCTCCAAAAATACAGATGATGTGCGGGTTAAAACATCCAAACGACTGCGTGGTAATGTATTCGTGTCTGTCATTCCCAATAACGAGGAATTGGGCAAGCCAATGATGAAAGAAATAGCAGAAGAATTAGGAGCTCACGTTCTTTTTGGCGCAGATAAATTGGAGTCAATTGCCCGCCATTCCATCATTGGTGGTATGCAACTTGGCCACTACCTGCCCAGAATTTTGGACGATTGTGTGTGCGTGATACCCGGTGACCGGGCCGATTTAATAGTAGGCAGCATGCTTGCAAATATGAGCCAGAACTATCCAAACGTGGCCGGAATTGTATTAACAGGCGGTTTTTTGCCCGAACGTTCGGTAATTAAGTTAATTGACGGGCCGCAAAAATCCGTCCCGATAATGGCAGTAAATACCGGCACATTTGAAACCGCCACAAAAATTGCCAACATGAAGCCTAAGATTTATGCCGGCAATAACTATAAAATAAAACTCAGCATTGATCTTTTTGAATCGGCAGTTGACACGATGGAATTAGCCAAAGTGATCAACTCTGTAAAAAATGAGAACATTACACCAAGAATGTTTCAATATAATATGCTGGTGAATGCCAAAAAAGCACAAAGGCATATTGTTTTGCCCGAAGGTGATGATGACAGAATTGTGACAGCCGCTTCGCTGATAGCAAAAGACAAGATTGGATTTGTGACAATTTTAGGAAACCCTGAGGACGTAAAAAGCAAGTCAGTACAATTAGGCTTGTATTGGGATGATGAAAGAATTACAATCATCAACCCACTTGAAAGCGAGCATTACGAAGATTTTTACAAAACCCTTTACGAACTTCGAAAGGCCAAAGGGCTTGAACTTGCTACCGCAAAAGATTTGATGCTTGACGTATCGTACTTTGGAACAATGATGGTGTACAAAGGTCTCGCGCACGGGATGGTTTCAGGTGCCAAACACACAACTGCTCACACCATCAAACCGGCACTTCAATTTGTAAAAACCAAAAAGGGATTCAACACAGTATCATCGGTATTTTTTATGTTGCTTGATGACCGTGTACTGGTTTACGGCGACTGCGCAATCGTTCCGAATCCTACATCAGAGCAACTTGCGGAGATTGCGATCTCCTCTGCAGATTCTGCAAAAACTTTTGGCATTGAGTTCCCTAAAGTTGCAATGCTTTCGTATTCTTCGGGCACTTCGGGTAGCGGCGAAGATGTGGAAAAAGTGCGCGCTGCCACCGAAATAGTAAAAACAACAAGACCTGATATTTTGGTAGAGGGGCCAATTCAATACGATGCCGCTGTTGACCCGGTAGTAGGTAAGCAGAAATTGCCAAACTCTCCCGTGGCTGGACAAGCAAATGTTTTAATATTCCCCGACCTTAACACGGGGAACAACACTTACAAAGCTGTGCAACGCGAAACCGGAGCGTTGGCTGTAGGGCCTATGTTGCAAGGACTTAACAAACCCATCAACGACTTGAGCCGCGGTGCTACGATTGAAGATATATACAACACAATTGTGATAACAGCAATTCAGTCAACAAACGAGTAGTAGAAGCAATTAGCAAATTTTCATTCCACATTTTAAATTTTCCATTACCATATGTACATCTTAGTTATTAACGCGGGAAGTTCGTCCTTGAAGTATCAACTTTTTAATATCGAAACAAAATTGGTGCTGGCAAAAGGTTTGGCAGAAAGAATTGGTATTAGTGGAGGAAAGATCAAACACCAATTTTATAAAAACGGCGATAGCCTGGATAAGTTAGTAGAACAAAATTTACCCGGACACGCGGAAGCATTTGAAATTATTTCATCACTTTTAACAGACCAAGAAATTGGCGTGATTGAAAAACCAGAAGATATTACCGCTGTTGGTCATCGGGTTGTACATGGAGGAGAAGAGTTTGTGGAAACGCAAGTAATTACTAACGAAGTTAAGGACGCGATCAAGGCTTTGATCCCTCTGGCGCCACTACATAATCCACCAAACCTAATAGGTATTGAAGCTGCTGAAAAGAGTTTTCCGAATGCCAAACAGGTAGCTGTTTTTGACACTTCTTTCCACCACACGATTCCGGAAAAAGCATTTCGTTATGCTATTCCTGAAAAATTTTATGCCGAAGACGGCATACGTGTTTACGGTTTTCATGGCACCAGCCATAAATATGTGTACAACGAAGCCAAAAATTATTTGAACAATCCAAAACTGAAAGCAATCACTATTCACCTCGGTAATGGTAGTAGCATGACAGCGATTGACGAAAATGGTCACAGTATTGATACCACGCTGGGGTTCGGGCCGCTTTGCGGTTTGATAATGGGTACACGCAGTGGCGATATTGACCCCGCAATTATTTTTCACATGGCGGAGGAAATGGAAATGCCTTTGACACAAATCAAGAACATGCTTTACAAAGAAAGTGGCATGTTGGGTCTAGCCGGCAGTAGTGACGCTCGCGATGTTAGGGCAAAATACAAGCAGGGAGACAAAAACGCTATTCTTTGCTACGAAATGTATGGATACCGCGTTCGTAAATACATTGGTGCTTACATAGCCGCCCTCAACGGCGTTGACGCGCTAATTTTTACAGCAGGGTTGGGAGAAAACGATGCGTTGACGAGAACCTATGCCTGCAAAGACCTTGATGGCCTGGGTATTCAATTAGACGAGGCAGCTAACGAATCGAAGAACCATCCGAAAGAACCCGTTGAAATACAAACTGCCGATAGCAAGGTAAAAATACTGGTGATACCAACCAATGAGGAATTAGAGATCGCAAGGGAAACTTATGAGTTGGTTAAGAAAATGTAAGCCAACACAATCAGGCAAAACTATGGCCAACATTGTTTTATTAATAGGCTTGGCGGTTCGTGAGATACCCCTACATAATCGGTAAACGATAATTTTTTCGTTTTTACAGACGGGAGCCCTGCAAGTTAAATCAAAAAATGGAACGTTAAATCTATACGATTTCAAATGAATCCTTAAGGGGCATCTTTCCTATCTTTGACCGATGGAAAACTATTTACAGGAACTTTTTAAGAATCAGCAATACGATAATAAAAACTTTTTTTTGCTTGCAGGGCCCTGCGTGATAGAGAATGAAGAAGTAGTGATGCAAACCGCGGAAAACGTTTTTTCGATTTGCAAGAAACTCGGCATCCCATACGTTTTCAAATCATCCTATCGCAAAGCAAACCGCACAAGCGCAACTTCGTTTACCGGCATCGGTGATGAAGCCGCATTAAAACTTCTGAAAACCGTTTCCGATACGTTCAACATCCCGACCGTGACTGACATTCACGCACACGAGGAAGCAGCAATGGCAGCCGAATACGTTGACATTCTTCAGATTCCTGCTTTTCTTTGCCGCCAGACAGATCTACTGGAAGCGGCGGCGAAAACCGGTAAAATCGTCAACGTAAAGAAAGGTCAGTTTCTCAGCGGCCCGTCCATGAAATTTGCGGTAGATAAAATAAAAAAAGCGGGCAACGATAAAGTAATGCTAACAGATCGTGGAAATTCTTTCGGCTATACTGACCTGGTTGTTGACTATCGCAACATTCCCTGGATGAAGGAACATGGCGTTCCCGTCATCATGGATTGCACGCACAGCCTGCAACAACCCAATCAAACCAGTGGCGTTACCGGCGGCAATCCAGAACTCATCGGAACAATTGCCAAGGCCGCTATTGCAACAGGAGCGGACGGGTTGTTCATTGAAACCCATCCCAACCCGTCAGTTGCAAAAAGTGACGGGGCAAATATGCTCCAACTTGATAAACTGGAAAACCTGCTAGGGCAATTGGTTAACATTAGGCAGGCGGTAGTCTGAATTGTTAAAATATTATCCAAAAGCTGCCATTAGTTTCAGTTTTTTTTGTTATTTTCTGCCCGTAACTATATTTACGTCTATGGGTCATTTACCAAAGCTTATTGAGGATCTTGCGCTCATACTGATGGCAGGAGCCCTCGTAACAATTTTATTCAAACAAATAAAGCAACCACTTGTTTTAGGGTACATAATTGCCGGTTTTTTGGTTGGCCCCTATTTTAACCTCACTCCTACCGTTGCCGATTCTGAAAACGTAAAAACTCTCGCCGAAATTGGCGTAATATTTCTCCTTTTCAGTCTGGGACTTGAGTTTAGTTTCAAAAAACTCATGCGGGTGGGTGGCTCGGCCTCCATTACTGCGTTTGTTGAGATTATATTTATTACTATCGCCGGATACTTTACAGGGAAAATTCTTGGCTGGGGCGATATGGACAGTATGTTTCTTGGAGGCATGCTCGCCAGTTCTTCCACCACTATTATCATAAAAGCTTTTGACGACCTCGGCGTAAAAACCCGTCAATTTGCGCGAATCGTTTTTGGCGTGTTGGTAATAGAAGATATTGTGGTGATTTTACTGATGGTTTTATTGTCAACTATCGCCGTTACCCGCGACTTTGAAGGCTCCGAAATACTATTTACCGTAGCAAAGCTGTTGTTTTTTCTGGCACTTTGGTTCATTATCGGCATATTTCTATTACCAACTTTTCTTAAAAGAGCGAGGCAGGTGTTAGATGACGAGACATTGCTTATCCTGTCTGTCGGTCTTTGTCTGGGAATGGTATTTCTGGCCGTACAAGTAGGTTTTTCGGCAGAATTAGGCGCTTTCATTATGGGGTCCATCATCGCCGAAACAACCTCCGCCGAAAGAGTTGAACACATCATCAAGCCTGTAAAGGACTTATTTGGTGCCGTATTTTTTGTATCTGTGGGCATGATGATTGATCCGCAGGCCATGGTAAAATATGCCTTGCCTATTGCTGCAGTAACATTATTAACATTATTTGGTAAACTTTTCAGTACAGCTTTAGGAGCATTGCTTTCCGGGCAACCTCTTAAGCAATCGGTACAAGTCGGCATGAGTATGGCACAAATTGGCGAGTTCGCGTTCATTGTGGCATCGCTTGGTTTATCTCTTGGGGTGATTTCTGATTTCATCTTTCCTATAGCCGTTGGAGCCTCCGCTGTCACCACTTTTACCACTCCTTATCTGATCAAGATTTCAGAACCGACTTACAATTTTATCGAAAAGATGTTGCCGCAGCACTGGATACAAAGAATCAACCGATATTCATCGAGTGCTCAAAGCATCCAGTCAGAAAGCGAATGGAAACTTGTATTAAAAGATTATGGAAGAATTATTCTTACCAACGGAATTATTTTATTGGCGCTTCTATTGCTCTCCTCCAATTTTTTAGTTCCTTTTATAATAGAGAACGTACCACACAGTTCATGGCAACTTGTAATTGTTGTTATTGTGACTCTCGCTTTCGCATCGCCGTTCCTTTGGGCAATAATGGCAAAGAAGCTGGGCACAATGGCCTACAAGGAACTTTGGATGAATAAGAAATATAACAAAGGGCCACTACTGGCATTGGAAATACTAAGAATTCTTATTGGTATTTTATTCATCGGCTTTTGGGTTGAAACACTTTCATCAGCGAGAGTTGCATTCCTGATAGCAATACCTGTTACAATACTGCTACTGATTTTGTTCTCCCGAAATATTCAGAAGTTTTATCAAAGAATCGAACAGCGTTTTATTTTCAATTTAAACGAAAGGGAAATTGTAGAGGAAAACAAACAGAAATTACAAAATTTGGCGAAAAATAAAATTCATACCGGCCTCGAAGCGTGGGATGCTCATATTGTTGAAATGGAAGTAAACCCCCTTGCGAAATATGTTGGCATTCCTTTAATGGATCTTGCCTGGCGCGAACAATACGGCGTCAACATCGCATATATTAAGAGAGGTAGCCAACTCATACATGTACCCGGCAGGCATAACCGGCTACTCCCCTACGACCGCGCCGGCATCATTGCTTCCGATGAACAGCTAAAAGAATTTAAACCTGTTTTTGACAATACCGAGCCTATCCAGATCAATGAAATGGACATTGGCGATATTACCTTACAGACCCTACACGTGGATGAGCATAACAGACTCAAAGGGCAAACTATCAGGGATTCCGGTATCAGACAACTAACCAACGGGATCATTATCGGAATTGAAAGAGATGGGGAACGCATACTGAATCCGGAGTCCGCTACTGTACTTGAATGGGACGATATTTTATGGATCGTAGGCGAAAAAAAGAAAATTCTCGCACTTTCCAACCGGCAAAAGCAAAAATAGCAAAATTTCAAAAACTTCATAAAACCACTGGCAACTGAATTGAACGCTATCAAATAAAATGGGAAAAAAAGTACTGGTAATAAAATTAGGATCAGCCGTCATTACAAATAACAGCGGTAACATTAACAAAGCGGTAATTAAAAGAATTGTTGGCGATATCAGCCATCTTTCCAGGCAATTCAAAATAGTATTGGTAAGCAGCGGCGCGGTAAGCAGCGGTAAAAAATATTTACGAAACTATAAGGGTACTTTGCTTCAGCGTAAAGTGGCTGCCGCAATCGGGAACCCCATCCTTATTCAGCTATACCGAAATTATTTTCAGAAACACCACCTTACAGTAGCACAAGCTCTTTGCGAGCGGGGACATTTCAGCAATCGCAAACAGTTTTTACAATTAAAAGAGACTTTCACCACTTTTTGGGAAAACAATGTTATCCCAGTAGTAAATGAAAACGACGTTATCAGTAACCTGGAACTGAAATTCTCAGACAACGATGAACTGGCAACACTACTGGCTATTGGGTTTGATGCGCAAACGCTCATTTTATGCACGTCGGTCGGCGGCCTATTGGATTCGTCAAAAAACATCATCAAAGAAATCAATGCCATTAACAAAGAAACGCTAGCCTTGGTCAGTACTGAAAAATCAGATGTTGGCCTAGGCGGTATGCTGTCAAAACTCACTTTTACAAAACTTGCAACAAGCCTCGGCATAAAAGTAATCATGTGCGGTTTGAAAGGAAAAAAACCCTTCTCCGAAGCACTCGCCCAGCAAAGTGGCACACAATTCAACCCGAAAAAATCAACTTTAAAAAACAGGCAAAAATGGCTGGCGAGCGGCTCCATTACGCTGGGAAATATCTATCTGGATAAGGGTGCGGCAAAAGCAATCGCGGCCCGAAAAAGCTTACTTACTGTTGGCATCACTAAAGTTGAAGGAAACTTTACCGCAGGTGAAGTAGTTCAATTAATGAATGAGGAAACCATTGCAGGTGTTGCCAAGACCAAACTCAGCGCTACAGACTTAAGAAAGCACCTTACTCAAAAAAATACTATTGCAGCCCACGCCAATGATATTGTGTTATTATAATTTTTCATTAATTTCCCGTCAAACGGTAACACAATTATGAGTAACACTATTTTTGAACGGCCAACGACCGATCCAGTAGAAGGATTTGAAAATATGTAGCAAGATGCTGCACCATACTACGTTCGGCACTAAATGACCCAAACAAAATCATTAAATACACATGTCAATCGAAAACACTCTAAAGAAAGCTGTAAAATCAAGAACGGCGTTACAAAAACTACCGGAAAAACAATTACAGAAATTGTTGCACGCGCTTTCCGATGCCATCATTAAAAATGAAGCGGCAATTCTAAAAGCCAATAAAAAAGATCTTGCAATAAAAAACCCGGATGACCCAAAGAACGACCGATTAATGCTTAACAGCCAGCGCCTCCAAAACATTGCTAACAGTATTAAAAATATAGCTTCACTTCCTGATCCTACAGGTGCAGTTTTAGCTGATCGAACGCTGCCAAATGGCTTAAAGCTTAGAAAGGTAGCCGTGCCACTGGGTGTAGTGGGTGCTATTTACGAAAGCCGGCCTAACGTTACCTACGATATTGCTGCGCTTTGCCTGCGCAGCCGCAACGCCTGCGTATTGAAAGGCAGCAGCGATGCACAACACACCAATAAAGTGTCTGTGGGTATTATTCAAAAAGTACTGAAGGCCTTTGGGCTGGATGCTGCAACCGTTACATTATTGCCACCTCAACGGGAGATAGTGCAGGAAATGTTCGCGGCCACAAAATATTTGGACGTGTTAATTCCGCGCGGCTCGGAGGGTTTGATCAATTTTGTGAGGCAGAACAGCCTGGTGCCGGTAATTGAAACTGGTGCGGGCGTATGCCATGTTTATGTGGAAAAAACTGCAAAGCTGGATGACGCTTTAATGATTACAGTAAATGCGAAGGTTAGCAGGCCATCTGTTTGTAATGCTGCAGATGCCGTAATTGTGGATGAGGCAATAGCCGCCAAGTTTTTACCGATGCTTTCAAACGAATTTGCGAAGTATGGTGTAGAAGTGTACGCGGATGCATCATCATACAAACTGATGAAGGATTATCCCCATTTGAAAAAAGCTAAAAAGGATGATTTTGGCCGCGAGTTTCTTTCGCTAAAATGTGCAGTAAAAACAGTGAAAGGTATTGACGAGGCGCTGGAGCACATTGCACAGTATTCTACAAAACATTCGGAAGCGATAGTTTCATCAAACAAAAAAGTTTGTGAGCGTTTTGTGACCGAGGTTGATGCCGCCGCCGTTTACACAAACGCTTCCACGCGTTTTACTGATGGCGAAGAATTTGGCCTTGGCGCTGAAATTGGCATCTCCACCCAAAAACTCCACGCCCGCGGTCCTTTTGCACTCGAAAAACTGGTGACTGAAAAGTGGATTGTTGAAGGCAAAGGACATATCAGATAAAAAATCAAATATTCCAAACAAAAAACCTAATCAATTAATTTACAACTGATTAGGCTTTTATATTGCGGTGAGGGCGGGATTCGAACCCGCGGTACAGTTTAACCCGTACGGCAGTTTAGCAAACTACTGATTTCAGCCACTCATCCACCTCACCGGGCGAATTATTTTTGGCAGGCGAAGATAGCTATTCTCGGTAATAAAATCTAATTTACTGGAAAATAAATCCATAAAAACACTACTGCCAACCTTACGGGGTTGGCAGCATTCCGTTACTTACACAAGCATTGCTCAAAAAATTTTACATTGCAGCAAGTTGTACTTTTTGGTGAAGTTCCAACACGTTCTCCCTGAACACAGAATCCGTATCCATCAGGTCTTTTACAGTTTGGCATGAGTGAATTACTGTCGTATGATCGCGGCCGCCAAAATGTTCGCCAATTGTTTTTAAGCTATTCTTCGTGAAAGATTTTGCGAGGTACATTGTTATCTGGCGCGCCTGAACGATTTCACGCTTGCGCGTTTTTTGCAGAAGTTTATCGTAAGACACATCAAAGTATTCACATACCATTTTTTGAATCGTATCTATGGTAATTTCTTTACTTGATGATTTTATGAAATTACGTAGCACTTTCTTCGCCAGATCCAAATCAATATCTCTCCTGTTTAGCGATGACTGAGCCAATAAAGTAATCAAAGCCCCTTCAAGTTCTCTCACATTGCTATTTATGTTATACGCTATATACTTAACTACTTCCCTTGGCATTTCTAAACCATCGGCCTTCATCTTTCGCTCAAGTATCTCAATTCTTGTTTCATAATCGGGGATTTGCAGATCGGCGCTTAATCCCCAGCGGAAGCGGCTCAAAAGCCTTTCCTGCACTCCTTCCAGATCTTTTGGAGATTTGTCCGAAGTGAGGATAAGTTGTTTTCCTGATTGATGGAGGTGATTAAAAATTGCGAAGAAAGCTTCCTGAGATTTTTCCGCCTTTCCAAAAAATTGAACGTCGTCCACAATCAACACATCAATCAACTGATAGAAATGGATAAAATCATTAATGGCATTGTTCCGGCCATGATCCATAAATTGGTTGATGAATTTTTCGGAACTGACATATAAAACTATTTTACCCGGATGCGCTTTTTTTACCTCGTTACCAATTGCCTGAACCAGATGAGTTTTACCTAACCCCACCCCACCGTAAACCACCAGCGGATTAAAAGAATTTGCACCGGGTTTTTCCGCCACTGTCTTTCCAGCACGTCGCGCCACCCGGTTGCAGTCCCCTTCAATAAAAGCATCAAAAGTGTAGTTATGATTTAATTGAGGATCAATCTGCATTTTTTTAATGCCAGGTATGACAAACGGATTTTTTACAGGGTTGTTAATCACGAGCGGAAAGTCCATTTCGTTATTTGAATATGTTTTGTACCCAATGCCGGTAACGTCCATCGTAAGTGGCTTATTTTTGCTGTTACCACTATCCACCATGATTCTATACTCGAGGCGCGCATCTTTGCCTAATTCTCGTTTCAACGTCTTTGCCAATAAATTTACATAATGCTCTTCAAGGTATTCGAAAAAAAACTGACTTGGAACCTGTATAACTAAAATATTGTTTTTTAAAGAAATTACCTTTATTGGTTCGAACCAAGTTTTATAGTGTTGCCATTCTACAATATCCCTTATTATCTTTAAACAGTTAGACCAGATTTTTTCAGCATTCTTCTCCATCAGAGTCGTAAAATTTATATTTCTTGTTGACTTGAGATTGACTAATAA
>ERZ761602.7773-NODE-7773-length-11156-cov-12.257094_pt1 | contig 11156 bp, 10 predicted proteins | sample MGYA00512165_ERZ761602 | MGnify/ENA primary metagenome ERZ761602 (study PRJEB28899, sample SAMN02445085) | bioreactor sludge metagenome | biome: EBPR sludge; isolation source: Thorneside wastewater treatment plant | place: Australia: Brisbane, Thorneside... | reverse complement strand
TAACGCAAGCGTATAAAATAATTCAGATTTTGTCATGGCGTATAATTGAATTTCAAAGAAACATCTTTTTTATATTTCTTAAAAATTTTTGACAAAAAAATTACTCAAAAAATGCTTTTGCTACCATTTGTGAAACTATGTAAGAAATCTAATTCAATGAGCCCGAAATAGTTATCATTTTGACTGAAATTGTTAATAAAATTTGTGGATAAAATTTTGATTCGGCGGTTGAATATTTTTTCTTTGTTGCTATGAGAATTGAGCAATATATATCCCAATTATTATATAGATACCAGTGTGTTACGGTTCCTGGTTTTGGTGCGTTTTTAACTGAAAACCGTTCGGCAAGTCTTTCTGAAGACACGAACACGTTTTATCCCCCAAAGAAAGTTATTTCTTTTAATTTTCATTTAAAGAATAATGACGGTCTTTTGGCTAATCATATCGCTCTTGCTGAGAAAATTGAGTATGAAAAAGCGATTTCTTTGATTGAAGAAGAAGTAACTTCTTGGAAATATACCATTCAAAAAAGTGAATCTATTTTACTTAAAAACATTGGAAAACTTTCTTTAAATAGTGAAAGTAGTTTGGTTTTTGAACCGGCAGACAGTTTGAATTATTCTACGCATTCTTTTGGTCTTACCTCTTTTGTTTCTCCACAAATTAAACGTGAAACATTTAAAAAAGAAGTGGAACAATTAGAAGAAAAGGCTCCAATTCAATTTACACCTGAAAAAAGAAGCAAATCTAATTCTTGGATGAAATATGCGGCCATTTTTGCGATTGGTTTCGGAATGACCGGTTATTTTGGCAATCAATGGTATGAAAAGAAGATTGCGACTGAAACATTATTAGTTGAAAAAAATGTTCAACAAAAAGTAGAGGATAAAATTCAACAAGCGACTTTTTTTATCGAAAGTCCGATTCCTTCTGTTACTATGAATGTGGAAGAAGAGAACAATAATTCTTTTAATTATCATATTGTAGCCGGAGCTTTTAAAGAAGTAAGAAATGCAGAAAGAGCCTTGCAATCATTAAAAGATTTAGGTTATAATGCTAAAAAAATTGCTCCAAACAAATACGGTTTACATCCTGTTCTTTACGGTAGTTATCCTTCGATTGAAGAAGCTCAAACTGCATTACAATCCATTAAACAATCGCACAACAAAGATGCTTGGATGCTTGTTTTATCATTAGAAAAATAAACCCTTTGCCCATACAATCTTGATTAAAGCTTCTCATGGAGGCTTTTTTTATTTGCTCTAACGCCAAAAGAATCGGTGTTGTTTTTCTACCTTTGCAAAAAAATAAAAATGCAAGTAAGATATCCTTCCGATTCTTTAACTACGTTAACCGACGTTGTTTTGCCTGGTGAAACCAATCCGTTGAACAATCTTTTTGGTGGTGAATTATTAGCCAGAATGGACAGAGCGGCCAGTATTTCTGCCAGACGACATTCCAGACGAATTTGTGTAACGGCTTCTGTGAATCACGTTGCTTTTAACAAAGCCATTCCGTTAGGAAGTGTTGTTACGGTTGAATCTAAAGTTTCCAGAGCGTTTAACACCTCGATGGAAATTTATATTGATGTTTGGATTGAAGACCGTGAATCGGGAAATAAAACCAAAGCAAACGAAGCAATTTACACGTTTGTTGCGGTAGATGAAACCGGAAATCCCATTCCGGTTCCACAAATTGAACCACAAACGGAATTGGAAAAGCAACGATTTGATGCAGCCTTACGGAGAAAACAATTAAGTTTAGTATTAGCCGGAAAAATGAAACCGCATGATGCAACGGAATTAAAAGCGTTGTTTGTTTAAATAAAAAAGCCTGAAAGTTTTAATTTTCAGGCTTTAATTATTTACATATTATACAACCAGCTTTGCGGATTTAAGAACGAATCGTTCTGCAGAACCGAAAACTTAATTGCTGTTTTTCCGGATGATTCGTTGGTTCGGATTCTACCGATGGCTTGTTTTATACCTACTTTATCTCCTTTGTTTACAGAAACTGTACTTAAGTTTTGATAAACCGTAATAAAATCTCCGTGTTTGATGTAAACTGCTTTGTTTATAGGCGATAAAACCTGAATCAACATCACTTCTCCGGCAAAAACAGATCGGGCTGATGAACCTGATTCTGTTGTAATTTCTACACCATTACTATGAATAGTTAGGCTTGGCTGAACCGGATGGGGTTGGTTACCGAATTTTAATGAAACGAATCCTTTTTCAACCGGCCAAGGTAATTTTCCTTTGTTGGATTTAAAATTATCCGACTCTATTTTGCCTTCGGCAGTTAATACAATTTTTGAAGATGAAGTTCCGGTAGAAGCTGTCTTTGTTCCTCCTTTTTTAGCGGTTTTTTTATTCTCAGCTGCAATTGCATCACGAATTGCTTTTTGAATTTTCTTGTCTATATCTTTCGCTTCTTGCTGCTTTTTCTTTATATCGGCAACAATTTTCTTTTGATCTTTTTTGATTGATTTGACAAGTTTTTCTTGTTCTTGTTTCTCTTTAACAAGTACTAATTTCTCTTTTTCCTGTTCTTGAATAATCTTTTCTTTTTCGGATTTTAAAGCTCCTAATTTTACGTTATAAGCTTCTAATTCTGTAGATTTTACTTTTATATCATCGCCTTGACTTTTTCTATAACCTGCATACTGCTTCATGTATTGCACCCGTTTGTAGGCTTGCGTAAAATCTTTAGACGAAAGGAGAAACATCGCTCTACTTCGTTCTGAACGGCTTTTATATGACTTGACAATCATGTTGGCATAGTCTTCCTTGAGAACTTCTAATTCGCGTTTTAATTTATTTATTTTTAATTGATTGGTATAAATATCATCATTAAGCAATTTTGCTTGCTTTTCATTCGTTTGAATAAGTTTTTCACGCAATTCAATTTTTGCTTTTTGCTGTTGAATAACGTTCACAACAGATTTTTCTTTACTTCTGTTTTCTTGCAGAATACGTTCATTCATTTTTATTTCTTCCAACAATTGCTCTTTTCGCTGTTCTAATTTCTTTTGAGCTTCCGATTGAGCAAAAAGAAATGTGGTCGAGAGAATAAGCAAAAATGTCAATACCGACTTTATCATGTTTGGAGCTTTAATTTTCTATAAAAATTTGTTCATAACCACCCGGCACACTGTACGGAAACGATAGTTCTTCATTAAAAGTAACCGAATTATAGTCTAACGAAATGGTGTTTTTTTCATTTTCATGAATGGCTTCGATGAGAATATTTAATGGCAAAATGGCTTCGGTATATTCTTTATGATTTGGATAAAAAACGTTCAATTTTCTATTTTTTGCCACTTGTTCAATTTCTTGTCTTTTTATTAAAAAATTGGAAGCTTCAAAATAAAATGACTTTACGTTTTGTTTGTCGTTGATGTCTTTCAGTTTGTATAATTTATCTTCAATTGTATTTGAATATTTTCCCTTTCTCAAATCATCCATTGCTTGACCTATTAGCATATTTTGTACTTTGAAAAAATCTAAGTCGGTTCCGAGCCAATTACTTAAAGTGGTGTAATCGCCTTCAAAAAACTTGTTACCACTTTTTTCATAATATTTCACTTCGGTTGGTGTAATCAAACCTTTCGCCATCGTTATTCCTAAAAAACGGATGCTAACCAAAATCATTTCATTTTTTTTAATTCTAATTTCTGCAGAAAAACTCAATGATTGATTTTTGTCTTTATACTTAGCATTTGCTCGAATGTATGCGGTTGAAAAATTTTTCTTGACATCATAATGGTTTTCGATTATTTTTTGAGTTGCCAAATCATCGGAAGCCTTCCCTTCCGAAATTCCTTTTGTGGCTTTACATCCAACTAGTGTGAAAATAAATATCAAGACGAATAAAAACTGTTTCATTATTTAATTTCTTTTACTAGTTTATCGGCTTTGATAAAATAACTTTCTTTTTTCTTGGTATCGCCAAGCCCATTGTATGCTTCTCCTAATTGGATATAAAAATTGGCTTCTAAGGTTTTATTATCAACAATATAATCTACACCTGATTCTAATTGATCTTTTGCTTTTTTGAAATTTTTCAATTGATTATTGGCCAAACCGGCGTAATAATAAAAGTCGGGTTGTAGCGGATACAATTCTAATTTTTCTTCCGCTTTTTTTGCTAAAACTTCAAATTGATTATTTTTTCCGTATGCATTAAACAGCAAAAGTACATTTTCTATATCATCCGGATTTGATTTGGTATGCATTTCATAATATTTAGCCGCATTAGCCCAATCACTTTTTTGTTGATAGAATTTACCCACTTCTTTGGCAACTTTTACTTCTCTATCGTCATTAAAATAAGCAATTGCACTTTCTAAATCAGAAGAAAAATTGGGATTATTTTTAGTGAAAATTAGAAATTCATTAAAAACTCTGTGTTTTATTTTTCGATCAATTTTAGGGCTTTTTAGAATTTTATGCATCGCCGAAGCTGCATTTTTCCCATCATTTTTATCAATGTTGAATTTGAATAAACTTACTTGTGCCCAATCGGAATTTGGAATTTCATTTTCCAACATTTTGGCAATTTCAAGTGCTTTTTCCTCTTGATTATTTTCAGAATACAAATAAATCAAAGCCACATAATTGTCTTCTACTTTGGGATTGTTTTTGATGGCTTGCATTAACTTTTCCGTTTCTTGACCTTGGTATCGAGTAGTTGTCATGATTTGACTTCGGAATTGTTCTCTTATCTCCGTTTTGCCAACAGTTTCCGTCAACTCATCAATTAATTTTAGAGCTTCATCATACTGCTGTGTAAACATATACAACGAAACCAAATCTTCTTTGTATTCTTTTTTAAACTCGATGAGTTTTTTCATGATAACAATCGCATTAGTATAATCGCGAGTTGCATGTGAGACATCATACAAACCAACCCAATACCAACGGTTTTTTGAGTCAAGTTGAGTTGCTTTTTCAAAACTGTCGTACGCATTTTTATAATCCTTTTGAAAAAGATAATTTTTACCTAATTCAAAATGAACTACCGGATTATTTGGTTCTAATGCTAAGCATTTTTGCAAAGCGGTTACGGCTTTGTCATAATTTTCGATGCCTTTTTCACGCAAAGATTCGTAAAAAGCCACTTGAAATTCATCGGTTTCCAATGCAATATCTTCCGGCTCTACTTGGGAGAATGCGGTTATGGATTGGAAGAGGATTCCAAGGAAAATCAAAGTATGTAAAGTACGTTTTATCATTTTTTACCTTATCCCTCCCGAGAGCAGTAATTTTTAAAATTTTATTCTAAAACTGAATAATCTCCAATGCTAATGCTGGTAAATTTGCCATCAAACGAAGCGTGATTTCCAATCATTGCATTGTCTAAATTGGCATTCTTAATATGGGCATGTGTTTGAACCAAACTGTTTTTGATGGTTGAATCAATCACATGACAACCTTTTCCTAATGATACATTTGGGCCAACAGTTGTGTTAATCAAAACTACATCTTCTCCAATATAACAAGGAGGAATAATTGTTGCGTTTTGTAACTTAACATCAGCAGCTACTAAATTTTCTCCATCGTTATGTAAAAAACCTAGCATTCTTGTATTGGTTTCAACGGTTACATCTTTGTTTCCGCAATCCATCCATTCGTCTACTTTTCCTGGTACAAATTTCATGCCTTTTGCCATCATTTGCTTAATTCCATCATTAATTTGGTATTCGCCACCGTGAATGATGTTATTATCAAGAACAGCTTGCAATTCCTTTTTAAGAACGGCAACATCTTTGAAATAGTATATTCCAATGACTGCTAAATCGGACACAAACTCTTTTGGTTTCTCAACTAATTCGATAATTTCTCCATTATCATTCAAATTTACAACGCCAAAAGCTTCCGGCTGATCCACTTGTTTTACCCAAATCACGCTATCGGCTGATGTATCCAAATCAAAATCGGCACGAATTAACGTATCGGCATACGCAATTACTGCAGGTCCGCTCAATGAATCTTTAGCACACATAATGGCATGACCTGTTCCAAGAGCTTCATTTTGATAATAAATAGTTCCTTTTGCACCTAATTTTTGAGCAATAGCGATTAATTCATCTTCCACTTTTTTACCAAAACTTTCGTGAATGATAAAAGCGACTTCATCAATCGGTTGGTTTAAAACTCCGGCAATGTCTTGGACTAATCGGTGTACGATTGGTTTTCCGGCAACGGGAATTAATGGTTTTGGAATTGTTAAAGTATGTGGTCTTAATCGTGAGCCGCGACCGGCCATTGGAACTATTATTTTCATATTTTTTTATATCTGTTTTTTTTCGATGGCTAAAGCCAACGGTAATTTATCTGTTTTTATTTTATTCCGATGGCTGAGGCCAACGGCTATTTAACTCCTGTGCTGCCGAAACCGCCTACACCACGTGATGTTTCAGATAATGCTTCCACTTCTATCCATTCGGCTCTTTCGTGTTTGGCAATGATTAATTGGGCGATTCGTTCACCATTTTCGATGACAAATTCTTCAGGGGATAAATTTACTAAAATAACCCCGATTTCACCACGATAATCGGCATCAACTGTTCCGGGTGAATTTAACACGGTGATTCCTTTTTTGGCAGCTAATCCGCTACGTGGACGAACTTGTGCTTCGTAACCAATTGGTAGTTCAATAAACAAACCGGTTTTAACGATGGTTCTTTCTAATGATTTTAAGGTAATTGGTTCTGATAAATTGGCTCTTAAATCCATTCCGGCAGAAGCAATTGTTTCGTAGTTAGGTAATGGATGTTGTGATTTATTGATGATTTTGATGTTCATTTTAAGATGATTTTTTTAATATTCGTAAAAGTACATTTTTCTCATTTCTGTAAATAAAATAAAAATAGACAAAAGAAAACAGGATGGAAAGGCCAAGATAGCCGCCAATTTTATTTTTATCATACGGGATTGGATAATGACGATTTCCGAGATAATAAGAAATGGCCATCATACTTCCATAGGCCGCAATTGTTGCAATCGCAGAACCCATATAACTGAATTTTTCTATCAACAAAAAGTTGATTGTTAAGGTGATAATTGCTCCAACAATTGAAATATAAGCTCCCATTTTGGTTCGATCTGTCAACTTATACCAGACAGAAAGATTGGTATAAATTCCTAAGAAGAAATTCGCTAACACAATCAACGGAACAACTTTCATTGCTGACCAATAGGTTTCATTCGGAATCAAAAATAATTTTAAAAGATCGGCAAATACAATGACAAACAATGAAATTAACGAACCAAAAATCACAAAATATTTGGTGACATCGGCATAGGTTTGCGGTGCATTTTCGTTTTTAGCATAGCTAAAGAAAAATGGTTCAATTCCCAATGAATAAGCGGTTCTGAACAGTACCATAAACAAACCGATTTTGTAACATGCGGAATAAGCACCAATTTCAGATTTGCTGATGTTGAAAATTTCCAGCAAAATTTTGTCAAAATGTTCATTGATGGCAAACGCTAATCCGGCAATTAAAATTGGGAAACCATAGCGAAGCATTTTCTTCCACAATTGAGCATCAAAATACCATTGAATATGAAAATAATTGGGCGAAAGAACAATTAAGGTTAGTAAACTCGCAATTATATTCGCAACAAAAATATACCCAATTTGAAAGTTTTCTACATACAAACTGGCTAAAAAACTATCCGGATTGGCTACCGCAATTTTAGGCAAATACAGTAAAAAGAAAACATTCAAACCTAGGTTGATGGCGACATTTCCAATTTTAATAATGGCATAAACAATTGAGCGTTGATAGGCTCTCAGTTTTGAAAACGGAATGATAACCAATGCGTCCAAGACCAAAATCCAAATGGTGTAGGTAATATATTCGACATCAATTCCGGAAAGATTTGCTAATGTATTTCGGAATAAAAGTGAACCAATTAAGAATACAATTGTTGTCCAAAATATGGAAATTGTCGATGTTCCAATGACGGCTCGTTTATCGTCGTGAGAATTGTAAAATCGGAAAAAAGAGGTCTCCATTCCGTAGGCCAAAATCACATTAAATAATACCAACCACGAAAAAATAATTGAAACTTCTCCGTATTCACTGGGGTTGAGTATATCAGTATAAAGCGGAACCAACAAAAAACTCAACATTCTGGGAAGCACAGTGGCCAGCCCATAAATGGCAGTTTGTTTAAAAAGTGATTTGTAAAGTCCCAAAGCGGCTGATGAATTTATTTTGCAATCAAGCAAAATTAACTATTTATTTGACTTTTCCGTTATGTTGGTGAATTTGTAGTGTTTTATTTTGCCGTTTTGAGTGAATTCTAAAACGGCTTCGTTAGAATTTAATTGAAATCGTTGTTTTTGAGGAATAGGTGGTAGATTTCCATATTCATTTTCAGGATTGGCATCTAAAATTAAATCGGGTTTAATGAAAATGGCTTCTGCTTTTTTGCCGGAAATCATTTTAATTGCTGCGGTTTGGTTTCTGAAATAAAGTTTTTCAAGTTTGATGTCTTCTGAAATGGATTGTTGAAATTCAATGACAAAATGAGTTTGATTACCTTTTATTTGATAAAAATAATCAGAAATTGAAATGGGAAATTGGGTTTGGAAGGTTTCTTTTGAAGCACATCCCAACAAAATTAATAAAACTATAATTGAATAACTTTTCATCACTTCTCCTCCAAAAACTTTACAAAATGAAATCCTTTCGGCACAAATCCGTGATTAAAATAGAATTTATGAGCCGAGAAATTATTCGTATACGCATCTAAAGCAACTACTTTACAATCTAAATCACTGGCTTTCTGATTCAAATATTCTGTCAATAATTTGCCAACTCCTTTGGAACGATGATTCGGATGAACTATCACATTGTCTAATTCTAAATATTTTCCGCACCATAATTTAGTTCCTACCCAAAAACCGGAAAGTCCAACGGCTATTTCGTTTTCAAAAGCAACTAATTGTTTGTAGTTGTTGGGTAGCATTTCGTCTAACAAATCACCGTAAATTTGTTCGGTAAATTCAGGATACAATTGCTGAATTAAAGGCAATTGTTGAAGCATTTCATTTTTCGTAGAAAGTTCTTTCAGCGTTATCATTTAATCTTTTAATAAAGTTTCATTAAACAAATTCAAAATTCGAGTGTATTCATCTACCCACGAATAGGTTTCTTTAAATCCGTGTGATTCTACTGGATAAACGGCCAAATCCCAATCTTTTTTTCCTAATTCGATAAATCGTTGCGATAAGCGAACAACGTCTTGAAATTGCACATTATTGTCCACCATTCCGTGCATCATCAATAATTTATCTTGCAATTTATCGGCAAAATAAATCGGTGAACTTTTTTGATAGGCTTTTGGATCAGTTTCAGGAAAATTCAAAATATTTCCGGTGTAACCGTGGTTGTAATGTGCCCAATCCGTTACCGAACGCAAAGCTGCTCCGGCTTTAAACTTGCCGGGCTGAGTGAGTAACGCCATTAAGGTGATAAAACCACCGTACGAACCGCCATAGATGCCAACTCGGCTTGAATCAATACCTTTTTGTGAAACCAAAAATTGTTTTCCGTCTAAATGATCTTCTAAATCTAATCCGCCCATGTGACGGTAAATTCCGGTTCGGATATTGCGACCATAACCATCGCTTCCACGATAATCGATATCTAAAACAGTATAACCCAAATCGGTCAGCAAATTGTGAAACATATATTCGCGATGATAGCTACTCCAAAAATTATGAGCATTTTGCAAATAACCTGCTCCGTGCACAAAAATGATCGCTGCTTTGTCTTTGTTTTCCGATTTTGGTTCATAAATTCTAGCAAAAACATCTGTTCCGTCTTTGGCTTTGAACGTTATAACTTCAGGTGATTTCCAAGGATAATTATCAAACGTTTTAGTGGTTGAAAAGGTAATTTGCTGCAAAGTCGTGTTCGGCTTGTTATCAGCGACATACAATTCCCACGGCTTATTTTTAGAAGAATAACGAATCAGCAAGGTTTTTTCGTCGGGAGAAATTTCTACTTCGTGAGCTCCTTCTTTGGTTAGAATTGGAGTCATTTTTTGGGAAGTGATATCTAATTTATAGAATTCTCGATTGCCCGGATGTGTTGTGTTTGTGGTGATATAAAATGATTTTCCGTCGTTGGAAAGCTTGACATTTCGAACTTCCCATTTGCCTTTGGTTAACTGGGTTTTTTGTTTGGTTTTTAAATTCATCATGTACAAATGCGAAAAACCAGAGGCTTCCGATTGAAAATAAATGGTTTGATTATCTTTCAAAAACCCCAAAGTTCCTCGACTGAAGGCATAACCCGGAATTCCCGGACCATCTATCCACGCTTCGTCGTGTTGATGATCGAGTTCAGTGATGGTTGCCAAATTCAAATCCAATTGCACAATCCATCGGTCTTTGTTGTCTTGACTTCGGATTTCTAAGACGGCTAAACTTCCATCTTCGTTAAAAATTGGAGCCTGCATGACAATGGCTTTTTCTGCTTTTTCTTTGTCTTTTAAATCATCATATTCTTTGTAATATTCCGGGAATTCTGAAATGCCGGTTAAATTAGAAAATGAAACAAAAACAACAGAATCTTTTTCAACAGAATAAATACCTAATTTATGTTTGGAAAAATTTGCTGTTGATACTTTTGCACGTGCATTAGTGTTTTTGGTATAACCATCGGCGGTAATAAATTGTTCTACTTTGGTTGGATTGGATGTTGGATAATCTGATTGCCTGAATGTGACAAATTTTCCATTTGGTGATGGCGTAATTTGTTCCATCGAAACTTTATCATAAAAAAATTCTTTTGGAAATGCTTTTTCATCTGATTCGGATTTTGATTTATTCCATTCTTTTAAAGCTTCCTGATCGTTTACAAATTGAAATAATTCTTTTTGTTGATTGCTTAAAAAGTTCTCTTTTTCTTTCTTTTCCGAGTCTTTTCCTTGTTTGAAATTAGTGAGTTGAATCATCGAAAAATCAGTCAAATTCAATTGAAAAATGTTATTATTTTGTTGGAAGAAAATCAATTTTGGATTATTACTTCGATGAACATTCGAAACTCGACCCGATGAAACAATTACTTTTTTATGGGTTTTTGCCTTTTTATCATACGAAAACAAATTACCATTTTGGGTATAATACAC
>ERZ761602.7771-NODE-7771-length-11160-cov-4.698694_pt1 | contig 11160 bp, 9 predicted proteins | sample MGYA00512165_ERZ761602 | MGnify/ENA primary metagenome ERZ761602 (study PRJEB28899, sample SAMN02445085) | bioreactor sludge metagenome | biome: EBPR sludge; isolation source: Thorneside wastewater treatment plant | place: Australia: Brisbane, Thorneside... | reverse complement strand
GTGCGCCTTCGTGCGCTCAAATTTGGCCTTCGACATGTCTTTCTCTCTCTGGTTGTGTAGGGGCGGCGCGGGCCGCGAATCACGCTTTCTATTGTTTAGTCACGCACTCTCTGGAGCCCACAACCGGACTTGAACCGGTGACCTCTTCCTTACCAAGGAAGTGCTCTACCGACTGAGCTATGTGGGCGAAGCCTTAGGTAGTCCCTGCGTCCCTTCCAGCTGGAGCGGGTGATGGGAATCGAACCCACGTCATCAGCTTGGAAGGCTGAGGTTCTACCATTGAACTACACCCGCGGATGCAAACTCCTCGCGAGGATTTCCTGCAGATAATCCGGGAACGGTGGCCAGCGCATGGAACCCATCGTTGATCTCGTTTGCCAATGGATCCCGTCGGACCTACCTGCTGCCTCCGCCTCGTTCGTTGGTGGAGGGGGTAGGATTCGAACCTACGAAGGCGTAAGCCAGCAGATTTACAGTCTGCCCCCGTTGGCCACTTGGGTACCCCTCCGCCGAGTCGAGCAGAGCATTTTCGAGCCCGAGGGCCGTGGCTGTCAACCGCTGGAGGTCATGCCGGAAGAGGGACTTGAACCCCCAACCTACCGCTTACAAAGCGGGTGCTCTGCCATTGAGCTATTCCGGCCCGGACTTCTGGGCGGCTACGCCCCTGCCCGACGGGTGCCGCCACCACACATTATAAGGGCTCGACCCCCGCACCGGCGGCCGGGTCCGGCGTGCCGCAGTCCGTCGGCTCGACCCTGAGGATCCGGTCACCGGCCAGAGCCAGGTCTGCCGGTGTCAGGGCCTGATCCTCCCGGGGCCGGATCCGCAGCCAGTGCTCCACCCCGGGCCGATAGCGGTCCCGCACGGCCACCACGACCCCGAGGCGGCGGGCTGCGTCCGCGACCCGGTCGGCACCCGCCCGCTCCCGGAAAACGCCCAGGCTGATGAGGGGCTCCGGACCGTCCTGCATCAGGAGGGCATCGGGGAGGCCGCCGGCCGCGAGGCGCGCCCGGGTGGTCTCGGCCGCGGCCACCGACTCGAACCCGGCGGCCTGGACCCAGTGGCCGAGCCATACCGGGGCGTCCCGGGAGAAGGGAGTCGCCTCGATGCCGCGGGCCATGAGGGTCTCCCCGGCCTGCTGCGCTGCCGCAGCGCTGGCCAGGGGCCCGAGTCGGAAGCAGCCGCCGCCCGGGGGCGGCCCGGGCCCGGCGGCATCCCCGCCACCAGCGCCGGCCCGGTTGCCCGGTGCGGCGTAGAGCGCGAGCCCATCGCCCCGGGTCACCGGCGGGGGTGGCGGTTCGATCCAGTACTGCCAGGCAAGCGCCAGGATATTGGCAAGGATCAGGATCAGGAGAAGGTTGCGCATGTCGGCTCCAGGGCAAGGCCCTCCAGGACCAGGTCCGGGCAATGCTCGAGGCGGATGCCCCGGGGAGCGGCCAGGCCCTTCAGGACGGGCAAGAGGGGCGGGGCCGCCCCGCCGGTGACGACCAGCAGTCCCCCGCCTCGCGGCACGATGCAATCCAGCGCGAGGCAGGCCGTGGCCTGAAGGGCCGCGAGCCGGATGGCAGCGGCGGTATCCCGGCCCAGCGCGGGCCTGCCTTCCGTGACCGCCGGCACCGGCGAGTCCGCGGACGAACCGGCCGGGTCGTCCGCCAGGCGCGCCAGGTCCCCCGTGCGCGTGCGCAGGGAGGCGGCCATCAGGGTGATGCCCGGCAGGATCAGCCCTCCCTCGTGCCGGCCATCGGCGGTGACCCGGTCGATGGTGGAGGCCGTCCCCACGTCGAGCACGCACAAGGACGCCCGGTAGCGCACGAAGGCGGCGCACAGGGCGAGCCAGCGGTCCACGCCGAGCTGTCCCGGGTTTGCATAGCCATTGCGCACCCCCGCCCCATGGGCCGGCGAGCTCGCCATGCGGGGCGGGATTCCGAACCGTTCGGCCAGCCGCCCGGCGAGCGCAGCGACCGCGGCGGCGCCGGCGACGTTGGCCAGGCGGATTTCGTCCGGCGCCTGGCGTGTCCCGAGCAGGCGCCCCCATTCGCTCCCGGCATCAAGGGCGGCCTGGCCGGTCTCCACGAATCCGCCCTGGGAACCGAAGGCCCACTTCACGCGGCTGTTCCCCATGTCGACGTAGAGCTTCATGCCATCCGTCCGGGTCCGGCCGGACCGCGCAGCGTGACATCACCGGCCACCACGGCCACCAGCGCCCCGTCCCGTTCGACCAGCAGGGCGCCGTCGTCGGCAACCCCCCGGGCGATGCCCGTGAAGGACACCTCGCCCTGGCTGACCTGCACGGGCTGCCCGGCCAGGCAATCCTGGCGCCGCCAGGCGTCGAGGAAGCTGCCGCTGCCTGCCGTGCCAAACCGCTGCAAGCTCCGGTACAGGGCATCCAGCAGGGCCGCCACGAGTTCATTGCGACCCGCGTGACCGCCCTGGGCGAGGTCATCCAGCGCAACTGCGGGCAGGGCCCCACCCTCAATCCGCAGGTCCGTCGAGATGGCGGCCAGGGACCGCACGTTCAGGCCGATACCCACGACGACCCGCAACGGTCCACCCGGCTCACCCGCGACCTCCACCAGGATGCCGCCCAGCTTGCCACCGGCCGCGACGATGTCATTGGGCCACTTGAGCTGGACACCCTGCACGCCCCGGGCGGCAAGGGCTTCAACCACCGCCACGCCGGCAACCAGGCTGAGGGCGGGCAGGTCCCGGGGCGCGGTGTCGAACGACCAGCCTACCGACAGGCAAATACCGTGGCCAAGCGGGGAGAGCCAGCGGCGACCGCGCCGGCCCCTGCCCCCCGTCTGGTACTCGGCGGCGATCGCCAGGAGCCGGCCCGGCGCCGGCGGACGGCGCCCGGTGAGGCCGTCGTTGGTCGAGGCGATGATGACCGGCAGTTCCAGCGCCTCGAGGGCAGCCGCCGTGGCCGGCGCGAGGGCCGCGCGGATCAGTGGCTCCCGGAGCAGGTCCAGCGGTGGTGCCAGTCGGTACCCGCGCCGGCGCTCGGCACTAATGGAGAGGCCGAGCGCCCGCAGGGCGCGCACCTGCTTCCAGATGGCGGCACGGGAGAGCCCCAGCACCCGGCCCAGCTCCACGCCCGAATGCCAGGCGCCATCGGCGAGCAGGTCGAGGGCCGCGGGCCGGTCTAGCGCACCCGACGCCACAGCATGGCCCTTTCGAGGCGGTTTTCGCGCCCCTCGCGGAGCCGACGGATGTTCTCCCGATGGGTATAGACGATGAATAGCGCGAGCACGACCAGGAACCAGAAGAGCGGGACGCGGCCCGCGAGGCCTGTAGCCGCCACCCAGAGCGGAAGGACCCCGGCGGCCAGCATCGTGCCAAGGCCGACGTAGCCCGTGGTGGTGACGACCAGCAGCCAGACCGCAAGGGCTGGCAGCGTGAGCGCCGGGCCGATCGCGAGCAGCGCACCGATGGCAGTGGCAGCGCCCTTGCCGCCCTTGAAATCGAACCACACCGGATAGCAATGACCGATGACCGCCGCGCCGGCACAGGCAAGGGCAAGCACGGTCCGGGAGATTTCGGGATCCAACGGCACCCCGGGCAGCGCCAGGCCCGGCAGCAGCCAGGGCGGCACGTAACCCTTGCCCACGTCGATCACCATGACGCGAAACGCGAACCACTTACCCTGCGTACGCAGGGCATTGGTTCCGCCAGCATTGCCGCTGCCGAGCTTGCGGATGTCGATGCCACCGGCCAGGCGGCCGATGATGAGCGCCCCGTTGAGGGCGCCGGCGAGGTAGCTCAGCAGGACCTTGATACCCAGTTCGAGCATCAAAAAAGTCTAGCACCCGCCGGGCGGCGGCTAGGCGATCCCGAGCCAGGCGTTGCGGCGGGCCACGGTGGCCGCGTCGGCCTCCGCATCCAGCGTGAGGTAGCAGGTGTCCCGGGGCGCCGGAACGGGCGTGCAGGTGATGGTCACGAGCTGCTGGTCCCGGAAGGCGTGAAGGAGTACCTCGCTGCCGGGAACCAGCCGGTCGATGGCCGCATCGAAGGCGTCCGGGACAATCCGGCGGCCGCCGACGGCCACCAGCTCGTCGCCGGCCATGACTCCCGCGCGCTGGGCCGGACTGTCGGCGGCGACGTGACTGACCCGCAGCCTGCCATCGCCGGACTGGCCCCTGAGCCCGAGCCACGGCCGGGGCCGGTCCTCCCGGCGGCCACGACTCCCCCCCTGGTCGCCCTCGCTCTCGGCACCCCGCAGGTGCAGGCGGATGCCGAACTGGGCCAGCAGTATGCCGAGCGGAGGGTCGATGGTCGTGCGCAATGCCTGGTCGAAGAATCCCCCGAGGTCCAGCCCGCTGAGGCTGGCGGCGAGGCTTTCGAACTGTCCTTCGGGCAGGCCGGGGCTGTCTTCCCCTCCGTATTCCTGCCAGAGGACCCGCATCACGGCATCCAGGGAACAGGTACCGGCCGTGCGGTGCCGGATCTCGAGGTCCAGCGCCAGGGCCACCAGGGCCCCCTTGAGGTAATAGCTGATGGTCGCGTTCGGGGAGTTCTCGTCCGGGCGATAGAACTTGATCCACGCGTCGAAGCTGGCCTCCTCCAGGGTCTGCTGGCGGCGCCCCGCGGTGCGGTAGAGCTGGGTCAGGGAGCGCCCGAGCAGCTCGAGGTACTGCTCGACGGTGATGAGCCCACTGCGCCGGAGCGCGAGGTCATCGTAATAGGACGTGATGCCCTCGAAGATCCAGAGCTGGCGGGTATAGGCCTCGGCCCCGAGGTCGGCGCCCACGAACTCGGCCGGGCGGATGCGCTTGACGTGCCAGGTATGGAAGTACTCGTGGCTGACGAGGCCGAGGAAGCGCCGGTACCCGGGCTCATTGACCGGCAGGCCGGCCTGGGGCACGTCGTCCCGGCGGCAGGCGAGCGCCGATGACGCCCGGTGCTCGAGCCCCCCGTAACCGTCGGCGGAGACCCGGGCGAGGAACTGGTAGCGGTCCACCGGGGCGGGTGGGCCAAAAAAGTCGATGTGCCAGGCGCACAGGCGCGCGAGGTCGGCCTGCAATCGATCCCGGTCCGCGTTCGGCAGGCCGGCCAGCACCAGGGAGTGGGGCACCCCGGCCGCCAGGAAATCCACCGCAACCAGCGGCCCCATGAGAATCGGGTGATCAATGAGGTCGTCGTAATCGGTGGCCTGGAAGGCCCCGAAGTCCCCCTGGCCTCCGGTCAGGCGGCGAAGTCCGGTGGCCAGGCGCCAGCCGTGGCCAGTCCCGGGCGGCAGGAACTCCGGCGGATCGATGTGCACGACCGCCGCGGAAGGCTCCTGCCCATGGACCCGCAGGAACACGCAGACTCCGTTGACGAAGCCCTGCCGCTCGTCGAGCCAGGCCCCCCGGACCGAGGGATCCGCGGCATAGACCCGCATCCGCACCAGCAATTCCCCGGCTGCAGGTGCCGCCCGCCAGGTGTGCTTGCTCACCTTGCGGATCGGGACCGGCTCGCCCCTGCTCGCGGCAGTGACCTCGAGGACGTGCCGGGCGTAATCGCGCACCAGGTAGCTGCCGGGGATCCAGGCCGGGAGGGACAGCACCTGGCCTTCGGCCGCCGGCCGTTCGATCCGGCACGTCACCTCGTAGCAGCGGGCACCCGCCGAGAGCGGGCGGAGGTGGTAAACGATGGGTGCGGTAGTGACGCTTCCGTTCATGGCCTGCAGTGTAGCCGACGGCGCCATCGTCCCGGTGGACAGGCGTCAACGGCTAAAGATTCGCGCGCGGATGCCGAGAGTCCTCGAAGGGATGTGTCGCGACGAACGAATTGCATGCAGACCGCTCGTATTGCATTTCGAAGTTCGGTGGGTATATTTACCCGCGATCGAGACGTAGACGTCACACACCGAGGTGATCGTTGTCCGCGTTCGGGGCCATAGAAGGCAGCCAGGCTTGAGCCAGTCTCGATTCTCTTCACTTCGATCCCCCGCACTGACGAGGTAGTTCCGATGCCGCGCGTGGTTCCGGTCGTGGATCCTTCTGCCGTGGGCGTAGTTCCCGGGGTCAGCCCGGTGGCCACCCCCGATGCACCGGCAAGCCGTGCGCCCGTCAGCCTGACGCCGGTCCCGTCCACCCGGCCGACGATCCCCCGCCTCACCGTCAGCCCCCGCAGCGACGCCTTCCGCCGCCAGTTCTTCCCCCAGGCAGCGGTCCGGGACTGGAACGACTGGCGCTGGCAGAACCGGAACCGGGTCCGGCACCTGGCCGACCTGGAGCGGATGTTCCAGCTCACCGCCGATGAGCGGGAGGCCATCGTTCGCCACGAGGGCGCGCTGCCGGTGGGAATCCCCCCCTGCTACGCCAGCCGGGTGGACGCCGGGGACCCGGCCCAGGGGCTGCGACGCACCGTCCTGCCGGTGCTCGGCGAATACCTGAAGTCCCGGGGCGAGGCCGACGACCCCCTGGGCGAGGACTCCCACAGCCCGGTTCCGGGCCTGGTGCACCGCTATCCGGACCGCGTGCTGCTCCTGGTCACCAACTTCTGCTCGGTCTACTGCCGTTACTGCACCCGTGCCCGGATGGTGGGCTCCGTGGGCGAGCGCAGCATCCGCAAGCACGACCTCGAAAAGGCCATCGACTACATCGCCGCCACCCCGACCGTCCGGGACGTCCTGCTGTCGGGGGGCGACCCCCTGAGCCTGGACGACGAGCGGCTGGAGTGGATCCTGGCGCGGCTGCGGGCGATCCCCCACGTGGAGTTCATCCGCATCGGCTCGAAGCAGCCGGTGGTCCAGCCCCAGCGGATCACCCCGGCGCTCACCCGCATCCTGAAGCGCTATCACCCGCTCTGGATGAGTCTGCACTTCACCCACCCGGACGAACTGACGCCGGAAGTCGCTGAGGCCTGCGGCCGGCTGGCGGACGCGGGCATTCCCCTGGGCAGCCAGACGGTCCTGCTGAAGGGCGTGAACGACGACCTCGGCACCATGAAGGCGCTGGTCCAGGGCCTGCTGCGGATCCGGGTCCGGCCCTACTACCTGTACCAGTGCGACCCCATCACGGGCTCCGCCCACTTCCGCACCCCCGTCCAGACCGGGATCGACATCATCCGGGGCCTGCGGGGCCACACCACGGGCTATGCGGTCCCGACCTACGTGATCGACGCCCCGGACGGTGGCGGCAAGATCCCCGTGGCGCCCGACTACGTCACCGGCCGGGACGGCGACGACCTGCTCCTCACCAACTATGCCAACGGGTCCTACCGGTACCCGGATCCGCAACCTGACGCGGCCGGATGCGAGTCGGCCTGAGCTATGACCTCCGCAGCGAGTACCTCGCCGCGGGTTACGACGACGTCGATACCGCCGAGTTCGACCAGCCGGAGACCATTGACGCCATAGCCGCCGCCCTCGCCCGCCTGGGGCTCCAGGTGGAGCGCCTCGGCAGTGCGCGGCAGGTGGCGGGCCGGCTGCTGGCGGGCGAGCGCTGGGACCTGGTCTTCAACTTCTGCGAGGGCCTCCATGGTTTCGGCCGGGAGTCCCTGGTGCCCGCCCTGCTGGACACCTGGCAGGTCCCCTACGTCTTCTCGGATCCCCTGGCCTGCGCCGTCACGCTGCACAAGGGCGTGGCCAAGCACGTGGTCCGGGGTCATGGCCTGGCCACGCCCGACTTTGCGGTGGTGGAGGCGGCGGGCGAGGCCCGGGGCCTTGGCCTCCGCTACCCTCTGTTCGCCAAGCCGGTGGCCGAGGGCACGGGCAAGGGCATCTCAGCGGCCTCCCGCGCCCGCACCGAGGAGGAACTCGTGGCGGTCTGCGCCAGCCTGCTCGAGCGCCACCGTCAGCCGGTGATCATCGAGGAATTCCTCCCTGGGCGGGAGTTCACCGTCGGCGTGGTCGGCACCGGCCCGGCGGCGGAGGCCATCGGCACCATGGAAGTGCACCTCGGCCCGAAGGCGGATCCCGGGATCTACACCTTCGACAACAAGGAGCACTGGGAGGGCCGGGTGAGCTACTCGCTGCTCACCGAGGAGCCCCTGCGGAGCGCCGTCGAGGCGCTGGCGGTGGGTGCCTGGCGGGCCCTGGGCTGCCGGGATGGCGGCCGGCTCGACATCCGGCTGGACGCAGCGGGCCAGCCGTCATTCCTGGAGGCGAACCCTCTGGCCGGCCTGAACCCGACCCACTCGGACCTGCCCTTCATCTGCCGGTTCAAGGGCATTGCCTACGACGAGCTGATCCGGCGGATCGTGCTCTCCGCGGTCCGCCGGGCGGGCCTGCCCGTGTCCACCACCCTCGCGGCGGCGATCAGGGCGTGACGGCGCCGAAGACGGTGCTGATCCTGCACAACGCCGTGGGCCACGAGTCCGCGGCCGACGCCCTGGACATCCTGGAGCAGATGGACTGCGTACGGACCGCCCTGACCGGCCACGGGGACTCCGCCCCGACGCTGGCGGTGGACCTGGGACTGGACGCCCTGAAAGCGCACCTGCGCGCCCATCCCCCGGACGCCGTGTTCAACCTGGTGGAGGCCATCGACGACTGCGGCCAGCTGGTTCCGATCGTGAGCGGCCTGCTGGACCACCTGCAGGTCCCGTACACGGGCTGCAGCACCGAGGCGTTGCTCATCACGGGCAACAAGGTGCTGGCCAAGCGGTGGCTGCGGGCCAACGGCCTCGCGACGGCAGACTGGTGGGACGGCGCCTCCCCCCTGCCACCCCACCCGGGGCCGGGCCGCTGGATCACGAAGCCGGTGAGCGAGGACGCCTCCATCGGCATGGACGACACGGCCGTGGTCCCGGACTTCAGCGCCGTGCCGGCCCGGGTGGCCGACCAGGAGGCGAAGCGCAAGTTCCGCTGGTTCGCCGAGAAGTTCATCGAGGGCCGGGAGATCAATGTAGCCCTCATCGACGGGCCAGGAGGCCCGGAGGTGCTGCCGATCCCGGAGATCGAGTTCGTGGACTACCCGGCCGGCAAGCCCCGCATCGTGGGCTACGCCGCCAAGTGGCAGGAGGACTCCTTCGAGTGCCGCAACACGATCCGGCGCTTCGTGGACCCGGTGCGGGAGGCAGCACTCTGCGCCGAGCTGGCCCGGATGTCGCTGAAGTGCTGGGAGATCTTCCAGCTCCGGGGCTACGCCCGGGTGGACTTCCGGGTGGACGCCGACGGCAAGCCCTGGGTGCTGGAGGTCAACGCCAACCCCTGCATCTCGCCGGACGCGGGCTTTGCCGCGGCTCTCGCCCAGGCTGGCATCAGCTACGCCGACGGCATCGAGCGGATCGTGGCCGCGGCCCGGTACGGGTAGGCAGGGCGACCCCGTGGCGATCGCCTTCCGGACGCGACTCCGCGCCAGCGACCCGGCTGACATCGAACAGCTGGTCCGGGACACGGGCTTCTTCAGCGCCGAGGAAATCGCCATTGCCCGGGAGCTGGCCGACGACGGCGTCTTGAATGGGTCCGGCAGCCACTACCGCTTCGTCCTGGCGGACGATCTGGGGGCGGTGGCCGGCTACACCTGCTTCGGCCCGATACCCTGCACGCTGTCGTCCTGGGACCTCTACTGGATCGCGGTGCGGCCAGCCAGCCAGGGCAAGCACCTGGGCCGGGAACTCCTGGCGATCACCGAGACCGCCGTGCGGGCGGCCGGGGGCACCCGGCTCTATGCGGAGACCTCCTCGCGGGACCAGTACCAGCCGACCCGGGCGTTCTATGCCCGCCGCGGATACACCGCCGCCGCCCGCCTGCCCGACTTCTACGGGCCATCGGACGACCGGATCACCTTTGCCAAGGTGCTGGGCTGAGGGGAACCGCGCTCAGGCCTTCAGGGCTGCAGCCCCGACGGCCCCGGGGGTGAGCCGAGCAGCTGCCGGTACAGCGCGGTGTCCTGGGCGTTCACGGCCCCGTTGCAGTTGATGTCGGCCTCGTTGAAGGCGGGGCCGGTGCTGGGCTGGCCGAGCTGCTGGCGGAACAACGCGGTGTCCTGCGCATTGGTGGCGCCATTGTTGTTCAGGTCCGCGTCGCAGCGGTTGCCATAACCGTCGCCATCGCTGTCGCACTGGCTGGCGTTCGCGACCAGCGTGCAGTTGTCACTGGCGTCCGGGACCCCATCGCTGTCGGCATCCGGCAAGGGGGTGATGTTGGCGAGGAAGGCCTGGGTAACGGTCTCGCCAGCCCGACGCCCGATGCCCACGATCCGGGTGCCATCCGCGGAAACGCCGGTCGCCTGATACAGGTCGCCATCGACCAACACGCCGAGCGCGGCCAGCTGGTCTTCGACGGCCACCGGGATGCCGCTGTCGAGGCCGTTCCACAGGATCGCCGTGTATGCCCCGCTGACCAGGCCCCAGCCGACGGCCCGATTGCCGGCGGCATCCAGGTCCTGCGCCGACGTCGTCGTGTAGGAACCCTTCGCCAGGGCCATGAAGCCGGCTGGTTCGGCGAAGTACCAGGCATTGGTGGAGCCGCTGAAGCTGTAGCCGCCAACGATGACCGTGCCGTCCGCGGACACCGCCGTCGGGGTATCCACCGTCGCCGTGCCGGCCCCGGGTTCGTCCTCCAGGTAGTCCACCTCGTAGACCTGCAGGGCCTCGTTCCAGGTCCAGACCGTAGCGCCGTACGTCCCGCCGAGCTGGTTGTAGCCCACGATGATGCGACCATCGGGGGTCATGTGCGCGGGGAGATGGTAGTTGCCGCCGGGAAGATAGGACGGGATGCCGTCACGATGCACGACGGCCGCGCAGCAGCCGCCACCGATGTTCGCGTAGCTGGCGACGATGCTGCCGTCGGCAGACACGGCCGTCACTAACTGGCCATTGTTGACCACCGCATCGATCAGGGGCAGCGCCTGGAACCCGGTGGTGGAGTTCCACCGATAGGGCGCGGTACCCGCGTTGCCCACCATCACGGCACCGTCCGCCGAGAGCCCGCCAACGGTGGTCTGTGAAGCGAAGCTGTAGGGAATGGCGCCGCCAGCTGCGGTCCAGCGCACCGCACTGGCGCCGAAGAAGTACGCCACCGTGGCGCCATCATCAGCAATGAATACCCGCGAACCGATGCCGAGGCTGCCACCCAGCCATTGCAGGGAAGGACCGGCCGGCACCGTGGGGGCGATGTCGCCGTCGCGGACGGCCCACGCACGCGCCAACGACCCCTTGGCAGCGATGCTCTGCACGCCCGGCAGGAAGTTCATGTACCAGGCGTCCGAGGGCGTATTGGCCGTGCCGTAC
>ERZ761602.7770-NODE-7770-length-11162-cov-5.183128_pt1 | contig 11162 bp, 10 predicted proteins | sample MGYA00512165_ERZ761602 | MGnify/ENA primary metagenome ERZ761602 (study PRJEB28899, sample SAMN02445085) | bioreactor sludge metagenome | biome: EBPR sludge; isolation source: Thorneside wastewater treatment plant | place: Australia: Brisbane, Thorneside... | reverse complement strand
GGTTTGACCGGCCTGTTCCTTCTGTCCCTGTCGCGGGCGTTGCGGGCATTCAGGGGTGATCTCGGTTTCGGTGCAGGTTATAGCGGGTTGAGGTGCGCGTAAACCCTCGCATCTCGCACGAGGATGCATACTTTCATGGCTTCGCCGAACCGTGCTTCTCTTTGACCCTGCCGCCGCGTCTGCTGTGAGTTCCCTCCGCGAGCTGGTGCCCTGAATGTCGTGGCCCGTGATCGTGTTCTAGAGCAGCCTTCTCCAAACCGCCAAGGATTCCGCAGTCCTCTGCCGAGCGGCCGTCCGAACAGCCAGCCCGCAAAGCGCGCAGCTCGCGTTCGAGCGCCTTGAGCTCCTTGATTCGGTTTACGACATGACCAATGTGATCGTCCAGCAACGCATCGACCTCCCCGCAGCTTTCGGTGGGAGCGTCCTTGTGGTGCAGCAAGACGCGGATCTCATCCAGCGTCATGTCCAAGCAGCGGCAATGACGGATGAAAGCCAGGCGGTGGGCGTGCGCGTCGTTATAGACGCGATAGTTGCCTTCCGTGCGCGCTGGCGTTGGAAGCAAGTCTTCCCGCTCGTAGTAGCGGATGGTTTCGACCTGCGTTCCGGTGGCAGCCGCCAGCTCTCCAATTTTCATTTCATGCCTCAGCTTGACTCTGAAGTGGCTACAGGGTTTCCAATTAGGCCATGGATACGAAAACCCTGCTCAAAGAACCAGACTGCTGCGGCTCAGCGGCGTGCGAGGCTCCTGCCGCAACAACTCCAGCCACAGCCGGAGGCCGACGCTATCGGATTCCCTCGATGGACTGCAGCGCCGAGGAAGCCGATATCCGCCGCGCGTTGGAGCCGATCCTGGGCATCAGGTCGCTCAACTTCCAGTTGACCGCGCGCACGCTTGGTATCGACGCCTCCGAAGACGCATTCCCGCTTGCACTGGAGGCGATCAAGAAGGCGGGTTTCCACCCCGAACCCATCGTCGGCCCGGACACGGTGGAAGCGCAGACCCGGGAAGGGCATGGCGACCTGCACGACCATGACCACGATCTTGGAGCGGGCGTCGCTCGCTTGGCGTTGGCTTTGGGCGTAGCCGTCGCGGCAGAGGTGACCGAATTCCTCGCTCCCGAAATTCTGCTCTGGAAATTGGTCGGCATGGCTCTGGCCGGTCTGGCGATCTGGCTCGCGGGTCTGGACGTCTACAAGAAGGGCATGGCTGCGCTGCTGCGCGCCAAGCTCAACATCAACGCGCTGATGTCGGTGGCAGTGACGGGGGCCTTCCTGATCGGGCAATGGCCGGAGGCCGCCATGGTCATGGCGCTGTACGCGATCGCCGAGTTGATCGAGGCTCGCGCCGTCGATCGTGCGCGCAACGCGATCAAGGGCCTGCTGGCGCTGGCGCCGGAGGAAGCCCTGATGCTGACGGCGGACGGCCAGTGGCAGCTCACGCCTGTGGCCCAGGTGCCACTGGAAGCCATGGTCCGGATCAGACCGGGTGAGCGGGTCTCGCTGGATGGCGTCATCGCCAAAGGCACCAGCGCCATCAACCAGGCGCCCGTCACGGGCGAGAGCATCCCCGTCGACAAAGCGCCTGGCGACCCGGTGTTCGCAGGCACCATCAATGAGACGGGTGAACTCGAGTTTCGCGTGACGGCTTCCGCGAGCAACACGACACTCGCGCGGATCATCCACGCCGTCGAGCAGGCCCAGGGCACGCGCGCGCCGACGCAGCGCTTCGTAGACCGATTCGCCGCCATCTACACCCCGGCCGTCTTCGCGCTCGCTGTGGCCGTCGCGCTGCTCACGCCGTTCCTGCTTGATCTGACCTGGCTGGAGGCGCTCTACAAGGCCTTGGTGCTGTTGGTGATCGCCTGTCCCTGCGCGCTCGTCATTTCCACGCCGGTCACGGTTGTCAGCGGCTTGGCTGCCGGCGCCCGCCGCGGCATCCTGATCAAGGGCGGCACCTACCTGGAGACGGCCCGCTCCCTGAAAACCGTCGCCCTCGACAAGACCGGAACCATCACCGAAGGCAAGCCGAAGCTGGTGGAGTGGCGCACGTGGAACGGTGGCGACGAAGCGCTGGCCAAGAGGCTCGCGGCCAGCCTGGCCAGCCGCTCCGATCATCCGGTGTCCCAGGCCATCGCAGCCAGCCTCGATGGTGAGCGCGCATCGGTCGAGGACTTCAGCGCGCTTCCCGGCCGCGGCGTCCAAGGGAATGTCGATGGCAGCCAACTGCTGCTCGGCAACCATCGCGCCGTGCATGAGCGCGGCCTCTGTGGGCCGGAACTGGAGGCCGAGCTGCGCCAGCACGAGAAGCAGGGACGCACCGTCACGCTGTTGGCCAAGGACGATGTGGTGCTCGCCATCTTCGCCGTCGCGGACACCATCAAGGAAACCTCGCGGCAGGCCATCGCAGATCTGAAGGCCCTGGGCGTCACGCCCGTGATGCTCACCGGCGACAACCTCGCCACGGCCCAAGCCATCGCCGCGCAGGCCGGCATCGAGGACGCGCGCGGCGATCTGCTGCCCGAAGCCAAGCTCGAAGCCATCAAGGACATGCAGAAGCGCTATGGCGCAACAGGCATGACCGGCGACGGCATCAACGACGCCCCGGCGCTGGCGCAGGCCGACATTGGGTTTGCCATGGGCGGCGCCGGAACCGACACGGCAATGGAAGCGGCGGACGTGGTCATCATGAACGACGACGTGCGCCGCGTGGCCGAAACCGTGCGCCTGTCGCGCCGCACGCATGCAGTGCTTTGGCAGAACATCACGCTCGCGCTGGGCATCAAGGCGGTGTTCCTGGTGCTGGCCGTGTTCGGCAGCGCCACGATGTGGATGGCCGTGTTCGCCGACATGGGCGCGAGTCTGCTGGTGGTGGGCAACGGCCTGCGGCTGATGCGGGGAGTGCATGACACATCGACCAAGGCTGCGGCGCATGTGGAGCAGGCCCATGCCTAGCAATCGCGAGCAACAGCAACGTGTCTACGCGCGCCTGATGGCTGGATTCCGGGGCAGCGAAGGAATGAGCGTGGAGGATCGGTGGGAGTGGCTCATGGCCGCCCACATCGTCGGCCAATTGGACTTCAAGCTGCATGTCCATAGCCACAGCGTCATGCTCCTCTATGCCGCGCAAACGCGAGACTGGCCGGAAGCAGCGGGCCAGTTGTTTCGCTTGGCACTGGTCCCCTTGGGCCACGCGATCGGCAGGCTTCCCGCAGGCAACATCGGACGCGCGACCGTGAACGCCTTCAAGCCCATGCCGCTGAGTCCGAGCATCCACAAACTGATCGCCGAGGCACGGGAGGCAGTTGTAACGAAAGCCACTCAAGACTTGGTGAAAGCGTGTTCCTGATAGCATTCCGCCCCATGCGCCGCATTTGGATCCTGCTGCTTGTGCTGATGCTGCCCCTGCAAATGGCTTGGGCAGCAGCGCACGGCTACGCCCATGACGCGGACGCAACGGCGCACGTGCGCGTCGAATCCCAGCTCAAGGTCGATGTCGCCGCAAGCTCGGATGTCGCGGTCGATCAGCAGGTCGAGGCCAACGGCCATGGCTGCTGCGACATGGCGCACACTTGTCACGGGTCGGCCACCATGATGCCGACGTCGGTCATTGAGCTTGGCACCGATGCCCGGAGCCTCCTGAATGCCTCGGATGGAGCGTTCATGCTCCAGGTGCTGGCCGTTCGCCACGACCGGCCAAATTGGGTTCCCGCCTGAACGGCGGGCCCGCGACTTCTTCCCCTCACCCTGATCGCTGGTTCCGCCGAAACGTCTTTCGTGACTTTCGGAGAACTGGATGCGTTTGTCTTTCCCAAGGCCTTGGGCCTTTTTGGCGTGCTTGTTTGCGGCTGGCGTTTGCGCGCAGCCGGCGCCGTCCCTTCGTGAAGCGACTGAAGCGGCTTGGTCGCTGACGCCGCAGGCGCGCGCCGCCCAGCAGCGCCAAGCCGAGCTCGACGCGCGCGGCCGCGCAGCCGCTTCCTTCCTCGCGGGCCCGCCGAGCGTCGGCCTGTCGCACCGCACGGACCGTGTCGGCAGCAACGGCGGGCTTCGGGAAACCGAGGCCGAGCTCTCCGCGCCTCTTTGGTGGCCCGGTGTGCGCGGCGCTACCGCAGCGCAGGTCGACGCCGATCGCGCCGCCCTCGAGCGGCAGCAGATACTGGCCAAGGCCAAGGTGGCGGGCGAGGTGCGCGACGTCGCCGCCCAGGCCGCGCTGGCGCAGGTCGAGCGCCAGCTCGCACTGCGCAAGGCCGAAGAAGCCAAGAGCATTGCCGCCGACGTGGCGCGGCGTGTGAAGGCCGGCGAATCGGCCAGGGTTGACCAGCTGCAGGCCGAGGGCATTGCACAGCAGGCCGCTGCGGCCCAGGCGCAGGCCGATGCCGCGCTCGCGCGCCTGCGGGCGCAGTGGCGCGCGCTCACCGGCTTGCAAGGTATTGCGCCGTTGGACGAAGTCGCTGGTCAGCCTGCGGAGAACATCTCCGTGGCTGCAGCACAGGCGGCCGTGAGCGCAGCGCAGGCCAAGCTCCAGCTCACGGCCGCCGACCGGCGCGACCCGCTGGAGGTCGGCGTCGGTGTCACGCGTGAACGGCCAGTCTTCGGGGCGGCCAATGAGCGCTCTGTGAAGTTGTCGGTGCGCATCCCCCTGGGCAGCGAAGGGCGCAATGCGCCGAAGCTCGCCGCCGCGCGCGCGGAACTCGATGCGGCCGAAGCGGAGGCGGAAGCGGCGCAGCGCGGCGCAGAGGCCGAGCGTGTCGCTGCCACCGGCGAACTCGAAGCCGCGCGCCGCGCCGAGGCTGCGGCGGCGCAGCGCGCACGTTTGACCGCCGAGGTCCAGGCCCTGATCGCGAAGTCGTACCGCCTGGGCGAGAGCGATCTGCCGACCCGCCTGCGTGCCGAGACCGAGCGCTTCGAAGCCGAACTCGCCCATGCGCGCGCGCAGGTCGAGACCCGCCGCGCCATATCCAAACTGAACCAAGCCTACGGACTCCTGCCATGACCGGCACAAGCTTTTTCCAATCATTGCTGGCCGGTGCACGGTTGGCATCCATCATCGCCGGCCTCGCGGCGGCCACTCTTTCGTTCGCCGGCGAAGGACACGACCACGGCGACGAGAAGCCTGTCGCTGCCGGCACCGCCAGCCCGCGTATGTCCGCGCACTCCGAGCTCTTCGAGCTGGTGGGCATCGTCGACAAGGGCCAGATGGCGGTCTACCTGGACCGCTATGCCACCAATGAGCCGGTGCTGGGCGCGAAGATCGAATACGAGTCCGGCACCAACAAGGGCGTCGCGACGGCGCAGGCCGACGGCACCTACCTGATCAGATTCGATGCGCTCGCCAAACCCGGCGAGTTGCCATTCGCCTTCACCGTCACCGCGGGCTCAGACACCGACCTGCTCGCGGGGGACCTCGACCTGAAGGACCCGCACGACCACACGGGCGACAGCGCGCGTCCATGGCTGCGCTGGGTGGGATACGGACTGGCCGCGGCGTTGGTGCTGGCCATCGCGGTGTTCCTCACCCGCAAGTACAAGTCCACGCGCCGCGTGCGTCTGAACGGTTGAACGGTTGAACGGTTGAACAGCATGAAAAAACAGATTGTCTCCCTCCTGGCGCTCGTCTGCGCCATGGCCTGCCCGCCCGTGTGGGCCGGGCCGGGCCATGACCACGGCGAGTCCGCGCCGGCCGCGACCAGCAATTCCCCGAAACGGAACCCCGACGGCAGCGTGTTCCTGCCCAAGACCTCGCAGCGCCAACTGGCCGTGCGAACCATCGTCGCCGAAGCGAAAGCGGTGCCGCAGACGGTGGAACTCACCGGCAGGGTGCTGATGGATGCCAATGCAGGCGGCCGCGTACAGCCCACCCAGGCCGGACGCGTCGAGGCGGTTGGCCCGGGCCTGCCTGCCCTCGGCCAGACCGTGCGCAAGGGCCAAGTGCTCGCCGTGGTGCGCTCATCGGCGGGCGCGATCGAGCGCGCCAACCAGCAGGCGCAAAGCGCGGAGCTTGCCGCGCAACTGGAGCAGGCGCGGCGGCGTGCGGCGCGCCTTGCTCAGCTGGAAGGCACCGTCCCGCAAAAGGACATTGAAGGTGCACAGGCCGATGTCGTCAGCCTGCAGCAGCGCCTGGCCGCGGTCCGCGGCTCTGTGTCCGCCACCGAGCAGCTGGTGGCGCCGATCACCGGCGTCATCTCGGCCGCCAACGTGATGGCTGGCCAGGTGGTGGATGCACGTGAAGTGCTGTTCGAGATCGTCGATCCGAGCCGCCTGGTGGTGGAAGCCCTGGCGTTCGACGTCGCGCTCCTGAGCGGCATCTCCTCGGCCAGCGCGTCCCCGGGCGCCGGTGTGAGCGTGCCGCTGCGCTTCGTGGGCGCCGGGCGCTCGCAACGCGAAGGGGCCATCCCGCTCACGTTTCGCACCGCCGGCACCGTCGCGGTCCCCCTGGCGGTGAACCAGCCGGTCAAGGTGGTGGTGCAGACACGCACCCCGATCCAGGGCGTGCCGGTGCCCGCCGGCTCGGTGATGAAGAACCCCAGCAACCAGGACGTAGTCTGGGTGCATACGGGCGCCGAGATTTTCCAGCCTCGTCCGGTGCGCGTGGTGCCGCTCGACGGCGCCATGGTGTCGGTGCTCGAAGGCCTCAAGGCCGGTGACCGCGTGGTGACGCAGGGTGCGTCCTTGGTGAACCAGGTGCGCTGACGATGTTCGACAAACTCGTTCATCTGTCCCTGCGCAACCGCCTGATCGTGGTGGTCGCTGCGGTCATCCTCATGTTCTACGGCGCGTTCACGCTCACCCAGATGCCAGTGGACGTGTTTCCCGACCTGAACAAGCCGACGGTGACGGTGCAAGCGGAAGCCGGCGGCATGGCGCCCGAAGAAGTCGAGCAGCTGATCACCGCGCCCTTGGAGACCGCCATGGGCGGCATCCCGGGCGTCGAGAGCATTCGCTCGGTGTCCAGCGTCGGCCTGGCGTTCGTCTACGTCACCTTCGACTGGAAGACCGACATCTACCGCGCCCGGCAGATGGTGGGCGAGCGGCTGTCCGTCGCGCGCGAACAGCTGCCACCGGGCATCGAGCACGTGGCCATGGGACCGGTCAGCTCCATCATGGGCGAGATCATGTCCGTGGCGCTTCCCATCGACACCGCCAAGATCAATCCGATGGCGGTGCGCGAGTACGCGGACTTCGTGATCCGGCCGCGCCTGCTGACCATTCCGGGTGTGGCCCAAGTGGTGCCCATCGGCGGTGAAGTGCGCCAGTACCAAGTGCAGCCGAACACCGCTCGCATGGCCGCGCTGGGCGTGACAGTGGAGAACATCGAAGAAGCGCTCAAAGGCTTCTCGTCGAACACCAGTGGCGGATTCCTAGAACTCAACTCGCGCGAGTACCTGATCCGAAATATCGGCCGCACGACGCGCATCGAGGATCTGGAACGTTTGCCGGTTGCGTTCCGCAACAGCCAGCCGATCAGCCTGAACCAGGTGGCCACCGTCATCTTCGCGCCAGCCATCAAGCGCGGAGACGCGGGCTACAACGGCAAGCCGGCGGTGCTCCTGGGCATCCAGAAGCAGCCGGATGCGGACACCGTGAAGTTGACGCAGCGCGTCGAGGAAGCGATGGAAGGCTTCAAGAAGAGCTTGCCGGCGGGCATGGGCGCGCCCATCGTCACCATGCGGCAGGCGAGCTTCATTGAGGCCTCGGTCAACACCCTGCAGGGCAAGTTCCTGATGGCGGCGATGGTGGTGGCCGCCGTGCTGTACCTGTTCCTCATGAACGTGCGCACGACGCTGATCGCGCTGACGGCAATTCCACTGTCCGTGATGATCACCGTGCTCGTGTTCCGGTACTACGGCTTCTCGATCAACACCATGACGCTGGGAGGCCTGACCATCGCCATCGGCGGACTCGTCGATGACGCCGTAGTCGGCGTGGAGAACGTGCTGCGCCGATTGAAGCTCGACCGCACCGCACACCCGACGGGCCGCATGGGCCCGCTGGAACTGATCGCGCGGGCCACGCTGGAAGTGCGGTCGGCCATCCTGTACGCCACGGTGATCATCGTGCTGGTGCTGCTGCCCCTGTTCTTCCTGCCCGGCATCGAGGGACGGCTGATGCAGCCGCTGGCGGTGGCCTACATCGTGTCACTGCTGGCCTCCATGCTGGTGTCGGTCACGGTAACACCCGTGATGGCCTACTACTTGCTGCCCAAGATCAAGGGCCTGGACCACGGCGATACGCGGGTGCAGGCCTGGGTGAAGTCACGCTACGAGAGTGGCCTCAAGCGGGTGCTGGAGCGGCCAAAGCCCTGGCTGGTGGCCGGGGGTGTGGCGGTGGCGTTGGCAGCCGTGTCCGTGCCGTTGTTCCCCACCACGTTTCTGCCACCGTTCAACGAAGGCGTTGCCTTGGTGGGCCTGCGGCTGAACCCGGGCACAACCCTGGCCGAGACATCGCGCGTGGGCGCCGTGGCCGAGATGAACCTGCAGACGGTGCCGGAAGTCGAGCACGTTGGCCGCCGTTCCGGCCGCGCTGAACTCGACGAGCACGCCGAAGGCGTCCACGTTTCCGAGATCGACGTGAAGCTGAAGCGGAGCGACCGCAGCGTCGAGGAGATCTATGCCGATCTTCGGAGCAAGGTGTCCGCGCTGCCCGCCGCCATTGGCATCGGCCAGCCGATCAGCCACCGGATCGACCACATGCTGTCGGGCGTGCGCACCCAGATCGCGGTGAAGATCTACGGCGACGACCTGGACACGCTGCGCGGCCAAGCCGAGGCGCTGCGCCAACGGATGTCTTCCATCGAGGGCGTGGTGGACCTCGAAGTGGAGAAGCAGGTCCTGACGCCACAGATCAAAGTCCGCGTCGACTACGACAAGGCGCTGGGCTACGGCCTGCCGCCCGCCAAGCTGCTGCGTGAGCTGCAGATGATGATCGATGGCGAGAAGGTCACACAGATCGTCGAAGGCAACAGGCGCTTCAACCTGGTGCTGCGGCTGCCGGAATCGGCGCGAGGAATCGAGGGCCTGCGCAACATCTTCATCGACACGCCCGGCGGGCGGGTGCCGCTGTCGCAGCTGGCCACGGTGGAAGAATCGGATGGCCCCAACCAGATCAGCCGCGACGATGGCCGTCGACGGATCGTGATTTCGGCGAATGCCCAGTCCCGGGCGCTCAGCGACGTGGTGGCCGACATCCGGAAGGTGAGCGCAGAGACCAAGCTGCCCGAAGGCTACTTCATCACCATCGGCGGCCAATTCCAGGCGCAGGAAGATGCGAGCCGCCTGATCGGCCTGTTGTCCATCGCGTCGGTGGTGCTGATCTACCTGATCCTGTTCTCGCGCTACAAGTCCGCCATCCTGGCCACCATCATCATGGCGAACATCCCGCTCGCCCTGGTCGGAGCGGTGTTCGGGCTGTGGCTCTCGGGCCAGCCGCTGTCGGTGGCGGCCCTGGTCGGGTTCATCACGCTGGCCGGCATCGCGATCCGCAACGGGATCATGAAGGTGTCGCACTACATCAACCTGTGCGCCTTCGAGAACGAGAACTTCGACGACCAGATGCTGGTGCGAGGCTCGCTGGAGCGGCTGACACCGGTGCTCATGACTGCGCTGGTCGCGGCACTGGCCTTGGCCCCACTCCTGTTCGAAGCCGACCAGCCGGGCACCGAGATCCTGCACCCGGTGGCCGTGGTCATCTTCTTCGGCCTCATCACTTCCACCCTCCTGGACTCGTTCCTGACCCCCGCCATGGTCAAGCTGTTCGGCCGCAGGCCGATCGAAGACCTGGTCGAGGACTCGGGCAGCGAGGCCTACTGATTAAACCCGTGTTCATGAAAGGAACCATGCAATGAAGCTCGCCACCATCATCATCAGCGGCTGTCTCGCCTTCACCGGTGCGGCTGCGTTTGCCCAGAAGGACGATCACACCGCCAAGCACGGAGGCATCTTTGTGGAGACCAAGGCGCTGGACTTCGAGATTGTTGCCAAGCCGGGCGTCATCCAGGTCTATGTCGCAGACCACGGCAAGGCCGTGAAGCTCGATGGCGCCAAGGGCAAGGTGACTCTGCTCAACGGCTCCGAGAAGAGTGAAGTCGAACTCGCGCCTGCCGGCGACAAGCTGGAAGCCAAGGGTAGCTTCAAGGTGGCCAAGGGCACCAAGGGCATTGCAAGCGTCACGCTCGCGGGCAAGTCCGCGGCGACCGCAAGATTCGAGGTGAAGTGATGCGGCTCGGCCTCGCTACAACCCTTGGCGGTGCCGTGCTGGCCGCACTCTCGGGATGCGCTTCCTCGGTCTACGAGGGCAAGTACGCCTGGGAGGACGGCTGGCGCGAGGCAAAGGTGGTGCGGGTGGGCCCATCGGCGGGCCTGGGCGGCCGGCACTCCACGGATTGCCGATACGGGCAGGCATCGCAACCGCAGTCCGAACGCTATGTGGTCTTGTCGTATCGCAACATGAGCCGGGAGCGCCGAGCCGTGGTGCCGGCGCCTGCGGATATCGACGTTCAGGTCGGAGAGCCTGTCTACGCCAACATCCGAAGCTGCGTCGCGTCCACGGTGGTGCGCCGTGTTGCACGAGGTGATACGCGATGAAAGGGCGGGTCGCCGCCGTGCTGCTCGTGGTGGCGTTGGCAGCGGCTGTCGCGACAGCATTGCTTGAGCCCACCCAGCCATCCGTTGGTGGAAGCGCCCCTTCCGGCCCGACCGCTATCTTGGCCGCAACACCGGCGCCGGCCGAACTTCTGACTCGGCCTCACTCGCCCGTACTCGGCGCGGCGGAAGCGCCGGTAACCGTGGTGGAGGTTCTCGATCCGTCCTGCGAAGCCTGCCGCGCGTACTACCCGCATGTGAAGAAGACACTCGCGGCCCATCCCGGCAGGGTCAAGATCGTGATCCGGTATGCGCTCTTCCACAAGGGATCGGACGTTGCCGCGGCCCTGCTGGAGATGGCTCGCATGCAGGGCAAGTACGAGAGCGCGCTGGAGGCCCTGTTCGATCGGCAGCCGGAGTGGGCCGCGCATGGTGCCCCCGACCTTGCTCTCGCCGCCCGTATCTTGCAGGGGGTCGGAGTGGACGTCAGTACGCAGAAGCAGCAGGAGGCGCTCGCCACCGTGAAGCGAGTCTTGCAGCAGGATACGGCTGACGTGAACGCGCTGCAGATCGAGCGCACACCGACGT
>ERZ761602.7769-NODE-7769-length-11163-cov-4.076611_pt1 | contig 11163 bp, 10 predicted proteins | sample MGYA00512165_ERZ761602 | MGnify/ENA primary metagenome ERZ761602 (study PRJEB28899, sample SAMN02445085) | bioreactor sludge metagenome | biome: EBPR sludge; isolation source: Thorneside wastewater treatment plant | place: Australia: Brisbane, Thorneside... | reverse complement strand
GGGGAGCACCCCGCGGGCGACTACTCGGATCCGATGCACGATGTCCTGTCCGCGGCGGATGAGCCGAGCGATCTCTTCCGTGCCTTCGAGATCGTCCGTGTCTGGCTGACGCAGAACGCCGGAACGATCAGCCGCAACCTGGTGAGCGCCGGGGGGGGTGCGCTGGGGGCGGCGGTGTCGTTGGTGGGCTCCATCGGGGCGTTTGTGTTCTCGATCCTCCTGACGGCCTTCTTTTTCTTCTTCTTCTGCACCGGGTACGGGAAGGTGCTGGAGTTCTGGCAGGGCCTCCTGCCCGAGCGCAAGAAGGGCCGCGCCCTCGAACTCGCGGCGAAGATGGACGTGGTCATCTCCGGCTTTGTCCGCGGGCGGCTCACGATCTGCGGCATCCTCATGGTTGTCTACACTGTCGGCTACTGGCTCATCGGCGTCCCCGCGCCGTTCGTGCTGGGCGTCGTCACCGGGTTGCTGACGCTGGTGCCCTACGCGGCGGGCGCGGTGATCCCGGTCGCCATGCTGCTGATGTGGCTGCAACCCGGCGAAGGGCTGCGGTCGCACTGGTGGTGGATCGTGGGCAGCCCGTTCCTGGTCTTCATGATCGCCCAGCCGCTGGACGACTACGTCCTCACGCCGCGGATCCAGGGAAAGACGACGAACATGGACGTGCCGACGATCCTCTTCGCCTCGATCGCGGGCGGCACGCTGCTGGGGTTCTACGGATTGCTGCTCGCGATTCCCGTCGCGGCCTGCATCAAGATTCTGCTCCGAGAGCTTTTCTGGCCCCGGCTGAGGGATTGGGCGAAGGGGAGCGCTTCGGACCTTCTGCCGATCTCGCGGGAATGAGCGTGCGCCGATAACGCTCGCCACGGCGCTGTGCGGGCCTCAAGCGCAAAGTGCGCCTCCCGGCGCGCCGATGTACCCCGCACGCGGGCGGTCCCGCGCGCATGACTCCCGAACCCGTCCCAAGCCCCTTCACAGCCGAACGATGCCCCGCCGCGGACATCGAGGGCCACCCGTTCAGGGCCGTGGCCGACATCGCCGAGGTGAACGAGAAGTTCATCCCCGGCCCGCACTGGAACGGGCGGACGCTGAAACTCAGCCGGTCTCACCTGGTCTTCCAGTCCCGACGCATGTGCCACGCGGGCCGGATGATCGTGCTGGCGATTCACCGGATCGATTCGTCGCCCATCCCGCTGCTGGGAACGGTTTCTCGTTGCGAGTACGCGGGCGAGGGGCTGTACGTGGTGGTGCTCGATCTGGTGCCCATGCCCCACGCCCCCACCATCGACCACTGGCTCGCCGACATCGCGCGGGAACTGGCCCGGATGGCCTGACGGCCGGCGCTTGACCCGGGGCCGCGCCCCGCCCACGCTTGCGGGCGTGAAACTCGTGACCACCCGCGCCGACCTTCGCGCCGCCCGCACCGGGCCGGCGGTCTTCGTGCCCACGATGGGCGCGCTCCACGCCGGGCACGCGCGGCTGATCGAGCGTGCCGCGAAGCAGAGCGCGGCGCACGGGTGGACGGGCGGGTGCATCGTCAGCATCTTCGTGAATCCCACGCAGTTCAACGACCCCGCCGACTTCGCCCGTTACCCCAAGACGCTCGAGGCCGACCTGGACCTCTGCCGCGCTGCGGGGTGCTCGATGGTGTACGCGCCGGCGGTCGAAGATGTCTACCCGCCCGATGAGGACGTGCCGACGCCACGGTTGCCCGAGGTGGCGACGCGGCCCGGTCTGGAGGATGCGCACCGCCCCGGCCATTTCGCGGGCGTCTGCCGCGTCGTGAAGCGGCTCTTCGACCTCGTGCGTCCGGCGGCGGCGGTCTTCGGCGAGAAGGACTGGCAACAACTGCAAGTGGTCCGGGCCATGACGCAGCAGCACGGTCTGGACATCGAGATCGTCGGCGAGCCGACCGTGCGCGAGGCCGATGGTCTGGCGATGAGCAGCCGCAACAGATTCCTCTCCGCCGAGGATCGCGCCCGGGCGCTCGCGCTCTCGCGGGCCTTGTGCGCCGCGGCGGGAGAGAAACAGCCCCCCGCCGCCGAAGCGGCGATGCGCCGCGTCCTCTCCCAAGCCGGCATCGTCCCCGAATACGCCGTGGTGCGCGATGCGGCGACGCTGGGGCCTCCGCGCGGGGGCGGGGTCTGCCGCGCCCTGATCGCCGCGCGTGTGGGCGATGTGCGGCTCATCGATAACGCCGCGTTTGTCCAGCGTCACAGCGAAGCGGCCTCGGCCCTGGGCCTTTGAACCCCGGCCAGCACGGGCCGGCGCGCCCACAGGTGCAGCCCGACGGATTGAACCCGCGCGAGCAGTTCATTCGCCGCGGCATCGCGCCAGGTGTTCACGATGACAAGAAACTCAACCCGCCCCTCGCGGATCGCGCCCAGTAGAGACTGGTCCCACAGGTCGTTGACCGTGCAGAGCGCAATCGCCCACGAGGCGGGTCCGGTCGCCGCGCGATCCGACGTCAGCCGGGGCAGGTCGGCGAGGTCCGAGGCGAAGCGGGGATCGACCGACGGCATCACCAACGCCCGCGCCGCGGGACGGACTCGGTGCAGCTCCTGAACGAACTCATAGACCGCGGCACGGCCGTCGATGTCATCACCGTACGGGCGGGCCGCGGCGGGGCGCGTGATCGGCGGAAGGGTCAGTTCATCGGGGAGCGATTGGCCCGCCAGGGCCGCGCGGAGCTGTGCCCGTTTCAATGCCGGGCGATGGGATCGAAGATACGCCGCCCTCCCCGCCGCGGCGATGCGGCGGGCAGCGCCGGGGTCGGCAAGATAACGCTCGATCTGCGCGTCGAGAGACTCGGGGCTGTCGTAGGTAGCCAGGTGCTCACCTTCGGTAAAGAGCAACGGCAGGCCGCTCTCGGTCGAAAGGCGGTCGGTGAGGAGAAACCCGCCCGCCGCCATGGTCTCAAACACGCGCAGGTTCAGGTCACCATTGAGGCTGACATTCAGCGTGATCGTGCTGTCGGCGTAGAGGGCCGCGGCTTCTTCCCTGGTGCCGTAGAAGCGGGTGAGGGGCGCGCCGCGGCGTTCAAGGTGATCGAGGATCATGCGGCGGTAGGGGTGATAGGCCCCCGCCTGCCCCGCGAAACAGAGCGCGTTCCCGGGCGCGGCGACAGGCTCCCGTTCGCACGGCGCGAGCGTGTAGCACGGGATCCACGCGATGTTGGCGATGCCCGCTTCCCTGAAAAAGTGAAGGTGCTGGCGGTTGAACTCCCCCACGACCAGATCGAACCGCTCGCGCCGCAGGTACGCGAGCACCGTGCGGATGGGCCGGGGCATGTGGTGCGTGTCGCCCAGCAGCAGCACCTTCGGAGCCTTCGCCGAGTCGAGGTTCACGGGCACCGCCCGCATCGAGGCATCGGCCCGCACCACGATCAACTCGGGCGGCTCGGCAAGCCGCGCAAGCAGCGGGGCGATGTTGTACTCGCCCTCGGGGCAGCGGAGTTCGCGGGCGGGGTCGGCTCCGGGCTCCACATCCGGCCCGGCGAAGACCTCGCGCTCGCTCACGATCACATCGCCGTAGAAACGCCGCTCGGCGGCGAAGCACAGGAGCGTGCCGGGTGATTCAGGCGGGTTGTGCGGCGTGGGTTCGCCCATCGTGCGATGCTACGCGACAGCGCGCGGACAGGTCGGACTTACGCCGGAACGTTCACAGGTTCCCGCGGCGTTCCTGCTCGATCTCCAGTGCCTCGAAGAGGGCCTTGAAGTTCCCCTTGCCGAAGGACTGGCTGCCCCGCCGGCAGATGATCTCGAAGAAGAGCGTGGGCCGATCCTGCAGCGGCTTGGTGAAGAGTTGCAGGAGATACCCCTCATCATCGGCATCGACGAGGATGCCCAGGTCGTGGACCCGGTTGTGGTCTTCCTTCACCACGTCCTTGCCGTGCTGGCGGAGGGTGCCGTTCACGCGGTCCCACACCTGCTCGTAGTAGGTGTCGGGCAGGGTGAGGAAGTCCACGCCCCGCGACCGCAGCGCCGCGATGGAGTGGAGTTCGTCATCGGTGCGCAGCGCCAAGTGCTGCACGCCGGGGGTGTTGGAGTGCCAGTCGAGGTACTCCTGCACCTGGCTCTTTTTCTTGCCGGGGGCCGGCTCGTTGATGGGGATCTTGATGAGGTTGTTGCCGCTGGCCATGACCTTCGACATCAGGGCCGAGTACTCGGTGGAGATGTCCTTGTCGTCGAAGTGCTTGAACATCGAGAACTCCAGGACGTTCTCGTAGAACTTCACCCAGTGGTTCATCTTGCCCATCTCGACGTTGCCGACGAGGTGATCGACGTACTTGAGGCCGCAGGGGTTCTTCTTGTTGTGCTCGTTGATGGCGAGGATGGAGGAGCCGGCGCCCATCTGCGGGGCGCAGCCCGCGGCGGGGGCGCACACGCCCCCTTCGAGGCGCTTGAACTTGGGCTTGAACAGACCGCCCTGCTTGACCTTCGTGAGGTCGTAGGCCCCCGTGCGGCTCACGAAGGAGTGGCAGACGCGCCCGAAGGTCCTGATCCCGGCCATCGTCACCGTGCCGTGCTCATCGCGCCAGGTCCGAGGCTCGTAGGCGCTCTCGGCCCCGTTGCTCACGGCCTTCTCCCACGCCTTCTCGGCGTCGAAGACCGTGAAGGCGATGTCCTTCACGCCGTCGCCGTACATGGCGACTTCCATGTTGGAGGGGTGCGTGGGCGTCAGGCCCGAGGAGAGGATGAAGCGGATGTTCCCCTGCGTCAGCAGGTAGTGCGCCGCATCGCGGTAGCCGGTGGTCAGGTCCCCCACCTGCTCGATCTGGAAGCCGAAGCAGTGGGCGTAGAAAAAGGCCGCCTGCTTGGCGTTGCCCACGTAGAACTGCACGTGATCCACATCGATCAGTTGAAGCGGGTCGGCGTTGGAGTGCGGGGCGGCGGCGGGTTGGCGGGAGATGGTGGTCATGAGGGGCCTCCGGGTCGAGAATGATCCGTGGATTGTACGTTCACGAACGCCCGAACCGATCATCACGCGAGCATGAACGTACGGAGAAAGTTGGGAGAGCCGATCGGGCCGACCCGGACGCCCGCTATCATCACGCGGATCAGTTGCAACGAGGAGTTCATTCATGAAGCGTCGCCGCGGCACCGGAATCATCGAATCACTCATCGCCTTTGTCGGGCTGGCCCTTCTGGGGTTTGCCGGGTACAACGTGGCGCGGACGGGCTGCCCCCTGGGGTGGTGCGGGCCGTGCGACTCGGTCTGTGCGCCGGCCGACGCGAAGTGAGCCGCTGGCGGCGGGCGCATGAGCATCATCGAGATCGAGAGCGGCCCGCTGCGCATCGGGGTTCTGCCTTCGCTGGGCGCGGGGCTGACGGAGTTCTCGTGGCGCGATGGCTCGGGCACGCGGCACCCGCTGATGCGGCCCGCGCCACAGCGCCCGGCGTGGTTCAATGATCTGTCCTGCTACCTTCTCGCGCCCTGGTCCAACCGCATCGCCGGGGCCTCGTTCCGCTACGGCGGGAAGGAACGCGTGCTCCGCGCGGACTGGCCCGACGGCACGGCGATCCACGGCGATGTCAAGACGCGGGTGTGGCGCATCCTCGACCGCGCCCCCGGCTCGGCCCGCCTCGCCTATGAATCGAGCGGAGTGAAGGACAGCAACTGGCCCTGGCGCTTCGGCGCGGAAGTACGCTACGAACTGAGTGACGACCGCCTGCGGATCGACCTCGCGGTTCGAAACGCAGGATCACAGCCCTTCCCCGCCGGGGTGGGGTTTCACCCTTTCTGGCAACGCACCGTCAACGGGCATGAGGCCCGGATCACGCTCCGCACCACGGGCCGATATCCCTGCGAAAAGATGATCCCCACACAGCCCGCGCGGGCCGATGCTGTGTCGCGCCGCCTCGCCCTGGGTGAGTCGTTGGGCACCGAGTTCCTCGACGATTGCTTCGCGGGGTTCGACGGTGCGGCACGGATCGAATGGGGTCCGCTCACCGCGGCCTTCGAGTGCTCGCCGCGGTTGGGGCACGCGGTGGTCTATTCACCGGTGGTGGACGGGGTGCCCGGCGAGTCCTTCTGCCTGGAGCCGGTGAGCATGGTCAACGACGGCTTCCGTTTGAAAGGAAAAGGGTGGCCGGGGACGGGCGTCCGCGAAGTGGCCCCGGGCGATGAGTTGCGGGTCTGGTGGACGGTGCGGGTGGGCCTGGGTGGCCGCACGGCGGATGGCGCTACGGTAGAATCGTGATCCGCTGCATGTTTCTCATGGCGATCGGGCTGGTCTCGTGCGGGCCTGCGAAAGTAGCAGTTGATCCGGGGATAACCGGCGACCCGCCCGGGCTGACGGTGCGGGCGGACTGGAACGATGTCAACGCCGCCGCCCAGGTCGCCGGCGCGCGTGTGGAAATGGCGATGCTCTCATCGGGTGATGGCCCGACCCAGGACGGCCGCGCCGAGCGGCGCTTCGTGTTCCTGGCGACCGATGACACGGAGTTCGACCTCAAGGCACGCCAAGCCGAGCCGGGCGCAGGAAAGGTCATTCCGGGGCCGATCGTGCTGAACGCGCAGGCCCGCCCCCGGCGCGACCGGGACCGCGAGTCCCGCCTGCTGAGCGCGATGGCCGACCGACTGCGCGACCTGGCCGGCAGAGAATGGGCCCCGTTGGACGATTGAGCCGCGTGCGAGCGAGCGATGTCCGGACGCGTCAGGAGCGGCCCGCGTACATCGCCTCGTACGCATCGAGGGTCGCCTCACGGTCCAGGTGCCGCAAAGCCCAGATTCGCCCGGATTCTCCCATGCGTTGTCGTGCCTCGGGGTCGTCGAGCAGGGCGCGGATCGCGGTGCGCACGGCCCGCTCTTCGCGCTCCACGATGCTCGCGCCCCCGCTGGCCTGGAGTTCGGGCCAGATGTCCACGCCCCGGGTGGTGATCACGGGAAGGCCGCAGGCCAGGGCCTCGTAGAGCACGTACCCGAAGTTCTCCTGACTCGTCGGCAGCGCGAAGACGTCCGCCGCCTGGTACAGGCTGAGTTTCAGCGGCCCCGTGACCATGCCGAGGAAGTGAACGTGCTCGGCCACCCCCTCTTCGCGGGCCAGCGTTCGCAGTGAATCCGCGTAGTCGGGCGGGTCGCTCGGCCCCGCCAGGAGGAGCGTGAAGGGAGCGCCCAGCCGGGCCGAGGACCCGAGCGCTCGGATCAGCAGGTCCACCCCCTTCTTGGCGTGCAGACGGCTGAGGAAAAGGACCTTCGGCCACTCCGACGCGAGCGCTGGAAAGGCCCCGCGTGCGGGGCCTTGCCCCGGCAGCGCGCCGAACGCCGCGGCATCGAAGAGCAGCGGGATCACCACGCCCCGGCCGTTGGGGAAGTGCGACTTGGCCTGGTCGAGTTCCGCCTGCGCGGTGCAATGAACCGCGCGGGCATGATGGAGTGTCTTTCGGCTCAGCAGCGACAGGTGCAGTTTTTTCTTCGCCGCGCCCTGGCTCATGCTCCAGTCGTCGAGCATCCCGTGCGGGCTGATCGTGTAGGGCACGCCCGCGCGGTGCGCCAGCCGCGCCAACTGGTGGTTGCAGTTGGCCCAGACCCCGTGCAGGTGCAAGCCATCGGCCCCGCGCAGCACCTCCGCCGCGGCACGCACCGACGCTCGTGGCAAGTACTGCGTCAGGGTGTCGCGTGTGGCCGACTCCATGGTGCGCCCCCCCCGTTCCCAGAGCGGATCGGCGAGACGGATCACCACCGAACGGGGCAATCCGGATTTCGGCGGGTCTCGCCACGAGTCAGGTACACCTGAATCATCGCACGAGAGGGCCGTCACGGTGTGCCCGCGCTCGGCCAGGCCCGAGCACAGGTCCAGCACGGCGCGCACCGTGCCCCCATCGCGGAGCCGCAGCCATTTGATGAAGTGGACGAGGTGCATGGATCGGGGCCGGGGTATCGGCGATTGTTGGGCATTGCCGAGAGCAAGCCCCGCCCCGTCCGTAAATCCGATAGGTTTATGTTAGTGCATTGTACATTTCGATCACGAAAAGCGCTCGATTATCTTGCAACCTGACGGAATTTGGCTTGACAGCATCAATCGCCCGATGTATGCTGATGCGTACCTGAAACAGTTTCAGCATGTTTCAGATTGTTTGATCGATTGTTTCTTCGGGTCACTTTTCATGGCATCCGTCCGCCGCATAGCCAAGCAAGCCGGGGTCAGCGTCGCGACCGTGTCGCGGGTGCTGAACAACCATCCGCACGTCGATGAGGGGACGCGGAAAAAGGTGCTGGAAGTGGCGGACAAGGCGAGTTACGTGCGGCTGAGCCAGCGTTCGCAGGCGGTGTTGGGTCTGGTCTACCCCGGCGACATCGTGAAGGCCGACCACGGCAACTTCGACCAGGCGGTGCTGGGCGGCATCCTCGAGGGCGTGCACGAGCAGCGCTACGACGTGAAGATCATTTCCATCGCGCGGGACAAGTCCCCGCAGGAAACCTATGCCCAGTTCTTCGCCCGCAAGGGGCTGCGGGGCGTGGTGCTGCGGACGTTCGCGCACACGCGGCAGATGTGCGTGAAGATCGCCGAGGAGGGATTCCCGGCCGTGGTGATCGCCGACCGCTTCTCCGAACCGGGCGTGAACTACGTCTGCACCGATTCGAGCCTCGACAGCGTCCGGGCGGTGCGTCACCTGATCGACCTGGGCCACCGGCGCATCGGGCTGATCGTCCACTCGGTCGCGGACACCGACCACGCCGACCGTCGCGCGGCCTACGAGTCCACGATGCGCGATGCCGGGCTGGAGATCGACCCCGAACTCATCGCCGAGAACTACGCCACGGCGGACAACGCCGCGAGCGCCGTGACCCGCTTCATGGGGCTGCCCCGTCCCCCCACCGCGATCTTCATCACCGACCCTTTGGCGACGGTGGGCGCGCTGCGGCGCTGCCTGGAGATGGGCATCCGCGTGCCGAGCGAACTCTCGATCATCGGGTTCGACGACAGCGATGTGCGGCTGCACACCTTCCCCACCTGCACCGCGGTGGTGCAGGATGCGCGGATGCTGGGCATGGAGGCGGCCCGGTGGCTCTCGAGCACCACCGCCGAGGAATATGACGGGTCCGAGCCGCGCCGGTTCACACTCGTGCGCCAGACGCGCTTCGAGGTCAACCGGACCACGGCCCCCCCGCCGCGGGAGCCGGTGCGGGTGCTGGCCGACGGCACGCGCCCCTCGTGAAAGATCGAATCGACCCGACGAGCACCACCGAACACAGGACCCGCGCCTTCACGCTCATCGAGTTGCTGGTGGTGATCGCGATCATCGCGGTCCTGATCGGCGTGCTCCTGCCCGCGCTGGGCAAGGCCCGCGACATGGGCCGCATGACCAAGTGCCTCTCCAACCTTCGGCAGTTCGGCCAGGCGACCAACATGTACGCCCTGGACAACAAGGATCGCATCTGGACCGACATGCTCCGCGACCCGGCGACCAACCGCGTGATCCCCGCTCCCGGCGGCACGGGACAGGGTGGGTACACCGCGTGGGCGCGCCTGCCCGATGAGACCCGCCCGGGGTACGTCAAGCACGGCCTGCTCTATCAATACCTGTCGAACGTCGATGTCTGCGGCGAGTGCCCCACCAACAAGCGTCAGAAGATCGGCGGCACGACCACCTCCGACGCCAGCCGCCTGAACATCAACACCGAACTCGACTTTGACTACACATTCATGCAGTGCGTGAGCGGCGCCCGGCTCGGGCTGGACACCAAGGTGGCCTATCACACGCGCCCCAGCGGGCAGATCTTCTACCCGACGTTTCCCGTCGCGCGCGTGGACGAACTGGTTATCTTCCCATCGATCCCGATCTTCATGGAAGAGGACACCCGCTTCTGGAACAGCACCTACCCCGATGGACTGTGGTGCGCCGACGATCAGCCGACGACCCGCCACCCCGGCAAAGCGGCCACCATGGCCCTGCTCGACGGGTCGGCGATGTCCTTCCGTCCGCCCAACGACGGCAACGACCGGCTGCAGGGCGCTGGGGACCTGGACGCCAAGGATTTCTACGCCACGGGGCGCGAAGGTTGGGTGCGGTTGGAGCCGCCGACGCTGGGCACCGGACGCCCCTGGGGTTGGATCAATACACCCTCCGACCTGTGGCGCAATCCCTCGTGATCGCCGGGCCGGAGTCGTGATTCGTGATAGACGCGCGGGTCTCCCGACGGGTGTTCCGTCCGGTGCCCGGGCATGCTGCCGTCGGAGAGTTTACTTTCGGGAGGAAGGTTTCGCATGAGGATCACACACGCCGTCGTTGCCGCCGCCGCGGCCATCGCGCCCCTCGCGGGCGCGCAGACCAACGTCCTGCTCAACCCCGGGTTCGAGGACCGGTGCACCGTCGCCCGGGACTGGACCCAGTTCGGGAACGTGCAGAACATCGATTTCTATTTCTTCAGCGGCATCCGCGCCGTCAAAATGTTCGGGCCTTTCTGCTGCCCGATCGGGTACAGCGGCTTCTTCCAGGACGCCCCCGCCGCTGAGGGCCAGGTCTGGGAGGCCAGCGGCATGGTCCTGAACCCCGACTGGGACGCCCTGTCGTGGAACGACAACGGCACGCCCGACGACATCAACGACGACCGGGGCACGCGGGTCTTCCTCGAGATCCAGTTCTTCGACTCCGGCGGGGCGCAGATCACCGGCCCGCAAGAGCACATCAGCAGCAAACTCAGCGCCCCCACCGCCTTCACGCATGTGATGCAGACCGTGGCCCCCGCCGTGGCCCCGGCGGGCACGGCCCGCGTGCGCCTGGTAGCCATCGCCGAGCAGGCGAACTGGGTCGGCGGCGCGGCGTGGTACGACGACTTCGTTCTCAACCAGGTGGGCGGCGGCAACGTGCTGAGCAACCCCTCCTTCGAGACGCAGGTGGCCAACTGCCTGGGCAGCCCCTTCGCGGGCTGGGTGAACTTCGGCAACGGCCAGGCCAACGCCGATGAAAACCCCCGCACCGGCACCTACGCCGCGAAACTCTTCGGCGGCTACAACGCGCCCGTCGCCGGGAGCGGCTGGCTCCAGAACGTCCCCACCATCCCCGGCACGATGTGGAAGGCCAGCGGCTGGGGGACCACGAGCGCGGGCGACACCATCGCCGACGGCAACGATGTCTTCCTCACCATCGAGTTCTTCAACGCCAACGGCGACAACATCACGGGCTACGACGGCGTCACCGGCGACATCGACGATAACGGCTT
>ERZ761602.7768-NODE-7768-length-11163-cov-4.175099_pt1 | contig 11163 bp, 8 predicted proteins | sample MGYA00512165_ERZ761602 | MGnify/ENA primary metagenome ERZ761602 (study PRJEB28899, sample SAMN02445085) | bioreactor sludge metagenome | biome: EBPR sludge; isolation source: Thorneside wastewater treatment plant | place: Australia: Brisbane, Thorneside... | reverse complement strand
CCCTCCGCCTGGGCGACGCAGCCGGCGACGCCGATGCGGAGGTCGGGGTTGCGCGCCTTGAGCGGCTTGAGGCGGCCGATCTCGGAGAAGACCTTCTCGGCGGCCTTCTCGCGGATATGGCAGGTGTTGAGCAGGATCAGGTCGGCGTCGTCGGGGGTCGCCGTCGCCACGTAGCCCTCCGCCGCCAGCGCGGCGGCCATGCGCTCGCTGTCGTAGACGTTCATCTGGCAGCCGTAGGTCTTGACGTAGAGCTTCTTCGGCGCGGCCATGGCGCTCCCCGAACGGAAAGGGCGCGCGCGACCCCCCGGCGGGGGCGGCGCGCGCCCTTGCTCTAGCGGCGGGGTCGCCGCCGCGCAACCATGCTACTTCGCGCGCGGCTTGCGCCCGAGGCCGATCTTCTTGGCGAGCTCCTGCCGCTTGGCGGCGTAGTTGGGCGCGACCATGGGGTAGTCCGGCCGCAGGCCCCACTTGGCCCGGTATTCCTCGGGGGTCATCCCGTAGGAGGTCATCAGATGCCGCTTGAGCATCTTGAGCTTCTTGCCGTCCTCGAGGCAGACGATGTAGTCGTCGGTCACGGATTTCTTGATCGGGACGGCCGGCGTCAGCTCGATCGAGGTCGCCTCCTCGCCGGACGCCAGTTCGCTCAGCTTGGCGAATACAGACTGGATCAGGTCGGCCACGTCGTTCTGCACCACCGTGTTGTTGGCGACATGCGCAGAAACGATTTCCGTGGTCAGCGCGAGGATTTCCCCGCGGCCGATGCTTTGCTCTTCAGTCATGAAGCCTCTTCCTTTGTAGGCGATCGGGGCCTGTGCGCCGCGCAACCGATCGCCGTCTTGCTCTTGCGCAGTGAGATTCATCTCAGGGGGTGCTGCGCTAGGATGATAATATTTGTCGGTTTACCGGTTGGCAAGGCGTTCACTGAATAAATCACGCACAATTTTCTAGGTGTCCGGTCGTCAGCGTAAATTTGCCTGTCAGATGCAAGTATGGGGAGGCGTCTGGAACAACCCGCGGTGATCGCGGCACGAGAAACCGCCCGGTTTTAGCCTCCCGTTGCTTAACGCCGCGGGCCGGAGGAGCCGGCGGGCGCCCAGCGCCGGCCGGCCGAGCCGCGGGCTCAGGCGGCGACGAGCCCGCGCTGCTCGAGGAGCGCCTCGACGCCCGGCAGGCGGCCGCGGAAGGCGACGTAGAGGTCGGCCGCCTCGCGCGAGCCGCCGGCGGAGAGGATGTTCCGCGCCAGACGCGCCGCCACTTCCGGGTCGAACACGTCGCCGGTCTCGCGAAAGGCCGCGAAGGCGTCGGCGTCCATCACCTCGGACCACATGTAGGAGTAATAGCCCGAGGAATAGCCGTCGCCAGAGAAGACGTGGTCGAAATGCGGGACGGCGTGGCGCATCACGATCGCGGTCGGCATCCCGAGCCGCGCCAGCGTCGCGGCCTGGGCGGCCATGGGGTCGGCCGGTGGCGGGCCGGCGTGCAGGTCGAGGTCGACGAGCGCCGAGGCGACGTATTCCACGGTCGAGAAGCCCTGGTCGAAGTTGCGCGCGGAGATCAGGCGGGCGAGCAGATCGGGGGGCATGGGCGCGCCGGTCCCGGCGTGGCGGGCATGGGCGGAGAGCACCTCCGGCGTCGAGAGCCAGTGCTCGTAGAGCTGGCTCGGCAGCTCCACGAAGTCGCGCGCCACGGCGGTGCCGGAGACGAAGGGGTATTCGACGTCCGACATCAGGACGTGGAGCGCGTGGCCCATCTCGTGGAAGAGCGTGCGGGCGTCGTCGAAGGTCAGCAGCGTCGGCTGGCCCGCAGGGGCCTTGGCGAAGTTGCAGACGTTGATGGCGATGGGCGCCTCGGGGCCGTCGAAGCGCGACTGGACCTGGAAGCTCGAGCACCAGGCGCCCGACTTCTTGGAGGGCCGCGCGAAGTAGTCGCCGATGAAGACGCCCACATGGCGGCCGTCGCGGCGGACCTCCCAGGCGCGGGCGTCGGCGTGGTGCAGGGGCGCGTCGACCGGCAGGAACTCGAGGCCGAAGAGCCTGCCCGCGACGTCGAAGGCGGCGGCGATCATCGCCTCGAGCTGCAGGTACGGCTTGATCTCGGCCTCGTCGAGGTCGTGCTCCTCGCGTTGCCGGATCGCGGCGTAGCGCCGCCAGTCCCAGGGCGCGAGCGCGTCGTTGACGCCTTCGGCGCGCATCAGCTCCTCGAGCCGGGCGGCGTCGGCCTCGGCGCGCGCGCGGGCCGGGGTCCAGACCGCCATCAGGAGATCGCGCACGGCGTCCGGCGTCCCGGCCATCTCGGTGTCGAGCTTGTAGGCGGAGAAGGACGGGTAGCCGAGGAGCCGCGCGCGCTCGGCGCGCAGCGCCAGCGTCTCGGCGACGATGGCGCGGTTGTCGTGGTCGTCGCCGTTGGCGCCGCGGGCGGTCCAGGCGCGGAAGGCGGTCTCGCGCAGGTCGCGGCGGGGCGAGAACTGGAGGAAGGGCACGATCAGGCTGCGCGACAGCGTGACGACGTGGCCGGGGAGGCCGCGGTCGGCCGCCGCCTGGGCCGCGGCGTCGACCACAAACTGCGGCAGGCCGTCGAGATCCTCGGCCGCGAGCGGCAGGGTCCAGGCCTTTTCCTCGGCGCGGACGTTCTGCGAGAAGGCGGCGCCCAGCGTGGCGAGGCGCTGCATGATCGCGGCGTAGTGGTCGCGGTCGGGGCCGGCGAGGCGCGCGCCGGCGCGCAGGAACATGCGGTGGTAGAGCTCCAGCACGCGCCCCTGCTCGGGCGTCAGGCCGAGCTCGCCGCGCCGCGCCATGAGCGCGTCGACGCGGGCGAAGAGCGCCGCGTTCATCACCGTCGCGGAATGGTGGGCGGCCAGGCGCGGGCTGATCTCGCGCTGGAGCGCCTCGCGCGCGTCGTTGGCGTCGGCGCTGGCGAGGTTGAAGAAGATCGCCGAGACGCGGCCGAGCGCCTCGCCGGAGCGCTCCATCGCGGCGATGGTGTTCTCGAAGTCGGGCTCGGCCGGGTTCGCCGCGATCGCGTCGATCTCGGCGCGGGCGTCGGCCAGGGCGGCGTCGAAGGCCGGGGCGAAGTCTTCGTCGCGCACGGCCCCGAACCGCGGCAGCCCGAGGGGTCCGTCCCACTCCCGCAGCAGCGCGTCCATCGCAGTCCCTCCCGTTTGCGTCACGGGCCGATACCTCGGCCCGGCGGGCTGCGGCGTCAAGGGCCGGGGCGAGATCGAGGTGGCGCGGCCCGCGGCGGTTGCTCTAGGCTCGGCGGCGGTCCCTTCCGCCGGAGCCGCCGCGCATGATCGAAGCTCCCTATCTCCTGTTCCTCGGGGACGCGCCCGATCCGCTCGCCGCCAAGGTCGCGCAGGGCATCCGCGACTGGCGCCCCGACGCCGCGATCGGGCAGCTGCGCATGGAGGGCTGCAAGGCCGACATGGGCCTGCCGGACATGGCCGTGGCCGAGGCCGTCGCGGCCGGCGCGCGGACGCTGGTGGTGGGCGTGGCGAACCGGGGCGGCGTGATCTCGCCGGCCTGGCTCAGCATCCTCGAGGCGGCGCTGGCGGCTGGGCTCGACCTCGCCTCCGGGCTGCACAACCTGCTGCGCGACGAGCCGACGCTGGTGGCCGAGGCGATGGCGCATGGCCGCAGGCTTTACGACGTGCGCGTTCCGGACCGGCGGTATCCGATCGCCAACGGCAAGCCGCGCGCCGGGCGGCGGTGTCTCGCGGTGGGGACGGATTGCTCGGTGGGCAAGATGTACACGGCGCTCGCCATGGAGCGGGTGATGCGCGAGCGTGGGCTGAAGGCGACGTTCCGCGCCACGGGGCAGACGGGGATCCTGATCACCGGTGGCGGCGTGCCGCTCGACGCGGTGGTGGCGGACTTCATGGCCGGGTCGATCGAGTGGCTGACGCCCGACAACGATCCCGACCACTGGGACCTGATCGAGGGGCAGGGGAGCCTGTTCCACGCCTCGTATTCCGGCGTGACGCTGGCGCTGATCCACGGGGGCCGGCCCGACGCGCTGGTGCTCTGCCACGAGCCGACGCGGGCGCACATGCGCGGGCTGCCCGACTACTCCCTGCCCTCGCTCGAGGCGCTGCGCGACCTGTCGCTGGCCATGGCGCGGATCGTGAACCCCGAGGCGCGGGTGATCGGGGTGTCGGTGAACACCGCCGCCCTGTCCGATGCGGCGGCGGCCGCGTATCTGGCCGGGGTGGAGGGGCGGATGGGGCTGCCCACGGTCGATCCGTTCCGGCAGGGCGCGGGGCGCTTGGTGGATGCGCTCGGATGAGGATCGCCGTCGAGCGCTGCGTCTTTCCGCTGGCGCGGACCTTCACCATCAGCCGCGGCTCGCGCACCGAGGCGCAGGTGCTGACGGTGACGGTCGAGGCGGACGGGCTGCGCGGGCGCGGGGAATGCGTGCCCTATGCCCGCTATGGCGAGACCCTGGCGAGCGTCGAGGCGCAGGTCGCGGCGCTGCCGGCCTTGGACCGGAGCGCGCTGCAGGAGATGCTGCCGCCGGGGGCGGCGCGCAACGCGGTGGACTGCGCGCTGTGGGATCTCGAGGCGAAGCGGGCGGGGCGGCCGGTCTGGGCGCTGGCCGGGCTGCCGCGGCCGGGGCCGCTGGTGACGGCCTACACGCTGTCGCTCGACGCGCCCGAGGCGATGCGGGCGCAGGCGGCCGAGAACGCCTGGCGGCCGCTCCTGAAGGTCAAGCTCGGCGGAGAGGGCGACATGGCGCGGCTCGAGGCGGTGCGGGCGGGGGCGCCGGCGGCGCGGATCGTGGTGGACGCGAACGAGGGCTGGAGCGCCGAGGAGTACGCCGCGCTCGCCCCGGCGCTGGCGCGCCTCGGGGTGGAGATGGTGGAGCAGCCGCTGCCCGCCGGCGCGGACGATGCGCTGGCCTCGATGGCGCGGCCGCTGCCGGTCTGCGCCGACGAGAGCTGCCACGACCGCGCCTCGCTGCCGGGGCTCGCCGGGCGCTACGACATGGTGAACGTCAAGCTCGACAAGACCGGCGGGCTGACCGAGGCGCTGGCGCTGCGCGACGCGGCGCGGGCGGCGGGGTTCGGGGTGATGGTCGGCTGCATGGTCGGCTCTTCGCTCGCCATGGCGCCGGCGGTGCTGGCGGCGCAGGGGGCCGACGTGGTCGACCTGGACGGGCCGCTGCTGCTGGCGCGCGACCGGGCGCATCCGCTGCGCTACGACGGGGAGGGCGTGCATCCCGCCGCGCCCGAGCTCTGGGGGTGACATGAGCCGGATCGTCCACGTGAACGGGGCCTACGTGCCCGAGGAGGAGGCCGTGGTCTCGGTGTTCGACCGGGGGTTCCTGTTCGCCGACGCGGTCTACGAGGTGACCTCGGTGCTCGACGGGCGGCTCGTCGACCTTCCGGGGCATCTCGCCCGGCTGCGCCGGTCGCTCGCCGCGCTCGACATGCCCTCGCCGGCGGACGACGCCGGGATCGAGGCGATCCACCGCGAGCTCGTGGCGCGCAACGGGCTGGTGGAGGGGATGGTGTACCTGCAGGTCACGCGCGGGCCGGCGGACCGGGACTTCGCCTATCCGGCGGCCCCGCGGCCGAGCCTGGTGATGTTCACCCAGGCCCGCGCGCTCGTGGACACGCCGGCGGCGGCGCGGGGGATCCGGGTGATCGCCGTCCCCGACATCCGCTGGGCGCGGCGCGACATCAAGACGGTGCAGCTCCTCGCGCCGTCGATGTGCAAGATGATGGCCCGGGCGGCGGGCGCCGACGACGCCTGGATGGTCGAGGACGGGTTCGTCACCGAGGGGACGTCGAACAACGCCTGGATCGTCACGCGGGACGGGGCGATCGTCACGCGCGACCTGTCGGCGGCGATCCTGCACGGGATCACGAGGGCGGCGGTGATCGGCCAGGCCCGCGCCGCGGGGATGCGGGTGGAGGAGCGCGCCTTCACCCTCGCCGAGGCGCAGGGGGCGGCGGAGGCCTTCATCACCGCCGCCTCGGCCTTCGTGACGCCGGTGGTGGCGATCGACGGCGCCGCGATCGGCGACGGCGCGCCCGGGCCGGCGACGCGGCGGCTGCGGGAGATCTACGTGGCGGAGAGCCTGAGGCTCGCGACGTGACGGGCGGCGGGGCGCTGCACGACGCCGGCCCGCGAGGCGCCTAGCGACCTCGCGCATATCCCCTCGGCCGATCGACCGTCGTCGATCGGCGCGCGTCAGGGCGGTCACGGGCCGATTGCAGATTTCCGGGATATCTGACGGCCCCAGGCCCTGCGCTTGCGGCGCAGGCGGGGCCTGCGCGGGAACTGGATCCAGGACCGCTCCGGGCCAGCGTTAAGCAGTGTTGCGATTGGGTTAGCGACGTCCACATTATACTGTAATATCAACGTATTGACCGTCTGTCCGCGTGCGGACGCCTGTGGGGCCGCCTCGCTCCGCCCGCCACGACGCTTGAGTTGCGTGGGGCGCTCGCCTATCCCGGTCGACAACAAGGCTAGCGGCGAGGAACCCCGATGGACGCTCCCAAGTTCGACAAGCGCAAGCTGCCGAGCCGCCACGTCACCGAGGGGCCGGAACGCGCGCCCCACCGCAGCTACTTCTACGCGATGGGGTTGTCGGAGGCCGAGATCCACCAGCCCTTCGTCGGCGTCGCCACCTGCTGGAACGAGGCCGCCCCCTGCAACATCGCGCTCAACCGCCAGGCCCAGGCGGTCAAGCTGGGGGTCAAGCAGGCGCTCGGCACCCCGCGCGAGTTCACGACGATCACCGTGACCGACGGCATCGCCATGGGCCACGAGGGCATGCGCTCGTCGCTGGTCTCGCGCGAGGCGATCGCCGACACGGTCGAGCTCACCATGCGCGGCCACTGCTACGACGCGCTCGTCGGTCTCGCCGGCTGCGACAAGTCGCTGCCGGGGATGATGATGGCGATGGTGCGGCTGAACGTGCCCTCGGTGTTCATCTACGGCGGCTCGATCCTGCCCGGCCGCGCGCCGGCGGGGGCGGCGGTGCCCGAGGACTTCGCCGGCCGCGACCTGACGGTGCAGGACATGTTCGAGGCGGTCGGCCGGCACCAGGCCGGCACGCTCGGCAATGCCGCCCTCGAGATCCTCGAGCGCGTGGCCTGCCCGTCGGCGGGCGCCTGCGGCGGGCAGTTCACCGCGAACACCATGGCCTGCGTCTCCGAGGCGATCGGACTCGCGCTCCTCAACTCGTCGGGCGCTCCCGCCCCCTACGAGAGCCGCGACCAGTACGCCACCGCGAGCGGGATCGCGGTGATGAACCTGCTCGACAAGCGGATCCGCGCCCGCGACGTGGTGACGCGCCGGAGCCTCGAGAACGCCGCCCGGGTGATCGCCTGCACCGGCGGCTCGACCAACGGCGGGCTGCACCTGCCGGCCATCGCCCACGAGGCCGGGATCGAGTTCACCCTGCAGGACGTCTGCGACATCTTCCGCGACACGCCGTACTTCGTCGACCTCAAGCCGGGAGGGCGCTTCGTGGCCAAGGACCTCTACGAGGCCGGCGGCGTGCCGGTGGTGCTGAAGGAGCTGCGCCGGGCGGGTCTGCTGCACGAGGACTGCATGACCGCCAGCGGGCGGACGATCGGCGAGGAGCTCGACGCGATCCGCGGAGAGGCGGACGGCAGGGTGATCCATCCGGTCGAGACGCCGCTGACGCCGACCGGCGGCGTGGTCGGGCTGATCGGCAACCTGGCGCCCGAAGGGGCGATCGTGAAGGTCGCCGGCATGTCCGAGGCGGAGCAGGTCTTCACCGGGCCGGCGCGGGTCTTCGACTGCGAGGAGGACGCTTTCGCGGCCGTGCAGACGCGGGCCTACGCCGAGGGCGACGTGATCGTGATCCGCAACGAGGGGCCGGTCGGCGGTCCCGGCATGCGCGAGATGCTGTCGACCACCGCGGCGATCTCTGGCCAGGGCATGGGCAAGAAGGTGGCGCTGATCACCGATGGCCGCTTCTCGGGGGCGACGCGCGGCTTCTGCGTCGGCCATGTGGGCCCGGAGGCGGCCAAGGGGGGGCCGATCGCGCTGCTGCGCGACGGGGACGTGATCACCCTCGACGCGGTCCGCGGCACGATCAGCGTCGCGCTCGACGAGGCCGAGCTCGCCGCGCGCCGCGCCGCCTGGCAGGGGCCGCGCCAGACGATCTACACCTCCGGCGCATTGTGGAAGTACGCCCGCCAGGTGGGATCGACCCGGCTCGGGGCGGTCACCCATCCCGGCGCGCGCGGCGAGAGCCACGTCTATGCGGATCTCTAGCCCCATGCGCGCCGCGTTCGCCCTCGCGCTCATCGCCCCGCTCGCCGCCTGCGACCCCGCCCTGATCGGCGCCGACCGCGCCACGGTCACGGTGGCCGGGCGCAACGTCACCATCGTTGCGCCGCCCGGCTTCTGCGTCGATCCGGCGGCGACCAACGTCTCCGCCTCCGGCGCCTTCGTGATGGCGAGCGACTGCGCGCTGCTCGGGTCGGGCCGCCCGCTGGCCGAGGGCGACGCCGCGCCGGTGGGCGCGGTGCTGACGGCGAGCGTCTCGGCCGCCGAGCGCGATGGCCCGGGCTCGCTCGAGGAGCTGCAGCGCTTCGCCGAAACCGCCCAGGGCCGCGCCGTGCTCAGCCGGTCGGGCCGCGGCGACCGGGTGCGCATCCTCGCCGCCCGCAGCCGCAACGACGTGCTCTACCTGCTGATCGAGGATCGTGGCCCGCAGCCGATCGCGGGGATCGAGCCGCGGTTCTGGCGGGCTTTCCTGGATGTTTCCGGGCGGATGACGGTGCTGTCGGTGCTGGGCTTCGAGGGCGCGGGGGTCGATCCCACCCAGGGGCTCGCGCTGATCCAGCGCTTCGCCGACCGGGTCCAGGCGGCGAACCGCGGCGCGGGCGCCTGAGGCCTGGGATCCAGCGGAGCGCCTGCGGCGCAAGCCCTTGTTTGGCATGCTTGCGCATGCGTGCCTCCGGCGGGAGTATTTTTACGAAGAGGAAGGGATTGTCGCGTCAGATGACCGGGCGGTACAGGCGGGAGCGCCGATGGCCGCCCAAGGGGAAGGCGCCCCGCGGCCGCGGCGCGGCGGCCCGGGGCGTCTTTTTCGCGCCGCCCCTTGGTCGCGTCTGCGGGCTCTGCTAGGGGACCGCGATGCTCGTGCTCGGTCTCGCCACGATGGGAACCTCCGCCGCTTGCCTCGTGCGGGACGGCGTCCTGGTCGCCGCCATCGAGGAGGAGCGGCTGAGCCGGATCAAGAACGACGGGGCCTTTCCGCTCCGCGCCATCGCCGAGTGCCTGCGGATCGGCGGCGCCACGATGGCCGAGGTCGACGCGGTGGCGGTCTACTGGCGGCCATGGCGGGTGGGCGGGCGGATCCGCGGCACGCTCGGCAAGGCGATCGGATCGCGCGCGGCGCTGGCCTCGCTCGCGCGGCGCAGCCGTGCCGCGATCCGGGGCGGCGTGGACGAGGGGCATCCGGAGGCAGGGGGCCGCTGGACGGATCTGTTCCGCGTGCGGCGGATCCTGTCCGCCGCCTTCGGGGCTTGCCGCGCCGAGATCGCGTTCTACGACCACCATCTGACGCACCAGCTCTACGGCGAGGCCCTGCGCGGCTGGCCGCTCTGCCTGTCGCTGAGCTACGACGGGGGCGGCGAGACGGAATCGACCGTGCTGTCGCTGGTCCGCGACGGCCGGCGCACCGAGCTCAGGCGCGTCGCCTGGCCGAACTCGCTCGGGCATTTCTACAGCTACTTCACCGGATATCTCGGGTTCCGGATGCTCGAGGGCGAGTACAAGATGATGGGGCTCGCCCCCTATGGCGCGCCCGCCCTGCGGGACCTCCTGCTGGAGAAGGTGCTGCGGCTGGGGCCGGAGGGGACCTATCGGCTGGACACGCGGCTCGCCGACTATCACCGCGCGCTCGAGGGGGATTTCGAGCCGGAGATGGCGGCGCTCGTCGGGCCGCCGCGGGCGCCGGACGAAGCGCCGAGCGAGGGGCATCTCGTTCTTGCGGCGAGCGTGCAGGCGGCCTTCGAGGCGGCGCAGCGGCATGTGCTCGAATGGGCGAAGGCGCTGCATCCCGAGGTGGAGCGCCTGGTGCTGTCGGGTGGCTGCGCGCTCAACGTTACGGCGAACGGGCGGGTCCTGCAGTCGGGGTTCTTCGCCGAGATCGTCGCGCCGCCGGCGCCGCACGACGCGGGCTGCGCGGTCGGGGCGGCGCTGGCGCATCTGGCGGCCAGGGGGCTGCCTGCGCCGCGCGACGTGGCGAGCCCGTATCTCGGGCCCGCCTTCGGGGACGAGGAGATCGCAGCCGCGTTCGACGCCGTCGGGCTGCCGCTGCCGCGACGGGTCGGGGAGGCGGAGCTGGTCGCGACGGCGGTCGAGACGCTGACGCGACGGGGCGTGGTGGCCTGGCACCAGGGGCGGACCGAGTTCGGGCCGCGCGCGCTCGGGTCGCGCTCGATCCTCGCCGATCCGCGGGACGACGCCATCCGCGAGGACCTGAACGCCAAGATCAAGAAGCGGGAGCTGTTCCGGCCTTTCGCGCCCTCGGTGATTGCGGAGGCCTGCAGCGACTATTTCGAGATCGGCCAGCCGAGCCCCTACATGAACATCCTCGCCGTGGTGCGGCCTTCGATGCGCGCGGCGATCCCGGCGGTGACCCATGTGGACGGCACGGCGCGGGTGCATACCGTGACGGCCGAGGCCAATCCGCTCTATCACCGGCTCATCTCGGCCTTCGGCGAGCGAACGGGGGTGCCGGTGCTGCTCAACACCTCGTTCAACATCCAGGAGCCGATCGTGAACACGCCGGCCGAGGCCATCGCGACCTTCCTGCGCTCCGACATGGACCTGCTGGCGATCGGGGGATTCGTGGCGGACCGGGCGTGGCGCGCGCGCGTGGGCGCGTGATGCGGACCGCCTGGCTCAGCATCGACTTCGAGGACATCGCCCACGACTTCAAGCGCGAGCACGGGATCGATCCGGACGGGCCGGTGCGCGAGGATGCGCTCTGGTCGGCCTATGAGGCGATCGAGACCTTCCTGCGCGCGGATCTGGGGGGCGTGCGGCTGACCTTCTTCACCACCGGGATCGTCGCTGCGAAATGTCCGGGGATCGTGGCGCGGATCGCGGCGGACGGGCACGAGGTGGGGTGCCACTATCATTTTCACGATCCCGCGCGGCGCGATCCGCG
>ERZ761602.7763-NODE-7763-length-11170-cov-49.513270_pt1 | contig 11170 bp, 12 predicted proteins | sample MGYA00512165_ERZ761602 | MGnify/ENA primary metagenome ERZ761602 (study PRJEB28899, sample SAMN02445085) | bioreactor sludge metagenome | biome: EBPR sludge; isolation source: Thorneside wastewater treatment plant | place: Australia: Brisbane, Thorneside... | reverse complement strand
ACAAGCTCGGCATGACCACCGACTTGAGCGAGCAGGACGTGATCATGGGGCGCGGTGAAAAACGGCTGTTTCACGCGATCAAGCAAGCCGTTGACCGCTATTCGCCGGCGGCGGTGTTCGTTTACAGCACCTGCGTCACCGCTCTGATCGGCGACGACCTGGAAGCGACCTGCAAGGCGGCGGCGGCCCGCTGGGGCGTGCCGGTGATCCCGGTGGACGCCGCCGGCTTTTACGGCAACAAAAATCTCGGCAACCGGTTGGCCGGGGAGACGATGCTCAAACACGTGGTCGGCGGCCGCGAGCCGGAACCGCCCCCGGTCGATCCTGCCCGCCCGGACCTACGGGTTCACGACATCGCGCTGATCGGCGAATACAACATCGCCGGTGAATTCTGGAACACCTTGCCCTTGTTCGACGAACTGGGGCTGCGGGTGCTGTGCGCGCTGTCCGGCGATGCCCGCTTCCGCGAGGTGCAGACCCTGCACCGGGCCGAGGCGACCATGGTGGTCTGCTCGCGCGCCATGCTCAACGTCGCCCGCAAGCTGAACGATAGCTACGGCATCCCCTGGTTCGAAGGCAGTTTCTACGGCATCCGCGACGTGTCCGCCGCCCTGCGCGATTTCGCCCGGCTGCTGGACGATTCCGAGCTGACCGCTCGCGCCGGGGCGTTGATCGCCCGCGAGGAAGCTCGGCTCGCCGCCGAATTGGCGCCTTGGCGCGAGCGGCTGCGTGATAAACGGGCGCTGCTCTACACCGGCGGCGTCAAGTCCTGGTCGATGGTCGCCGCCTTGCAAGATTTGGGGATTCACGTGGTGGCGACCGGCACCAAAAAATCGACCGAGGAAGACAAGGCGCGGATTCGGGCGCTGATGGGCGAAGACGCCCAGATGATCGAAGACGGCAACGCCCGCCAGTTGTTGAATCTGGCCCGCGAACACCGGGCCGACATCTTGATCGCCGGCGGGCGCAACCAGTACACCGCCCTCAAGGCGCGGTTGCCGTTTTTGGACGTGAACCAGGAACGCGAACACGGCTACGCCGGTTATCAGGGCATGATAACGCTGGCGCGGCAACTGACCCGCGCGCTGGAAAACCCGGTATGGGACGCCGTGCGGCGGCCCGCGCCCTGGCGCGCCTCTCCCGCCTCTCCCGCCTCCGGCGCGGTGTCGGAAACGGCGGCGGTCGCGGCCGCCGATCCCATCCCGCAACGCCTCAACGAACGGGAGCGCGCGCATGGCTGAACTCCTCCATCGCTCCAAACCGCTGGCGGTCAGCCCGCTGAAAACCAGCCAGCCGCTGGGCGCGAGCCTGGCCGTACTTGGCCTCAACCGCGCCATGCCGCTGCTGCACGGCGCGCAGGGCTGCGCCGCCTTCGCCAAGGTCTTTCTGGTGCGGCATTTCCGCGAGCCGATCCCGTTGCAGAGCACCGCGATGGACCCGATCAACAGCGTGATGGGCGCGGACGACAACGTGATCGCGGCGTTGAAAACCATCGCCGAGAAAAATCGACCGGCCGCCATCGGCCTGCTGACCACCGGTCTGTCGGAGGCGCAAGGCACCGACATTCACCGGATGCTCAAGACCTTCCGCGCCCGCTATCCCGAATTTCAGGCGGTGCGGATCGTGGCGGTCAACACCCCCGATTTCGACGGCTGTCTGGAAAGCGGGTTCGCGCTGGCGGTCAAGGCCATGATCGAGGCGTGGGTTACCCCCGCCGGCGAGGCGACGACCCGACCGGGTCGCCGCGCCCATCAGATCAATGTGCTGTGCGGCTCGCTGCTGACGCCGGGCGATCTGGAAAGCCTGCGCGAATTGATCGAGCGTTTCGGCTTGAATCCGGTGTTGATTCCCGATCTGGCGGATTCGCTGGACGGCCATCTCGACACCGAGGACTTCTCGCCGGTCACGACGGGCGGCGCGCCGCTGTCGGCCTTCGCCACCTTGGGCGACGCCGCCGCGACCTTGGTCGTCGGCCCCTCGCTCCACGCCGCCGCCGACCTGTTGGAACAGCGCACCGGCGTGCCGAGCCACCGCTTCGACCATCTGTTCGGGCTGGACGTCACCGACCGGTTGGTCGCGACGCTGGCCGACATTTCCGGGCGCAGCGTGCCGGCGCGGCTGGAGCGGCAGCGGGCCCAGTTGCAAGACGCCCTGCTCGACACGCACTTCCTGCTAGGCCAAGCGCGCGTCGCGGTAGCCGCCGACCCCGATCTGCTGCACGCCCTGGTCGCCTTGCTGGCCGAAACCGGCGCGGAGGTCGTGGCGGCGGTCGCTTCCAGCCGGGCGGCGGTGCTGAGCCGGACGCCGCTGCCGCAAATCCGCATCGGCGATTTGGAAGATTTGGAGGATTTGGCGCGCGAGCGCGGTGCGGAACTGGTGATCAGCAATTCCCACGCCGCTGAAACCGCCGGACGGCTCGGCGTGCCGTTGCTGCGCGCCGGGATTCCCCAATACGACCGCATCGGCGGCTACCAGCGTGGCTGGATCGGTTACGTCGGCGGGCGGCAACTGCTGTTCGACTTGGCCAACGCCCTGCTGGAACAGGCCGAGCACGGCGTCGCGCCCTATCGTTCCCTTTACTCCCGCAAATCCGATTCCCGGCAGGAGGCGATTCATGGCGCTCCGCAGGCATCTGCGCATTTTGGCTGGCGGCATTGACCCGGCCGGCTCGAGGTGCGCCGCGCGCGCCCTGTCGGAGGCTCCGAACGAGGAAGCGATCATGACGCCTGCTTTGAAAGTCGCGTTCGCCACCAGCGACCGCCATCAGGTCGATCAGCACTTCGGCGCGGCCAGCGCGTTGCTGATTTACGAAGTCGATCCGGAACAGGCGCGCGTGGTCGAATTCGCCCAATTCGGCGAACTCGACCAGGACGGCCATGAGAGCAAACTGGCCGCCAAGTTCGCTCTGTTGCAAGGCTGCGCCGTGGTGTATTGCCAAGCGGTGGGCGGTTCCGCCATCCAGCAATTGCTGGCCCTGGGGGTACAGCCGATGCGGATAGAGGCCGGCGCGCCGATTGCGCCGTTGCTGGCCGAACTGCAAACGGCGTTGCGCGGGGACGGCGGGCCGGCGTGGTTGCGACGGATTGTCGCCCGCCAGCGGCAGGCGGACACCGATGGGTCGCGCTTTGCCGCCATGGAAGCGGAAGGCTGGCGGGATTAATCTCTTTTTCACGGCGCGCGGTCGGATCAAGCATCCGCGCCGGCGCCTCTTTAAACGAGCGAGGTAAAACTGACATGGGCTCTGAACCCATCATCACTGGCATCACGCGCGGCGGCGCATCCTGGACTCCGCAGTTTGTGACCGCGTTGAACGAGGAAAAATGTATCGGCTGCGGTCGCTGCTTCAAGGTTTGTCCACGCGATGTACTGACTATCGTGCAGCGCGCCCTCGATGACGTCGATCTGGATGACGACGATGATGACGATGACGATGACGACAGCGACAATTCCTTCATGACGCTTTCCAATCCATTGGACTGCATCGGCTGCGAAGCCTGCTCGCGGGTTTGTCCCAAAGCCTGTTTTACCCACGCGGCGCTGCCGCTGGCGGCGTAAACGATTTGCTATCGTGGAAAACGAGTACCGGCGGTTCATTGGCCGGTTGAATGAAAAGGTCCACGACGTGGACGAGCTTGCGAATTTTCTGCGGAGATTGATGATGCAGACCAGCGCGAGAAACCAATTTCTGGGCCGGGTGACCGGCTTGAACATCGGCCCGATCAATGCCGAGATCGGGGTGGACATCGGCGGCGGCGATCACATCACCGCCCTGATCACGCGGAGTAGCGTCGAAAATCTCGACCTTAAGGAAGGCAGCGAGGTTTTTGCCCTGATCAAAGCGTCCTCGGTGATCATCGTGGCCAGCGACGCCAGGCTGAAACTCAGCGCTCGCAACCAACTGCGCGGCACGGTTTCGGATTGCAAGAAGGGAGCGGTCAACGGCGAAGTCACCTTGCAATTGGCGGGTGGCAAGACGGTAACCGCCACTATCACCAATGCCAGCATCGACGGCTTAGCCCTCAAGGAGAGCGATCCGGCGGTGGCGGTGATCAAATCATCCAGCGTGATTCTCGGGGTATCCCTCTAGCCTCTACACGCTAGTTGGGAGAAAAAGCGATGTTGCGGAGAACCGTGGGGCGTTGGGTGCTGGCGAGCTTGCTCTGGGTTTCGACCGGTTTTGCGTTGCCCGCCCGAGCGGCGGAATCCATCACCGTCTACGCCGCCGCCAGCGCCACCCACGCGGTGCAAGAGTTGGCCGCGCTGTACGAAAAGGAAAAAGGCGTCAAGGTCGCGACCTCCTTCGCCGCCGCCTCCGCTCTGGCCAAGCAAATCGAACAGGGCGCGCCGGCGGACGTCTTCATCTCGGCCGATTTGAAATGGATGGATTATCTGGACGGCAAGGGCAAGATCGTTCCGGCCAGCCGCCGCAAACTGCTCGGCAACCGCCTGGTGCTGATCGCGCCCAAGGGCCAAGGATTTCCGGTGAAACTGGAAAAAGACTTCGATCTGCCCGGCGCGTTTAAGGGCCGCTGGTGTTCGTGCGATGCCTCGGTGCCTATCGGCCAATACGGCAAGGAAGCCTTGACCGCGTTGGGCTGGTGGGCGGCCTTGGAACCGCGACTGGCGGCGGCTCCCGACGCGCGTTCGGCGCTGGCGTTTGTGGAGCGCGGCGAATGCGCGGTCGGGATCGTCTACGAAACCGACGCCCGGATGTCGGACAAAGTAGAAGCGCTCGGCGTTTTCCCCGCCGACAGCCATGCGCCGGTGGTGTATCCGGTCGCGCGGGTGCAAGGCGGCAAGCCGGCGGCGCAAGAGTTTGTGGATTTCCTGCGCGCGCCGGCGGCGGCCAAGGTGTTCCGCCAATACGGCTTTACCGTGCTCGATTGAGCTGACGGCCGTGTGGTCGTCGCTGCAAACGACTACCAAGGCCGCCCGCGCTTGGCAATATTCAGGGACAGAATAAACGGATTCTTCATTGTCGCTTTTATCACAACAGGATGTGCGGGTCTGTCTGAAACCTCTCGCAGCACTCGAGACTATAGCTATAAACTGCTGTTAAATATCAAAAATCAATTTGGCACGAGTTTTGTAATTTCTCTGGTAACGTCCTTTCGAGCGAAGCTGCCGCCATGACCGCCAACCCTCGCGCCATCATCATTGATGACACCACCTTGCGCGATGGAGAGCAATCGGCGGGAGTCGCTTTTACCCAGGATGAAAAACGCGCCATCGCCGCTGGCTTGGACGCGCTGGGCGTGCCGGAACTGGAAGTCGGCATTCCGGCGATGGGTGCGGAGGAGCGCGACAGCATCCGCGATCTCGCCAGCCTGGGTTTGAACACCGCATTGATCGTCTGGAGCCGGATGCGCGACGCGGATCTGCGGTTGTGCGCCGATCTTGGCGTTCGCTGCGTCGATCTGTCGTTACCGCTGTCCGACCAGCAGCTTCGCCACAAGCTGGGCTGGACGCGCGCGCAGGCGTTGGACACCCTTCGCCGCTGCGTGCCACACGCGCTCGATCTGGGATTGGAGGTGATCGTCGGCGGCGAGGACGCCTCGCGGGCCGATCATAATTTTTTGCGACGGGCGGCCGAAACCGCCCAAGCCGCCGGCGCGCGCCGCTTCCGCTTTGCCGACACGCTAGGCATCATGGAGCCGTTCGGCGTTCTGACGGTCTTTCAGCAGTTGCGGGCGGTGTCGGATCTCGAATTGGAAATGCACGCCCACGACGATTTGGGATTGGCCACCGCCAATACCTTAGCCGCCGCGCTGGGTGGCGCAACCCACGTCAACACCACGGTCAACGGCTTAGGCGAACGAGCCGGTAACGCGGCGCTAGAGGAAGTGGTGATGGGCTTGCGCAAGCTGTACGGCTTTCGAGTCGCGGTCGATCTGTCACGCTTCCCGGCGCTGTCACAACGGGTTGCCGCCGCCGCCAACCGACCTCTATCCTGGCATAAAAGCTTGGTGGGCGAAGGCGCGTTCACCCATGAGGCCGGCATCCATGTCGATGGCCTCCTCAAGCATCCGCTCAACTATCAGGGCGTTGATCCGGCCGAACTGGGCCGCCGCCACCAACTGGTGCTCGGCAAGCATTCCAGCGCGCGCGCGGTACGCAAAGTTTATGGCGACCTCGGCATCGCGCTCGACGACCGCCAGACCAACGCCTTGCTCCAGCGCATCCGCGCCTTCGCGGGCCGCTCCAAGCGCCCGCCCGAGACCTCCGATCTAGCCGCGTTCCACCGCGACCTGGAATGCGGCGCAACCCCTGTTCCCGATCCCGCTTACCTCTCGGAGGCCATGCCATGAGCGCAGCGACCTTGCAGCAAGATTTATCGGAGATGACCTCGGCCGAAGATTTTTTAGATTATTTTGAAATTGCTTTCGACACCAAAGTTGTTGAGGTTAATCGCCTGCATATCTTGCAGCGTTTCCGCGATTACCTACGTCAGACCGAGGCCGTGGAACACGCCGATTATGCCCGTTGCCTAGAGCGGGCTTATCAGGATTTCCTGCATTCCGATGCCCTGACCGAAAAAGTGTTTAAGGTGTTTCACCGCCACGCGCAAGGCCGAGAAGTCCGCATCGCGGTGACGGACATCGGTCGTCCGACATGATTTTAGAGCCGCTCTTTACCTGTGACGACACCGTGCGGGTGGTCCGCAACATCCGCAATGACGGCACCTATCCTGGCCAAGCCACCGGCGTGCTGCTGGTACGGCGCGGCAGCGTTGGTTACGTGCGCCATATCGGGGTCTTCCTCCAGGATCAGATCATCTACACCGTGCATTTTCTTGAGGGCGGCAACCGCGTGGTGGGTTGTCGGGAATCCGAGCTGATTGCAGCGGACGCGCCCTGGATTTCCAACCGCTTTGAGCGCGGAGACCGAGTAACCGCGCTGCGGGCGCTGGCGGTCGGCGGCAAAATAACGGTTGACGCGGGCGCGGTCGGCGAAGTCATGGCCGTTTTGCGCGAACCTGATGCCCCGGCGATCTATCACGTGCTGTTTGGAAAAAGAGTTTTTGAAATACCGGAAAAAAGCCTCCGACCAGAAGACACTTGAGTGAATCATCAAACCACACGGTTCCGTTGCACGATGGTCATTCATTAAAGATAGTTACACACATTATGCTGTAGGGATGAGCTACAACACCGATTTACGACGGGCGGTTTTGGGTAGTGTCTCAGTTTGAAATTCCGATTGGTTTAACACATTGATCGAAAGCACCTTGATAAACGCTAATTTTCAAACTGAGGCACGACCGGAAATTGCAGGGTGAGAAAGCAGGCGCTGGCGATGAATATTTTATACTGGCAAATCTAACGAACTTTAAGTAGGGGCGATTGCTAATAACTGATCCGCACAGCGATAAACCTTGCGTCGTTTTCGCATGGAACACTGAAACTAAATCTCCGCTTCCAAAGCAGCAAAATCTCCGTTTTTAAACCCCCACCGGAGACTTGAAACATGCGCTGAATCGGAATGTCAGATGTTTGACGTGGATGCTGTTTTTTGAGTCAATACCATTTTAAATTGCTTGATATTAAATAATAATCCTATGACACAATCCTTTTCCTCCAGTAGCCGACCAGCGCTTGATCATCTGGCCCGGCACCACGGCTTCAGCCCAGATGCCGTGTCGCACATGCTTCAGGCCCTAATGACCAGTCGGGGGAGCATGGCGCAGTTCAACCACCCGGAATTCGGTGGCTCCGGCCAATGGATGCGCGGCGGACTGATCATGCTGTCTGACATGTTCGATCATTCGTTAAAGGCGCGGGTCGATGGGCTTTGCCAGGACCTTGCTGTCTGGTTGGCAAACCAGCCGGAATGGAAGGGCGCGCGCGATTTTCAGTCGCAAACCCAGACTGTCGGCTCCGGCCAGCACCGGCAAAGCGGCGGCGACCGCCAATCGCAAAGCGATCTTGAACCGACAGGATTGGCGAGCCTGTTCGCGCCTCCCCATCCGGGGCCTTCTGAAGATTGGTGGGGCACGGATTTAGGCAGCCCCGCCAGCGTCGGCGCACAAAATGGCGTGCGCTACGCTTATTTCCCTCAAGCCCGACGCTTGGCCATCGAGATCGGTGGCCGGGTCACCCTGTACGATACGCTCAATCATCACATCAGCGGTTTTTCTCAGCAGCAATCGGCGGGCGGATCGCTCATTTTGACCAGCCAACACGGATTGGTTGATCTTTCTCGTTTGCCGGTGGTATCGGGACAAACCGCGACACCGCCGACGCCGGTTCAATCCAACGTTTCGGCGAATCCTCCCACGCCGGGGAATGGTCAAGCCGCCTTCGCAAGCGACGCCAGCAATGATATTTTCAGCCACATCGAACGCCTGGCTGACCTCCACGCCAAGGGCCTATTGAGCGCTGAGGAATTTGCTGGAAAAAAGAAAGAATTGTTGAGTCGGCTATAGGCTTGCTCCATCAATCGCAGATGGGTCATTTTACACTGTCCGGTACCTTGCTTTGCTCGGCAAATGGCGCTTATTAATCCGATAATTGCCCAAGATGAAAGCGCTAGCGTTTTTCAGAGAGCGGTTTGCCGTGCACTGAGGTTACCGAGAGGATTGTCATGTTCACTGGTCTTTTATCTGCTGGTAACAGCTCAAACCATCAGCACACTCATCAAAATACTTTAAAGCCTCTGGCGCTACGCGCTTTCCGCTGTCAATGCGGGCGCGCCGTGTTTTTCAGCAATAGCCGATGCGTCAGTTGCGGCGCCGTGCTCGGTTACGAGCCAAGTATCGGTCTGGTCATTCCCCTTGCGCCCATGGAGGGCGACACCTGGCGGCCATTCGACCAACCCACTGGGCTTCTTTATCGCCGTTGCGCGAATTTCGACACGCTTTCAGGTTGTAACTGGCTGGTGCCTGTCAATACCGATACGCCCACGGATACTGCATTCTGTTTGGCATGCCAGCTCAACCGCACTGTTCCCAATCTCTCAATCGCTGAAAACGGTCGGCTTTGGGGTCTCATTGAAGCTGCCAAACGGCGCCTGGTTTCGTCCCTACTGGCGCTCGGTTTACCGGTCGAGCCGAAGTTACCCCATAATCCCGATTTCGGCATTGCTTTTGATTTTCTATGCCCCACGCTCGATCAACCCAAGGTACTAACGGGCCATGATGCAGGGACTATCACGCTGAATATCGAAGAAGCCGACGACGCCAAGCGCGAAAAAATCCGCGCCGCCATGCACGAACCATATCGGACCTTGCTCGGTCATTTCCGCCATGAAATCGGGCATTACTACTGGGATCGCCTGGTCCGTGATAGCGGATGGCTCGAACCGTATCGGACCCTGTTTGGAGACGAACGCGCGGATTACGCCGCCGCCCTCAAGCAGCATTATGAGAACGGCCCACCTGCCGACTGGCGGCAACACTTTGTCACCAGTTATGCCAGCACTCATCCGTGGGAGGATTGGGCGGAAACTTGGGCGCATTATTTACATATGATCGATACATTGGACACCGCGCACTCTTTTGGTCTCCAAGCGCACCAAATGGACTTTGAAATCGAGCCCTTTACCTCGGAGGCGCTATGGCGTTCCGATGTCGGAAATAGTGAGACATTCCTGGAATTTTTAAATTCATGGATTCGTATCACCGCTGTCATGACCGAGTTATCGCGCAGCATGGGCCAACCAGATTTTTATCCGTTTGCCTTGCCCCGGCCCGCCGTTGCAAAACTGCATTTCGTCCACTCAGTCGTGCAAAATGCCTCAACCTGAACCTTTGGACTGAGTAAAGTGCTGGTTTTTGATCCATCAGTAGCTCTTAAAAACGGCAGGTTGAAGTTGCAGCGGATCGCTTCCTGAATGATGCGCAGCTGCTGAAATTCAAATCCTCTCTCCGTCCACTCCGATCGAGCCGCCTTTTGGCGGCTGGCGGACCAGCAGTTGAGTTTCCAGGGCAAACAAGCGGATGCGCGCGGGCTTCAAGCGCATGTTCTGCCCCGCGACGAGGCGCAACGCGGCGGCGCGCTCGCGCGGTAATTCCACCTCGTAAAACCGGTTCGATTGGCCGCTCGCCCCTGCCAGATTGATGCGCGTCGCGGAACCGAACGCCAGTACTCGTTCAACCTTGGCGGTCAGGCCGACGCCGTCGGACAAGTTGGTTTCGATCTTCAATTCGTGCGGGAGGACGAAGCCCAACGACTCGGCGTCCGGCTGAAACCCTTCGTTGCTCAACGGCAAGCGGCCTTCCTCGACACATGCAAGTGTTGGCCGCGCACTCGGGTCGAGGTGTAAGACGCGCTGTTGTTCGGCAACCGCTTTTGCCAGTCTCGGGATCAGATTGCCTTTCTCGGTGATAGCTTTGAGGTCGTAGGCCGGGGCCAAGGTCACCACGTCGGCCTCCAGCCCATCGATCACCGCGCGCCTGTTTGCCGGAGCCGCCGTGCGACTGCTAGACGATGCTGTCGCCGGCCGACCGGCGGTGGGGGACGCTGTTCGAGGCGCTCGACAGCGCGCGGGCGCAACAGTTAATAGCGGTCCTCGACGCGATCAACGGCCAGATGATAGGTAGAGCAGTGGAGCGGGTCGGGGGTGGCGTGAGGATCGAAGGGGCCAGAAACGCGATGATGGTATAAAAAGCGAGGCCCGACGGGCGGCATCGGGCGGAAAGAGGCCGGCCAGCGGGCGCGGATTGGAAAAGCGTCGGCGGGCCTGGCGCGGCTGCCGGAGCTCGAACGGGGCGGCCGCGCTGGAGACGCTAGAGGATTGCGCGCGGACCGCAATTGACCGCTATAATGAGGACCATAATCCGACGCCCGTTGCGGGCGCACCGAACACCGAGGTCAACCGCCCGAACACCGAACGCACCGACCCTAAAACCGCAAAACCCCCGCGTTGTGAGCGCGAGGGTTCTGGGGAAGTCCTGAAAGACTATCGACCGAAGATCCGCTAAGGACGACAATCAGAATTCTTTATCAACTGAATCTGATTATAGCGGACTGGCCGCAGCTTTCAAGACTCCTCACTGGATTCTTTTGTCCGAAACGAGGAGAACCGTCATGCAAAGCCCATCCGCTGCCCTACCCCATCCCGTCCGCGCGACATCGGCCGCCCGAAAACTGGGTGAGCCCGACCCGACCCGCCGCATTTCCGTGACCGGCTGACCGACCGAGGCGCGGCGCGGAGACCGCCGCCGGCGCTC
>ERZ761602.7762-NODE-7762-length-11171-cov-5.595268_pt1 | contig 11171 bp, 14 predicted proteins | sample MGYA00512165_ERZ761602 | MGnify/ENA primary metagenome ERZ761602 (study PRJEB28899, sample SAMN02445085) | bioreactor sludge metagenome | biome: EBPR sludge; isolation source: Thorneside wastewater treatment plant | place: Australia: Brisbane, Thorneside... | reverse complement strand
CGTTAGGCATCACAAACCAGCATAGGCATGACCAAAGCAAGCATCTACCAGCGGTTCGTGAGTGCAGTCTGGGCGCGGCTCAAGCAGGATCATCCATTCGTAACTCGGCTCGACAGGCCGTTGTGCGTTGCCATACCCAGGAGTTCCAGCTTCTATGCAGGCAGATCTCCGATGAACGGAAAGCACTTCCTTTTCGACTTTCAGCACAGTCCAAAGCCATGGCAAGGCGGCCAGTTCACCATCAATGTCCACATCTCAACGGAACTAGAGGCAACAGACAACTTCTCTGCCTTCAGCGGTTACGAGGACGCCACGGATGGCTACTATCGACTCGCTTCGGCTTGCCTTGGTTTCGACAAATGGTGGTGCTTGAAGGATCGCGATAGATCATTTGACGACGAGATGCGTCGGACTCTCCCGAACTTCGACCCCGCGATTGATGATGAGGAGTTCTTTCGACAGAATTGGAGACCGTCCTCGTATGAGGATCCAGAACTCGTCATCAGAGAGGCCCTTGAAGATGTCCTCTCACTGCTGCAAGTTCACCTCTTTGAGCGCTTTGCATTCACTTCGACGCAGTGGCCACGGAAGTGACCGCTTCGAATGTGCGAGTGCAAAGGCTCTCCTGAGCCACACAACCAGGGCTCACAACGCTGCAGCACGTCACGTCAGGTGGCACGCGGTGATGCCTAACCCCTCGCTCAAGCGGAGCGCCAACGGCAGGACGCCAGGCCCGGGCTGGTGAAAATGTACCGCGTACCATCAGCCCGGGCCTGGTGGCCTGCCGTCGTCGCCCGCTTAGCTCGAACGTTAGACGGCTCATGCAACGTGCCGTCCGCGTCACCCTCATGCTCGTCGCACTGAGCCTGCTCCTTGCGCCGATCCACATCTTGCTTGCGTGGCCGCGGCTGCCCACTTCTCTCTTCGGCTGGGTCGTCCTGCTCTTCCTTACCGTCCCTCTAGCCGTGCTCGGCGAGTGGTTGCTTCAGTACCGCGACATCCGTTTTCTACGCCCAATCGACAGTCTCGCAACGCGGGTCGCGTCCTCGCCATACCGTCTCCCTGTCGCGGTCGCTTGTGTGGTCGTCGTCGGCGCCGTTGCGTTCGCGCTTCTGTTTGTTCTCGTTGCCCCATGATCATCCCTGCACACCGCTCGCTTCGGCCGCCGTCTAACCCTTCGTGTATGGACTCCCCCACAAAGGCAAGAAACTGATTGATGTTTTGGCTGTTGGGGAAACGCCTGCAGTCGACTAACCGGCATCTATGACCGGCCCCCTTATCCCCGTACCAAGCGCAACTTCCCGCCGGCCACCGCCCCTTTGGCCTTTTTAGGCAGGTTTTCAGGCTAAAAGCCCCAATACCCAGCGAAAAAAGGTCATTGTTTGCTATGAAAACTGGACTAGTTTCAGGGCCAACCAGGTACGGTGCGGTCTTCCACCCGGGGCCGCGCCGGGACTCGTACCCGCGGCAGGCCGTCAACCATCTACACCGAGCCCAACGCGGTACGGAAACAGCCGGGGCGATGCAACTATGGGGTGCCGGGTTTCGGGGGTGCTTTAGACCTGTGAATTTGCCCAGTAAAAGGCTTGCAATCCGTTGATGTACAACAATTTTCTGGCGGATTCCGCGCCCAGAATATCCTGCGCGGTCCAGCTTATCCGGCAGAATCTTCGGCATACATTACGTTGGGCAGCTATGAGGTTCCTATGATGCGTATTCCAATCTTTTTTTTAGTCGGCGCGCTAATGTCCGTTGTCGTAGAGGCCCATACGAGTTACGAGGCCGACCTCGTTTGCCCGATCGGTGGTGAGAAATTCAAAGCGGTGCTTGCTGGCTCTGGGACAAGCTATGGCAAGTTTCTCGATCTAAAACCATATGGCCCTATCGCAGCACCTTGGCCTCTTGCCAAATGCCCAGCCAATGGCTTTGTCATGTTTCAGGACAAGTTTTCTGATACCGAACTTAGTCGCCTCGAAACATTCGTCGCCTCTACTCAGTATCAGGAATTGAAGAAAACTCACACCAACTACTACCTTGCTGCGTCGCTTCAGCGGCAAATTGACGCTCCACTCTCTCAATTAGCCTCAACCCTGCTACAAGCCACTTGGGAGGCTCCCGGCGGCCTCTATTCCGTCTATGCCGCTGAAGCACTGGAGGCCTATCTTGCTTTACTGAAAGTCGAACCAACGGACAGCAAGAGTTGGGTAACTTATCAGCTAATTGCTGGTGAGCTGGAGCGACGCTTGGGGAAATTCGAGGCCGCTGCGAACCGTTTTTCTGTTTTGAAAGAGAACCCCAGTCTCAATTCATTCGTAAAAGGAATAATAGAATTTCAGCTCCAACTAATCTCGGAGCACAACTTGACGTCTCAGCCAATTCCCAGCGGCAAGAAGTGATGGTGCAGCGCTGCCCAACCCATCATTCCGCCGGACGCTGCGCGATAAAGCCGCGTAGTGCCGGTGAATTCATTCGTTAGCCGTCTTATGCCACTCGCCGCAGAACTTGATGAGCTCACGACCTGGGTAAAGCGCCTACCATCTATTGGGATGCAGACACTGGGTAGTGCCAGCGCGCCCATGTATACCCTCGACTTCGTCATGATTGGGGCGGTTAAGCGATCCTTGAGTTTGGCGAGCGGTATGCTGAGTATGGTGCAAGCACAGAATATGGTTTGCTCTCGTGCAATCCTTAGAATGCAACTCGACACCGTCAGTCGCCTACTTGCGTATACCTACGTTAAGGAACCTGAAGCAATGGCTAAAGCCTTGATTGGTGGCACACCGATTAAGAAGTTCAAGAGTCGCGACGGCAAGGCTCTGGTAGACGGATATTTGATTGATCAAATGACCAAAGCCCACCCGTGGGCGCGCAAAGTCTATGACTTCACCTCTGGTTACGTCCACTTCTCTGAACGGCAGTTTTTTGATTCGATTCATTCCGTCGGCAGCGATCAGGAGCGCGCCATACAGTTACAGGTCAGTCACATCGACAACAAATTTCCCGAGTTCAGTTGGGAGGAAACTGTTGCCTGCTTCAACGAACTGCTCAAAATAATTGAGAGCCTGCTTGGGAGTTATTCATCTCAAAAAACGGCTAACCCATCATTCAACACGGACTGGCGCGATAAGGCCGCGCCAGCCGGTTAATTCAGACGTTAACTGCTTAAAGCCATGCGTAACCGAAACGTGAACGGACCAATTGAGCTGTCGCAAAACAGATGGGTTCGGCGGTCAGGTCACCTCTCGTTGGCAATAAGTCTTTTCCTGGTGGCGTTCTTTAGCCTAGCGAACGCTGGCATAACGAAATACGTGCCTTTATTGGGGGCGACAGGCGTTTCCGTGATCGGCATATATGCCGCTACCCTATTGCGGGAACACGCCGACAGGCTGGATATAAATGGAAAGTTTGCAGGCCAAACTGTCATCCGATGTGCTATAGCCCTACCTTTGCTTTTGACCGTCGCATTCGCAATACTGCTGGGCATTCAACTCTCATGAATCCTTTCACGATGCTGTGTGCTGAAGTTAACAGGTCGGCCCACGCGGACACAACATAAGGTTGCCGCGTTGCGGCGTGTGTTGTGCGCCTTTGGCCTAGGACGTTAGGCAGCGCAAATCGCCCGCCTCTTGACCTCCCGATAGTCATCCATACAATGTATGTATGCGATTCGACTGGGATCCAGCCGAGGCTGCCTCAAACCTCAAAAAGCACCAGGTTTCCTTCGAGGAAGCCAAGACGGTCTTCTTCGATGACTTTGCTGTGCAGTTCTTCGATGATGAACACTCCCAAGACGAGGAGCGCTTCATCATGCTCGGGATGAGGTCAACCGCCCGACTGCTGGTTGTGTGTCACTGCGAGCGCGCCGAGGGAGAAGTGATTCGGATCATCTCGGCACGCAAGGCCACGCGGGGTGAAGCCGCGTTCTACAAGGGGGGCTGATATGAAGGCTGAATACGACTTCTCGAAGATGAAGGCTCGGAAGAATCCTTATGCCTCGAAGCTAAAGAAGCCTGTGACCATGCGTCTCTCAGAAGACGTGGTTGAGTATTTCAAAGGCATGGCTGATGAGGCTGGTGTTCCATACCAGAGCCTCATCAATCTATATCTGCGCGACTGTTTGGCGCAGAACCGGCGCGTTCAGATTAAGTGGCCCAGCGCTGCCTAACCCCTCGTTCAACCCCCGACGCGCTACGGCAGCCGGTGTAAGCCCGGTCCGCGTCAGGCGTACCCAGCTCCGAGAGCAGGCCGCGGATGCGGTTGAGTGTGGCGGTGCGTTGCTCCACAAAGCCCTGGCGGGCACGGTGTACGAGCAGTTGGCCCTGTTGCTCGGTGCTTTTGATCGGCACGAAACGCATGTTGGGCCGGGTGACGGCTTCGCAGATGGCGGCGGCGTCGGCCGCGTCGTTCTTGCCGTGCTTGCCCGAGAGCCGGTAAGGGATGACGAACTTGGGCGCTATCAGGCGCACGGTGTGTCCGAACTTCTGGAACTCGCGAGCCCAGTGGTGGGCGCCGGAGCAGGCTTCCATGCCGATGAGGCAGGCGGGCAGCGAGGCGACAAGTTCAAGCAGTTTGCCGCGTGCAACGCTGGGCCGCACCAGCGCGGGCTTGCCTGTGGCATCCACGCCATGGACGGCAAAGACATTCTTGGCGAGATCGATGCCGATGGTGACAATGGTCATGACTTCCCCTTCCACAAAACGAGTGAGTTGATGAGAGATCGCACTTCCCATCGTGGCACCTGGATGCCGTACCACGCAACTGCGCGGATCACTCGGGACGGGGAAGTCCTTTTCATTCGTTAGCTTTCACTGGCAGCATAGCAACACTCACGGAGAAAACATGGGCGACACGATCTGGGTGCGTAGAAAGTCTCGGGTAGGCACAGAGGATTCGGGGGACGACTTCGATCACTCGCTCTTCTCTAAGGCGTCTGAGGAATTGGACAGGCTCGCCGAAACACTTGGCGTACGCAAGCTATCAGATTTCATCGATACCACCGACATGCAGTACAACCTGTCGGATGATGACTTGCCTGAATCGTGGATTGTCGAGAACGAGAAATGGTTTGCTCCCGCTGATGCGCTTCCCTCACTTTCGAAGATTGTTGAGTGCCTGAGGTCGGGTGAGGTGAAGGGCATCAAGGAAAAGCTACGGCCCGAGCTGCTAGAGGAACTTGAAGATTGCCTAAGCAAAGTCACCGAAGCAGAGCGCGACAGCGATCTGTTCCACTTCTGCCTAGTCATGTAAGCTGGTCGAAGATGTCGCGATGAAAGCTAACAAGCTAGTCAACGCCGACGCCCAAGGGCGTCCGGACCCTGCGAGACCTTCTCTCCTTGTTCGCGGGTTGCTCGCACGTTAGACCTCATGGGTGAGACCGCGCGAATTCCCTGCGCCTGCTGCGGAATCATGATGCTCGCAGAAACGGGCGCAAAGACCGGGGGAGTCTGCATGCGATGCTTCGGCACGCAACGAGAAGATTCTCGGACCAAGCAGGCCGCTTCGCGGGCGCCAACGAGCAGAACCAAGAAGTTTGCCTTGGCATTGACCAAACTAGACCTTGAGACATTTTCGATATGGGCGCGATGCAGTGACGATGACGACAAGGTCCGACCTGCGTCGGCACGCTCCCTCAAATCAGAGGTCGAGTTCGTGGTGGCTGCGAACTTCACGTTTGCAGATAACTCCCATCACTTCGGAGGAGCGGAGGTCATCCTTAGGAGCGGCGGACCTACCGTGTCGGCACCGTTTCTACTTCGTACTAGCGAGCGCATCAACTTCGAGGACCACACTTCTGCAGACACCTTTTCGAAGATGACGCCGAAGTTGGCCGAGGAACTGCGTCGCAAGTTCCTTCAGAACTTGGCGCGGCTAGAGCGGCAGATCGGTCGACCGCTTTCGCAAGTCTTTCCACTGCAATACGAGTTGCGAACGATTCCTCCCACAGTGGGAGAGTTGCCTGCGCCAACGTTCCGGCTGCGGACTATTGTGGAAAATGAGGTCTAACATGCCGGTCAAGTCCGACACCCAACGGCAAGGCGCCGCACAGTGCATTGGCGCATCATGCACCGCGCGGCGCCTTGCCGTTGGGCGCGGCTTACCTTCACGTTAAGGCTCGCATTCGAGATGTTGCCGGCACTCAAGCGAAAAGCGGGCGAGGCGCTTCTAGTTGCTGCGGACGTCGCTGGCATTGTCGCGTCCCTAGCGGGCGCGTCGATCGTCGCGTTCTTGGGCAAGGTAATGCTTGCGGTCGTCCTCTTCGCGGTGGCTCTCGGCTTCTTCCTACGCCTCTCGGCCCGGAGAAAGGTAAAGTTCGCCGCCCCACATTCTTATCCCGCATGGACAAGGCCTGCCTCGGCGTTGCTTGCTTTCGTTGAGGTGGCGCTACTCGTGGAGGCAACGAATCTGCCCGTTCGGTTCATTCAACCCGGCTTCGAGCCGTGGCACTGGGCGCTTGTCGTCGCTGCATTTGTGGTTGCATACTCGCTGCACATGCGCCTGTTTCGCGCGTTGGTGGGGCAGAAGAATGTCGCGACGCAGCCTTAACAAACAAGTCGACACGGACGCTTTGCGGCGTCCGGTCGCTGCACTCCCTCCTGGCGCAAGTCGCCGGTCACACGCACGTCAGACCGCGCTAATAGTGGTAGCGCAATTGGGCAATCAGCATTGAATCGCCATCCATCCTGTAAACCATGCGGTGCTCGTCGGTGATTCTTCGAGACCAGTATCCAGCCAGCGCATGCTTCTAAGGTTCAGGCTTGCCGATTCCGGCAAAAGGTTCGCGCTGCACCTCTTTGATCAGTGTGTTGATGCGCTCAACCATGCGTTTGTCTTGTTGTTGCCAGTAGAGGTAGTCATCCCATGCGGTAGCCGCCTGGGGAGTCCATGTCCGCCCCTTCAAAGCAGGCGTGCAGGCCACGGCCACATACAAGCCATCGACCGCACGCTTTCCGCGGGCGGCTCGCCGTCGCCTGGGGGCCGTACCCCGCAACTGCGCGGATCACTCGGGACGGGGGCGTCCCTTTCATTCGTTAGACTGCGCAGATGCCTGGTGGCGATGCCTTCCTTCCCCTACGGTGATCGCAATGTTGACAACCCCTGAGAACACGCAGCTCAAACTCGCACACCGCATCTTCCGTTCACCACCAGCGCGCTTGCTGCTGCTCGGCTTCATTCTGGTGATTTTTATGTCCCTGAACGCGGATGTGATGACCAGCTATGCCGGCGAGCCGGTCAAAGCGGTTCTGCACATCGTTGCGTTGGCCATCGCCGGTTTCGCGGTGTATGCCGGCTACGCATACTTTTTTGAAAAGCGTGCCGTATCGGAACTCGCCTTGCCGGGCATGGGGCCGCAACTCGGTTTCGGCCTGCTGATGGGGGCAGGCTTGTACGCAGCCTGTGAAGTGATCCTGATGGCCCTGGGCATCTACCGTATCGTTGGCTTGAATCCGGTGAGCTACATGGTTCCGGCGATTGCCATGGCGCTGAGTTCGAGCATCTATGAGGAGCTCTTGTTCCGGGGCGTGCTGTTCGGCGCGGTCGAGCAGTGGCTTGGCAGCTGGGCAGCCCTGGTGGTGTCTTCCCTAATGTTTGGCCTGACCCACCTGATCAACCCGCAGGGCACGTTGGAAGGTGCGCTGTTCATCGCGGTCGAGGCCGGCATCTTGCTGGCCGCGGCCTACATGCTGACACGCCGGCTGTGGATGAGCATCGGCTTCCACATGGCGTGGAACTACACGCAGTCGGCCATTTTTTCCGGCATCGTCTCCGGCAACGATGCGCAGCCCGGCCTGATCCGGTCCACGGTGAACGGTCCCGACTGGCTGACCGGCGGCAGCTTTGGCGTTGAATCCTCCGTGCTTGCGCTGCTCCTGTGCACCACGACCGGTATCGTGATGCTGGTCATGGCGGTAAAGCGCGGAAAGATCGTGCCACCCGTCTGGAGGCGCCCGGCCCCGCTGAATGCCCATCACAAGGCGGGCTGACCCGAACGGTTACCCGATACGCATGAGGCGATGCCCCCAGCTTTCCGCCCTGAAACGCCTTCAGCCACGGGCGGCTGCGTGATAGAGCCACGCAGCGCCCGCCAGGCGCACCGTGGCGATCAATGCACTGCATCCGCCTCACCCTCCACCGCCGGAAGAAGACCCCATGACCGAAAACCCATCTGATTCCACCGCCTCGCCGCAGGCGAAGCTGGCGGCGCCCGGGGCGGGCTTGCCGTTTTTGCAGGCGCTGGCCTTGCGGCATGTGCTGTTTCCCGCGTTTTGCCGCAAGACATCGTGGGACGAGGCGCTGGCGCTGTTTCTGCGCGAGGGCGAAACGGTCGCGGCAGCGGCGCAATCGCTTTCGGACCAGGCCTTGCGGACCCGTGTCCTCATTCGCGCGCCGATGGGCATCGAGGACAGTTCGCGTTACTGGTCGGCCGCGATGGTGCTGGAGCATCTGATCGAGGTCGGCTCCCGGGTGGCGACCGGTGTCGTCGAACTGACGCACAGCCGGGCGGTGTCGGTGAAGGCCGATATTGCGGACGTGAAACCCAAAGGCCGCAACGGCACGGACATCGTCGCCGCCTACCGGGCGTTTCTGGCCGATTACCAGGACAAGCTGCTGCGCCAGACCGGCCACCGCGACGCACGCGGCACCGCGCCCCATCCGTGGTTCGGCGACCTGACCGCGCAGCGCTGGGTGTGCCTGGGCGCGATTCACCAGCAAATTCACCGCCGCCAGATGCAGCGCATCATCGCCGGCTTGCCGCAGGGCTGATCGCGGCCCGCTGGCCCGGATCGCAGGCGCTTCCCCCGACCCCTGCGGAGGCGTTTTCTTGGCCAAATAGGGCCATACCCATCGTGAAAAGGTCATTGTTTGCTATCTAAACAGGACCATTTGAGGCCGCATCGCAGACCCAACTCCATCCACCTGCGAGATGCAGCGCGGCCACTTTGAGACAAAGACAGCGCTTTTGCTGCGGCGTGGTATCCACCCCATGCACCGCGCCCACGTTCCTGGGGAGATTGATGCCGATGCTGACACTGGGCATGTCTTCCGCTTCAGCAAGCAAAGCCCGTTCGTTGTCGAGATTTCGCTCGCCCCAGCGCAACTCCCGGATGCCACCATCCTGCCTGCACGACCTTGTAAGTGTCCCGGGGGTGTGTGGCATGCACACTATGTTTGGCAGTGGCGGTCCTGGTGCGAGCGGGGCCGATTGCGATTAGGGCTGGATTTCACTTACCGGTGCCCCATTGCTGAGGCCTCGCTTGCGAAGCATCTTCAGGCGATATTTCGAGGGATAAAAATGAGTCTTGATCGATTTGGATTCAGTCTTCTTTTGGTTGCGACGCTGATAATCTCCGCATGCGGTGGTGGTGATAAAGAAGATTTCTCTGCAGCGGGTTCGATTAAAAATGCGCTTGCAGAAAACCGGGAACATCTAACCGTATCAGCGATTGGCGCACGAGCTGGTAGTTTCGATTTTTCCCAGTACAGACTCCGAAACAGCGCCAATGTTGAAAATGGCTTGTCGTTGGTAAGTCCCTCCGCTTGCCCGCAAGCCCATGATTATGCTTCCAGCGGTAACGAATGGGCGTACGCGGTTTCTTGTGATTTCTGGTGGCGGAACTACTACGATAATCGAGGTTGGAGCCATACCGGTGCCGATTTTCAAGTCGCACCAGACAGTATTGACGAGAGAAACTTTCCTGTTCTTGCGTACGGTTTCGGGAAATTTGACAGCGAGTCGCCGTCCTCTGGCCGGATATCGGTAGCGCACTTGCTTGATTCCGGTGAGCCGATTGTCTCGAACCTTCTGCACATGAGCGGAAGAGCCACCTGGCTGAATGGGCGGTATGTTTCACGGTATCAGTTTTTAGGGCGGGAAAACGGGATTGGCGCTTCAGGCTTATTATCTTTTTCTCCGCATTTGCATTTGGATTTCTCAACGGTTCCTCAAGCCAATATAGTACTTGACAGCTCAGCTTGGTCGCAAGACGGCCGCCCGATTACATCTCCGAACTTTTCTAAAGATGCGCTTGTTGCCTATGGTACCGATAGAATTTACTATGATCCAGGTGCCGTCCAGGCGCGTTATGGCGAGCTAATTCCTACACTTGTTTCCGGTCCGTACGCGAGGTCGGATATTCAGGTTGAAGCCGCAGTGAAGATCAGGCGGCAGAACCCGAAGACTTTTGATGCGGTTGGGGTAATCGTTAGTCGATGTGGTAATCCACAAGGGGTCGATTGCAGATCTGACCGTTCAATCCGCAGTGCATTGGCTGACGACGTTCAAGGTTCCAAGTTTCTGGTACGTTCCTGGAGCGGCACGCAGACGGCCGACTACTTTGGCGCGACTCGCTCTGCGGTAGTGCCTGCGAACACGATTTCTGGTTCGGGTGGACAGTGGCGCGGCGCCATGATTTATCCTGAGGGCATGTACATCGCGGAAGCAGCCGTCCGTGACGGCACTCAAGATCGGAGGGGTTATCCGATTCTCTTTGCGATTACCAGCCCGCTTGATGCTATTGTAGATAATGACAACGTCAATACCGGAAATCCATCTGCTGGACAGTATTTCAACGCTTCAACCCAGGATTTCAATTCAACCATTCCCGGTTACTATCTTACGGCCATTCTCAAGCAGGTTCGGTCGAATTCGGAATATGTTTGGAATGTGCCGGGTGACTTTCAATTTACTGTGGGCGGTGTGGAAGTTTACATTCCAACATCAGAAACCACAAATCCGGTAATTGTTGCAAATGATCGGCCTGAGTCAGCCAGGTATGCCGGGAATAGTGGCATCCGATATACGCTGCATACGCGAGCGGCAACTTATCAAAGCGATCCGATCTCACCCAGTCAAACGGGATGGGTCGCCCTCAGATTCAGGGATGCCAATGGGAACGTGATTGCTTTTTTCCCTGATGCGCTGCAGCTGAAAGTTCTGCTTACGGATAATTCTCAGCAGTCGACTAACGCCAGCATTCCGGCTGACCATTTGGTTGCAATTGATGCAGTCAAGTTCCTCGGGACTCTGGGTTCAGCGCCCATCTCTCCTCAGCCGCCGACACCGGCACCGACACCGACACCGACACCTGGCCAGACGGTGTTCAGCACCGGTGCTTACGCCAACAACGCCAACCTGTCGCAGGTACTGACCATTCCGGGAGCATCAGCGCTGA
>ERZ761602.7761-NODE-7761-length-11172-cov-5.010974_pt1 | contig 11172 bp, 14 predicted proteins | sample MGYA00512165_ERZ761602 | MGnify/ENA primary metagenome ERZ761602 (study PRJEB28899, sample SAMN02445085) | bioreactor sludge metagenome | biome: EBPR sludge; isolation source: Thorneside wastewater treatment plant | place: Australia: Brisbane, Thorneside... | reverse complement strand
TGATGGCCGACGACCTGGGCTTTGATCCGATTGCGCTGCGCGACAAGTACCGCGACCTGTATCGGCGCCAGACGGTGGCCGTGCGTTCGGCCCCGAATAGCAAAGGCCGTTCTCCTGTGGGCTCCGACAACGAGCGCACGCAGCGCAAGGCCGAGCAGCATTCGTGGAGCGAGGCGGCCGGCGATAAGGGCGCACGGCGAAATCGGCTGCGCGAGCAAGAGGGGCAAGGTGCCGCGCTCACGCTCGCCGGCGAGGAGGCCATAGGTGAGCACGATGACCAGCAGCGGCGCGAGCGAGACTACGACGAACGCGACGTCGAACGGACCGATGAGGAGGCGGTGAGGATTCTCCGGTTCGGCCGTGCCGAGCAGCGTCGGCGGCGGGCCCGGCGTCAGCGTGAGCGTTTGCGGCAGGAGATCGCTCTGACCGGTGGTCAGGGCGGCGAGCGGCGTCGGCGGCAGCACGACCGTGTGCTGCATCTGAAAGTGCGCGAAGCCATACGGATTGCGGGGATCGCGCGTCGGCGTGATCAGCGGGTTCGGGGCGCGGTCCAGCTCGGCCGCCTGCGCGCGCGACTTCGTCGCGAGATCGGCCCGGACGCGGGCGGCGGAGGCGCCGAACTCCACCAATCGCTCGCGCCAGGCGAGGCCGTTGCGCAAGGCAAATGCGAGGGCGGCGACGCCGAGCAGCGCGGCGATCCAGAACGCGGCATCGCGGCGGAGCGCGCGCCATTCCCAGCGGAAGATCGTGGAGAACGCGCTCATACGGGGCGGAGGGCGGCGGCGCTGCGCCAGGCCAGAGCGGCGGCGACGACGAGCCAGAGACCGAGCAGCGCGAGCGGCGTCGCGTTCCGGGCGAGGAGCGTCGCGGCCGACGCCGGCGTGTAGGTGAACGCGGGGACTTTTTCCCAGAGCGCGTGGTCGGCGAAATAGACTTCGCCGGCCTTGAGCGGCCGGGCGGTGATCTCGTCGTTCATCAGCTTCTGGACGAGGCGCCGGTAGTGTTCGCTCGCTTGGACGAAGTCGCGGTGCTGCGCGAAATCGGTGCCGGCCAGCGCGGTCGAGAGCGACTGCACGCCGAGCAGCGGAAACAGCGCCGCCCCACCCCGCAGCACGCGGTTCTGGGCCTCCATCTGGCCGAAGAGCTCGCCGTAGTAGCGGTCGAAGATCTGGTAACCGTGCTCTTCGCCGAGCTGGAGCTGGAGTCCGCGGACGTTGATCGGGAGATCTTCCGGTTTCGTGACGTTGTGCTGCTTCAGGAGCGCGGCGACCGTGTTCTGCAGCGTGGTCGGCGCACCGTGCGGGTCGCCCAGCTCGGCTTTCATGCGGGCCTTGAACGCGACCGGCTCCGGCAACGGATGAAGCGAACCGGCGACGGCAGCCATCGCGCGCGGCGCGACCAGGCAGTTGAGCGCCCAGAAGCCGAGCAGCGTGACGAGCGCCAGCCGCGGCGTGGCGGCGCGAGCGGAGACCGCGAGCGAAACGAGCGCGAAGACGCCGAGGTAGCCGAGATAGATTCCCGCCAGCGGAACGAAGCGGCCGGCGCCGGCGGTCGGGGCGGCGAGCGCGAGGGCCACCGCGCCGAGCGCGAGTGCGGGCACGACGATGACGCCGAGCGCGGCGGAGAGGCCGAGCGCCTTGCCGAGCACGAGATCGCGCGCGCGCAGCCCGATCGCGAGGAGCTGGCGCAGCGTGCCGCGCTCGCGCTCGCCCGCGAAGGTATTGAACGCGAGCAGCACGATCACGAGCGGCAGTAGCGCCTGGAGTACCAGCGCGACGGTGAGATCGCCGAAGCGCTGCGCGAGCGTCGCATCCTCCGCGGGACGGAAGAGCATCTCGTTCTGCTTGTGCGCCTCGATCCACACCGCGACGCCGGTGTAGGGCTCGACGCCGGGATCGAGGAACGCCGGCGCGAGCCGCGGCTTGAACGCATAGAGCCCGTAGTGCGCAGCGCTGTGCGGGTTCTTCGGCGGCTGTTTATACCAGCGCGACTGCTCCGTGGATTGCGCGGTCTGTTGTTGTGCGACGAGGTCGCGCTGGTAGCGGGCACCGGCGAGCACCGCGACGACGAGCAGCGCGAGCACGATGGCGGCGGACCAGCGGAACCGGCCGTCGCGGAGCAGCTCCGCGAACTCCTTGCGTGCAATCGTGGCGACCATGGGTTCGAAGCGGTTCGCGACCGCGCTCAATGTTTCCAACCGAGTTCCACGAACGTCGTGCGCATCGGGAGCGCGTGGACGACGTAGTGGCGGTCGTTGGTGGCGTTATCGATGCCAACGGAGGCGGTGAGGCCGCGCGGGCCGTGCCAGCTCACTTTGCCTTCAACGAGGAAGTAGCCGGTGATCGTCCAGTAGTTCTCGTGACGGAAATCCGAGTTGTCCTGATTCCAGAAGGGATCGCTCGCGTAACGCGCGCCGGTCGTGACCGTCCAGTGCTGAGCGGGACGGAACGTGAGCAGAGCCTTGGCCTGCCACTTCGGGATGCGCGGCATCACCCTGCCGTTCGACGCGGGGAGATTCGCGTTGCGCTCGACGAGGGCGTCGGTGCGCGTGACGTTGGCGTAGAGGTCGAGCCAGTCGACGAACAGTCGGCGCTTCTCGAAGCCGAGCTCAGCGCCGCGCGTGCGGACTTCGTCGATGTTCTGAACGTTGGTGATGTTGGTGTTCGCGTTGAGCTGGTTCAGGAGCGTGTTGCGCATCGACTCCTGGAAGAGCGTGAAGCGGAAGCCGCCCCCGGCGAAGGCGCGCTCGGCCGTGAGATCGATCGTGGTGCCGCGCTCGGGTTTCAGATTCGGATTGTTGCGCGTGATCGCGCCGTCGGCGGCGACGGATCCCTGGAAGAGCTCGCCCACGGTCGGGTAACGCGTGGCATGCGCCGCGGAGGCGCGGAATTCCCATCGCGGATCGCCGACGGGGCGAAACGCGAGCGTCGCGCCGGGCTTGAGATTGGTGTCGCTGCGCGCGGGCAGATCCGTGCGCGAGCGGCCGGTGGCGATGTCGCGGGCCTTGGCGCCATCGAAGGCGCGCCATTTCTCGGCGCGGAGGCCGGCGGTGAGTTTCCACTCGGGCGTGAGCGTCCACGCGTCCTGCACAAAGAGCGCGTGCAGGGACGTTGTGCCGTAGTTGCCGTCGGCGAGCGTCGTGCGGGAGCCCAGATCACGCCAGTCGGTCGCGTTGAACTGCTCGCTCTCGAGGAAGTAGGTGTCGTAGTGATAACCCGCGACCGCGCGGTGGCCGCCGGCGAGCGTCGGCGACGCGATGCGAAAATCGAACGTGCGCCAGCCGGTGTCGCCATCGTCGGTGATGAGGCCCGTGCCGCCATTGATGCCGACGGTGCGCGGCTGGTTGGAGGCGCGATTGGCGTTGTCGGTGATCGCGAAGACGCTGCCGAGGACGGACACGTCCCAGCCGCCGGCGGCGCGGTGCTCGCCGCCGAGCGAGCCGAGCAGATTGCCGCGCGTCCAGCGGTAGAGGCTGAAATCGGCGGCGGGGATCGTGAAGACGCGGCCGTCGAGTTCGACGCGACCGGTGTGAACGGGATTATCCGCGGCATCGCGCACGTAGCTGCGCGGGTCGCGACGCTGCTCCTCATTGCCCCACCAAATGAGATTCGCACGGAGCTTCGTCTGCGGTGCGAGATCGTAGCCGAGCTTCAGCTCTACGAGATCGTGCTCCACCTCGAGCGGGCCGGCTTCCCCGTAGATGAAGCGGTCGGCGCCGACGAGATCCTGATCGCGAAAACCGCCCGTCACGACGGTCGCAGGCGTCGCATTGGGCGCCGTGGTCGCCGAACGCACGATGAACCGGTAATCCATCGGATGTGAGTCATTGCGCAGGCGATTGTAGAAGAGGAAGGCGGAGAGCGGTCCCGCGCGACTTCCGACGGACACAGCGAAGTTGCTGCCGCGGAACGTCTCCTTGCGGCCATACTCGTCGTAGTTGTGAAAGAAGATCGTGGCTTTCGCCGTCGCCTCGGCCTTGTCGGGCATCCGCGTGGTGAAGTTGAGCACGCCGGCGAGCGCGTTGCCGCCATGGAGCGCGGAGAACGGACCGAAGATCAACTCGGTGCGCTCGATCTCCTCGGGCGCGACGAGCGTCATCCGCGGGGTGTTGAGCAGGCCGCTGTTCAGGAAATTGCTGAGGAGCAGTCCGTCGGCCTGCACGACCGTGCGCGCAGTCTGGTCATGGCGGGTGCCGCGGATGCTGATGCCGGAGTTCATGTCGCCGATGAAGCGGCGACGAAACGCGAGATTGGGCAGGTATTTCACCGCGTCCTCGACCACGATCACGTTGTAGGTCTGCGCCTCCTCCGCGGAGACGACGACGCTGGTCGTAGCGGGCTTGGGATCGAGGCCGGTGTAGGCGCCTTCGACGCGATAGGCTTCGAGTTTTTGAATCCCTTCGCCCGGGACGCGGGCGGAATTTGGAGGCGTGGGCGCCGTTTGGGCGCGCAGCGCTGAGGCGAGCAAGGCAAGTGAAAGCGAGGAAAGAATACGGGCGTGCATGACGAGTCTGAGTCCGAACGGGGAAGAGCGCGCAGATCCGCGGAATGCGGAATGCGCTGGAGAACGCCGCGCCGACACAGGCGCGCGCGGATCAACGGGACGGATTACTCAGACCGCCGGCGGAGCCTGTGGCGGCAGATGCAGGTAGCGCGGCTGCGCCAGCGCCAGCTGCTCAAAGGCGCGGAAATTGACCGCGCGCAAAATTCCCTCGCAGGGCTGAGCCACGGCCAAGGCGGCGTGATGCACCACGCCATGCGAGAAAAGTGTCACCGCGCACTCGTGCGCGGGTTCAGTTTGGTCCGCACCGTGCGTACTGTGCTGCGATTTCGCCCCGTGATGATGATGCGGGCACGCCGCACCGTCGGGCGCGTGGCGATCATGCAGCCATGCATGCAGCCCGGGGCTGACGCTCGCCAGACTCAGCAGCATCACCATGCATGCGCTCAGCAGCGCGATGGCGCGCGCGGCGAGCGGGGCAGCATGCTGGCGGGACGTCATGTCGGGAAGAAGCGGGACGACTCTATCAAAGCTGTCAACATGCCAAGCCGGAAGCACACCGTGCCGGCGCGGGCCACATCTCCGCCGAGCCATGGCTTGGCAGGATCCCGGCGGGTCACAGCGGGTTGTCCGTTCGCACCCGGTTCTCCTCGGGAACCACGAGAGTCCCACTTCGCTGGCGATTTCCTCGGCAGCATCCGCTCTGCGAACGGTTGCACGCGGAGTGTCTTTCCACCGCCGAACAAAAAAGAACCGCACGTGGGAATACGTGCGGAGTGCTGGCGGAGAAGGAGCGATTTCAACAAGAACCGGACCGGCGCTCGTGATTGCGGCTCACCGGCGCCTCATTTGCGAAGGTTCGTTCACGCCTCGAACCCGAGCTGCGTCCCATTCTTCGAGCGAACCAAACCAGTGCATAGGACGGCCGAGCCATCCGGAGCCACGTCGCCGGCGTGAACCGAGCCCTCCTGCGCTGAAGCGTCGGAGGGCAACCTTCGCGAGACCCAGCGAAATGTTTGAAAGGGTGCGATCTGGGCAGATCCGGCCGGATTTACCTCTGAGAACGCCGTGCGCCGGCGTGCGTTGCAGACATTTCGGGCCGCCGGGGTCCGCTGAGGCTCAGCGAAATGGTTGAAATGGGTGACGCGGGCTTGGTGGCGGGCACTACGCACCCATTTGTGAAGCGGGTCGCCGAAATGGGTCGGTCACGCGGCCGCCAACGCCCGGGCCCGTTCGAGCGGTTGGCCGCACAGGTCGATGTGCTGCCGATGGGTGCCGGGATGTTCGACCCTGATGACGCGAACGCCGAGTTGGCGTGCCGTTCTTTCTAAACGCTCGCGATCCTGGTCGAACAGGTGGGCAAGCTGGCGGCGCCCTTTGAAACATGAGGGCGTGTCCCTGCAAAGGTAGGCGAAGCGTCCGTCCATCAGGTGCAGGGCCTGGCCGCCTGCTATCGAGTGCGCGTAGGCGGCTCGAATTTCTCGCTGATCGAACACGCGCATGAACTGACTCAGGTGGTTAGGGACACGCGGGTGGTCCTAATGCGTGTTAGGCGAAGGGTCGCCATTGATCGTGAAGTCTCTGGCGTCGCGCTCTGCCGTGTAGCGTTCGCCGCCCTTGGGCTCGTGGTAGCATCCGCAGTGCGTGACGATCCACTTTTGCTCCTGCCAGTCTGTCGGCTGGTTCATGTGCCCGAAGAGTCCTCCGGTCGTCCACCGATTGCAGTTCGGACACTGAACGCCTAACAAATCCCCAGAGCCAACGCCGTGCGCTGCTCCGTCCTGCGGTCGTGGCCTGTTTCCGGCGTGGCTCATCTCAGGAGTTAGGGCTTGCCGGGCTTGGCCGGCTCGATTTTCGGGAGCGCCAGAAGAGCAAGCTCCATCTCGCGCGTGATTTCGACCTCGCCGGCCTCGCGGCGCGTGATCGTCTCTCGCTGGACGCCGAGCAGCGCGGCCACAGTCGCCTGTGTGCCGCGCGCTTTGCGTTCGCGTCGATATTGCGCCGGGTTCATCGGTCGCTGCCGATCTCCACGACGCGCTCGCCATCGACCTCGATGAAGCACCAGCCGCCGTCTTCGGCATACTCTTTGAATTTCGCCTTGAGCGTGCGGAGGTTGGTCACCCCCTTGATCTCGCCGGCGAAGTAGTCGGCGATGGCGGCATTGAGGTTCTTGGCTTCGACTTCGCCGGAGCCGGCGTCAGTGCGGATGTAGTAGGTTTTCATTTTCGAGCTTTTGTTTTTCTCGGGCGTGATTGCCTTCGATGCGCCCCATGTGAGGACTCCTCACACGCATTGCAAGCCTTATTTGTGCGTTTTCCTCACTTTATTTTTATCGTGCGATCTTCCACCGGACTGCCCTAACAAGCGGCCAGAGCACAACGCGGATGAACGTCCGTCCTGCATGCTATAGTCTTTTCCCGCGTGGCTCATCCGCGACGTTGGTAGAGCTTGACTATAGTCACGCTTTAGTCTAAGTATGAAATGTGGATGTTAATAATACAAAGAGAACCTTTATAGATCACAGAGGTGCGAGTCATTCAGCGGACAACCCGCCGAACGAGTTCGAATTTACTTCGGGACGCATACTCCATAGAATAAGCGCGACGGAGTTTCTTTTCTTCGATCGACGGAATGGGCCAGAAGAACTCCCGGGACACGCGGATCAATGGATGGGGCCCCTGCGGGATTCATCGCGCCGCGGGAGATAGGGAGTCGATTTCGATCCCGATGGCCAGCGCCGGCCCCGCGCCCGCACCGTAGCATGCCACGAAGCCCGGGAGCCAATCCGGGTAATGCACGACGTGGGCTCCGGTTACGCGCCCGCGGAGGCGCTGGGATTTGCCGTAGCCGCACGAGAGAACCACGGGCCTGCCTGGGTAGCAGGTGCGCTTGTTCCAGCGTGAGCCGAGCAGGCGATACTCTTCGCGTTTCTCGCCGCGGGCGAACCGCTGAAAATACTCCGCCTTCAGCGGGATGAACAGCGGCGACGCCGGCCGGGCCTCGCGACCCATTTCCACGACCGCATTCATTGCGCCGCGTGCGCCACCGCCCCGTTCGCCGCCATCGCGAGCATGGCGTCCTCGATCACCCGAGCGGATTTGCCGGGTTCAAACTTCGCACAGAACGCCAGCACCTCGCGCAGAGCCTCCTCCGGAGACCTTGAGTTGAGAATGATCCCCCGGATCGGGGCGAGTTCGCCAGGGAACACCGCGGCCAGGTCGGCAGCGGCAGCCTCAGCGATCAGGTCGACGGAATCGTCGGCCTTTTTTTTTAGAGCCAGCGAGGCCGCGCTGAACGGCAGGAGGCCGCCCGGGCCCCCCGGGCCGGCCATCGGCGGCGGCTTCTCCGAGCGCCGCACCGGCAACCCAATCTTCTCCGAAATAATCGTGAGCGCGGAGTCGTCGACCTCGAGGCCGGCTCCGGTGAGGGAATCCAGCGTGTCGCACAGCGCCGCCACCTCGGCCGGCGCGATCGATCCCCAGACCGGGATCGGCGGCCGTCCCGGATGGCCGTTGATCTCGAGGAACTGCCGGAACAAGCCGTTGCGCAGCGTCGCCGCCAGGCGTCGCGCGTCGCCGGCGCGCTTTTCATCGTGCTTGCCCGCCTGCGCGTTCGCCGTCCCGGAGTTCATCCCGGTCGCCTGCGCGTCGGAGCTCAGCGTCTCGCCCAGGATCAGCTTCGAAGTCTCTCGGTTGCAAAGTTCGATGAAGGTCTTGTAGGCCTCACCCGAGTCGCTTGCAGCAGCCTGCTTAATTTCCACGTCAGTCTCGCGACTCACCACCAGGCCGCCAAGTCGGGTCGCGAGCGAGAACGCCCGTTCCATGATCGTGCGCGATTGATCGTCGCCCTGATTGTACTTGCCTACCACGAAGGGCGCGCCGTAGCGATCGAGGAATCGCGCCCACCAGTCACGCGACATGTGGCTCAGGAGCCACCAAAAGACGAGCGACCGCATGGGGCCACCCCAGTTGTCGGGAACCGCCTTCAATAGATGGCCCCTATGGATAATATAGCGCGCCGCTTCCGGCACGAATTGTTTTGCGTTCGGATAGCCTTTATCATCCGTCTCCCTCAGCTCCATCCGGCCATTCGTGTACGTGAGGAGTTGATACGGTACGGGCGTCAGCTTCTGCAGCTCGTACCGGAGCCCGGGCTTCGTGCTCGGTTGGTAAGTTTTCTCGACGAGCGCGACCGGCCACAGCACCGAATCGAGAAGGTAAGCGCAGGCATCTTCCCAGTCGTCGTGCTTCGTCAGCTCGATCTTCACCAGCTCCGCCGCCGCGACGTCGTCGGCGTTGTTCTTGTCGTACGGCTGCACGCTCAACGTGTCGCTGAGCACCGCTTCCTTCCGGTCCTGCAGGCGGCCTTGCAGGTGCGAGCCGGTGATGATGATGTCCTGATAGAGCGCGAACAAGCGCTCGGTGTCGCCCTGCTCCGCCGAGGTGAGGATTTCGTGGACGTGATCAACGGTAAGCGTCGCAGCTAGTGAGTTGGGCATCGCGCGCGGGGAGTACACGGTGCGTCGCTGGACCGGCAGGAAGTCGGCAAGGTAGGCAAGCAGGGCTTTGGCGCGTTCGGCGATGGTGCTCATGGGGCGCGGAAGTCGGAGTGTCAGATCGCGCGCCGGACACCGGCACGCGGCGCGAAGCGCGCAGCGAAGGGATTGAGGACACGGCGAGCAGGCGAGCGACTGGCCGCCATCGAACCGGTGCCGGCGGCGGCAGCCTCGGCCGCGCCGCCGCGGCTTTTCACGGCGTGCACGGCAAGCTTCTTCGCGTCGAAGGTGTCGCCATGGTTGCCGTGCTCGTCCACCTCGGTGTCGAATGTGTCCCCTACCTTCTTCACCAGGCGCATGTCAGCGCAGAGCCAGTCGGCCTCGGGGATCGGCGCGTAGCCGTCGTCGAACAGCTCCACGAGCTGGCTGCCAAGGTACTGCTTGAAGTTCATGGGCAGCCCGCGGTATTCGGTACCCTCGCTCGCGATCACGGGCTCGACGACTACCTTGCCCGCGAAATGGGTCTTCAGGTTGGCGGCGAAGAACCGCTCGTTGCTCGCGTCGACGCACAGCTTGCCGATCCGCAGGCCGTGCGGGATGCCGCCAAGGATCGCCTCGAGGATGGCGATCGCGACGGCCGGGTCGTTCGTCCGAAAACGGATCATCAGCCGCGTGACGCAATGGTGGCCGACGAGCTGATCCAGGCAGATCGCGCTGGGGTTCGACACCGTCGACCGCGACTTGCCCTTGCCCCCACCCGCTTTCTTGAGCGTCGTCGCGACGTCGAAGCCGAGTCCGAGCCGCGGGTAGCGGTCGTCGATATAGTGCTGCCAGCCCTTCGGCAGCACGGCGGAAACCGGGATGTCGTTGCTGCGGCTCCCTGCCGGAGAAACTGGAGTTCTTGCGGGAGCTGCATGACCGCCGCGGCTGCTCGCTCGCGCTCATCGCCACCAGCCGCCTGGAGGAGGAGCTGAACAAGGGCACGTACATTTTCGAGCAGGTGCTCGGCCGCATCGGAATGCCGATCCGGCTGCCGCGCCTCCTGGGCGAAGCTCACATCCGGCCCATCGTCGTGCAGTATTTCCCGCGGCCGAGCGCGAAGCTGCTCACCGCCTGCGGTCAGCTCTCGAACAACCAAATGCCGCGCCAGCAGGGCCGACTCCGGCTGCTCTCGCAGGTGCTGCGTTTGGCGAGCCGCATCGCGTCGAAGAAGAAGACCAGGCTGGCGGAACAGCACTTCTTCGAAGCGCTCGCCGCCCGCGAGCAGATGATGGGCGAGGTATTCCGCAAGGAGGCCTGAACGTGAGCGACGCTCTCGATCACACCGAAGCGGCCCTCTGCATGGAGCGCCTCGCCGAGCACCAGCGGGTCAACGGGCTCACCGACGGCGCGATCGTGCGCGCGTTCCCGGCGCTCGGGAGCGTGCGCACCTGGCGCCGAATGGCGGCGCGGCAATGGGACACCCTGCCGCTCGACGTCTGGCTGCCGAAGCTGCGCGAGATCTGCGCCGAGCTTGGCGACGGCAACGGTGCGGGCGACGTGCCGGCCGCGGCCGCAGTGCCCACGGCTATTGTCACCCGGCATCTCACCGAGGCCGACCGCTGCCGGCGGGAGCGCAATCTCGGCCTCGCCAGGAGTCACTGCCGCGCCGCGCGCGTGGCGATCGAGGAATTTCAAAGGAGCCTGCAATGAAGAACACCGGGCAGAATGTCACGATCCTCGTGGTGAAGACCGCCGGCCGCTTTCACGCCACGGCTGGGACAGCCGCGGCATGGGGTGACTACGCGACGATCGCGGCGCGCGATGCGGCCGCTTTGCACTTCGGCGTTCCCTCCGAGCGGATCCAAGTCGAGCCCGTGAATGCGACCCTCGTCGCCACGGTGAAACAGGCATGACACGATGAAGACGACGTCCACCAAGATCCTTCGCGGCTTCGAGCCCGGCTGGTTCGGCCGCCTCATGGACCGGCTATTCCCGGAGATTGGCAGCGAAATCGAGGTCCGCATTGCCGAGAATGCGCGCGGCGGATTCTCGATCTTTCCGGCCAACGACGCCGCCCGGCAACTATTCGCCGCACCGGGCGAGTCTGCCGATTCCGCCGCGGAGGTCGGAAACTTCGGCACGTACGCGGACGCGTATCGGCGCGCGGCGCGCGACAACTGCTGGACGGTGGTCGA
>ERZ761602.7757-NODE-7757-length-11177-cov-4.163730_pt1 | contig 11177 bp, 7 predicted proteins | sample MGYA00512165_ERZ761602 | MGnify/ENA primary metagenome ERZ761602 (study PRJEB28899, sample SAMN02445085) | bioreactor sludge metagenome | biome: EBPR sludge; isolation source: Thorneside wastewater treatment plant | place: Australia: Brisbane, Thorneside... | reverse complement strand
TGCTTCCAATGGCCATGAGTGCAGGCCCAGCAACGAGGGCAACTGCCCCGACCCCAACGATCAAGTTCTTGACGGGGTCTGGCATGTCGGCCAGTTTCGACACCTGCTCAGCGATGCCTCGTATGGCATTCTCAAGTGCTGGTAGGCCCTTCTCACCCTCCGCGAGGAGCAGGGTTTCCACCGATGAGCGCAGGGCATCAAGAGCTCCGAGCAGGCCCTTGTTCATGGACTCTGCCACTTTCGATGCAGATCCCTTGGCGCCGTCCATTTGACCGACCAGATCGTTGAATCCCTCTCCCAGCCTGGTGATGATCTGTGCCGCCCTCACGCCGTCAGTGCCAAAGATCTTGCGCATGACATCGGCCTGCTGCAGCTGGGTCATCTTTGCCAGGTCCTCTCTCAGGTCACCAACGACCTCGAGGAATGGCCTTGCCTTGCCAGCGGCATCAAAGTAGGAAAGCCCTATCTCCCTCATCTTCTTGGCGGCATCGTCAGAAGGAGCGGTGAGGCTGATCAGCATGGACTTGACGGCAGTGCCAGCGTCGGAGCCCTTGATCCCAGCGTTGGCCATTGCTGCGAGGGTCGCGGTGTACTCCTCAATTCTCAGGCCAGCCTGGTAGGCAGAGGCAGAACCCATGGCGAAAGCCTGGGCCAGATCCTCAACGCCTGCAGAAGAAGCGTTGGCTGCCTTCGAGAAGAGGTCAGCGACTCGCCCAGCCTCCTGCCCCTTGAGGGCAAAGGCGTTCATGGCATTGGCCTGAATCTCGGCGGCCCTGGCATTGTCCAGCTGACCGGCTGCGGCCAGCATGATGGAGCCCCTTGCGGCAGCCATAGACTCGGCGACGGAGAGACCGGCCTTGGACAGCTCAACCATGGTGGCCATGGCGTCCTTGGCTGACGTGCCTGGCAGCTTCAGGTCCTGGCCAAGCTCAACCGCCTTCTTCCTGACTGCCTCCATCTGGGCCACAGAGGCATCAGAGACAGCCTGGAAGACGTTGCCCATCTTCTGGTACTCAGCGGCAATCTTGACGGAGTACCCCGCGATTCCTGCAATGATCGCCGAGAGCGGAGCAAGCGCCTGACCGGCCCTGGTGGCGCTGGTCCCGAAGCCCTCCATGGCCTCGCCCGCCTTGTTGATCTTCCGAGAGGAGTCCTTCTCGAACTTATCGAGGCGCTTGTCAACGCCAGCCAGGCCACGCTGAAGCTCCTCATCGCGCATCTTCAGCCAGACTTCGAGTTCCGCCAGTTCGGGCATTGAAGCCCTTTACGGTGGGTGGAAATGTGAACGGCCTTAGAAGCCGAGGGTCGGCAGAGCGGTTTGCATATCTTTGTCTCCCCTACGAGATCCGATAGGTTCATTTGAACCTGTCGGATCTCTTTCTGTGGCCTTACCCAGGTTACAACTCACTGTGGTGCAGTTGACGAAGGGTGGGAGCCAAGCCAATCAATTGGGCCGATTCACTTGACCACCACTTTGCCGACATACATACGCATGGAGCAGGCGAACTCGACCTCTCCCTCCTTCTGGGGAGTGAACTTGAAGACCACCGACTGGCCCTCCTTCACCGTCAGCTTCTTCTTCAATGAGGGGAACTCAATTCCCGCTCCACAACCGATGCTCTTCCCGCCCTTGAAGGTGATGGCAAGCGGCTTGCCTTTCACGGCTGAGATCAAGGAAGGGGTGTACCTGCCCTCTGCGACGGTGACAGTGATTGTCTGGACCCCCTTCACGAGCTTGGCTGGGGCCGGCTTCTCGGGCGCAAACCCGAAAAGGAGAGAAGCGGCCGCGCAGAAGGCGGCAGGGATCAGGATTTGAGTCTTAGTCATGGTTCTTTGATTCTGGGTCAGGGGCAGGCGCTGCCGAAGTCGGGGAGTCGAGAGGGGTCTGAGGCTCAGTGATGGGCCACTCCCACTCACGGTCAAGGAAAGTCCGATTCAGCCACTTTGTGAAGTCATCCACATAGGTGTGCATGATCGGGATGTCAAACAGGGAGAGGACCGTGCCTGAGATCAGGCCGCCGATGACAGCGACAGCGAGGGGCTGATAGGCGTCCAATCCAGTCTTGGGCTGGAAGGCAATCGGGATCATGACAACCAGCGCTATGCCGGCAGTCATCAAGATCGGCCTCAGCCTGTCGGGACAGGCGGTCCTTATCGCTTGATCTCTCGGAATGCCCTTGTCTCGGTACTTCATGATGAGGTCAATCATCAGGATCGCCGTTGTGATGTCCATTCCGGTCAGAACGATGATTCCGAGAATTGAGACGGTCGAGAAGGCAGAGGCGGAGAGCCAGAGCGCCACAAAGACGCCCGCCAGCTCCAGGGGAAGAGAAGCGATCATCTGAAGGGGCTGCAGGAAGCCTCGGAACTGGACGACCAGCACCAAGTACATGAGCGCCAAGGAGAGTGTCAGGCCCTGGAGCAGACGGCGGAACGAGTCCATCATCTGGGTCATGTCTCCCCTCATCTCCATTCCGTAGCCTGGCGGAAAGTTGATCGCCTCAATGCCCAGCTTCTGGTTTCCTCCATAGGCGTTGGCCACAAGGTTCATCACGACATCCATGCTGGGCAGGCTCCCCATTCGGTAGTAGCCTGTAATGCCAACCACCCGCTTCAGCCCGTCCCTCTCGATGGCCGTGGGCGATTCGGTCCTCTCAATCGAGGCGACTGATCCCAGGGGAATCTGGCTTCCATCAGGGGCGCTGAGGTACATGGACTCAAGATCGGCCGGAGTGTCCCTTTGATCTTCCTCGTACCTGACGAGGATCGTGTTCTGCCTCAGGTTCGAGAGGCGATACCACTCGTTGGTCAGGCCGCCTCGCATGGCGTAGTAAGCTTGCTGGGCAATCTGATCTGGACTCAAGCCAACCTCCTGGGCCCGCTGAAGATCCACCTGAATCCTCTCTTCAGTGGGTCCCATCGTCCAGGTCTTTCCTGGCTGGAAGAGCTCAGGCATCTTGTCAGCAGCCGCGAGAACCTCGGTTCCCAGCTGGTCGAGGGTCTGCAGGTCAGGGCCATAGATGTTGACGTGAATCGGCGCTGCCGCCGTTGCCATTACGTCAGACCCCATTTCCTTGATCTGCAGCCGCCTGATGCCAGGAATTGTCCTCAAGGCCTCCTCCTGAATCTCATCCATGACGGTGAAGATCGTCCGGCCCCTCGTGTCTTTGTCAGAAAGGGTCAGCATCATGGCAGCGCCGTTCACTGCAGGCATCTGGTAGCCAGTGAAAAAGGGGCTCCATGTTTCAAACATGCTTTCAGCCCCGACCTCAATGCTGGCCTTTTCAAGCTCTGGATGCTTGGCGAGGATCTTCTCCAACTGGATGACAGCCCTCTCAGTGCCCTCGAACGAGGTCCCAGGCTGCATCTCCAAAAATCCGCTGGCCTGTCCCGTATCGGCAAGGGGCATCATCTCCGAGCCGATGAAGTAGTAGAAGGCCCCACCCAAGATCAGGGTTGCCATGACCCGAGTGAAGTTGGCGAATCTATGCTTCAGCAGCCAGTCAATCGTCCGCGCATAGCCTGCCTCCAGCCTGTCCAATCCTGTCTGAAATGGATCCAGCACAAAGTAAAGCCACTTGAGCAGAGGGTGCCTTCTGTCGGCATCTCTCTCCTCTTCTGACCTCAGCAGCTTGGCGCAGAGCAGAGCGGTCAGAGTGAAGCTGACCAGCATTGAGGCAAGCAGTCCAAAGATCAGGGGCCAGACAAGCTCGACAAACATCAGCCCAACGATTCCCCCACTAAAGATCAAGGGTGTCAGAGCCAGGACGATCATGAGAGTGGAGGCTATGACTGCCACCCGCACTTCGGCAATGCCGTCAATCGTCGCCTGTTTGGCCGTCTTGCCCATCCGCAGGTGACGCTCAACGGCGTGGATGTCAATGATGGAGTCATCCACCAGTCGGCCAATGCTGAGGAGAAGCCCGATCAGAGTTCCGCTGTTGAAGGTCATGCCAAAGGGCGCCATCATCAGCACGGCAATGGCAAGACTGGTGGGCAGAGTGATCATGGCGATCAGGGTCCCCCTCCACTCTCCCAAGAACAGGAAGACGACAAGAGCCGTCAGGAGCACCGCCACGGCAAGCTCATGCCAGACGTTCTCGAAGAGGATCTCGACGAAGTGAGCGTTGTCATAGGCGGTCTCAAAGGTCAAGCCCGGATTCTCCCGCTCAAGGGCCTTGACGACTGTCATGACGGCAGGGACGACTTGGGCTGAGCTGGCGCCAGGATTCTGGATGACACTGACCGAGATGGAGGGATGTGACTCGCGGGTTTCTCCATTGTAGTAACGGTAAGCAGACCTCCTTTCCCAGTGAGAGTCCTCCACCCTTGCCACATCGCGGATGTAAACCACCTTTGGGGCGCCGGTCCGTGGCGAAGAGGCCGTTGGCGGGGGAGAGCCAGAGGCGGGTGAGCCGCCCATGCCTCCCATGGCCTGCATGCCAGAAGAACTGGGAGCTGCCGTCTGGGCAGCCAGCCCTGACACCTTTATGGGGTAGTTCAGGACATCCTCTGCCGATTCTGCCTTCGCCTCAACGCGGACGATGGTCTCTGACTCTCCCTGAGTAACAGTCCCACCTGATGCTGCCGTGTTCGCCCTGTCTATCGCGCTTTTGATGTCGAGAACGCTGACGCCAAGCGCTGCCGCCTTGTCGCGGTCCACGATGACTTGAAGCTGCCTTCGATACCCACCAAAGGGGACGACCGAATAGACGTTGGAGACAGCCTTCAGCCGTTGAATGGCCGTGTTGTCAGCGAACTCCCTCAGCTTGACCATGGTCCAGCCCTTCTCTTCATCCCCGCGAAGCGAGAGGGTGAGGATGGGCAGGTTCAAGGGATCAATCGGCACCACCCAGGAGGGCTTGAGGTTGGCTCCAGTCGCAGGAAGAGTCGCCTGGGTCACGTTCATCAGCGCCTGGACATCGGTGATGGCCCTCTGCATGTTGGTTCCGTAGGGGAACTCCAGGGTCACAATGCTGAAGCCGTCCTGACTCGTGCTGCGAATGTAGCGAAGCCCCTTGACGTTGATCAGCTGCTCCTCGATCGGCTTGGAGACATAGAGTTCCATTTCCTGGGGAGACAGGCCAGGCATCATGGTGACCACCCCGACCATCGGGCTTTCGACGTAGGGCGCGAAGCGGCGCGGCATGGTCGAAATCGTCAGCCAGGCCAGAGCCATCATCGCCACATAGAAGGCCGTCACCGCATAGGGGTGCTCGATGCTCCACTTGTGGATCATGTGAAGGGCATTCAAGCCCTTCCTTTCGCCGCCTGAAGGTGAGGTCACTTCACAATCACCTTCCCCTTGTACATGTCCATGCCGCAGGCGAACTTGATCTCCCCTGGTTCCAGAGCAGGGAGCTCAATCACCACCGGCTTGTTGTGAGGCAGGTCTTTGCGGATATCCAGGCTGGGAAAGACCAGGATGTCCCCGCAGGAGGGGTCAGCTTTGCGGATGAAGGTGATGGTCACAGGCTTTCCAGCCGGAGCCGTCAGAGAGGCCGGTTCATATCCCCTCTCGGTGACTGTGACGGTCAGACTGCCTGAGGGCTCTCCATCAGCTTCTGAGGAGACGACCCTGACTCCCTCTTTCAGTCCACTCGGAGGTCCGACAATGACCTTTACGCCCGAGGCAATGCCTGTGACTGCCGCCTCGCTCCCTGATCTGCCCACCACCTTGACCTCGATGAGCTTGACATCGAACTCTCCATTCATGGCCGGTTCTGCCGTCCAGACGTGAGTGCGCTCGCCCGTTGAGAGAACTCCCTTGTCAGTGACGGAGCTCCTCACGATGGCCGCTGATGGTACAATCGTTCGCTTTTCAGATGAACCCAGGGAGAGGGTCATTCTCACAAACTGCCCCGGCCGAAAGGCATCGTCTGAATTGTCGTAGAGGGCCTCGACGACCCCAGTCCTGATGGTTGGATCCACACTGGGGGCGACAGAAGTGACTCGAACTGAGACCTCCTTCTCTCCCACCTTTCCTGAGGAGACCTTGACTTCCGCTCCTGGCTTGATGCGGAAGAGAACCTCCTGTGGGACGTTAGCCTGAAGTCGTATTGGGGATGCCTGAGCCATCTTGAGAATCGTCTGGCCTGGCGAGGCCACCTGACCCGGGCTGATCAGCCGCTCCGTGATGACTCCCTCTGAGGGGGCTGTCAAGACGGCGTAGCTTTTCTGGACCGAAGCCCCGCTCAGTCCTGCTGCCGCCTCGCTGACCATGGCCCTTTCCTGACCGATCTTCGCCTTGGCCGCCTTCGCTCCAGCCGCTGCTGAAAGCGCCATGGCTGATTTAGCTTTGACGGAAGCTCTGGCTGTCTGGACCTTTCTCTGGCTGGCAGCTATCTCTGCTTCGACCTTTCGCTCCATGGAACGGGCGTTGGCGACGGCTGCCTCTGCCTGACGAATCCGGCTTTGGGCCTGGCTGACCATGGCCTGGGCTTTGTCTGCCTCGGCTGTGGCTCTTTGGAGCTCATCGCGAGTGGCGGCGCCCTGCGAAAAGAGCTGCTGGACCCTGCCCAGTTCTGCCTTCATGTAGTCGCGGTCGGCTTCAGCCGACTTGAGTTCAGCCTCCATCGCCGAGGCTTCAGCGAGCATGGCCTGGACATCAGCCTTTGCTGAGCTTCGGCCTTCCTCGGCTGCCTTCAGCATTGCCTCCGACTCGGCCAGTTCGCCATTGGCCATCTCGAGCTCGGCCTGAGCCTGCCTGACCTCGCTGTCGGCCATTTCCCTTTCAAGAGAAGCGACTCCAACGCCGCGAGTGGCTCTTTCCATCTGAGCCCGTCTCATGGCGACTTCTGGGTCAATCTGGCTGGTGTCCAGGCGAGCCAGCACCTGTCCTCTCGTGACACGGTCGCCCACATAGACGGGCATGCTGAGAATGGCTCCTGAGACTCGTGAAACGATGTCCTGCTGGACAAATCCCACAGCCTGGCCCGTGTAGGAGACAGTCTCGACGAAGTCTCTCTCGGATGCTGTGGCAAGGACCACGGGAAGAACCCCTTCTGGCGCTGGAGTGTTCATTTCCATGGCCTGAGATTCAATCGGCGTCATGGCTCCTGGCCGCCGCCAGTTGTTGACCGCGTACACAACAACGAAGAGCGAGCCGCCCAGGAGCAGGAGCGAGACGACAGTCTGGCGATTGAAGACGCTCTTCGGATCAAACTTCTGCCCTGTTTTGCGGACCCGATGGATGACGTAAAGGCCCATGGCTGCCAGACCTGCCACGGCCACCAGAGTCCCCCAAGGGAAGCCTTCTGTGTTCTCCGTGGACTGTCCAGTTCTTAGCTGAACCTTGCCCTTTTCACCATTCACTGTGACAGTGACTTCGTAGAGTCCGGCCATTGAGAAGACGGCTGGAGCCACGTAGACTCCTGGCTTGTCGCCAGAGCGGGCTGGCTGCTCCTTCTCTCCCATGTTCATGCCGGGCATGCTGGCAATGGCTCGGATTTCTGCGCCCTCGACTGGCTTGCCAGCCGCGTCCAGGACGGAGATGACGAGATTGGCCTTTCCAATGGGAATGACCGCTGGGTCTGTCTTGACGTCAACCGTTGAAGATCCGATCTTCACGGAGACGGCCAAGGCAAGAGACGTCAAGAGGACGGCAAGGACCAGGGCGGAGAGGGTTCTCATGGCTTTCCTCCGAGGTTGAGACCCGCGGCTCTTTTCAGTCTGGCGACCGCCAGCTTGAAGTCAAAGGTGGCTTTGGCGAGCTCGGTTTTCGCCTCTGTCAGCATCTGCAGCGCATCAAGCTGCTCGACAAGAAGGCTTTTTCCCGCCTCGACCCTGAGCCTGGCTACCTGGTAGGCAGACTCAGCCGCAGCCGCGCCGGCCTTAGTGCTGGCAATGTTTGCTTCCGAAGTCTTCATGTCCAGCCATGCCTGCCGGACTTCCTTCTCAGCTTTCAGCTCGGCCTGCCGAAGCGCCTGCTTGGCGGCCTCCACCATTGCTTTGGCTTCCTTGGCCTGGGCCCGCCGCTCTCCTCCATCGAAGAGCGGCATGGTGAAGGTCAGGCCGATTGAACTGCCGTTCATCATCATGTTGCTGGACTGATCTGTCATCGCCTGAAGGAACAGAGAAGGAAGGCTGGATCCTGATGCTGCCCTGGCCTTTGCCTGAGCCGCCTCGACCCCTGCCTTGGCTTTTTGGACGATGCCGCGGCTGGCCCTGGATTCCTTGATGAGGAGCGCCAGGTCCGGAGCTTCGTCGTCTGCCACCAGGCTCCCTTGCACCGTGATCTCCTGGCTCATCTCCTGGCCCAGCAGCGCTTGGAGCTCCAGGATCGACTTTGCCTGCTCATTTCTTGTCATGGCCAGCATTCTCTGGGACATGGACAGCTCGGCTTCTGAACGCTTCACTGCCGCCTCTGTCATCATTCCGGCCTCAAACTTGGCCTTCATGTTTTTCACCATCTCCTCTGCGGCTGCAACCCTGTCAAGGGCGGTCTGGATTTCTGCATCAGCAAGAAGGGTCATCCAGAAGGCCTCTTCTGCCATGAGGGCTGCTTCTCCCTGCATCTCCCTCAGCTCAGCCTCAGCCCCCCTCTGGGCCGCCAGAGCGGCAGAGAGTTCCGAGTTGAGGACCCCGCCTGTATAGAGAGGAAGCATGAGCATGAGGCTTCCCATCCAGGTTTGACCCATGGGCAGCTGAGAAGTCGAGCTTGTCATTCTCCCTGGCCCCGACTGCATGATGGTCCCCACCTTGGAATCCACCGCGTAGCCGTTGGCTGAAAGCTGAGGCAGAAGGGCCGCCCTTCTCATGCGGACAGCCTCTTTGGCGGCAGAAGCTTCCGCGGCTGCGGCCAGGACGCTTGGGCTGGAGGAGGAGGCAACGGACACCGCCTCCTGCAGGGTCATGCTCTTTTGGCCAGGCGACTGGGTGGCGGCGATGGCAAGCAGACCTGCAAATAGCCAACGGTTCACGATGCCGCCTCCCAATTCGACTTGGACTTTGTGGCCAAGACTGCCTTCTTCCAGGCAGAATCGCGCTTGAAGTCGTAGAGCTTGGAGAGTTCAGAGTAGCCGCCGAGGTTCTTCTTTAGGGACTCCAAATCAGGACGTTCCGGCGCAGCTCCCGCCGCTTGGTTGAGAGAGGCAAGGAGGGTCTTCTTTTCCTCTTCCCAGGCAGAACTGATCTCTTCAATCTGGCGCCTCTGGTGCGGCGACAAGCTCGCATCTGAAAGAAGGTCTTTAGGCTCCGGCTTCTTCAGGGGAGGAGGAGCGCCATGGGTGACCCGGGACCTCAACTGGGCCAGGTCTGGCTGAGGGGGCTGAGACGCCCAAGTCCAGACCACCACGACAGCGACGCCGATAAGGCTGAGCTTGGAGCCGAGGCCGAACTGCGGCCTAATCTGTTTCACAATGACTCCCTTGAGGAGTCCGCGACGAATAGAAATCCAAATGAGCTTTCATGAGTCTGCGAACAGTTTGATAATGCTGCCTTTCACAACGCGTCAGGCAGAACGGCAAACGATTAGCAGCAGGGAGGAGCCCGCAGTGGATGGGCCGAAAGATCGGGGCCTCTGATCCTCGGAGTCTCTTGAACGAAATCAGCAATGAAGAAGAGGACTGCGCCTCCCGCCAGGGTGAGAGGCTGGACGAGGAGGACTGAATCCAAGGGCTGTGGCTTCTCCACCGCTGGAGCAGCCTTGTCTGGCTCAGGCACTGAGCCTGTCTTCAGACAGCGGCACTCTTTGGATTCGCTGGCGAGGGAAGCTGAATCGTGGCAGGAGGCCACGTCGCTTTTGACGCTGGTGCAGCAGTTCGGCGAGGCTCTCTCTGCACCGTGGCAGGAGTGATGAAGAGCCGTCAGCTTTTGGCAGGGAGGGCAGGATTGCCTATCTGCTGCTGGAGCGAGCCACGAGAGCAGGGAGCCAAGCAGCATCACGAAGCCCAAGACTCGTGAGGCCGAATTCATGCCGATTGCTAATCTTAACACGTTTGGGAGCAAAGTCGTTCCATCGAGAACGCCAATTGGCATGGAAATCAACTTCTCCAGCATTTTGAACTTGCAGCTTTGGCCAAGGCAGCAGGCGGGAACTGCAGTCCATCCATGGAATGGCGGCGAGTCCGTTGAGAGTTGCAGCAAAAGCTATTCACTAGCTGCCAACTGCACAGTGACATTCCGATCCTGGTCGGACACCTGTGTAGTCTTCTGCCTGCAGACTGTAGCTCAAATGTAGCCCACGGGTGGGATACAGGTTCAACCGATTCAGCCAGTTCGTGGGGAACTTCTACCTGAACTCAGGTTTATTCAGGTAGAAGCCCCCATTCCTGGGCACCAAGATTTTCGACAGGTTCAAATGAGCCTGTCGTTTTTCATTTTGGTCACCGCCCGGCCATCTCTCTCATTGGGAGAGAAAGCAAACTCGATAGAGGTGCCCCAAAGAAAGCGACTGTTCAAGAGAACGGAGGGGCACGTTCCTCTTTGCCAGGGTTGAAGCGCCTCAAGTTCAAAAGTCCAAGGATTCCGGCCTTCTCGGCTACACTTCTATCAGGAGCCATGTACCAGACGCCCCTTCCTGAAGAGTACACGAGCCTGACCACCGACGAGGCCGGTCAAAGGATCGAGGCGGCCCGGGCAAAGCTGGGGTCGCGCCTGATGATCCTGGGGCACCACTACCAAAGGGACGAGATCATTCGTCACGCCGACGTCAGGGGAGACAGCTACAAACTGGCCCGAGATGCACAGAGCCGACCTGATGCCGAGTTCATCGTCTTCTGTGGCGTTCACTTCATGGCAGAGTCGGCCGATATCCTAACCGGCCCTCACCAGCGGGTCATCCTCCCCAATCTAGCCGCAGGCTGCAGCATGGCCGATATGGCCAACCAGTTCCAAGTCAGGAACACGTGGAAGCAGCTATCCGAAGTCACTGACACAAGCAGGATCATCCCCATCACCTATGTCAACTCCTCTGCCGCCATCAAGGCCTTCGTGGGGGAGAGAGGCGGAGCCTGCTGCACCTCCAGCAACGCGACTGAGGTTCTGACTTGGGCTCTTGCCAGGGGCGAGAAGATCCTCTTTCTGCCCGACCAGCACCTAGGACGGAACACGGGAGTCAAGCTGGGCTTTGACCCTGCCAAAGACATGGCGCTCTGGGACCCCTTCAAGCCTCTGGGAGGGAACACCCCGGAGAAGGTGAAGGAATCCAAGTTCCTTCTTTGGAAGGGGCACTGCAG
>ERZ761602.7756-NODE-7756-length-11177-cov-496.511509_pt1 | contig 11177 bp, 6 predicted proteins | sample MGYA00512165_ERZ761602 | MGnify/ENA primary metagenome ERZ761602 (study PRJEB28899, sample SAMN02445085) | bioreactor sludge metagenome | biome: EBPR sludge; isolation source: Thorneside wastewater treatment plant | place: Australia: Brisbane, Thorneside... | reverse complement strand
CGATGGTGACCCCTGCCTGATCCGTTTTCAGTGCCTCCTCCCCTGAAGGAGCTTGTGAAGCTCTTGCTTGCCGGTGCAAATTCGCTATAATGCGCAGCTCGAACGGCGCTGCAGCAGTTGGCGCCGCCGGTTCCGGCCAGCCTCGCCGGCACCGTCGAACGACGCAAGGAGTGGTAGTTCAGTTGGTCAGAATACCGGCCTGTCACGCCGGGGGTCGCGGGTTCGAGCCCCGTCCACTCCGCCAGCACCCAGCACGCAAAAGCCCAGCCAGCCTGGGCTTTTTCCTTTCTGCGGCGAACGCCCGCCGGGCACCGCCCACCAGTCGGCAGCTGCCTCGCATCGCAGCCGTCCGGCACACGGCCGATGCTGAACTTTTCTCCTCGGCGCCTGTCCACCCGCGCCTGAGCTTTGGTCTATAATCATGCGCTTGAAGTTTCACCATTCGACCAGGTGATCCCACGCAGCGGGGATGAACTGGCGCCCACCCGAAAAGAGAACAGGAAGTACGGATGACGCCACGAATCGCGTTTGCAATTGCATTGGCCCTTTCCTCCGGCGCCGTCTCGGCTGGCAACACCGCCGCCCCAGGCGCCCTGGCAACCGACCTCACGACGACCAGCAGCGGATCGCTGCGAGCATCAGGCCTGCCGCTCGACGGCCAGACGGCGGCAGCCGACGCCCTGCCGGTCGTCGAACTCGTCGATCCGGCGCAAGTGCCCGAGACGATCGATCTCACCGCCGAGCCGGACGAACTCTTCCAGCGAATCCGGCGCGGTTTCGCGATGCCGAACATCAACAACTCGCTGGTCCTGCACCACCAGCAATGGTTCACCAACCGCCCCGACTCGCTGCGCCGCATGGTCGAGCGCAGCAGCCGCTACCTGCATCACATCGTCGAGGAGATCGAACGGCGCGGCATGCCGATGGAACTCGCCCTGCTGCCGATGGTCGAGAGCGCCTACAACCCGACCGCCTATTCGCGCAGCCATGCTTCCGGCCTCTGGCAGTTCGTCCCGGCGACCGGCAGGCAGTACAAGCTGGAGCAGAACTGGTGGGTCGACGAACGCCGCGACATCGTCGCCTCGACAGCGGCCGCGCTCGAATACCTGCAGTACATCTATGATCTGCACGGCGACTGGCACCTTGCCCTGGCATCATACAACTGGGGCGAAGGCGCCGTTGGCAGGGCGATCAACAGGAACCGCGCCAACGGTCTGCCGACCGACTACCTCAGCCTGACGATGCCCGAGGAGACCCGGAACTACGTCCCGAAGCTGCAGGCGCTGAAGAACATCTTCAGCAACCCGAACGCCCTCGCCAGCCTCAACATCCGCGGCGTTCCCAACCGGCCCTACTTTGCCACCGTCACCAAGTCGGCCGACATCGACGTCGAACTCGCAGCCCGACTTGCCGAGATGCCGGTACGCGAGTTCGTCGCCCTGAACCCGGCACACAATCGCCCGGTGATCAAGTCCGACAAACCGCTGGTCATCCCGGCACACAAGCTCGACGCCTTCGTCAGCAACCTCGAGGCGCACGAGGAAAGCGACAAGCCGTTGTCGTCATGGCAGGCCTATACGCTGCGCCCCGGCGAAAGGCTCGAGCAGGTCGCCCCGCGCTTTGGCCTCACCGTCGCCAACCTGAAGGCGGTGAATGGCATCACCGGCAGCATCAAGGTGGCACCGGGACTGACGCTGCTGGTTCCGACGCAGGAGGGTGTCAGCGCTGGCGACGAGACGGCCAGCCTGGCGGCGCAGACGGCCGCCCAGAGCGCCGCGCCGGTGGTGGCCGAACAGCCGCGGCCACCGGCGCCGGCGGTGGTCGCCCAGGCGCCACGCCTGCCACAGCCCGAGGCGGCGCCGGTCGCCGCCGCAAGCCGCACGCACGTCGTCCGCAAGGGCGAGACCCTGCACATGCTGGCACAGCGCTACGGCATGACGATGGCCGAACTGAAGCAGATCAACAAGCTGCGTGCCAACCAGGTGAACATCGGCAGCAAGCTGCTGCTCGCGGCAGCCGAGCCGGCGAGCAGGCCGACGGCGCAGCGCAGCGCAGCGAGCGAGGCGGAGTCGAAGCCCACCGCAACTGCCGCCGCCGCGGCGGCCCGCACCGCCAGCAGCAGCCACCTCGTTCGCAAGGGTGAGACTCTGAGCGAGGTTGCCAGCCGCTACGACATGAGCGTTGCCGAACTGAAGCAGCTGAACAAGCTGCGCGCCAACCAGGTCAATGCCGGCACCCGCCTGCTGGTCGCTGCTGCCGAGCCGGAAGTCAGGGCGCCAGCCGGCAAGGCGCGCAACGAGCAGGCCGAGAACCGCCAGGAAACGAGCGGCAGCCGGGTCGCCAGCACGGCAGCGGCGAAGGCGGCCGAGCGCACGGCGAACAAGGCCGGCGACGGCAGGCAGCAGGTGGCAGCGGCGGAGAAGCAGACCGCGAGACCGGCCAACAAGGGGGCCGAAGCGGCACGCAAGCCGCTCAGGCTCGCCCAGTACACGATCCGCCGCGGTGACACGCTGGGCTCGATCGCCAAGCAGTTCCGCGTCGAAAAGGATGACCTGCTGCGCTGGAACCGCATCCAGACCAACGACATCAAGCCCGGACAGCGGCTGACGATCCAGCTCGTACAGAACACCTACTGAGCGCAACCCGCCACTCCCCCGCAGCGCCGCCGCCAGGCGGCGCTTTCACGTCTGCGCTGCCGCCTCAGAGGTTGTGAACGAATCCACTGGGCGACCGATCTGCGGCGTTGCGCACTCGCTCCCGCCCACGGCCTGCTTTGCACAGCCGGCCGGCTACGGCGGCGCGCAGCATGCTGCGCGAGACCCCGCCTTCACCCTCGCCGATCCATTCGATAGGTCTCGTCGTTCGCTCGCTCGCGCCTGGCATCTCGACCTGCTCGTGACGATTTCTTCGCAACCTCTCAGTCCGCTTCGCTCGCCGGCGGATAGAGATGACAGCGCACCGTATGCGTCGCCGACAGCCGGCTCGTTGGCGGGTAGTGCTGCCGGCACAGCTCGCCCGCCTGCCGGCAGCGGGGATGAAAATGGCAGCCTGGCGGTGGCGCCGCCGGCGAGGGAATCTCTCCCGGCAGGCGGATGAACTCGCTCGCCGCGTCGAGACGCGGGCTTGGCACTGCCGACAACAGTGCGCGCGTGTACGGATGCCGCGGCGAGCGCAGCACCTCGTCGACGCTGCCGTGCTCGACGATGCGGCCAAGGTACATCACCGCCACTTCGTGCGCCAGATGATCGACGACGGCGAAGTTGTGGGTGATGAAGAGATAGGCCAGCCCGAGTTCGCCCTGCAGCTTCGCCAGCAGATTGAGAATCTGTGCCTGCACCGAGACGTCGAGCGCCGACGTCGGCTCGTCGCAGATCACCAGATCCGGCTCCACCGCCAGCGCGCGGGCGATCGCGATGCGCTGCCGCTGCCCACCCGAGAACTCGTGCGGATAGCGCCGGGCTGCTTCCGCCGGCAGGCCGACCTGCTGCAGTACGGCGGCGATGGCCGCCGCGCTGGTAGCCCGCACGCCGGCCGCCGGCCCGCCGACCGCCAGCGCGCGCATCCCCTCGGCGATGATCTCGCCGACCGACAGGCGTGGATTGAGCGAAGCAAAGGGATCCTGGAAGATCATCTGCATGTGCCGCCGCAACGCCCGCTGTGCTCCGCGCGCCCCCCCGCCGAGTTGCTGCCCGAGCAGGTGCACGCGGCCACCGCTGGCCGGCAGCAGTTGCAGGATCGCCTTGCCGACCGTCGTCTTGCCGCAGCCCGATTCACCAACCAGCGCCAGCGTGCGACCCCGGGCGAGCGTCAGCGAGACGCCGTCTACCGCCCGCACGTGGCCGACGGTGCGCTGCAGGACGCCGCGCCGGATCGGAAAATGCACCCGCAGGTCGTCCACGGCCAGCAGCGCTGCCGGCGCCACCGGGGCCGCGGCGGCCAGCGCAACAGCGGCGCCGACAGCACCGCCAGCCGGGCTGCTGCAGCCCGGCGCGGCGGCCAGCGCATCGCCGTCGAGATGGCAGCGCACGCGATGATCGACCGCCACCTGCCGCCACTGCGGCGACTGCTGCCGGCACAGCTCCCAGGCATGCTCGCAGCGGGCGGCGAAACGGCAGCCGCCCGGCATCGCCGACAGCGACGGTACCTGCCCGGGAATCGTCTGCAGCAGCCCGCCACGCCGTCCGAGGTCGGGCAGCGCAGCGAACAGCTTCTGCGTGTAGGGATGACGCGGAGCCGAGAAGAAGGCCGCGAGCGGCGCCTCCTCGACGATCTCGCCGGCATACATGACGCCGACGCGCGTCGCCATCTGCGCGACGACGCCGAGGTCGTGCGTGATCAGCAGCATGCCCATCGCCCGCTCGGCCTGCAGCCGGCGCAGCAGCTCGAGAATCTGTGCCTGGATCGTCACGTCGAGCGCCGTCGTCGGCTCGTCGGCGATCAGCAGGCGCGGCTCGCCAGCCAGCGCCATGGCGATCATCACCCGCTGTTTCATGCCGCCCGAGAGCTGGAACGGATACTCGCCGAGCCGCCGCGGCGCATCGGCGATACCCACCGCCGCCAGCAGTTCGAGTGCCGCCGCCTGCGCCGCCGCGCCGCGCAGCGCGCGGTGCCGCGCCAGCACCTCGGCCATCTGCCGGCCGACGGTGAGAACCGGGTTGAGGCTCGTCGCGGGCTCCTGGAAGATCATCGCCATGCCGCCACCACGCACCGCGCGCATCTCCGACTCCGGCAGCCGCAACAGGTCGCGACCGCCGAACAGCACCTCGCCGGCGACGATCCTGCCCGCCGCCGGCAGCAGCCGCAGCAGTGCCAGCGCCGTCGCCGACTTGCCGCAACCCGACTCGCCGAGCAGCGCCAGCGTCTCGCCGGCGGCCAGCCGGAGATCGATGCCATCCACCGCCGGCAACAGCGACCGCGCTTGCGCGAAGGCAACGCGCAACTGCCGGACCGCCAGCAGCTCTTCCCCGTGCAGGTTCTGCGGCGTGCTCATGGCGAACCCGCCAGACGCGGGTCGAAAGCATCACGGACGGCATCGGCGAAGAGATTCGCCGCCAGCACGAGCGAGAACATGAAGAAGAACGCCGCCGACAGCGACCACCAGACCATCGGCTCGCGCGCCAGTTCGAGGCGGGCATTGTTGATCATCGTGCCGAAGCTGATCATCGTCGGGTCGACGCCGATGCCGACGTAGGAAAGCACCGCCTCGGCCAGCACCAGGCTGGAAAAATCCATCACCAGCGCGATGATGACGATGTGCATCAGGTTCGGCACGATGTGGCGGCCGATGATGCGCAGGCTGGAAACGCCGAAGGCCTGCGCCGCCTGGATGTACTCGAGTTCGCGCAGCTTCAGCGTCTCGCCGCGCAGCAGACGGCAAAGCCCGGTCCAGCTGGTGACGCCGAGAATGAAGCAGAGGGCCAGCAGGCGCAGGTCGGCACGTTCGGCGGCGGTGGCGAACCACTGGGGATGGGTGTCGATCAGCACCTGCATCATCAGCACCGCGGCGGCGATCAGCAGCACGCCCGGAATCGAACTCAGCGTGGTATACAGGTACTGGATGAGGTCGTCGACCCAGCCACGGAAGTAGCCGGCGAGAACGCCGAGCAGCACCGACAGCGGCAGCATCACCAGCGTCGTCACGAGGCCAATGACGAGCGCCGTGCGGACGCTCTTCAGCACCTGATAGAGCACGTCCTGACCGACCTTGTCGGTACCGAAGACATGGTAGTCGCCCGCCAGCAGCGCCACCGGCATGGCGAGCAGCAGCAGCGCGGCGAGCGCGCAGAGGACCGCGCTCCAGGCGAAATCGCCGTCGCTGCGCCAGATTCGCTGCCCGGCCTGCCGCCAATCACTGCCCTGCGCGCGCGCGACGCCGCCGCAGACGGCGACCACGACCACCGCCCAGGTGAGCAGCGCCAGGCCCAGCGCCTGCAGCACACGGCCGGCGACATCGGCATCACGCCGCTCCTCGTCCGCCCCGAGGTGGGCACCGCCGTAGCGCAGCCGGGGATGGTCGCGCGTCTGCTGCAGGCGGCCGTCGCTGCCGCGCACTTCGATCGTTTCCTTGGCGTGCGCGCGCGTCGCCAGCGGCGCCGAGTAGGTCTTCTCGTTGCGCGTGCGCAGCGGCGTCAGCAGCGCGTCGAGCAGCGACAGCACCTCGACCGCGTACACCGCCGGCTGCGCCGACGCCCCCTGCCCGCCGTCGGCCGCCAGACGCGGTCGATAATGCAGCGAATCGAGCAGACCGACGGCGGCGAAAGCTAGCAGCAGCGTCGCCGACGCCATTCCCGAGCGGCTGCGGCCGACACGCTGCCAGGCCGTGCGCCACAACGGATTGCGCGCCGACAGCCAGCCGAGCAGAATGGCTGCCAGCAGGAGCAGCCAGATCAGCACATCGGACCAGAGGATGACGGGCAGGAAGGGCATCAGTTGAAGCGTATCCGCGGATCGACGAAGGTGTAGGAAAGGTCGGTGAGAATCAGCCCGACGATGTAGAGCAGCGAACCGATGAAGACCATCGCCCGCACGACGGCGAAATCCTGCGCGTTGATCGCGTCGATGGTGTAACTGCCGAGACCGGGAATGCCAAAGAACGACTCGGTCAACAGCGAGCCCATGAAGAGCAGCGGGATGACGACGACGACGCCGGTGAGGATCGGGATCAGCGCGTTGCGCAGCACGTGCCGGAACAGCACGGCGGCCTCGGCCAGCCCCTTGGCGCGTGCCGTGCGCACGTAGTCGCGGGCGATCTCCTCGATGAAGATCGTCCGGTACCAGCGCGTCGACGAACCGATTCCCGAGACGACGCCGATCAGCACCGGCAGGATGACGAACTTCCAGGCGTCGAGGCCGCCGCCGTAACCCGAGATCGGCACCAGCTTCCACAGCTTGCTGATCAGGTACTGGCCGCCGATGATGTAGAACAGCCCGGAAATCGACATCATCGCGACGCACAGCACGACGCCCCAGAAATCGAGGTAGGTGGCGCGGAAGAAGGTCAGCAGCAGGGCGAACGAGACGCTCACCAGCAGGCCGATGATGAAGGTCGGCAGCGCGATGGCCAGCGACGGACCCATGCGCGAGACGATCTCGCGCGCGATGTCGCGGCCATCCTCGGCGCGGCCGAAGTCGCCGACGAACATGCGCGCCGACTTGCTGAAGAAGATGGTCTCGGTGAGCATCGCGCCGCCGCTCGCCTCGTCGTTGAAGAACAGCGGCTTGTCGTAGCCACGTTCCGCCTTCCAGCGGTCGATCGCCTCCGGCGTCACGCGCTTGACGCCGAGTTGCATGCGCGCCATGTCGTCGGGCGTATTGACGACGAAGAACAGGGCAAAGGTGATGAGGTTCACGCCGATGAGGATCGGCAACGCATAGAGCAGACGACGAGCGATGTAGGCGAGCATGGTCGGGGCCTAAGGCGCAGGCCGCCGCCGGCGGTTGCCGCCAGCGGCATGGCAGCAGGGTGGCAGCGCCTGTCGCATCAGCGGGCCGTCCCGCGTTCGCGACGGCGATAGCCGATCGCCGCCGGCAGCACCAACACCAGCAGCAGCACGGCAAGCAGCGCCAGCGGCCAGAGCACCGGCCGGTTCCACTCCTGCCGCAGGCGCTGCCGTTCGGCGACGTCGATCCGCTGGTACTTGAGGATGTTGTTGCCGACATCGGTCGGCTTGCGGTTGTGCAGCCAGACCTGCCCGAGCGTGTAGCTCTTCGGATGGAAACCGTAGATCCACGGCGCGTCGTGCTGCAGCAGCGCGATCGCCTGGCGGATGATCGCCAGCCGTTCGGCGCCGCGCGGTCCTTCGCTCTCGAGGTTCTTCATCTGTTCGAAGAGGCGGTCGAACTCCGGGTTGGCGTAGTTCGAGGCGTTCTCGCCGGCCTTCGCCACCTTGCCCTCGCTGCCGGCGAGCAGGAAGAGGAAGTTCTCCGGATCCGGGTAGTCGGCGTTCCAGCCGAGATAATAGAGCTGCACCGCGCCCTTGCGGATCTTCTCCTGGAAGCGGTTGAAGTCGGTCGAGCGAACGACGAGCTGGATGTCGAGCCGGGCGAACTGCCGCGTCAGCCAGTCGAGCCGCGACTTCTCGCCCATGCCGCCGGTCGTCGTGTCGAGGTTGAGCACCAGCGGCTCGCCGCTGCTGGCGTTGCGCCCGTTCGGCCAGCCGGCCTCGGCCAGCAGCCGCTTCGCTTCCGCCAGCGGCTTGCGCTGCGCGCGCCCGTCGACCCAGTCGTAGACGACCGGATTGATCCCCTCGTGGCCCTCGACGTAACCGAAGATGCCCGGCGGCAGCGGGCTCGTCGCCGGGATGCCGCGACCGTTCATGAAGATCGAGATGAACTCCTCCTGGTCGATGGCGATCGACAGCGCCTGCCGCAACTTCGTCGCCTGCTCGCCGAGCCCACCGACGACCGGATCGAGCATGTTGAAACCCATGTAGAAGATCGACGCGCGCACACTCGTCAGCAGGCTGATCCCCTTGTCGCGCATCTCGTCGGTCAGCTGCACATCACCGCCGACTGCCAGCCGTACCGCCTGGTCGAAGCTGTCGGAGGAAATCCCCGAGGCATCGTAATAGCCCTGCAGGAACTTGTTCCAGTACGGGATGCTCTCCTTCTCGCGCGCATACACCGCCTGCTCGATGAACGGCAGCGGCTTGCCGCAGTCGGCGAGCAGCCCGGCCGCCGCGTCACCCGGGTCGCCCTCACACGGATAGGTCTCGCCGTGGAAGTTCGGGTTGCGCTCGAGCACCATGCGGCTGTTCGGATTGTTCTGCGTCAGCATGAATGGCCCGGTGCCGACCGGATACCAGTCGAGCGTCAGGTTCTTCTCCGCCATTCCCGGCTGGTGGTAGAAACGGTCGACCTCGCGCGGCACCGGCGCAAAGAACGGCATCGCCAGCCAGTACACGAACTGCGGATACTTGCCGTGCAGGCTGATGCGGTAGGTATGGCGATCGACGCGGCTGACGCCGGCGAGCGGAAAGCGGTCGAGGTCGATCCAGGCGCCGGCCGGCAGCTTCTTCGCCTCCTCCTGCAGCGCCGCCCCCAACTCGCGCAGGCCGACGATGCGCTCGGCCATCATGCTGAAGATCGGCGAATGCAGCCGCGGGTGCGCCAGCCGCTTGATCTCGTAGATGTAGTCGTCGGCGATCAGCTCGCGGCTGCCGCTGTGCGCGAAGTCGCTCAGCGTCTCGATGCCGCGCAGCTGCTCGCGATCGCTGGCGCGGTACAGTGGCTCGCCAGCGGCATCCAGCGCGAAGGCCGGATGTGGCTGATAGCGGATTCCCGGCCGGATGCGGATCTCGTAGACGCTGACGGCGATCGCCGCCGCCGGCGCGTCGGCCGGCAGCTCGCGGCCGCTGGCGTCGAAGTAGCGCGGCACCGGCACCGCCTCGCTGGTCAGCGGAATCAGCGTATACGGCCGCTTCAGGTAGTGGTACTGCAACGGCGGCTCGTAGATCTGCGCCGTGAACGTGATCTCGTCCTCGGTGTAGGACTGCACCGGATCGAGATGCTTCGGGCGCTCGGTGAACGCGGCGTAGAGGATGTTGCGGCCGCGCTCGGCGCGCGGGTACGGATCGTTCTGCTCGCTGCCGCAGGCACACAGCAGCAGCGCAACGATCGACAGCAGGGCACGACGAAAACGGGGCATGGGCGGCAGTTTATCGCGAACCGGGTGGCCGTGGGTCGCCGCTGCCCACCGCAGCCGGCCACCGCCGGTGCCCACAAGGACGGCGCCTGACACGGGCGGGCGCCGCCAGCGTCAGGCGCCCGCACGGCCGCCGCCTGCGGCCTGCCGCGCAGCCGCGGCGACGATCTCCGGGCGCCGCGCGGAATCCTTTATAATCGCGCGGTCAACAAGATTCGAACAACGAGCTGCGCAGCCAGCCAATTTTCGTTACGGAGAACACATGGGATTCCTCGCAGACAAGCGCATCCTGATCACCGGCGTGCTGTCGAAACACTCGATCGCCTACGGCATCGCCAAGGCCTGCCATCGGGAAGGTGCGCTACTGGCCTTCACCTATCAGAATGAGCGCTTCAAGGATCGCCTGGCCAAGTTCGCCGCCGAATTCGGCAGCAACCTGATCTACCCCTGCGACGTCAGCGAGGACGCCGAGATCGAGCAGCTGTTCGCTGACCTCGGGCAGCAGTGGGACGGGCTCGACGGCCTGGTGCACTCGATCGCCTACGCCCCCGGCGAAGCGATCGAAGGCGACTTCCTCGACGGCATCACCCGTGACGCCTTCCGCATCGCCCACGACGTCTCCTCCTACAGCTACCCGGCACTTGCCAAGGCCGCGCGGCCGCTGCTGCTGCAGGGCCACAACCCGGCACTGCTCGCCCTCTCCTACCTCGGCGCCGAGCGCACCCTGCCCAACTACAACACCATGGGCCTCGCCAAGGCCAGCCTCGAGGCCGCCACCCGCTACCTCGCCTTCTGCCTCGGCCCGCAGGGAATCCGCGCCAACGCCATCTCGGCCGGCCCGATCAAGACCCTCGCCGCCTCCGGCATCGGCAACTTCTCCCGCCTGCTCGCCTACAACGCGCACAACGCGCCGCTGCGCCGCAACATCACCATCGACGAAGTCGGCAACGCCGCCGCCTTCATGCTCTCCGACCTGGCGAGCGGCATCACCGGCGAGATCATGTACGTCGACGGCGGCCTCAACACCACCGCCCTTGGCAACCCGGAGCCGCTGCCAGCCTGAACGAACGACTTCCTGCCCGGCGGCGGCCTCGCCGTTCCGCATGGCGACGAGGTCGTGCAGGGGCTCGCCGAACGTGTTCGGCGCTTCCTCGCGCGCGGTCTGCCCGCGTTTGCCACGCGCGACTGGCCATCCGGTCGATCACTGCTCGTTCCGCGCGCCGGGCAGCCCATGGCCACCGCACTGCGTCGCCGGCACAGCCGAAGCCGGGTTTGCCCGCGACCTCTGGCTGCCACCAGCCGTTGACGTCGTCTCGCAAGCGACCGAGCGCGAAGCTGACCTGGCCCGGCCGCAAGCGGATCTGCCGCAGCTACCATGCCGACGGAACGATGGCGGGCGACACCCTGAACAGCAGACTCCCTCAACCCCGCGAAATGCCCGACGATGAACGAGAATACCCGCTCCTGCATCTACGACGAACGGCAGCTCGAACCGGTACTCGACAGCATGGCGGCCCGCCTCGCCGGCTTGCTG
>ERZ761602.7755-NODE-7755-length-11178-cov-4.284815_pt1 | contig 11178 bp, 11 predicted proteins | sample MGYA00512165_ERZ761602 | MGnify/ENA primary metagenome ERZ761602 (study PRJEB28899, sample SAMN02445085) | bioreactor sludge metagenome | biome: EBPR sludge; isolation source: Thorneside wastewater treatment plant | place: Australia: Brisbane, Thorneside... | reverse complement strand
GTCCTCATCCAGCAGCGGGCAGCGGGCAAGATGCTCTGGGCTGGCTTCTGGTCCAACAGCTGCTGCAGCCACCCGCGTCCCGGCGAGTCCGTGGAGGACGCCGGCCGTCGGCGGGTGCGGGAAGAGCTCAAGGTCGAGTGCCGCCTGGTCTTCCTCTACAAGTTCCGCTACCAGGCCCGCTTCGGCGACGTGGGCTCGGAGCACGAGCTGTGCTACGTCTATGCCGGCTACCCCGCCGGCAGCGTCCAGGCCGACCCGGCCGAGATCGCCGACCACCGCTGGATCGCGCCCGCGGACCTGACCGGGGAAATCGCGGCCCACCCGGACCGGTTCAGCCCCTGGATGAAGCTGGAATGGCAGCGCATCACCGCCGAGTACCTGCCCCGGATCCTGGGGGAGTGCGGGGAGCCCGGATGAGCAACGTGGTCATCACCGGCAGCACGCGCGGCATTGGCCGGGGCCTTGCCGTGGAGTTCCTGAAGCGGGGCCACAACGTGGTGGTCTCCAGCCGCAGGCAGGCGGACGTCGACAAGGCCGTCGCGGAGCTGTCGGCCATCGGCACGGCACGGGCCGTCGGCCGGACCTGTGATGTCACCTCAAAAGCGGACCTCGAGGCGCTGTGGGACTTCGCGGTGGCCTCCTTCGGCCACGTGGACATCTGGATCAACAACGCCGGTCGGGCCACCTCCCGCTTCGCGATCCACGACCTGCCCGAGGACCTCGTCCACACCCTCGTGGACGGCAACCTCAAGGGCACCGTGTTCGGTTCCCAGGTCGCGGTCAGCGGCTTCCGGCGCCAGGGCTTCGGCGCCCTCTACAACATGCTCGGGGGCAGCTACGAAGGCACGCGCCTGACGCCGAACATGGGGGTCTACAGCTCGACGAAGGCCGGCGACTGGATGCTCACCAAGTACCTGGTGGCGGAAAATGACAACCCCCGGATCGTCATCGGCTCCATCAGCCCCGGGATGCTGATCACCGAGAACTGGTTCGACGAGCAGAAGGAGATGGCGCCCGAGGACTGGCAGAAGATCCGGCCCGTGCTCAACATCCTCTGCGACTATGTGGAGACCTCCACGCCCTGGCTCGTGGAGCAGGTGCTGGCGAACCGGAAGAGCGGGCGCCGCATCGCCTGGATGACGACCGGCAAGCTGCTCGGCCGGTTCTTCGGCGCCAAGGTCCTCGGACGGAAGCGCGACCTGTTCAGCCGCTTTGGACTCTGAAGCGCTACTGATCGTCCGGGGCGCGCTGCGCCGCTTCGGTGACCGCACGGCCCTCGCCGGGGCGGATCTCACCGCCCGCAAGGGCGAGGTGCTCGCCCTGCTCGGGCCGAACGGTGCCGGCAAGTCGACGCTGCTGCGGGCCCTCGCGGGCCGCGTGCGCCTGGACGCCGGGCAGATCCGCATCGGCGGCGGCCCGCCGGGGGACCGGGCCGTGCGCCGGCGCGTCGGCTTCGTGCCCCAGTCCATCGCCCTCTGGGGCCGCTTGCCGGTGCGGACCAACCTCGAGATCCTGGGCCGCCTCGCGGGCCTCGGGCGGCGGGAAGTCCCGGCCGCAGTGGCCGATGCACTCGAGTGGTCGGGCCTCGCCGGGCGCGCGGGCGACCCCGTGGAGTCCCTGTCGGGCGGCATGCAGCGGCGGATCAACATCGCCGCGGCCACCCTGCACCGGCCCGACCTGCTGCTGCTCGACGAACCCACGGTGGGCCTCGACCCGGTGGCGCGGGAAGCCGTGCACCGGGTGCTGGCCGGGCTGCGGGACCGGGGCATGGCCCTGATCCTCACCACCCACGACCTCGTGGAGGCCGAGGCGCTGGCGGACCGGGTCGCGGTGCTCGCCGCGGGCGTGGTGCGGGCGGCAGACACGATCCCGATCCTGGTGGGCCGGCTGTTCGGCTCGGACCAGGAGGTGCTGCTCATGCTCGCGACCGAGCCGCAGCCCGACCTGCGGGACTTCCTGCGCGCCACCCTGTTCTCGCCGACCAACGAGCCGCGCCTGTGGGTCGGGCGCCTGCGCGGCGGGCTCGAGCAGCTGCCCGGGCTGCGCAGCCAGCTGGTGGCCGCGGGCGCGGACATCAGCGAGTTGCGTGTCCGCCAGCCCGGGCTGCACGGCGTCTTCGTCGAGCTGACCGGCACGGTGCCCCGCGCATGAGCCTCGCCATCCTCCGGGCCGCGTTCCTGCTGCTGCTCCGCGACCGGGGTGCGCTGCTGATGGCGCTGGTGGTGCCCGTGGTGTTCTTCCTCATCTTCGCCGAGATCTTCGCCACGGCGGCCGGCGACCAGCTGCAGCTGCGCATCGCCATCGTCGACGAGGTGAAGAGCGACGACTCCACCCGCCTGGTCGCGGCACTGACGGCGGTGCCGACCGTCCGGCCGGTACCGGGGGTGACGGACCGGGTCGTGGCCCGGGACCTGGTGCGCCGGGGCACGGCCGACATCGGCCTGGTGGTCCGGGCGGATGGCGAGGCGCTGGCGACGGCCAGCGGCCTCGCGGCGCCACCCCTGCTGCTGCTGGTGGACCCGTCCCGCAGCGTCACCGCCACCGTCCTCGTGGGCCAGCTGGAGCGGGCCTACTTCAACGCCCTGCCCGACCTCGCCGTCGGCCGCGTGGCCGAGCTCATCGGCACGGAGTTCACCGACTTCTCGCCGGAGCAGCAGGCAGAGATCGACGCCGGCCTCGCCGGCCTGCGGGCGCGGGCCGGTGCGGGCGACCCAGCTGGCGGGGGCGGCGGTACGGGCTGGAGTTTCGACGACCTCGTCGAGCGGCAGGTGGTTGCCGGCCAGAACGCGGGCCTCAACAACGTCGCCTACTACGCCGGCGCGGTGGCCTTCATGTTCCTGCTGTTCGCCGCGGCCCAGGGAGCCCTCGGGATCCTCGACGACCAGGAGGCGGGCATCCTCGACCGCATCGCCGCCGGACCGGGCGGAATCGACGTGGTCGTGAACGGCCGCTTCCTGTTCCAGTCCCTGCAGGGACTGGTCCAGACCGGCCTCATCTTCGGCTGCGCCTGGCTCGTCTACGGCGTGGACGTGCCCGGCAACTTCGGCCCCTGGCTGATGATCTCGCTGAGCTCCACGGTGCTCGCCGCCGGCCTCGGCCTGTTGCTGGTGATGCTCTGCCAGACCCGTGCCCAGGCCCAGGTGCTGCCCACCGTGGTGATCCTCATCATGTCGGCCATCGGCGGCAGCATGGTGCCGCGCTTCTTCATGCCCGAGTGGCTGCAGCAGCTCGGCTGGGCGACCCCCAACACCTGGGCGCTCGAGGCCTACAGCGGGGTCTTCTGGCGGAGCGAGGGCCCCCTGGACCTGCTGCCGACCTGCCTCAGCCTGGCCGGGATCGGCCTGGCCGCCTTCGGCCTCGCCCACTGGCTGGCCCGGCGACTCGTCCATGACTAGCCCGGCGGCCCGGGACGACCGGCGCCGCTGGCTCGCCTTGTACATCCTCTGCACCGGCGTGCTGATGATCGTCCTGGACACGACGATCGTCACCGTGGCATTGCCGACGATCCAGCAGGAGCTGGGCTTCGACGCCGGCGGGCTCACCTGGGTGCTGAACGCCTACATGCTGACCTTCGGCGGCTTCCTGCTGCTGGGGGGACGCCTCGGTGACCTGTACGGCCAGCGCCGCCTGTTCCTGCTCGGGCTCGCGGTGTTCACGGTCGCCTCCCTCGCCTGCGGCATCGCCTCCACCCGGCTCGCCCTCATCATCGCGCGGGCGGTGCAGGGCCTCGGCGGTGCGGTGGTCACTGCCGTGGCCCTGTCGCTGATCATGAACCTCTTCACCGGCGGCGACGACCGGGCCCGGGCCCTCGGCATCTATGGCTTCGTCTGCGCCGCCGGCGGCAGCCTCGGCGAACTGCTGGGGGGCGTGGTCACCAACGAACTCGGCTGGCAGTGGGTCTTCCTGATCAACCTGCCGATCGGCGTCGCCGTGTACCTGAGCTGCGTGGCCCTGCTGCCGGACGACCGGGGCACCGGGGAGCACCGCCAGCTGGACGCCGCCGGCGCGCTCACGGCGACGCTCGGCCTCATGGTGGCCGTGTTCGCGGTGGTGGGCGGCAACGAGGCGGGCTGGACCTCGGTGCGCACGCTCGGGCTGCTTGCCGTCGCGATGCTGCTGCTCTCGGCCTTCCTCGTGATCGAGTCCCGGGCGCCGGTGCCGCTGGTGCCGCTGCGCCTCTTCCGCCTGCGCAACGTGTCGGTCGCCAACGGCCTGTCGGTGCTGTGGGCCGCGGGCATGTTCGGCTGGTTCGTGATCTCGGCGCTCTACATGCAGGCCGTGCTGGGCTACGACCCGCTGCAGGTCGGCCTCGCCTTCCTGCCCGCCGACGCGATCATGGCGGTGTTCTCGGCGGGGCTCTCGGCCCGGCTCGTGATTCGCTACGGCGTACGGCTGCCGGCCTTCGCGGGGCTGCTGGTCGGCGCCGCCGGGCTGCTGCTCTTTGCCCGGGCACCGCTCGACGGCCGCTTCGTCGCGGACGTGCTGCCGGGCATGGTGCTGCTCGGCATCGGCTCGGGCCTCGCCTTCAACCCGCTGCTGCTCGCGGCCATGAACGACGTGGACCCGGCGGAGTCCGGCGTGGCTTCCGGCATCGTCAACACCTCGTTCATGATGGGCGGCGCGCTCGGCCTCGCGGTGATCGCGAGCCTCGCCGACGCGCGCACCCGCGCCGTCGCCGCGGAGGGCCTTGCGCCGGTGGCGGCGCTGAACGAGGGCTACCGGCTCGCCTTCCTCGCCGGCGCGGTGCTGTCGCTGCTCGCCGCCCTCGGCACCGCCCTGCTCCGCAACCGGGCCCGGGACCAGGCCTGATGACGGATCCGGCCACCCGCCGCCTGTTCTTCGCCTTCTGGCCCGACGAGCTGCTGCGGCGCCGGCTCGAGGCCGCCCGCAACCGGCTCTTCCCGCTCGCGGGCCGGCCCGTGGCGGTGGCCGGCCTGCACGTCACCGCCGCATTCCTGGGCGCGGTACCGGCGCACCGGTTACCGGAGCTGCTCGCGCTCGCCGGCCCGGTGACGCCACTCGCCATCGACCTGGACCGGCTGGAGCACTGGCCGAAGCCGCGGGTGCTGGTGGCGGCGGGCACGCACCTCACCGACGACCTCCGCGCGCTGGTGGATGGCCTCTGGCGCCGCCTGGACCGGCTCGGCTTCGCGCGGGAATCCCGGCCCTACCGGCCCCACGTCACGCTGGCGCGGGACGTGCGGCACGTGCGGGCGGACCTGCCCTGGACGCCGGTGCGCTGGAACGTGGAGCGGGTTTGCCTGGTGGAGTCGGTGCCTTCGCCGGCGGGCACCGTGTACCGGCCGCTCGGCTGAATCAACGAATCCAGGGTCGGCGTCACCCGATCCGCCCCATCTCCGCGGCGGTCAGCCGGAGGCGCGCGGCCCGCACGTTCTCCTCCAGGTGCTGAAGCCGCGAAGTCCCGGGGATCGGGAGAATCGCCGGGGAGCGCGTCAGGAGCCAGGCGAGGGCAGCGGCGGGCATCGTGAGGCCCCGCTCCTTCGCGACCTGCGCCAGTACTGCCTGCGATGGATGGGGCTCGCCGACCGGCGGTGCACTCGTGCCGAGCGGCGCCCACGGCAGGAACGCGATGCCGTCGCGCTCACAGGTGGCGAGCACCGCCTCCGAACTGCGATCGGCGGCGTTGTAGCGATTCTGCACCGACACGATCGTCGCCTCGCCGCGGGCCTTCGCAAGAAGCACCGGGTCGACGTTCGAGACCCCGATGTGGCGGATCTTGCCCTCGCGCTGCAGCCGGGCGAGCTCTCCGATCGACTCCTCATAGGGCAGCGTACGGTCGACCGAGTGCAGCTGGTAGAGGTCGATTCGCTCCACTCGGAGCCGCCGCAGGCTGCCCTCGCAGGCGGCGCGGAGGTACTCGGGCCGCCCGTTCGCCGTCCAGTCGCCCGGGGCCCTGCGCACGAGGCCACCCTTGGTGGCGATCACGAGGCCGTCCGCGTAGGGATGCAGCGCCTCGGCGATGAGCCGCTCGCTGACGTGGGGGCCGTAGGCGTCGGCGGTGTCGATGAAGCCGACGCCGAGCTCGAGCGCCCGGCGCAGTACGGCCCGGCACTCGACGGGGTCACGAGGCTCGCCCCAGATGCCTTCGCCGGTGAGTCGCATCGCGCCGAAACCCAGGCGGGCGACTTCGAGGTCGCCACCGAGCCGCAGGGTGCCGGCAGCGGCCGCAGGAGCAGCGGGGGTCGCTGCGCCGGCTCGGCCCGCGGTTACGACGGCGGCCAGTGCACCGCCCGCAGCGCAGAGGAAGCGGCGGCGATCCAGGGTGGGTGAAATCAAGCTAATCCTTACGGACCCGGACGCAGGGACCAGTTCGTTCGTGGCTACCATGGTACCCCTGCCGGTTCCCGGCGGCGCCTGGCCGTGTGGCGCCGCCGTGGTCGTACGGGCTCCCCTGGCCCGGCGCCGGTGGACGGCGCGGCGACCTGAGCAGGCCGGGTACGGCGCGTCAGGCCCTGTCCCGCCGGGCACCGCGGCGCCGTACCGCAAGCTCGAATCCCGCGGCCCGGACGACCGCGTTGATGGTGCCAAAGGAGGGATTTCCCCGGCTTGAGAGCGACCGGTAAGCCTGCGTGACGTTGATGCCGGCCGCGCGCGCGATCCCCGGCAGACCACCGAAGGCGGCCGCCATGTGCCGGACCGCCACCGCCACTTCCTGCGGCGAACCACTGGCCAGCGTGTCGTTGAGCACCGCAATGGCGTCGGCGGGACTCGCCCGGAGCAGTTCAGGCATGACGGCCTCGTGGGACCGTGCCAAACGCTTGTGACGCTTCTTCATTGGTCCATCCCGAATGTTCGCCAGAAAAGTCGTGCGCGGACGATGTCCCGCACCTGCCTGCCCTTCGGGCCCGCAGCCAGCAGGACGAAGCTCCCCTCGGAGAGCCGGCCGGCGTACAGCCGGTAACCCGGCCCCACGTGCAGGCGAAACTCCCAGAGTCCGCCGCCAAGCGGCCGGTGGTCACCGAGCAGCCCGCTTTCGACCTGGATGAGGCGCCGCAGGAATGCCCTGCGCCCCACCGGATCAGGCAACCCCGCGATGAAATCCCGCGCCGGCTCGTGCCCGCCCGGCAGCTTGTACCACAGCAGCTCCATGTTCGTCTATAGACGAATACGACGTCCGGCCATGGCATGACCGTAGTGCCGGTGACTGGCAACGAAAAGCCGGGAAAGCCTGCTGTTTGCCCGGAAATGCGGCGCTGGGACTACCCGTACCGGCGCCACCGCGCCGACTCCTCACACCGCCGCCGGCCCCAACGCCCGGATCGCCGCGAGCCCGCAGTAAACGACGATGCCGGCCATGGCCAGCGCGACCAGCGGCAGGGCCACCAGGAAGAAGCGCTCGCGGCCCGAGGGGGCCGCGCCCGACACCGCGAGTTTCTGGCGCAGGCGCTGCCAGGCCATGAGGCAGTAGAGGCCGAGGCGGATGCCGAGGATCGCGAGCACGGTGTTGACGATGAGTTCAGCCACCGGTCGTCCCGCCCGTCAGGCCCGGTCGCCCGCGTCCAGGTCCGGCGCGACCCACAGGCCCTGCTCCCGGGGCGCCGCCTGTTGCCAGCGGTCGAAGGTCCGGGCCCGGAGGGCACGCAGGGCACCGGTGCCGAGATAGAGGAGCTTGCGCGGGGTACCCACGACCGCCCGGGTGTCCCAGGCGCGCACGCCCCGCTCCCGCACCACCCGCCCGATGTCCCGGTAGACGCCGAGGGCCGTGGCCACGGCCCAGGCAGAGCGGAAGCCCAGCGCCTGCAGGCCGGTGGCCGCCGAGGCGTAGTAGCGGTCGGCCTCGTGGAGCAGGCGGCCGACCACCCGGGCGAGCGCCGGGCGCTGGGCCGGGTCCGCGAGGCCGGCCACCGGGATGCCCGCCCCCGCCAGCCAGTCGGCCGGCAGGTAACAGCGCCCGTTGCGGGCATCGTCGAGCACGTCCCGGGCGATGTTGGTCAGCTGGAAGCCGATGCCGAGGTCGGCGGCCCGCTGCAGCACCCGGGGTTCCCGGGCGCCCATGACCAGCGCCATCATCACGCCGACGACGCCGGCCACCCGGTAGCAGTAGAGCAGCGTCTCCTCGAAGGTGCGGTAGCGGTGGCCCTCCACGTCCATCTCGAAGCCCGCGAGCAGCTCCAGGGCATGGCGGGCGGGGATGCCGTGCGCGCGGAAGACCCGCTGGGCAGCCTGGAATGCGGGTTCCACCACCGGCTCCCCGTCCAGCGCGCGCAGCGTCTCGGCCCGCAGGTGGCGAAGTATCGCCGCGGGGTCGCCCGCCGGCAGTCCGGTTCCGGCCATGCCGAGCTCCTGGCCGTCGATGGCGTCGTCGCAGTGCCGGCACCAGGCGTAGAGCATCCAGGCGTCGTCCCGGGTGGCGGGCGCGAAAAGGCGGGAGGCGAGCGCGAAGCTGCGCGATCCCTTCCGGATCATCTCGCGACTGGTGCTGACGACCGCATCCATCTCAGCGTGCTCCGCGGTCCCGGCCGAGATCGGCGAGCATCAGCCCCGCGGTGGCCTTGGCGGAACCGATGACGCCGGGAATGCCCGCGCCCGGGTGTGTGCCTGCCCCCACGAAGTACAGATTGTGGAGGCGATCGTCCCGGTTGTGAACCCGGAAGAAGGCGCTCTGGGTCAGCAAGGGCTCCAGGGAGAAGGCCGAGCCCTGGTGGGCGTTCAGCTCGGAGGCGAAATCGGCCGGGGTGAAGATCCGGGACGTCACCAGGCTGGCCCGGAGCCCGGGCAGCGCCGTGCGGTCGAGGGTGTCGAGGATGCGGTCCCGGAAGGCCGGCCCGGCCGTGGCCCAGTCCAGCGGCGCCCTCTCGAGGTTGGGCACCGGCGCCAGCGCGTAGAAGCCCGCGTGGCCCGGCGGGGCGAGCGACGGGTCCGTGCGGGACGGGTTGTGCAGGTAGAGGGAGAAGTCGGCGGGCAGCGCGCTGCCGTGGAAGATGTCGTCGAGCAGTTCCCTGTAGCGCGGCCCGAACAGCACCGTGTGGTGGGCCAGCTCCGGGTACTGCCGGTTCAGCCCGAAGTAGACCACGAACAGGGAGTTGCTGAAGCGCTTGCGGGCCAGCCGCGGCGCCACCGCCCGCCCCCGCTCGGACCCGGCGAGCAGGCTCGCGTAGGTGTGCACGATGTCCGCGTTGCTGGCCACCGCGGCCACCGGTACGCTGCGGCCGTCGGCGGTGGCCACCTCGGTGGCGCGGCCGTGGCGCACCCGGATCTCCTCCACCGGGCAGCCGAGCCGCACCTCGCCCCCCAGGTCCTGGAACAGGCGGACCATGGCCTGCACCAGCGCGCCGGTGCCGCCCCGGGGGAAGCGCACGCCCCACTCCCGCTCCAGGGCGTGGATGAGCGCGTACATGGAGGACACCTGGAAGGGGTTCCCGCCGATCAGCAGCGACTGGAAGCTGAAGGCCTGGCGCAGGCGCGGGTCCTCGAAGTAGTCGGAGACCACGCTGTACACGGAGCGGTCGCTGCGCAGCCGGATCAGCTGGGGCGCGACCTTCAGCATGCTCCAGAAGCTCTGGAACGGCACGGTGCCGAGCTTCAGGTAGCCCTCGCGGAAGACGTCGGCCGAGAAGCGGAGGAAGCGCCGGTAGCCGTCCGCGTCCCGCGGGCTGATGCGGGCGATGGCCGCGCTCACGGCGTCTTCGTCGGCGTTGTACTCGAGGCTCGTGCCGTCGGGCCAGACGAGGCGGTAGAACGGGTCGACGGGCATGAGGTCCACGTAGTCGCTGGTCGCCCGCCCCGAGAGCGCGAACAGCTCGTCGATGGCATTGGGCGCCGTGACCACGGTGGGGCCCGCGTCGAAGGTGAAGCCGTCCTGCTCGTAGACGTAGGCCCGGCCGCCCGGGCGCGCGCGCTTCTCGAGCAGCACGGTGGGCACGCCCGCGGACTGCAGGCGGATGGCGAGGGCGAGGCCGCCGAAGCCCGCGCCGATCACTGCCACGGGTTTCGTCATCGGTCGCTCCTGGCGTCGATTCCCGGGCCCCGGCTGCTCGAGGGCAGCACGTAGCGCAGGGCGTGGTGGATGGGAATGGGGGGCGTGCCCGTGAGCACCCGGCTGGTGTCGCCGAGCGTGAGGCGGCCGGCATAGAAGTGCTCGATCACGCGCTCCGGCAGCCGGTAGAAGTGCTGCAGGATGCGGTACCGGTCCGCCGGCGCCGCACCGAGGAAGAGGAAGCGGTTCAGCAGGCGAAACACCCGCTGCTCCCGCCAGCGGCGCTGCACCCGCTCCCGCAGCCAGGGCGCGACGGCGGCACTCCGGAGGTCCGGCAGGCCGGGCAGCGCGTCCGCGAGGGCGGCGGCCTCGGGCACCGAGTAGCCCGTGGTGTGGTGGAAGAGCCCGGCGCGGAGCCCGGACCGGGGCACGCCGTCGCCGGCGGGCCAGAATGACCCCAGGTCGCAGTCGAGCACGATGGGCAGCACGCCGTGCTCCTCCCGGAGCAGCCCCGCCACCTGCCAGCCCCGGTCCGCGGCGTAGCGCGCGATGTGCTGGCGGAGGACGGCCGGGTCCAGGTCGCCCGTGTCACTGTAGTAGGTGTCCTCGATCAGCAGGTCGGTGGGGCTGAAGGGCAGCAGGTACACGAAGCGGTAGCCCTCCTGCTGGGGCACGGTCGCGTCCATCAGCAGGGGCCCGGTGAGGCCGTGGGGACGCGCGAGGCGCACCTCCTGGCCGAGAAACTTCTGGAAGCGCAGGGTCACTCCCGCGGGCGAAGGGGCAAGCCCGCGGCCGTCCACCACCAGGCTGGCGGCGAGGCGGCTGCCGTCCGCGAGCTGCACGCCATCGGCCGCCACCGCGGTGACGGCGGTGCCGATCCGGACCGCAGGGCCGAGCGTGCCCACCACCACGTCGTGCAGGTGCCCGGAGGTGAGCGAATGGTAGCTGCCCTCGAGGCGCCGCTCCCGGCCCGGGAACTTCACGTCGTAGTGGGGCCAGGCGTGGCTCGCGAGGGGCGCGAGCCAGGCGAGCGTCCCGGGCGCCACGTCGGTGCCATGGAAGGACCAGGTGTGGTTGCCGCCGAGGCGGTCGGCGCCTTCGACGAGCGTCACGGGCACGTCGGGACGGAGCGCCCGGAGACGAAGCGCCAGCAGGCAGTTCGCGAGGCCGCCGCCCACGAGGATCACGCCCGGGACGGCAGCGGTCACGGCGTGGCTCCCGCCATCACGGCGGCCGCCACC
>ERZ761602.7754-NODE-7754-length-11179-cov-5.520316_pt1 | contig 11179 bp, 9 predicted proteins | sample MGYA00512165_ERZ761602 | MGnify/ENA primary metagenome ERZ761602 (study PRJEB28899, sample SAMN02445085) | bioreactor sludge metagenome | biome: EBPR sludge; isolation source: Thorneside wastewater treatment plant | place: Australia: Brisbane, Thorneside... | reverse complement strand
ATGTCGACGCCCGCGATCCCGAGCCGCATCGCCTTCGCCGCGCGCACCGCCATCGAGCGCTCTTCGGGCGTGAGCTTCGCCTTCTCGCCCTGGCCGCCGCGGTGGAGGTTGCTGCGGAACTCACCCGGCGCCGCGGTGCGCTTCATCGCCGCGACGACCTTCGAGCCCACCACGAAGCAGCGCAGATCCACGCCCGCCGCTTCTTCGATGAACTCCTGCACGAGGATGTTCGCGTCGAGGTTTCGGAACGCTTCGATCACCGACTCGGCCGCCTTCTGCGTCTCGCAGAGCACGACGCCGATTCCTTGGGTGCCTTCGAGCAGCTTCACGACGAGGGGCGCGCCACCGACCGCCGCGATCAGACCGCGCACGTCTTGGGTGCTGTGGCCGAACGCGGTGACCGGCATCGCGATGCCCTTGCGGCTCAGGATCTGCAGACACCGCAGCTTGTCGCGGCTGCGCGCGATCGCCTGCGACGAGTTCGCGGTGAAGACACCCATCATCTCGAGCTGCCGCACGACCGCGCAGCCGTAGAAGGTGCTCGAGGCGCTCACGCGCGGCACGATCGCGTCGAGCTGCGGCACCGGATCGCCGTCGTAGACGAGCGTCGGGTGATGCGCGGCGATCGCCATGTGGCAGCGGAGGTAGTCGAGGATCAGCGCCTCGTGACCGCGCTGTTGCGCAGCTTCGACGACGCGTCGGGTGGAGTAGAGCTCGGGCTTCTGGCTGAGGACGGCGATGCGCATGGAGGGATCTCGACGAGGCGCGTGGAGCGCAGGTGCAGAGACGTGTTCGGGGCAGGCGGCGAGAGAGCGCGAACGGTCGAAGGTGCGACGACGGAGCTCGAAGGGAAGGAAGCCGCGACAGGCCGAAGGCGGCAGCATAGCGCGCGCTGCGCGGCGTCGAGGAGTGGAACGTGTGTCGGGTGCGCGACCTCAAGACGCGGAGCGGTTCGCGCTTGACGACGCGTAGGTCGATGCTGCGCGCTCAGCGTGCGTACGAGGCGCGGTAGCGCGCGAAGGAGGGCACTGCGATCGCGCAGACCACCATGCCGATCACGACGAGGCCGCCGCCGACGCCGGTGGTGAGCGCGGTGCCGATCGAGAACGCGACCGCGCCGTGCACGACGTCGGCGAGGCGTGGGCCACCCGCCACGACGACGGTGAAGACGCCTTGGAGTCGACCGCGCACCCGATCGTCGGCCGCGCTCTGCAACATCGAGGATCGGATCGCCGCGGAGGCCACGTCGGCCGCGCCCGCGATCGCGAGGCAGACGACGCCGATCGCGAGCGCCACGTCGCCGAGGTGCGCCGCGAGCGGGATCGCCGCCGCGAAGCCCATCACGCCCACGCCCCAGATCGCGATCGAGATCAGCACCACGCGGCCGTGGGCCTCCACGCGCGAGAGCCACCCGCTGAACACCCCGCCGAGCACGGAGCCGGCGGGGATCGCGGCGTAGAGCGCGGCGAACGCGAGGCCGCCTTCTTCGGGACCGCGGAACGAGACGTGTGCGATCTCGGGAAAGAGCGCGCGCGGCATCCCGAAGATCATCGCGATGAGATCGACCACGAACGACATCAGGAGCACCGGTTGGGTGCGCAGGTAGACGAAGCCGTCGAGCACCGAGCGCAGACCGGGGGTGCCGCGCAGGCGTTCGCCGTCGATCGGGAGCGGCGGCAGACGCAGCACCGCATGCAGCGTCGCGAAGAGCGTGAGCGTGTCGACGAAGTAGAGCCACGCGTAGCCGGTGACCGGGATGAGCATGCCCGCGATCAACGGACCGGCGATCGCGCCCGCTTGGAAGACCGTCATCGAGAGCGAGTTCGCGGCGGGGAGCTGATGCGGCGGCAGCAGCTTCGGCAGGATCGCTTGGCGGGTGGGCGAGTTGATCGCGAAGAACGCTTGTTGGAGCGAGAAGAGACCGAGCAGCACCCAGACGTTCGTCAGCTCGAGCGCGGCTTGCAGCCAGAAGAGCGCGCTCGTCACCACGAGACCGACGGTCGAGATCAACATGAGCGTGCGGCGGTCGACGTGGTCCGCGAGCGCGCCGCCGTAGAGCCCGAAGACCACGAGCGGCACGAGGCCGAACACGCCGGTGAGGCCGACGTACGCGGACGAGCCCGTCTGCGCGTAGATCTGCGCGGGCACCGCGACCACGGTGAGCTGCGCGCCGATCACGGTGATGATCTGCGCGATCCACAGGCGTCGGAAGTGGGCGTTCTCGAGCGGTCGCGTGTCGGCGACGAGCGGCCGCAGACGATCGGCGAGGCTCACGGGGCCGCTTCATGTGGCGGGACGCGCGCGCTGTCGAGCGATCCGTCGAGCGGTCCTCGGCGCTCGGGACGTCGACGATCCCTGCGATGCGGGCATCCCCGAACGCACCGCGAACGCATCACGATCGCGCCGCGCGGTGGTAGCTTCGAGCGCGATGCTCACTCCCCGCACGCACCTCGGCATCTCGCACGCGCTCTGTGGCGCACCCACGGAGCTCGCGGAAGGCCGCGCGACCACCCGCTTCGTCGCGACGCCCGAGATGGCGGCCGACGATCGCGGGCTCGTGCACGGCGGCTTCGTCTTCGGGCTCGCCGATCACGCGGCGATGCTCGCGGTCAACGATCCGCTCGTGGTGCTCGGATCGTCCGAGGTCCGCTTCGTCGCGCCGGTGCGCGTCGGCGACGAGGTGATCGCGCACGCGGAGATCACGGAGACCAAAGGCAAGAAGCGTGTGCTCGCGGTGCGCGCGACGGTCGGCGATCGCGAGGTGCTCGTCGGCACGCTCACCGCGTTCGTGCTCGAGAAACACGTGCTCGACGGCGCGTGAGCGTCATGCGCGTGAGGAGATCTTCTCGTCTCGGGGCGCAGGCGGCGCTCGCCGCGCACCGCGTCGCGTCTGCGTCGCTCTCGAGGCTCGCGAATAGAGGGAGCCGGCGAGCTCGTGAAAGCTCGCCGGCTCATGGGAGGAACGAGGATTGGGAGGAACGAGGATTGGGAGGAAGGAGACGACGAACGGGAACGTCCCGATCGGAGAGCGAGTCGATCAGCTCACGCGGCGGCTGCCGGCGGGCGGGAGGAAGCGGAAGCGTGCGGCGTCGACCGGGCGGTCGTAGCGCACGTCGCGGAGCTCGAACTGGTTGGTGTTGCCCTCGTGGTCCTCGACGCGCAGTCGATGCACGACGCCGGGCAGACGCGCGTCGACGAAGAGCACGAGGCGACGCACCTGCGGATCGCGCGTGCGCGGCACGAGCTCGAGCACCGGGCCCGACCATCCGTGCGAGCGGCCGGAGAGCAGGCGCGTGCGGTAGTCGGACACGCGCGCATCGCCGGTGAGGAACGCGAAGGCCGCGGGGACCTCGCTCGCGCCGACTGCGTTTTTCGCGTACTGGCCGGGCTCGCCCGCGTCGCCGGGCTCGTAGGCGACGAAGTGTCGACCGTCGCTGAGGAAGACCTTGCCGTCGTCGTAGTCGAAGCGGAGGCGACCGGGCTTGTCGAGCGCGAGGCGACCGGTGGAGCGCTGCGTGCGCGCGTAGACGCGGTGGTGGTGCGTCTGCGTGAAGCGCGCTTCGAGGGTGTCGGTCTGCGCGTAGAAGGCCTGCACTGCGGCGGCGACGGTTCGCGCGTCGGTCGGGACCGCGGGCGCGCGAGGAGCGGCGAGCGCGGTGCCGGACTCGGTACCGGACGCGGTGCGAGAGCTCGGCGCGGTCGGCACGTCGGCGTGCGCCGCGAAGCTCGCGCCGAGGCCGAGAGAGACGATCAACGAGAAGGTGAGGGCTCGAAGCATGGCTCGGGTCCTTTCGTGCGCCGTCGTTCGGCGACGCGGGCTTCGACCCCGGCCTCGGCGTGGGTATTCATCGGCGAGCTCTCGCGGTCGCAGGAGACCGAGCCGAGCGAGGAGGCACGTTCTCCGTCCTCGAGCCGCGTTCGCGTCGCGGACCGCGACCACGTCGACGCTCACGACTCGCGCCCTGCCCCTCGCCGCTCGCGCGTCGACGCCGTGCTACGCCTCGCGCGTGCTTCGACGCTGGTGGATCGCGTGTGTGCTCGGCGAGGCGGCGGCGGTGCTCGTCGTGACGCTCCTCGGCGTGCTCGTCTCGCGCGTCGTGCCCGAGGGCTCGATCCTGCACCCGCTCTCGTTGCCGCTCACGGGCGCGATCGAAGGCGCGATCGTCGGGCTCGCGCAGGCGCGCGCGCTTCGACCGCTCGGCGTCGACGCGCGGCGCTTCGTGCTCGCGACCACGCTCGCGTTCGCGATCGCGTGGGTGGGTGGTGCGGCGCTCAGCGCGTTCGAGCCCGCGGCGCCGCCGAGCTTCGGATTGCTCCTCGTGGCGGCGGGGCTCGCGGGCACGGTCGTCGGCTTCCTCACCGGCCTCGCGCAGTGCGTCGCGTCGTCGATGCGCGATCCCGAAGTGCGCTTTCGTTGGGTGCTCGCGAGCGCGGCCGGTTGGGGCGCGGGCATGGTCGCGAGCGCGGTCGTGAGCGACGCGATCTGGGGCGCGTTCTCGTTCGGCGTGCTCGCGATGGAGACCGGGAAGGGCGCGCTCGTCGGCCTGATCGTGGCCGCGGTGACGGGCCCGGTGCTGCGCGCCACGTGGTTGCGCGATTGATCGTGCGGGTCGATGGGTCGCCTGACGGCGACGCTCACGGCGTCGCGGGTCCGTCGGCCTCGCGGTCCGCTCCACGACGGCAATGGATCGTGGGGCGACGCATCGCCGGTCCACATCCGCGCGTGCGACGCGCGCGTTCCTCCGGTGGTCAGCTCGACGCGTCGCGCGCCTCCACGCGCGCATGCTCCTTCGGCGCCGCGCCGTTCGTTCCGCGCGGCCACGCCTCCGCGAGCGTCTTGCCGCCTTGGATCCCGAAGTCGAGGGTGCGGATCGGGAACGGAATCGTGATGCCCTCACGATCGAACGCTTTCTTGATCGCGACCATCATCTGGTGCTGCACCACGAGCGCGTTGCGTTGCGCGACGTAGTCGAACCACACGTGCGCGCGGAAGACGATGGCGCTGTCGCCGAAGCTCTCGAAGAAGACCTCGATCGGCTTGCCCTCCACGCGATGCTCCACCGCTTCGAGCGCGGTCTTCACCACGCGCTCGACCTCTTCGAGATCCTCCGCGTAGCCCACGCCGCAGCGAAGCTCCGCGCGACGCTCGCGGGTGTCCGAGTGGTTCGTGAGGATCTCCTCGTCGAGCTTCTTGTTCGGGATCATCACCTTCTTGCCGTCGAAGGTGCGGACGGTCGTGGTGCGGAGCGCGACCTCTTCCGCGGTGCCGACGATGCCGTTGGACTCGATCACGTCGCCGACCCCGAAGGGGCGTCGCAGCGAGAGGCCGACGCCGCCGATGAAGTTCGCGGCGAGCGACTGGAAGGCCAGACCGAGCGCGAGACCGACGACACCGGCGCCCGCGAGGAGGCTCGTCACGGTCTTGTCGAGCTGCAGGACGCTGAGCGTGATCATCAAGCCCGCGACCAACACCCCGAACCGCACGAAGCGCGCGAAGAGGGTCTGCGCCTCGGCGTGCAGACGACTTCGCGCGAGCACGCGGCGGGCGGTTCGATGCGCGAGCTTCGCGATCATCCAGAAGACCACCGCGAGCACGAGGCCCGCGACGAGGTGAGGGAGCCACGCCGCAAAGCCATCCGCCCAGTGGACGAGGGTTTCCTGCAGGCGCGCGAGGAACGCGTCGAGATCGAAATCCATGCGCGGTGAGGTCGCAACGTGCGTACCGGGCGCGCGTGGGGCGAAGCGCCGCTCGCGCGAGGCATCGCGCCTCGGTCGGGGCGAGGTGCCCCGTGCCGAGGTGTGCGGAGACGAAGCGCCGACACTGCACACTCCTTCAGCTCGACTCCGCTCCCGTGGCCGCTGCGGCGTGCATCTCTTTGCCTTCGTTCGTCACGTTTTGGCCCCTTCGCCGACGAACGCGCGCCCGCACGCGCGAGCGCGTGCCTCTGGGTGAGGACTAACACTATGCTCGCCGCCGTGCGCCGCTTCCCTTGGCTCAGCTTCGTGTGGCTCGTCGGCACCGCTTCGCTCGCGTCCGCGCAGGAAGCTCCCGCCGCGCCCGTGATCACGCCTCCGCGCCTCGTCGAGTTCGTCGAGGCGAGCTATCCGCCGACAGCCGAAGCCGAAGGGCTCGAAGGCCGCGTGCTCGTCGCGATCACCATCGCGGCCGACGGCGCGGTCACCGACGTGCAGGTGGTGCGGCCGGCGGGGAACGGCTTCGACGAAGCGGCGGTCGACGCGGTGCGCCGCTTCCGCTTCGAGCCCGCGCGTCGCGACGGAGCCCCGGTGCCGGTGCGCATCCAATACGAGTACGTCTTCGAGCGCCGCGTCCCGGAGCCGCCGCCCGAGCCCGAGGTCCCGGACGAGCCGCCGCCGCCCGCGCCGGGGCGCCTCGAAGGTCGCGTGCTCGGTCGTGAGGACGGCGCGCCGATCCGCAACGCCGAGGTGTTGATCTCGAACGCCGAGCTCGGGGTGAGCCGTCGCGTGGTCGCGGGGAACGACGGGCGCTTCGCGGCGGACGAGCTCCCGGCCGGCACCTACACCGTGCTCGTGCTCGCGGACGAGTACGGCGAGCTCTCGCAGACCGAGGAGGTCGGCAGCGGTGAGGTCACCGACGTGATCTATCGCCTCGAGATCGTCAGCGTCGACGACGGCGAGGACTTCGGCTTCGGCGCGGAGGCCGTGATCGATCCGCCGCCGCGCGAGGTCACGCGCCGCACGATCCGTCGCGAAGAGCTCACGCGTATCCCGGGCACCCGCGGCGACGCGCTCCGAGCGGTCGAGCTCCTGCCGGGGGTCGGTCGCCCTCCCTTCGGCGCGGGTCAGCTCATCGTCCGTGGCGCGGCGCCGGGAGACAGCCAGACCTTCTTCGAAGGCGTGCCGGTTCCGCTCCTCTACCACTTCGGCGGTCTGACCTCGGTCGTGAACAGCCGCTTGCTCGAACAGATCGACTTCTATCCCGGCAACTTCAGCGCCCGTTACGGCCGCAAGATGGGCGGTGTGCTCGAGGTCGGCTTTCGTGATCCGCTCGCCATGTACGACGACCGCGGCTTCCACGGCGTGGCCGAGATCTCGCTCATCGATGCGTCGCTTCTGGCGGAGTTTCCGCTCGGCGACAACGCCGCCATGGCCGCCGCGGTCCGCCGCAGCACCATCGACGGCGTCTTCTCCGCGCTCCCCGAGGACACCTTCACGATCACGGCGCTGCCCGTCTACTACGACTACCAGGGCTTCATCACTTGGACGCCCACCCCGCGCGACAAGTTCCGCGTGCTCATGTACGGCGCGTCCGATCGCTTCGGTCTCTTCGCGGGCGACTCGCTCTCCGACGAGGACCCCTCGATCCGCGGCAACCTCGATCTTCTCACGCGCTTCCACTTCCTGGATCTCGCGTGGGATCACACCTTCGACGAGCGCACCGTGCTCGACGTGGACTTCCAGGTCGGCACGTCGATTCTGGAGTTCGGGCTCGGCGACCTCGTGTCGTTCGATGCACGCTTCAACCAGACCTACGGCCGCGCCGAGCTTCGCCATCGCGCCAACGACCGCGTCCGTCTGATCGCGGGGCTCGACATGTTCATCACGCCGTTGACCCTCGAGTACTTCGGTCCGCTCCTGGGCCAGTCCGAAGGCGGCACCGAAGGCCAAGGTCTAGGCGAAGAGACGTCGCAGTACTTCCGGTTCGACGGTGTAGCCTATCGCCCTGCGATCTACTTCGAGAGCGATCTGCGCCCGTGGGATTGGGTCCAGATCCTGATGGGGATTCGTGTCGATTACGCCAAAGAGATCCAGCAGTGGTCGTTCGATCCTCGCTTCGCCGCGATCTTCACGGTGGCGGACGGATATCGCCTGAAGATGGGCGCGGGCATCTTCAGTCAGCCGCCCGAGTTCAACGAATCCGCTGAGGGCCTCGGCAACCCGAACCTCGACATGATCCACTCCGCGCACTTCGGCCTCGGCACCGACGCCGAGCTCGCGCCGGGCATCCGCGTCGGCGTGGAGGGCTTCTACAAGTACCTCTGGGATCGGGTGGTCACGACCGAGGACGGCGTCGAGCCGTTCTTCGACAACGCGGGCATCGGTCGCATCTACGGCATGGAGGTCAGCGGGCGCGTGGAGCCGCGTCGCGGCCGAAAGTTCACGGGTTTCCTCAGCTACACGCTGATGCGCTCGGAGCGGCGCGACCGTCCGAACCAGGAGTGGCGCCTGTTCGACTTCGACCAGACGCACATCTTCACCCTCTCGGGGACCTACCAGCTCCCGCGCAACTGGTCGGTCGGCGGCACCTTGCGGCTCGTGAGCGGCAACCCCGCGACCCCCGTCACCGGCGGCATCTACAACCCGGCGAACGGCACCGCGAACCCGATCTCGCTCGCTACCAACAGCGTCCGCAACCCGCTCTTCAACCGCTTCGACCTCCGCATCGAGAAGATCTGGGACTTCGAGTCCTGGAAGCTCGCGCTCTTCCTCGACATCCAGAACGTCTGGAACGCCGACAACCCCGAAGGCACGATCTACAACTACAACTACACGCAGAGCGTGCCCATCAACGGTCTGCCCTTCATTCCTGCGCTCGGCATCCGAGGTGAGCTGTGATCTTCCTTCGTCGTCTCTCGTACTTCCTTCTCCCGCTCGCGATCGCGTGTGGGCCCTCCGTCGATCCGGCGTGGCTCGTGGTCGAGGCGCGCATGACGGGCATCCTCGCGACGGTCGACGATGCGGGCGACCGCGTGACGCCGCGACCGGGCGAGACGCTCCGCGTGCAGCTCCTCTATGCGCAGCCCGACGGGACCCCCGTGCGGCCTTCGTGGGTCTTCGTGGCCTGCGAGCCCGCGACCACCTCGGGATTCGACTTCTGCGCAGGAGAGCCCTTCACGTTCGACGCGAAGGCGGATCCGGACGAAGAAGATCGTCCGTTCACGGTCACGCTCCCGGAGGACTACACGAACCGCAACGTGCTCTTCCTCGGTGCGGTCTGCATGAACGGCGAGATCGATCTCGCTCTGGCGTCGGATCTCGCGGGCGGTCTCGATCCGGATCGAATCTGCGTGGACGGCGTGGGCGTCCCGCAGATCTTCACGTTTGCCCATCCGGTCGCGATCGACGCGAACCGTGAGAACCGCGCGCCGCGCATCGCGTCCATCACCCTCGGTGGTGAAGAGTGGACGACGGAGCCGACGACCACGGGCCCGTGTGTGGGGATGGGGTATCCGGAGCTCGCCTACGGAAGCGATCCAGTCGAGATCGTGGTGCGTGCCCGCGAGGACGACCTCGAGAGCTACGTGCGTCTCGGCATGAACGGTGAGCCCGAGACGACGACGGAGGAGATCTACGTCGAGACCCTCTCGCCGTTCCGCCGCATCGAGCGCCGCTTCACCTTCATCACCGTCGACGATCCGATCGCGGACCTCGAGCTCGAGCCGAACGACGAGGACATCTCGGTCCCCGAGGGAGGCCTGCTGGTGCCGATCTTCTTCGTGATGCGCGACCAGCGCGGTGGCTTCGACGCCGCGAACCGCGCCGTGTGCGTGACGCCCTGAACGCACTCGGGCACCGCCGGTCGACGATGCGTCGGCCCTTGGTGGTAGGCCCGTGACACGTCGGACGGAGCTTCGTTTCCACCGCGAGCGGGAACCCTCCTGGGTGGAGCCGTGGGTGGAGCCGACCCGATTCCGACGGAGCCGTTCGCGCACGTCGATCCGCGCTGGCGTCACGAACGTACGGGCTCCACGTACGAAGCTCCGATGAAGGTCGACGTCGTCATCCCCGCGCTCAACGAAGAGGCCGCGCTCCCCACCGTGCTCGCTTCGATCCCGCGCCCGCCCGTGCGCCGTGTCGTCGTGGCCGACAACGGCTCCACGGATCGCACGGCGGAGGTCGCGCGCGAAGGCGGCGCGGAGGTCGTGCGACAGGACGAGCGCGGTTACGGCGCGGCGTGCCTCGAAGCGCTCGCGCACCTCGCGAACGATCCGCCGGACGTGGTGGTCTTCCTCGACGGCGACGCTTCGGATCATCCGGAGGAGCTGCCCGCGCTGATCGCACCGATCGCGGCCGGACGCGCGGACCTCGTGATCGGCTCGCGCGTACGCGGCAACCTCCAGCGCGGCGCGCTCACGCCCCAACAGCGCGTCGGCAACGCGATCGCGTGTGTGGTGCTGCGCGTGATCTACCAGGCGGAGTACTCCGACCTCGGCCCCTTCCGCGCGATCCGCTGGGAGGCGCTCGAGCAGCTCCGCATGCGCGACCGCAACTACGGCTGGACGGTCGAGATGCAGATCCGCGCCGCGCGGCTCGGCTTTCGCGGTGCCGAGGTGCCCGTCAGCTACCGCCCACGCATCGGCGAGTCGAAGGTCAGCGGCACCCTCCGCGGCACGCTCGGGGCGAGCCGCAAGATCCTCTGGCTGCTCGCACGCCATGCGGTGAGCTCGTGACGCCGTCGAACGCGAAGCGGACGCTCGCGACGTGGAAGCGCGCTCCGTGGAGGCTCGTGTCCGGAGGTCGCTCGTGAGCCTGCCGACGCGCGTGGCGCTCTTCGGCAAGCCGCCGGTGCCGGGGCTCGTGAAGACCCGGCTCGGCGCGAGCCTCCGCGACGCGGTCGCGGCGAGCCTCTACCGCGCGTTCTTGCTCGACGCGGTGGCGCACGCGCGCTGCCTGCGCGGGCCGATCACGCTGTTCGTGGACGGCGATCCCACGCACCCGACGCTCGAGGTGGTCGAGCTGCCGACGTGCGCGCAAGAAGGCGCCGACCTCGGTGAACGCATGGCGCGCTGCTTCGAGCGCGAGCTCGCCTTCCGCGTGCCGGTGCTGCTCGCCGGCACCGACGTGCCCACGCTGCCGGAGCGGGTGTGGCATGCGGCGCGCGCCGCGCTGGAGACGCACGCGCAGGTCTACGTGCCGAGCGTCGACGGCGGCTACGTGCTGGTCGGCGCGCGCGAGGTGCCACGCTTCGACGGCGTGCGTTGGTCGACGCGCCACGCGCTCGCCGACACCCTCGCGCAGAACCCGGGGGCCGCGGTGATCGAGCCTTGGTACGACGTCGACGACGCCGAAGATCTGCGTTTGTTGCGCCTCGAGCTCACGCTGCGTCCGAGCGCCGCCCCGACGACGGCGGCGTACCTGGCGCGCCTCGCAGCCCGTTGAAGAACTCTTCGAGTCCTTCAACGGACTGCCTCTTCTTTCT
>ERZ761602.7752-NODE-7752-length-11180-cov-22.193079_pt1 | contig 11180 bp, 10 predicted proteins | sample MGYA00512165_ERZ761602 | MGnify/ENA primary metagenome ERZ761602 (study PRJEB28899, sample SAMN02445085) | bioreactor sludge metagenome | biome: EBPR sludge; isolation source: Thorneside wastewater treatment plant | place: Australia: Brisbane, Thorneside... | reverse complement strand
GCGAAGAAATTCTATGAGTCCGTCCTGCAGCTCAAGCTCGAAAAACTGAACGCGCCGGCAGGCGAAATGTGGGCCTTTCCGATGCAGAAGGAGCAATATGGCGCGGCCGGCTCGCTGGTCAGGATCGACGGCGTCGCCTCCGGCGGCAACAGCGTCCTGATCTACTTCGCCTGCGACGACTGCGCGATCGAGGCGGCGCGCGTCAGCGAAGCGGGGGGCCGCATCGAGCAGGAGAAAATGTCGATCAACGAGTACGGCTTCATCGTCCTGGCGGTCGATACCGAAGGCAATACCTTCGGCCTGCATTCGATGCCTGCCGACGCGCAAGCGGGCGGCGCCTGCTGACCGACCAACACTGACCAAGGGAAGCCGAAGATGAAATACCTGTGCCTGGTCTATCTGGACGAGAATCGCCTCGACGAACTGCCCGACCACGAATGCGTCGCCTACGACCGGGCCATCCGGCAGAGCGGCCACTGCCTCGCGTCCGAGGCCTTGCAGTCGGTGCACAGCGCGACCACGGTGCGGGTCCGCAACGGCAAACTGGGGGTCACCGACGGTCCCTTCGCCGAGACCAAGGAGCAGCTTGCCGGCTTTTACATGATCGAAGCCCGGGATCTCGACGAAGCGATCCAGGTCGCCGCCGGGATTCCGCCGGCGCGCGTCGGCAGCATCGAAGTACGACCAATCAGGCCAATTCGGGAAAGCGTCGCCGAAGCCGAGGCGCAACACCGGGCGCGCTGAGCACCACACACTTACCAATCAACAAGCAAGCTGCGGGAAGGAGCAAGCGATGATGGACAACAAGGAACAAACAGTCATGGAAGCGCAGCACCGATCGGCCGGCACGGCGGATTCGCGCCATCTGGTGCTGCTGGTCGCCACGCGCAAGGGCGCGTGGATCTATCACGGCGACCCGGCGCGCGACAGCTGGCGGGTCGACGGCCCGCACTTTCTCGGCCACATCATCAGCCACCTGGTGCTCGACCCGCGCGATGGACGCACCCTGCTCGCGGCGGCCAAGACCGGCCACCTCGGCCCGACCCTCTTTCGCTCGACCGATCTCGGGCGCAGCTGGAAGGAAGCCGCACGCCCGCCCGCCTTCGCTCCGGCTTCCGACAGCGAAGGTTTGCCCGGCCGCACCGTCGATCACACCTTCTGGCTGACGCCGGGACACGCCGACGAGGCCGACGTCTGGTACGCCGGCACATCGCCGCAGGGGCTGTTTCGCTCCGACGACGGCGGCCTCAGCTGGGCACCGTTCTCGACCATCAACGACGACCCGCAATTCCGGAAATGGATGGGCAGCGCACAGGATGGCACGCCCGACGGTCCGAAGCTGCACTCGATCATCGTCGATCCACGCGATTCCCGGCATCTATACCTGGCCATGTCGGGCGGCGGCGTGCACGAGAGCGTCGACGGCGGCGGGAGTTTCAAGCCGCTGCTCGACGGGCTGGACGTGGTCGAAGGCTTCGATCGTACCGACCCGACGGTCCACGACCCGCACTGCGTCCGCCTTTGCCCGAGCAATCCCGATCGTCTCTATCAGCAGAACCACTGCGGCATCTACCGCCTCGACCGGCCGTCCGAGGAATGGTTGAACATCGGCACGAGCATGCCGCCAACGGTCGGCAACGTCGGCTTCCCGATGGTCGTGCACCCGCGCGACGCCGACACCGCCTGGGTCTTTCCGATGGACGGCACCTCGGTCTGGCCGCGCACCAGCCCCGATGGGATGCCCGCCGTCTACGCGACCCGCGACCGCGGCGCCAGCTGGCAGCGTCTCGACACCGGCTTGCCGGCGAGCCAGGCCTGGTGGACCGTGAAACGGCAGGCAATGACCGCCGACCGGCTCGACCCGGTGGGTCTGTACTTCGGCACCAGCAGCGGCGAGCTGTGGATGAGCCGCGACGAAGGCCTGCGGTGGCAGTGCATCGCGCGCCACCTGCCGGAAATCTATGCCGTCGAGGTCGCTGAAGCGGTCGATGGAATGCCGGGAGTCGAAGAAGCCACGACCATCGCGATCGCCAAGATGAGCGAAACAGGGACAATCAGCGCCGCGACGACAGCGGCCGAAGCGGCCGACGCCGCCACAGCGGCCTAGCGCGCTCGCCCGATGAAGGTCATCATTCCCAGCGCGCTGCGCTCCTACACCGAGCGTGGCGAGGTCGAGGCCAGCGGCACGACGCTTGCCGCCGTCCTCGCCGACCTCGACCAGCGCTATCCGGGAATTCGCTTCCGGATGATCGACGAGCAGCAGCAGATGCGGCCGCACATCCGCTTCTTCCTTGACGGTGAGCAGTTGCGCGAACTCTCGCGGCCACTGCGCGCGAGCGGCGAGCTGATCATCGTACAAGCACTGAGCGGCGGCTGAGGCCGCACGCCACCAATGGCCTCGGATCAGAACGAAGAAAGGCCCCGATGGACCTTTCCCGGGGGGCAGCGCCGCGACCAGTCGCCGCGCGCGTCTCTAGCCTGGCGACCGACGAGCCCGGACCGTGACCGCGGCCGCGATCGCCAACATCAGCGTCAATGGCATCGAGGGCTCCGGAACGACTTGCGCCAGCACCGGCTCACCGTAGATGAAATCATCTATCACCACCAGATCGGTAAGGGTGTTCCCCGGCGCCAGGAGCTGATTGCCGCTGGTGATGCGCGCGCGTGAAACGATGCTTCCTTCGCTGAAGCGCACGCCCAGAAAAGAGAGAGTCTCGTTGCCCGGGTTGTTGGGCGCGAAGAACTGCCCGAGCGAGTGGTCGAGCGCATCGAAGAACTCGATCCCCGTCGTGTTCGCCAGATCGACGTCGGAGAAGACCACTCCAAAGCCGTTGGTCAGCGCCGCAGTGGCTGTGCCGGGTATGAAAAACCGCACGTCGGTAATGTTGCTGCCCAGCGCGGTGAACAGCCTCTGTGAACTGAACGGTGCGAACAGGTCCGGGTAGTTGGGGTCGATGTTGCCAAACTCCACGGGCGCCACACCCGAGTTGGCGCTGACCTGGAAGCCGCTGCCCGGCGTCGTCATCTCGACCCCGCGCGGGCTGTTCGAGTTGAAGAAATTGGCCGGCAGGCCGTTCGGCGCCGCGAAGACGTTGGGCACGCCGTCCCAGTTGATCTCGCGCCGACCGCTGCCAAAGGAACCGGCGACATTGGCATTGAGTGCGCCGAGCGACGCGCGGAACGCGTCCACCGTGCCCTGAATCGCCGCCGGGTTGCTGCCGGCTGCGAGCGATACAACGGGAAGGGCCTGCACACTCGCTGCCGCGCAGGCCAGCGCCGCGCCGAACATCATTCTTGAAATCTTCATCGCTTGTCTCCTGCTGAGGGGGGCTGCAGTCCAATCGGGTTTCCGGCGCCGATAGGGCCAAAAGCCAAAAGCAATATTTGCGCCCATTATAGACTCCGACAATGAATCAATGGCTTGTGGTCAAGCGCAGCCAGCGACTGTCGACGAGTGTAAAGAAGGTCGACAGTCCCAACAGTTCTCGAACCGACCAACGACCCAGCGGCGACTTGCCGGTCGGACACAACATCGTTCCCATTCCGGGCGGCGACCAGCAGCGGAAATGGGCTTGCGCACCGGGCGCCTGGCAGTTCGTGATGTCGGAAGATTGCGATCCGGCGGCCGATCAACCCGCTTAGCGCATCACCCTCTCCCGCCCTCCTCCAGACTCATACCTGAATTGGAAAACTCGGGGAACAAGCGCGGCCGTACCGCCATCGCCCCGCACGGCGCCTTCGGAGCAAGGGCGTAAGGCAGCGGGCGGACCGGCAGGCGACATTGATCGTACTGAAAGACAACCCTTTTCAGGCCTGCCATGGCGCGCTAGTATTGATCCTCTTTCGGGCTCGGCAGTCGTGGCCCCGAACTCGTACCGACGAAAGGATACCCTTGCCTTGAAGCCCACCAATATCGGCGCACCCGACTACTTCCACAAGGTCGTTGACTGCCAGTGGGCGTGCCCGGCCCACACCCCCGTTCCCGAGTACATCCGCTTGATTGCGGCCGGGCGTTACAGCGATGCCTACATGGTCAACTGGGTGTCGAACGTCTTCCCCGGAATCCTCGGACGCACCTGTGACCGCCCGTGCGAGCCAGCGTGCCGCCGGAGCCGCGTCGAGGACGAGACCGCCGATGGCCGCGAACGCAGGGAACCGGTGGCCATCTGCCGGCTGAAGCGTGTCGCCGCCGATTACAAGGAGGACATCCGCCATCGCCTGCCACCGCCGGCGGCGCAGAAAAACGGCAAGCGCGTCGCCTGCGTCGGCGCCGGGCCGGCGTCGCTCACCGTCGCCCGCGACCTGGCACCGCTCGGCTACGAGGTGGTGATCTACGATGGCGATGCCCTCGCCGGCGGCATGATGCGCACCCAGATCCCGAAATTCCGGCTGCCTGAAGAAGTTATCGACGAGGAAACGGGTTATGTGCTCGGCCTTGGCGTCGACTTCCGGAGTGGCCAGTACGTCAGTTCCTTGAAGCAGCTGCTCGCCGAAGGCTACGATGCGATCTTTGTCGGTTCGGGCGCGCCGCGCGGCCACGACCTCGACATTCCCGGGCGCAAGGAGGCCGCCAAGTCGATCCACCTGGGGATCGACTGGCTGGCCAGCGTCGCTTTCGGCCATACCACCTCGATCAGCAAACGGGTAATCGTGCTGGGCGGCGGCAACACGGCGATGGACTGCTGCCGCTCGTCTCGCCGGCTGGGCGGCGAAGACGTCAAGGTCATCGTCCGCTCGGGCTTCGAGCAGATGAAGGCGAGCCCCTGGGAAAAGGAGGACGCGATGCACGAAGGCATCCCGATCCTCAACAACCTGGTCCCCAAGGCGTTCACGCACATCGGCGGCCGTCTCACCGGCGCCACCTTCGAGAAGGTGCGCGCGGTCTTCGACGCACAAGGCCGCCGTAGCCTGGTACCCACTGGTGAACCGGACGCGCACTTCGATTGCGACGAGGTGCTCGTTGCCGTCGGCCAGGACAACTCGTTCCCGTGGATCGAGCGCGACATCGGCATCGAGTTCGACAAGTGGGGACTGCCGGCGATCGACCCCAGCACCATGCAATCGACGCTCCCGAACGTGTTCTTCGGCGGCGACGCCGCCTTCGGGCCGAAGAACATCATCTGGGCCGTGGCACACGGCCACGAGGCTGCGGTCTCGATCGACCGCATGCTGAACGGCGAGGACATCGCCAGCCGACCCGCGTCGCAAACGTCGCTGATCTCGCAGAAGATGGGCATCCACCAGTGGATCTACGACAACAGCGTCTCCGACGACCGCCGCCTGCGGGTGCCCCTACGCGACCTCAGCGCGGCGCTGAAGAACATCAAGATCGAAGTCGAGCTCGGTTTTGACCCGCAACTGGCTTTCCAGGAAGCGCAGCGCTGTCTGAACTGTGACGTGCAGACGGTGTTCGCGCCCAAGCTGTGCATCGAGTGCGACGCCTGCATGGACATCTGCCCGATGGACTGCATTTCGTTCACCGCCAACGCCGACGAGGAGGACCTGCGGCAACGGCTGCTGGCGCCGGCGCTCAACCTGACGCAGGATCTCTACGTCTCGGACTCGCTGAAAACCGGGCGGGTAATGGTCAAGGACGAGGACGTCTGCCTGCACTGCGGACTGTGCGCGGAGCGTTGTCCGACGGGTGCGTGGGACATGCAGAAGTTTCTGTTCGAAACGACCCACGCCGGACCCGGCTGCCGCAATGCCGGCTCGCTGCCACCCTTGCCCGAGCCACCGCACCCCCCTTCGCCCGAGCACAAGCCAAAGGCAAAACAAAAGCCGAAGCCAGCGCCGGCTCCCGACCAGCAAGCCGCCTGAGGAACGACCATGCAGAAGATCGAAGCGGTCAATGATTTCGTCGTCAAGTTCGCCAACATCAACGGCTCGGGGTCGGCGTCGGCGAACGAACTCGTCGCCCGCGCCATCTTGCGCATGGGCGTGCCGGTGTCGCCGCGCAATATCTTTCCCTCGAACATCCAGGGGCTGCCGACCTGGTTCGAAGTGCGCGTCACCGAGCACGGCTATCTCGGGCGCCGCGGCGGCGTGGACATGATGGTCGCCATGAACCCCCAGACCTGGGATCAGGATGTCAGGGAGATCGAACCCGGAGGCTATCTTTTCTACGACAGCTCCAGGCCGCTGCCGCGCGCCAGGTCGCGCGACGACATCCACGTCCTGGGCATGCCGCTCACCGAGATCTGCAACAACAGCTACGGCGACCCGCGGCAGCGGACGCTATTCAAGAACATCATCTACGTCGGCGCCCTGGCGCAACTTCTCGGCATTGACCCAAAGGAGATCGAAAAGCTCTTCGGCGAACAGTTCAAGGGCAAGGAGAAGCTCCTCGATTCCAACGTCCAGGCCCTCAATCTGGGGCGGGAGTACGCGCGCGAGCACCTCAAGCCGATCGGGCTGAGCGTCGAGCGGCGCGACAAGGTTGGCGACCAGATCTTCGTCGACGGCAACACCGCCGCCGCGCTGGGCTGCGTCTACGGTGGCGCGACGGTCTGCGCGTGGTACCCGATCACCCCCTCATCGTCGGTTGCCGAGGCCTTCGTGCGCTACACGCAGAAGCTGCGCGTCGACCCCGAGACCGGCCGACGTCGCTGTGCGATCGTCCAGGCCGAGGACGAACTGGCGTCGATCGGGATGGTCATCGGCGCCGGCTGGAACGGCGCGCGCTCCTTTACCGCGACCTCCGGGCCCGGAATCTCGCTGATGTCCGAGTTCATTGGCCTGGCCTACTTTGCAGAAATCCCGGCGGTGCTGATCAACATCCAGCGCGGTGGGCCGTCCACGGGCATGCCGACACGCACCCAGCAATCCGACCTGCTCTCCTGCGCCTACGCGTCGCACGGCGACACCCGGCACGTCCTGCTGTTCCCCGAGGACCCCTACGAGTGCTTCGAGATGTCAGCGCAGGCGCTCGACCTCGCCGAACGGCTGCAGACGCCGATTTTCGTCATGAGCGACCTCGACATCGGCATGAACCAGCGGCTGTGTCGCCCCTTCGCCTGGGACGACAGCGTCGAGTACGATCGCGGCAAAGTGATGAGCCACGACGCGCTTGACGCCGGTGCCGACTTCGGCCGCTACCTTGACGTAGACGGCGATGGCATTCCCTATCGGACTTATCCGGGAACGCATCCTACCAGAGGAGGTTACTTCACCCGCGGCACGACCAAGAACGCCTACGCCGGCTACTCCGAAGCCGGCGCCGATTACGTCTACAACATGCAGCGGCTGAAACGGAAGTTCGAGACGGCCAAGTCACTGGTGCCGCTGCCGGTGCTCACCGCCGCCCGCTACCCGGCGCGTTTTGGCGCCATCTTCTATGGCTCGACCAGTCCGGCGATGCACGAGGCACTCGACGCCCTGGCCGGGCATGGCATCTACATCAACGCCCTGCGCGTGCGTGCCTTCCCGTTCCAGAACGAGATCGCCGACTTCGTCGCGTCGCATTCGAAGGTGATCGTTATCGAACAGAACTTCGACGGGCAGCTGATGACGCTGCTGGTCAACGAGGCCGGCGTCAATCCGGCGAGCCTGATCGCCTTGCGCCACTACGACGGCACGCCGATCACCGCGCGCTTCATAACCCAGGAAATTCGCGATCTGGTTTCGCATCTCAACGTTCGTCCGCTCCGGGAAGGCAGGGTGGCTTGACATGACATACCTCGCAAAACCCAGACTCCACCATCCGACGCTGGCCAAGAACCGCGTCGGCTATACGCGCCGCGACTACGAGGGAAAAATCTCGACGCTGTGTGCCGGCTGCGGCCACGACTCGATTTCGGCGTCGATCATCCAGGCTTGTTGGGAGCTCGACATCGAGCCGCACCGCGTCGCCAAGCTGTCGGGGATCGGCTGCTCATCGAAGACCCCGGACTACTTCCTCGGCAACTCGCACGGCTTCAACACCGTGCACGGACGGATGCCATCGGTACTGACCGGTGCCAACCTGGCCAACCGCGAGTTGATCTACCTTGGCGTTTCGGGCGACGGTGACTCGGCGTCGATTGGCCTCGGGCAGTTCGCGCACGTCTTGCGCCGTGGCGTCAACATGACCTACATCGTCGAAAACAACGGCGTCTACGGGCTGACCAAGGGCCAGTTCTCGGCCACCGCCGACAAGGGCTCGAAGTCGAAGCGCGGGCTCGCCAACAACGACACGCCGATCGATCTTGCCACCCTGGCCCTGGTGATGGGCGCAACGTTCGTGGCGCGCAGCTTCTCCGGCGACAAGACCCAACTGGTGCCGCTGATCCACGCGGCGCTCGCGCACCCCGGCGCGGCAGTGATCGACGTCGTTTCGCCGTGCATCGCTTTCAACAACCACTCCGGCAGCACCAAGAGCTATGACTACGTGCGCGAGCACAACGAGGCGGTAAACCGGCTCGATTTCTGGCCGCACCGCGAGGAAATCACCGCCGAATACGGTGAAGGCGAGGTCATCGACGTGCCCCAGCACGACGGGTCGCTCATTCGCTTGCGCAAACTGCACGCCGACTACGACCCAACCGACCGCGTCCGCGCCATGGCCTACATTCAGGAGCACGCTGCGCGCGGCGAAGTGGTCACGGGGCTGCTCTACGTCGACAGTGACGCCTGCGACCTGCACCGTCAGCTCGACACCGTCGACGAACCCTTGAACACCCTGGGCGCTGCCGAATTGTGCCCGGGGTCGGCGGTGCTCGAGCAGATCAACGCCTCCTTGCGCTAGCGCTGATGTCACTGTAATCGCCCGCCCCCGCCCTGCTCGTTCGAACTTTCCGGGAGCGGGGAGCGCACCTCGGCTCTCGCCGCAGCGCCGTGGCCAGGCCGAACCGGTATAATTTCGCCTCATCGTCTAGCTGGCTCAATCGTGTCCGATCGTCTCACCGTACTGGCGCAGTACCTGCTACCCAAACAGGCTCTCACCACCCTCGCCGGATCGCTCGCCGGCAGCGAAGCGGGCGCGTTGACCACCGCCGTCATCCGCTGGTTTGTTCGACGATACGGCGTCGACCTGAGCGAAGCCGTCGATCCCGACCCGGCCAGCTACAAGAGCTTCAACGACTTCTTCACCCGCCCCCTGCGCGCCGACGCGCGGCCACTCGACGACGCCGACTTCCTGTGCCCGGTGGACGGTGCGATCAGCCAGTACGGAGCCATCGAACGCGATCAGATTTTCCAGGCCAAGGGCCACCGCTACTCGACCACAGCGCTGGTCGGCGGCGACCGCGAACTGGCCGCTCGCTTTGCTGATGGCACATTCGCCACGCTCTACCTCAGCCCGCGCGACTACCACCGGATTCACATGCCGGTGGCGGGGCGCCTGACACGAATGATCCATGTTCCCGGCGACCTGTTCTCGGTCAACCCGGCCACCGCACGCGGAGTTCCAGGGCTTTTCGCACGCAATGAGCGTGTCGTCTGTGTCTTCGAAGCAGGCTTCGGCAGCTTTGTCCTGGCGCTGGTTGGCGCCACCATCGTCGGCAGCATGGCGACCGTCTGGCACGGCAGGGTCAACCCGCCGCGCGGCGGTGAGATTCGCGAATGGTCGTACCAGGGCCAGCAGATCATTCTCCGGAAAGGCGAGGAGATGGGTCGCTTCCTGCTCGGTTCGACGGTGGTGATGCTCTTCCCGAAAGACGTTCTGACCTTCAATTCAGAGTGGGCGCCGGCCGGTGCGATCCGGATGGGCGAAATCATGGCAAACCGGCCTCCGCAGCCCCGAGAAGTTATCCCGGACCCGGCGGAAGAACTACCGGCTTGCCGACGTTAGGCATAGAATCGGCCATCTTTCCAGCTTGGAGGCCGAGCCTGATGAAGTCCATCCAGGTCCTCGCGGTGCTGTCTCTCGCCGCGACCGTTGCCGACGCGGTCGCGGACGCCTTGCCGACCGGCAACTGTGCGGCGCCGCAAGCGGCGACCGACCTCTCGCAGTGCGATTTTTCACGGCAGAAGCTGATCGGGAAGAACTTGCGCGGCGCGCGTCTGGCCGGAGCCCAGATGGAGAGCGCCGACTTCCGACAAGCGGACCTCGGCGGCGCCGATCTGCGTGGAAGCAACGCCAAATGGGCCAATTTCGCCGGCGCCGACCTGACCGGTGCAGACCTGAGCGATGCGGACCTGTTTCACGCCACCTTCGACGACGCCAGGCTTGCCGGCGCCACCCTGCGCGGCGCCAATTTGTTCGGGGCAAACCTGATCAACGCCAGTGCCCCGCGGGCCGATTTTTCAGGTGCCTACCTCAAGGACACCCTGATGGAAGGTATTGACCTTTCCGGTGGCTCGATTCGTGACTGCTACGCCCTGCGCGGCGTCTTTTCAGATGCACGGCTGGTTGGCACCGACCTGTCCGGAGCCGACCTGACTGGCGCGGCCATGGATCAGGTCGACTTCTCGAACGCGACGCTCAAGGGCACCCGGCTAGCCGGTGCAACCTTGCGGCACGCGGTATTCAATGGCGCCAACCTCGACGCGGCGAACTTTGCCAATGCCGACCTCTGGGACGCCAACTTCGCCAACGCGCGGAATCTCGACGATTCGGTGCGCGCCGCACTTGCCGAACCCTTCGTGGTCAGGGGTCGCTGAACAGCGACTCCGGCCCGGTGGGAGCGGCTAGTCATGGCGACGATAACCGGGATACCAGTAGGGCCGGCCATAGTAGGGCCTGGCCGGGATGACAACGGCTGCTGGCGGGTACGCATAGGCACCATAGGCGCGCGGCCCGCCGGCAAAGACGGCCGGTTCGGCAGGAACGAATACACAGCCGGTCGAACCGGCAATGACGACCAGCGCCACAATCGAGGTCTTCATGTGAATCTCCAGGGAGTTATGCCTGACTAACGCGCCAGCAGCCGATCGGTGTCGACCAGGCGGGAGCACCCGCTTGCCGACCGGCACCGCGCGCAGACCATCGAGCCGCACGGCTGTGCCAGGAACTTTGTCGCGACGGTCGGCAGCGAACGATTGAGACAAGGCTCCGATCACCGGTTCCAGGCCAGGCCTGCTCATTGGCGCCCTTTTTTGCACTCGGCAGGCGCTCAAAGCTGACCATCCGGGCCTTGCTCTGTGTATCCTAGAGCCCGTTTGACTTCGGCGGCTGTTTTGACAGCCGCGCAGCCCCTGGCATCAACCTTCTTGCAATCAGGAGAACCCAGTGATTTTCGGAAGTGGCGAGAAAGTTCGTG
>ERZ761602.7751-NODE-7751-length-11180-cov-38.401348_pt1 | contig 11180 bp, 10 predicted proteins | sample MGYA00512165_ERZ761602 | MGnify/ENA primary metagenome ERZ761602 (study PRJEB28899, sample SAMN02445085) | bioreactor sludge metagenome | biome: EBPR sludge; isolation source: Thorneside wastewater treatment plant | place: Australia: Brisbane, Thorneside... | reverse complement strand
TGATCGACGCCGGCTGCGAGCTCGACGGCTACGCCTCGGACATCACCCGGACCTTTCCGATCAATGGGCGCTTCTCCGCCCCCCAGCGTGATACCTACGAAATCGTGCTCGCCGCCCAGGCGGCAGCGCGCGACGCCACCCGCCCGGGCGCGCACTGGAACGAGCCGCACGACGCCGCGGTGAAGGTGCTCACCCAGGGCATGCTCGACCTCGGCCTGCTCAAGGGCAGCCTCGGCGCCGTGCTCGAAAACGGCGACTACCGTCGCTTCTACATGCACCGCACCGGCCACTGGCTGGGCATGGACGTGCACGATGCCGGCGAGTACAAGCTCGGCGGCGAGTGGCGAGCGCTGGTCGAGGGCATGGTGCTGACCATCGAGCCGGGCATGTACATCCGCCCGGCCGACGACGTGCCGGAGGCCTTCTGGAACATCGGCATCCGCATCGAGGACGACGCCATCGTCACCGCCGACGGCTGCGAGCTGATCACCGAAGGCGTGCCCAAGGCGGTCGCCGAGATCGAGGCGCTGATGCGCGAGGCGCGCCATGGCTGAAACGGCGGCCAGCCACGTGCATGACCTGCTCATCGTCGGCGCCGGGCCGGTCGGCCTGGCGCTTGCACTGACGCTCAAGGACGCCGGTCTCGATATCGTGCTCGCCGACACCCGCCCGCGCGAGGCCGTCACCCGAGACCCGCGCGACCTGGCGCTTGCGCACGGCACCGGGCTCACGCTGCAAGGCCTGGGTGTCTGGGATGCACTTCCCAAGACCGCGATCGCACACATCCACATCTCGCACCAGGGCGGCCTCGGCCGCACTCTGATCGATGCCAGCGAGCACGACCTGCCCGCGCTCGGCTACGTCGTCCCGGCGGGCGCCCTCGCCGCGGCCCTGCGTGCCCGGGTGGACGCCGCAGGCATCCCGGTGTTTGACGAAACCGAAGTGACCCAGCTCGCCCCCGGCGCCGACGACGTCATCGCCAGCCTCTCTGGTCCGGGCAGGCCCGCCGCAACCCTGCGCGCGCGGCTCGCGGCCTGCGCCGAGGGAGGCCTGCGCGCCGACGACGGCAACGTGGTCGAGCACGACTACGGCCAGCACGCGCTCATCGCCGACGTGCAGGTCGCCGGCGGTCACCGCGCCACCGCATTCGAGCGCTTCACCTCGCAAGGCCCGGTGGCGCTGCTGCCCAAGGGCGAAGGCTACGCGCTGGTGCATGTCGCCCGCCCCGAGACCGCCGACGAACTGCTCGCGCTCGACGATGCCGCCTACCTCGCCCGCCTGCAGACCCACATCGGTGGCCGCGCCCGCCTCACCAGCGTCGGCCCACGCCTGCGCTACCCGCTGGTACTGCGCTACCGGCGCTCGACGATTGCCGAGCGCACGGTGTGGCTCGGCAATGCCGCGCAGACCCTGCACCCGGTCGCCGGCCAGGGTTTCAACCTGGCGCTGCGCGACGTCTGGGCGCTCGCCGAGACACTGCTGCGTAAGGTGGATTCGCACGCGCTTGGCGCGCACGGCGAAAAAACGTGCGTCCGCGAGGATATCGGCCGTGCCGAAGTCCTCGCGGCCTATGCGCGCGCGCGCGGCCTGGACCGCCTGGGCACGATCCGCTTCACCGACACCCTGGTGCGGGTGTTCAGCAACGACTTCGCGCCGCTGCGCCACGCTCGCGGCGCAGCGCTGGTCGCGCTCGACCTGCTGCCGCCACTACGCCATTTCGTCGCCCGCCGCATGATGTTCGGCGCCCGCGCCTGGCCCTGACCGGGGCGGGCACCCATCAAACCCTCGCGGCTGGCGCCGCGCCCACCCAGGTAATCAGCTGCAACGGGGCTCTGTAGGAGCGGCGCCAGCCGCGAGCTTTTGGGGCTTGCGACGGCACTATCGCCCTCAAACCCTCGCGGCTGGCGCCGCTCCTACAGGGGGTTCCCGGCCGCACTTGCTCCACGGCACACGCCGCGAGCGCTCATGAACGGCGCCCGAGATCGGGCGCCGCGCGGGTCAGAAAGCCGGCACCACCGCGCCCTGGTACTTGTCGGCAATGAACTGCCGCACTTCTTCAGAGTTGAGCGCAGCAGCCAGCTTCTTCATCGCCGCGCTATCAGCATTATCCTCGCGCGCCACCAGCAGGTTTGCGTACGGCGAGCTGGCGTCCTCGATGAACAGCGAGTCCTGCAGCGGATTCAGCTTGGCCTCGATCGCGTAGTTGGTGTTGATCACCGCCAGGTCGACCTGGTTGAGGATGCGCGGCAGGGTCGCGGCCTCGAGTTCGCGGATCTTGAGCTTCTTCGGGTTGTCGGCGATGTCCTTCTGCGTGGCCGAGATGTTGTTCAGGTCCTTCAGCGTGATCAGCCCGTTCTTGGCCATCAGCAGCAGCGCGCGGCCCGAGTTGGACGGATCGTTCGGGATCGCCACGGTCGCGCCCTCGGGGATGTCCGCCACCGCCTTGTGCTTGCCCGAGTAGGCGCCGAGCGGCTCGACGTGCACCTTGGTGACCACGACCTGGATGTCGTTCTTCTGCTTCTGCTTGAATGCGTCGAGGTAGGGCTGGTGCAGGAAGAAGTTGCCGTCGACGCGCTTCTCGTTGGTCTGCATCGAGGGCTGCACGTAGTCGGTGAACACCTTCACCTCCAGCTCCACGCCTTCCTTGGCCAGCATCGGCTTGACGAACTCGAGGATCTCGGCGTGCGGCACCGGAGTGGCGGCGATGACCAGGCGGTCGGCGGCGGACGCGACCGAACCGGCGGCCAGGGTGAGCGTGCCGAGGGCGGCCGCCAGGAGTTTGCGCAGGGTAAACGACATCGTTGAAGTCTCCTTCGTGGGGATCACTTGCGGGTGAAATACAGCACCAGGCGGTCGCCCGAGTACTGGATGATCTGGACGAGCACGACCAGCAGGGCGACGGTGATCACCATCACCTCGGTCTGGAAGCGCTGATAGCCGAAACGGATCGCGAGGTCGCCGAGGCCACCGCCGCCGATCACGCCGGACATCGCAGCATAGGACATCAGCGTGATCGCCGTCACGGTGACGGCGGCGATCAGCCCGGGCAGGGCCTCGGGCAGCAGCGCGCCGAAGATGATGCGCGCGGTGCGGATGCCCATCGCCTGGCAGGCCTCGATCACGCCGCGGTCGACCTCGCGCAGCACGTTCTCGACCAGGCGCGCGAAGAAGGGCGCGGTGCCCACCACCAGCGGCGGGATCGCGCCCTCGACGCCGAGCGAGGTGCCGATCAGGATCACCGTGACCGGGATCATCACGATCAAGAGGATCAGGAAGGGCACCGAGCGCAGCACGTTGACCACGAAGGACAGCACCGTGTAGACCAGGCCCTGCTCCAGCAGCTGGCGCTTGGCGGTGACGAACAGCAGGATGCCCAGCGGCAGGCCGAGCAGGATGGTGAAGAACAGCGACACCCCGGTCATGACCAGGGTCTCCCAGGTCGCGATCCAGATGTCGCTCCAGTCGATGACGGACAGGTCCATTACTGCAGCACCTCGTGGTGGATCTGGTGGCGGTCGAGCTCGGCGAACACCTCGCGGATGTCTTCCTCGCCGCCTTCGAGCTCGAGCAGCAGCTGGCCGAAGGGGACGTCCTTGATGCTGGAGACCTCGCCCTGCAGGATCGTGATCTGCACCTTCGCCCCGGCCATGATGCGGCTGAGGATGGGCTGGTAGGTGACGTCGCCGATGTAGGTCAGGCGCACCAGGGTGCCGCGCAGCTTGTCCTTCATATAGACGTGCGCCGGATCGAAGCTCGCCGCGGCGAGCGCGTCGCTCTGCGCCACCATGCTGCGCGTGACCGGATGCCGGGGATGCAGGAAGACGTCGGCCACTCGACCGGACTCGACGATGCGCCCGCCGTCGATCACCGCGACGCGGTCGCAGATCGTGCGGATGACCTGCATCTCGTGGGTGATCAGCACGATGGTGAGGCCGAGCTGGCGGTTGATGTCGAGCAGCAGGCGCAGGATGGACTGCGTGGTCTCGGGGTCGAGCGCCGAGGTCGCCTCGTCGCACAGCAACAGCTGCGGCCGGTTGGCGAGCGCACGCGCGATACCCACGCGCTGCTTCTGGCCGCCTGAGAGCTGCGAGGGGTACTTGTGGCCATGCTCGGAAAGCCCCACCAGCGCCAGCAACTCCTTCACGCGCGCGGCGCGCGCGGTGGCGTCGGTGTGGCCGGTCGCCTTCAGCGGCCAGTCGATGTTATCGGCCACCGTCTTGGCGTTGAGCAAATTGAAGTGCTGGAAGATCATGCCGACACGCCGGCGCAGCGCGTACAGGCCTTCGCTGTCGAGCGAGGTGATGTCTTCGCCGTCAATCAGCACGCGCCCGGCCGAGGGGCGCTCGAGCAGGTTGAGGGTGCGGATTAGCGTACTCTTGCCTGCGCCCGAACGGCCGATGATGCCGAACACCTCGCCGGCGCCGATCTCCAGGCTGACGTCGGCGAGCGCGGAGACGTCGCGGCCGTCGGCAGCGCGATAGGTCTTGTGCAGGTTCTCGATGCGGATCACGGTGAGCGCCCGGGCAGGAAAAAACCTGCGATCTTACCCCTAGCTCAGACTCGACACCACCACGCCGAACTTGTAGGCTCGCCGCCACCCTTGCAAGCATCCGCTCTATTGTGCGCCCCGTTGCGCGCCCCCGCACTCATCAAGGAACGCACACCATGCAGCACGACGACCACCGCAGGCCTGGCGCCAACTTCGCCCCCGCCACCCTCGCCGCCCAGGGCCTCGGCGCGAGCACGATGCCGCACCGCGACATCGTGCCGCCGATCCATATGGCGAGCACCTTCGAGCGTGCCGAGGATGGCAGCCTGCCGGGCGGCCGCATCTACGCCCGCGACGCCAGCCCGGCCTACGACCCTGCCGAAGCCCTGCTGTGCGAGCTCGAAGGCGGCGCGGCGGCGGCATTGTTCGCCTCCGGCATGGCCGCCGCATCGGCTGTGCTGCTGGCACTCAAGCCGGGCGCACGCATCGTCGCTCCGCACGACATGTACTGGTCGCTGCGCAACTGGTTGATCGGCTTCTCCGCCAACTGGCAGATCGGCCTCGATTTCTATGCCGACACCGACGAACTCGCCGGATTGCTGCAGGCGCCGGCCGATCTGGTATGGGCCGAGACCCCCGCCAACCCGACCTGGGACATCATCGATATCGCCCGCGCAGCCAGGCTCGCCCATGCCGCCGGCGCCCGTCTGGTGGTGGACTCCACGGTACCGACCCCGGTCTTCACCCGCCCGCTGGCGCTCGGTGCAGATATCGTCATGCACTCGGCGACCAAGTACCTCAACGGTCATTCCGACGTCGTCGCGGGCGTGCTCGTCACCGCCGCCGCCGACGATTTCTGGAGTCGCATAAAGACCGCACGTGCAGCCGGCGGCGCCGTCCTCGGCCCCTTCGAGGCCTGGCTGCTCAACCGCGGCCTGCGCACGCTGTTTCCGCGCGTACGCACGGCGGCAGCGTCGGCGCTGCACATCGCACAGCACTTCGAACACCATCCTGCCGTGCTCGAGGTGCGCTACCCCGGCCTCCCCAGCCACCCCGGCCATGCTATCGCCTGCAGGCAGATGATCGGCGGCTTCGGCGCCATGCTGTCGCTGCGGGTGCGCGGTGGCGCCGCGGCGGCGCACGAGGTGGCCGCCCGGGTGCGCATCTTCCGGCGCGCAACCTCGCTCGGCTCGGTGGAAAGCCTCATCGAGCACCGCGCCATGGTCGAAGGACCGGGCACGCGCTGCCCCGACGACCTGCTGCGCCTGTCGGTGGGCATCGAGGACACCGAGGACCTCGTTGCCGATCTGGAGCAGGCACTGGCTTGCCGCCCCGCCGGCGCGCAACCGAGCACCTGAGCGCTTGCCGCATGTACCAATGCAGCGTTGTCATTACGCTGCACTGCGACAGCCGACACGCCAAGGGTTTGAACGATGGGGTAAAATGCCGGGCTTTCATCGCTCGCTCCCGCTCATGCAGTTCGCCGGCTTTACCTTGCGCAACAATCTCTTCGTCGCTCCGATGGCCGGGGTGACGGATCGTCCTTTCCGCCAGTTGTGCAAGAAACTGGGCGCAGGCGTGGCCGTGTCCGAGATGGTGACGTCCAACTCCCTGCTCTATGGCAGCGAAAAGACCCGTCGCCGTGCAGATCACACCGGCGAGGTCGACCCGATCTCGGTGCAGATTGCCGGCGCCGACCCGGCAATGATGGCCGAGGCCGCAAAGTACAACGCCGACAATGGCGCGCAGATCATCGACATCAACATGGGTTGCCCGGCCAAGAAGGTGTGCAACGTGATGGCTGGCTCGGCGCTGATGCAGGACGAACCGCTGGTGGCGCGCATCCTCGAAGCGGTGGTCAAGGCCGTGCCCGATACCCCGGTCACGCTCAAGTTCCGTACCGGCTGGAACCGTGCCAACAAGAACGCGCCGACGATCGCCCGCATCGCCGAGGCATCCGGCATCCGCGCCATCGCCATCCACGGCCGCACCCGCGCCGACCAGTACATGGGCGAGGCCGAGTACGACACCATCGCCCACGTCAAGACGCTGGTGAAGATCCCGGTGATCGCCAACGGCGACATCGGCAGCCCGCAAAAGGCCAGGCACGTGCTCGACTACACCGGCGCCGACGGCGTCATGATCGGGCGCGCGGCGCAGGGCCGGCCATGGATCTTCCGCGAGATCGAGCACTTCCTCACCACCGGCGAACTGCTGCCGCCGCCGCTGGTGAGCGAGATCCACCAGGTGTGCCGCGAGCACCTCGCCGACCTCTACGCCTTCTACGGCGACGATCGCGGCGTGAAGATCGCGCGCAAGCACATCTCCTGGTACACCAAGGGCCTGGTGGGCTCGGCGGCCTTCCGCCGCGCGATGAACCAGATTCCCGACATTCCCGCCCAGCTCGCCGCCGTCGACGACTTCTTCGGCCAGCTCGCCGAGGCCGGCGCCCGCCTGAGCTACGAACACGAGCGCGAGGCGCACGCCGAAACCCTGCAGGAACTCGCAGCATGAGCCGCAGCAACGAGATCGCGGACGCCGTCGTCCGCACCCTCGACCAGTATTTCCGCGACCTCGACGGCGAGAAGCCGGCTGCCATCCACGACATGGTGATCCGCAACGTCGAGCGCCCGATGCTGGCCTTCGTGCTCCAGCAGGCCAGGGGCAACCAGACCGTGGCCGCGGAGATGCTCGGCATCAACCGCAACACCCTGCGGCGCAAGCTGAACGAATACGACCTGCTCTGAGCGGGCGCCCCCCCTTTTTTCTCCATCCTTCCGCTTCCGGCCCAACGATGAACGTGACCCAAGCCCTGATCAGCGTCTCCGACAAACGTGGTGTGCTCGACTTCGCCCGCGAGCTCTCCGCCCTCGGCATCAAGCTGCTGTCGACCGGCGGCACCGCCAGCCTGCTGCGCGAAGCCGGCCTGCCGGTGACCGATGTTTCCGAGCACACCGGCTTCCCCGAGATGCTCGACGGCCGGGTCAAGACCCTGCACCCGAAGGTGCACGGCGGCATCCTTGCCCGCCGCGACCTTTCCGAACACATGGACACGATCGCCGCCCACGACATCGGTCGCATCGACCTCGTGGTGGTGAACCTCTACCCCTTCCAGCAGACCGTGGCCAAGCCCGACTGCTCGCTGGAAGACGCGATCGAGAACATCGACATCGGCGGCCCCACCATGGTGCGCGCCGCGGCCAAGAACCACGGCAACGAGCAGGGCGGCGTCGGCATCGTCACCGACCCCGAGGACTACGGCTGCATCGTCGACGAGCTCAAGGCCAACGCCGGCAAGCTCAGCCACAAGACCCGCTTCGCGCTTGCGGTGAAGGCCTTCACCCACACCGCGCGCTACGACTCGGCAATCTCCAACTACCTCACCGCGCTGGTCACCAACGAGGCCGGCGACGTCTCGCTGCAGACCTACCCCGAGCGCCTGCAGCTCGCCTTCGACAAGGTGCAGGACCTGCGCTACGGCGAGAACCCGCACCAGACCGCGGCCTTCTACCGCCAGCCCGGCGCGGCCGAAGGTGGCGTGGCCGGCTACAGCCAGCTGCAGGGCAAGGAGCTGTCGTACAACAACATCGCCGACGCCGACGCGGCCTGGGAATGCGTCAAGGCCTTCGACGGCCCGGCTGCAGCGTGTGTCATCGTCAAGCACGCCAACCCCTGTGGCGTGGCCGTCGCCGCCAGCCCGCTCGAAGCCTACAAGAAGGCCTTCGCCACCGACCCGACCTCTGCCTTCGGCGGCATCATCGCCTTCAACGGCGAGGTTGACCGTGCCGCCGCGGAAGCGGTGTCGGCGCAGTTCCTGGAGGTCCTGATTGCGCCGTCCTACACTGCCGACGCGCTCGAACTGCTCGCCGGCAAGAAGAACGTGCGCGTGCTCACCTGCCCGCTCGGCCAGCCCGCCGGCGCCTTCGACTACAAGCGCGTGGGTGGCGGCCTGCTGGTGCAGAGCGCCGACGAGGCCCGCATCCAGGTCGCCGACCTCAAGGTCGTGACCCGGCGTGCGCCCACGGAAGCCGAGATGCGCGACATGCTGTTCGCCTGGCGCGTGGCCAAGTACGTCAAGTCCAACGCCATCGTGTACTGCAAGGACGGCATGACCATCGGCGTCGGTGCCGGCCAGATGAGCCGCGTCGACTCGGCGCGCATCGCCAGGATCAAGGCCGAGAACGCCGGTCTGCAGATCGCCGGCTGCGTGGTCGCCTCGGACGCCTTCTTCCCCTTCCGCGACGGCCTCGACGTGCTCGCCCAGGCCGGCGCCACCGCGGTGATCCAGCCCGGCGGCTCGATGCGCGACGAGGAGGTGATCGCCGCCGCCAACGAGCAGAACATCGCCATGGTCTTCACCGGCTTCCGCCACTTCCGCCACTAAGAACGACCACCCCAGCAGAGCTTCGGAGCAGCACATGAAAGTCCTCGTCATCGGTTCCGGCGGCCGCGAACACGCGCTGGCCTGGAAACTCGCCCAGTCGCCCAAGGTCACCCGCGTGCTGGTGGCGCCGGGCAACCCCGGCACCGCTGCCGAGAAGCTGCTGCAGAACGCCCCGATCACCGACATCGCGGTGCTGGTCGAGCTCGCCCGACGCGAGCAGGTAGCCTTCACCGTGGTCGGCCCCGAGGCGCCGCTCGCCGCGGGCGTGGTCGATGCCTTCCGCGCCGCCGGCCTGCCGATCTTCGGGCCGACCAAGGCCGCCGCCCAGCTCGAAAGCTCCAAGGACTTCGCCAAGCAGTTCCTCGTCCGCCACAACATCCCGACCGCGAAGTACCAGACCTTCTCCGACGCCGTAGCCGCCCACGCCTACATCGACGCCGAGGGCGCACCGATCGTCATCAAGGCCGACGGCCTGGCCGCCGGCAAGGGCGTGGTGGTGGCGATGACGGCCGACGAGGCGCACGCCGCGATCGACATGATGCTGCTCGACAACCGCATGGGCGATGCGGGTGCGCGCGTCGTCATCGAGGAGTTCATGGAGGGCGAGGAAGCCAGCTTCATCGTCATGGCCGACGGCAGGAACGCGCTCGCGCTCGCCACCAGCCAGGATCACAAGCGCCTCAAAGACGGCGACCAGGGCCCCAATACCGGCGGCATGGGCGCGTATTCGCCCGCTCCGGTGGTGACCCCCGACGTGCATGCACGCGTGATGCGCGAGATCATCAACCCGACGCTGGCCGGCATGACTGCCGACGGCCTGCCTTACACCGGCTTCCTCTATGCCGGGCTGATGATCGACGGCGACGGCCGTCCGCGCGTGGTCGAGTTCAACTGCCGCATGGGCGATCCGGAAACGCAACCGATCATGATGCGGCTCAAGACGGACCTCGCAGACCTCATCGAAGCGGCCATCGCCGGCAAGCTCGACCACACCGAAGCCGAGTGGGATCGCCGCTTTGCGCTGGGAGTTGTGCTGGCTGCCGCCGGCTACCCGGACAGCCCGCGCAAGGGCGACGCCATCACCGGCCTGCCCGCCAACGAGCTCGAGGACGTGCATGTGTTCCATGCCGGCACCGCCGACGAGGACGGCCAAGTCGTCACCGCCGGCGGCCGCGTGCTGTGCGTGACTGCGCTCGGCGACAACGTGCGCACGGCGCAGAAGCGCGCCTACGAGATCGCCGACATGATCCAGTTCGAGGGCCGCCAGTACCGCCGCGACATCGGCCACCGCGCCATCGGCCGCAAGCTCTGATGACGATGCAGGCCGAGATCGTAAAGCCCTGGTTCACGGGGCTGCAGTCGCGCATCGTAGACCGCCTTGAAGCCTTCGATGGCGTCGCCTTCCGTGCCGACGGCTGGGAGCGCCCGGGCGGCGGTGGCGGGCTGACGCGAGTGATCGAGGACGGTAACTTCTTCGAGCGCGGCGGGGTCAACTTTTCCCACGTCACCGGTGACGCCATGCCGGCCTCGGCCACTGCCCACCGCCCCGAACTCGCCGGCCGGCGCTTCGAGGCCATGGGCGTGTCGCTCGTGCTGCACCCGCGCAACCCCTGGTGCCCCACGGTGCACATGAACGTGCGCTGCTTCATCGCCATGGCCGAGGACAAGGCCCCGGTGTGGTGGTTCGGCGGCGGCATGGACCTGACGCCGTATTACGGCTTCGAGGACGACGTCCGCCACTTCCACGCCACCTGCAAGGCAGCCGTGCTGCCCTGGGGCGGCGAGGCGGAGCACCACCGCCTCAAGGACTGGTGCGACCGTTACTTCTTTCTCAAGCACCGTAACGAGCCACGCGGCGTGGGCGGGCTGTTCTTCGACGATCTCGGCGCCGACGGCCAGACCGATTTCGATACCGCCTTCGGGCTGACACGCTCGGTCGGCGAAGCCTTCCTCGACGCCTACCTGCCGATCATCGAGCGCCGCAAGGACATTGCCTACGGCGAACGCGAGCGCGACTTCCAGGCCTACCGGCGCGGCCGCTACGTGGAGTTCAACCTGGTGTTCGACCGCGGCACGCTGTTCGGCCTGCAGTCCGGCGGTCGTACCGAATCGATCCTGATGTCGATGCCACCGATCGTGAAGTGGCGCTACGACTGGCACCCCGAGCCCGGCAGCCCCGAGTCGCAGCTCTACGACATCTTTCTCAAGCCGCGGGACTGGGCCTGAGCCTAGCGCTTTGGGCACGACGCAGGCGCAAAGGCCTTCAACCCCTGTCTCTTATACACATCTGACGCTGCCGACGAAGAG